>Ga0224559_1001045_pt1 | contig 15895 bp, 18 predicted proteins | sample 714S33034metaG_FD_180676 | JGI IMG/M metagenome (GOLD analysis project Ga0224559, IMG submission 180676) | Peat soil microbial communities from Stordalen Mire, Sweden - 717 S3 30-34 | ecosystem: Environmental > Terrestrial > Soil > Wetlands > Peat | place: Sweden: Norrbotten County, Stordalen... | reverse complement strand
TGAGTTAGATTGAAAATTAACAGGTTAAAATAGCTTTGAATATGAGTTTAGAGAGGCAGTTAATGAAATTCTAAAAAAAATTATTATTTCATGATAATACTAATTTTTTATTGACTAACTGAAGGTCTAACATCGTTTAAATCTTGAGTCGGGGTAGCTGTTTTTTGAGTTGTTGAATTATCAATATGAATCGTATTCGTAGTTGTGTTATTTATTATTAGATTTGCATTACTTTGGGTTTTAATGCCAATACCAACTAATCAGCCAATAATAGTTAATAAAATTACAGTTATTTCTATCATTAATTTTGTATTTTTTTCCATAATCCTTCAACATTCTTAGATATCTTATAATTCAAGATTTTATATTAAAAAGGTCTCCAATTTTGTGAGATCTTTTACATATAAATTAATAATATCTTAAAATTCATTATTTAAAAAAAGTTTATATAATAGTTTGCTTGAGTGAAAAATATATAGTTTAATCCATTTAAACTAAGTTTAAAAAGATAATAACTTAGATTAAATCACCTAATATTTATCATTAATTTTATCCTCTACATCCATATCATCTTCATCCTTTTTATCTGGATATAACCATGAAGATTTGTCATCACCCTGAAGATGTGTGTAAACATATGATGCCACTATTATACCGAAAACATATGCAATTGTTACTAAAAACTGATGCTGCAACCATGGTGAGTTTAAAGGATAATCTTTAAGATAAAACATCACCATGACCCCTATAAAACCAACCACAATAAAAGTAAAAAATGCAGCTATTAAATTTATTATCTTTTTCTGATTCATAATATGGAACTTCCCTGAAATTTTTAATTAAATATATTATATTCAAATTTGAGTAAAAATTGTACTAAAAGTTATAAATTATCTAATTGTTCGATTTTCTTTTATATATTATTTGGGTATTATTGGAAATTTTAGAATCCATATAAAGATATAAAAATTTATTTATTCAAAAACCATTTAAATAATTTCAACTGATTAGTAATTATGGAAGTAAAAAATAGGATAATATTAGCACTGGACCTTCAAACAATTGGAGAAGCAATGGAAGTTGTAAGAAGTGTTAAAGAATATGTGGACACCATAAAAATAGGTTACCCCCTTGTACTTGCAGAGGGTTTAGGATCAATATCAGAGGTTAAAGAAGAATTAGACTGTAAGGTAATAGCAGATTTTAAAGTTGCAGATATACCTGAAACTAATGAAAAAATTGCAAATCTTACATTTAAAGCTGGAGCAGATGCGATAATAGTACACGGCTTTGTTGGTGGAGACAGTTTGCAAGCATGTCTAGATTCGTCTGACAAATTTAAAAAAGAAGTTTTTCTGTTGACAGAAATGTCACATCCAGGAGCTAAGAAGTTTTTACAGCCAGCAGCAGAGGAAATAGCACAGATGGGTGTTGATATGGGTCTGAAAAATTATGTTGCACCATCAACTAAACTCGACAGGCTAGAAAAGATCAGATCAGTTGTTGGAGACAGTTCATTCATAATATCCCCCGGTGTTGGTGCACAGGGTGGAGATCCATGTAAAACACTGAAATTTGCAGATGCAATAATTGTTGGACGGTCAATCTATTTTTCTAAAGACCCTAAAAATAGTGTTAAGTCCATCATAAATAGTATTAAATTTTAATCCTGCCAGTTCATAAAACAGATCAAACAGTATGAAATATACAAATGTCTGAAGTAAGAAATATTGAACACCCGGAATTTTAAGCCCGGGATAGATGGATTGTAATAGTCCTAATAAAGCAAATGATAGTATTGTAATCTTAAGGGTAAATCTGTATTTAAAGAATAGTTTTACCACCCTATTATTTTTAATTAAATGGTTATCATTTCCAATTTCATCCAAAAATGCTGCTATAGAACATATCAAAAGGGTTACTATTCCAATACTTGGAATTCCAATATATATCACTATTAAAACGAACAGTATCAGGGCAGCTATATGGTTTAAGCTATCAACTTTCAATGATAACACCGTACCTATTAGTATTGCTATGAATATACAGGCAGCATCTGCACTGGTGACAGCCAAATAACCAATAAATGATCCGCAGAGCACTCCTGCTATAATTGCTAGAGTTATATTTTTCTTCCGGTCATATGCATCGTCAGAAAGTTTCATAAAAAATCCTGAAAGTGCATATAAAATTGGTTCAAAATTCATGGTAGGAGTACTCGTATTTAATTTTAACTTACAAAAATTAGATTTTATTATATTTAAATATGGTTATTTGATTATATGTTATAGTTAATGCTTATTCATCTCCATTGCACCTGCAAGCATTATTGGAAAGATTATTGTTGCATCTCCAATAACAGTTACAAGATTCGATCCTGCCTTTGCCTTTGCCCATGACTTAGCTTCTTCAAGTGGAGCACCACCTAAACTTCCAGTCTCACTTCGATCCATTGTTACTTGAATTGCCGCATCAACACCACCCGTCAGTAAATTAGATGCTAACGCATAATGTTTTGGAAGTCCTCCACCTAATATGATAGTAGCCACCTTTTTAGAACCATATACTATATCTGATAGTTCACCCATATCACCTGAAGCATCGAGATGCAGATCATTGTCTTGTGTAAACATCCATAGTTGTAAACCCAACATACTGTCTATTAATCCAGGAGCATAAATTGGTACTCCCTTTCGAGCAGCGGTCTTTAGTATTGACTCATCATCAGATAATGTATATCCAATTTCTGTTAGAAATTTCCTTATATTGAGATTATTATCTTTTTTGACAATTTCAGACATTATTTTGGTTATTTCCTTTTCAAAAACTTCAAAATCTTCAGATTTAGTATAAAGATCCCCTATTCTGCCCATTCCCTGCTGACATAGTGTCTCATCATCACCAGTCATACCATAGTGATGTCTTCCCCCAAATGCTTCTAAAAGATCATGGGTTATATTAGCACCACTTGTAATTAAAACATCAACCATATCATTCTCGATCATGTCCCTGATAACCTTTCTAAGACCACCTGGGACAAGGGGTCCTGCAACACTCAGAAAAACAGTTATATCATCATCATCTAGAGTTTCTGCAAGTAATTTAGTTGCCCTGTACATTCTTCCCGCACCTAAAACACCAGATTTTCCCATTTGCTCTATTAGGTCCAGCACACCCATTCCATCTTTAATATCCATGTGATCAATAATCAATTTTTATACACATCCTCTGAATCATGAATTTTTTTATTTAAATTATTCAATAATAATACTTTGATTTTGTTAATAAGCCCCATTAATCTTTTTAAGATATAAAAAGAACAATTTATAGTTATTGATTAACCAATTAATTATATACAAATATTTGATTTGTGGAACTATTTAAAATTAAGTTAAAGGAAAAAATTAGTATATTAATATTTTATTTAATTATTGTTATTTGAGTCCAGCTATCTGATCTAGGAGGTCTGTTCTTGTTATTATTCCAATTGGATTAGTTGAGTCTTTTTCGATGACAATGAGCCTGCCTATTTTGTTTTTATACATGATTTCTATTGCATCTGCAATCATAACATCCTTATCAACAGTTATAATGTGTTTTGACATGATATCTTTCACATTAAGACCCTCATTATCCTTGGCAATTGCCAAAATAATATCCGAAAGTGTTAATATACCAACTATATGTCCATTTTCTACTACGGGAGCGCCTTCTATCCCTTCGTTAGCTAATATAATTGCTGCTTCTTTAATACTATCCATTGAATTTAATTTTATAAGATCTTTCGATGCAACATCAAATACTGTCTTTTTTGGAATGCTCCTGATTGCTGTGGTATCTAATAGTAGAATATTATCCATATCATCTCTTCCCACAACTACACCGTCTACAACAAGTTTATTGACTGGTGTAGGACCTATCCTAATTTCGTCCCCCAGATCTAGATATTTTATGTTTCCAACAGCTTTTATGGCTGCTTCACATTCTCCAGGATGAGTTATGCTCGTGAACTCGATCTGGGAAACCGTAATGTCTTTGACCTTCTTTCCATCCCTGAATATTGGTACCAATGTTTGATTATCAGAAGCCTGTATGTTTAAAGTATGATAAGCCTTAATAGTTGGTTTATAACCTCCCCTTGGCCCAGGTACTCCTTTTACAAGACCTAAGCTTCTTAAAGATTGCATTTGATTTCTTATAGTACCGGGATTACGGTTCATTATTAGAGCTATTTCTTCTCCTTTAATAGAGGCATCGGCATTCCTATATAGATTTATAAGGCTTTGTAGTATTTCCTTCTGGACAGATGTGAGCATTTAATCACCTTTAATTTGTTATTATTTATAATTATAATTACATATTTGTTATGTTTATTCATGATATATAGTTTTACTTTTTTATCCGTATTTATTACTACTGATTAATAAATTCTAGTAAGATAATGTTTTCACTGAAAGAATATGGTTATAATCGAGACCCTAACAAAATTTAGAGCATAAAAATTGTACTTATCAATTCTGGCACTAATTATATGAATTTAATAATCAGGTAGAATCCTTAATTTAATTCAAACATTCCAATGACATTATACCATAATATAATTAAATAAATGCTTCATGATTGTTTATACCCTAAATTGGAATAGACCATAATCATCTATCATATTTTAGATAATCATCTACTATCAATTTTTTAACAAAATTGGGCCATATTATATATTTTTTAGAAATTATTGAAATAAATTTAAAATTTTAGATTAAAATGTAAAAGTTTATATATATAAAGCTAACTATATATATTTAACAAAAGTTTAAAAGATGATAAGAAATGGCTGATCTTAGTGGAATTGGGGAAAAGTATGAATATTGAAACGGGAAGCAAATCTTTAGAATGCCAAATGAGCCCAAATAGCCAATCACCACCTAATTGGTGTGTGGATTGTTCAAGCTATGGTAAATGGTGGTGTCCTTTTACTGGTTGGTAATATAAGAAAGGTGATAAAAAATGGCAATTCTGTTCCATGATCTAATTTAAGTTCTATTTCGCCATCAATCTGATTAACCAAATTATTTACTAATTGCAATCCCAATGATTCGGTTTTTCTATAATCAAGATCTTTTGGAAAACCTATCCCATTATCCCCTACTATCATCTCATATTTATCATCAATATTTTTAAGTTTAATATATATCTCTCCACTACCCATTGCAAATCCATGTTTAAGACTATTTGATATGAGTTCGTTTAAAATTAGACTTGCTGGTACGGCTGTTTCGATGTTTAATTCAACATCATCAACATTTATAGTTGAATTTATATGGTTCTTAATGGAATATGAATAGAATAAACCGTTAACAAGGCTATTAATATATTCTGTGATGTTTATCTTGGTAAAATCATTTGATTGGTAGAGTTTTTCATGTATAATAGCCATTGATCTGACCCGGTTTTGGCTTTCTTTAAGAAGATTAACAGCTTCTTCATCATTCAGATAAGTTATTTGTAAATTTAAAAGGCTAGATATTATCTGCATATTGTTTTTTACTCTATGATGTATCTCTTGAAGAAGGATATCCTTTTCTTTAATTGAGGTTCTTAGCTGGTTTGTTGCTATGGTTCTTTCAGTAATGTCCCTTGCAGTCCCTTGGAATCCATTATTATTATGTTTATTATCACTAGCTACAACTGAACGAATTTCTAGAGTTAATTCTGTGCCGTCTCTACGATATGCTGGAACTTCAAGGGTGTTTATTTTTGTGAAAGTTTTTATATGGGTATTGAATAATTTTTTTATTCTACCAACTGACCCAAGTTCAATAAACGAAAACATATTCTTTCCAATGATCTCTTGAGGTGTGTATCCCAAAATAAATGAAAATTGGGGGCTGATATATGTGAATATCCCATTTTTATCGATTTCCCATATCCTGTCAGGGGTTGTTTCTACCAGATTACGAAATTTGGATTCACTGTCTTTTAATGATTTTTCAGCCATTTTACGCCGGGTAATATCTTGGGTTGTTCCGAACATGGACTTTGCTTTACCCAAATCATCTCTTAAGATCTGACCTTCGTCATGGATGTAACGTTCTAATCCATCAGGCCTAACAATTTTATAATCCATACTGTAGGGAATGTTATCATTTATTGCTCCATCTACTGCTTGTTGAAATCGTTGTAATTCTTCGGGAGGAAAGATTTTAGTTACCTGTCTAAGATTTACTTGTTCATTGGGTTTGAATCCCAATATTGTGTACATTTCTTCGGTCCAGTGAAGATCGTTGGTTGCAAGATTATTTTCCCAGATACCAATCTCAGCAACTCTCTGAGCTCTTAAAAGTTTTTTGTACTCGATACGAAATTCAACTTCTCTCCTTTTCAAGTCTTCTTCTACTTTTTTTTGTTGAGTGATATCTGTTACATTACCTTCAATTACTACGGGATTACCATTATCATCTTTAATCAGTGAATTGCGCTGATGGAGCCATTTTTCATTCCCTGATTTGGTTATTATTTTATATTCATAGGTTGGAGGGTTTATCCCATTTAAGAGTTGTTCCCATGTTTTTTTGTAATAATCTTTGAAATCAGGGTGTATTGAGTTTAACAGTAACCTTTTAGAATTATAAAACTCATCAACCGTGTACCCAGTAATAGTTTCTGCTGACGGGTTTACATACAGATATTTCCCTTCGGGCACAGTCATACTGTAGATCATATCCCTTGAATTTTCAGCAAGCCTCCTATATTTCTCTTCGCTGGCCTTTAATTTCCTGAAAATCCTATTTTTATATAATGCCAATTCTATGGTAAGTTTTAATTCGTTTTTATCAACGGGTTTAACTACATATTCATAGGGATCAGTGCTTTTAATATCAATTTCATTGGATATGATGTTAAATGTACAGTGGGTATGTCTAACTCTTTAATTTTGGGTGTAACACTTATATTTTCGTTTCTATTAAGTTGTGTATCTATTAAAATAAGATCGGGCATTATGTTTAGTGCAATTTCGTATGCGTCCTCATCACTGGAAGCATGTGAAACTTCATAGTCTAGCGATTCCAGTATACGAGTAATATCATCGGCTTCGGAGCTTTCATTTTCTATTAGCAGAATTTTTATAGCCATATAATATCCGTAACATAGTTAATTATAACTTAAATCCATTCATTATATTTTAAATACATTGACCCGATTTAAATACGGTAATTTGGATCTTTTAAATATGATTAGTATTGAATAGATATTTTTTCTTTTAACCTATCTATCACATAAGTACAAATTGGCATTTAATCTGATTATTATGAATGGGATATAATTTAAATATTACAAAGTTTGTTAATTGTAATTAATTAGAATAGTATATTTTCTGATTTAAATAGTATGAGTATAATCAGTTTGTTGATATTAATATGCGTATTATAGATAGGTTAATAGAACTCTTTAATATAAAAATTAAGTTGAAACCCATTAAAAACTGTTTTTAATTCCTATGGTATTAATGTTAATTTTTTATCTAATTAAAAAAAATAATAAAAATCTAGATAAATTATTCTTCTGCATCCATCATTTCACCGTAAACAATTTCAAGTTCACAGCCTTTAGGACCGCAGCAGAAATGTTGTAAATCAAATTTTACTAGCATATTTTTCACCACTATTGAATTTCTTATTTTTAAAATTATTTAATAAATTTAGACATGACTTAGGGTGTATGGGGGTATTTAACCCTAAATCGTCTCTATTTGATATCCCAGATATAATCATATCTTTTTGATTTATCAATTTAGTTATTGTAACTAATAACGTATAAATGTTCGGTTGTTACCAATCTAACATTTGGGTAATAAAATATGTCTAAAGACGATATTTAAAAAAAGAAAATATAGTTTTATTTCTGTGGGAATGCCTCAAAGAAAAGGGCTTTAAAATCCTTTAAATATTCTTTAGGGAATGTCATGCCTACACAACTTACAAGTACACCCGTTCCCATTAGGTTTTCTTCATCATTCGGATCTTCCATTACCTCCTCATCAAAAACAAGGTTTACTTTAACTTTTTCTTGAAGGAAGTCCCATAGAGTTTCGTGTATTTGGCTCTTACCATTAACTTCTAGGTTGTTTCGCAGCGCTAACTGTAGAAATTTTTTCCAATCCTCGTAATCACAAAATTCTATCCATATTGACCCTTTATAATCAATACAACAGTTGCATGTTTCAATATCCCAGTGAAAAAAGTTTTCAATAACATCTTCCAATCCTTCATCAACAAAAATATTAAAATCCTCTTCAATATTAACTTCTATCTGTTTATGTGCCATTTACATTTCCTCCAAAAAAAAATTATGGATTTTATAAGTAAAAATTTTATTTATTATCTATTTTTTAATTTATATCTTCCATTCTATAAAATAAAATTTATAAATCTTGAAACTGTTCTACCCATAACCAATGGGTACTTTTGGGAATAGTTATTACAACCATTATTTCTGATTTGGATTTTTAGGTTTCCACAAGATATTTCCCTAACCGTTTCTGGAGTGTGATTGGTATATTATTGTAGATTATCTGATCCGGCATATTACCCAGTCCAATATCGATTGCATGTTGAATAAATGTTTGTTTCATTACTGGAATCTCATCTACTTGGTTTATAATTTTATTTGAGGATAATATTAAATTTGAGAATATTTTGGATGAAGCTGGAATATTATTTCTTATATCTTTTATCAATGCAAATGCAAATGCTTCAACTGCTACTTGATCCGTACTTGCAAAAACCATTTCAGGATTTAAATTCACGATGTTAGCCTTGGCAATTTCTAATTTTCCACGTTTAAATTCACTTTGATTTGGCCCAAAGGTTGCCTGTGCCTTTGTAGCAACAAAAAGGGTAGCTCGAAGTTTTTCCTTAATTGCATCACTTATTTCAACAATTTTCTCGATAAAAGTTCCTGATCCATCATCAACTGATTTAAGAGTACTTCCTCTTGCTTCTCTTTTTATGAAATTATTGAATGGACCATTAGCATGGAAATCCATCCTACTATCATCTCTAAGAATTCCAACCATATTCTTAAAACCGAGTGTAACACCTGCTTGACTATGTGTACTTAATCTGGGTAAACTGATAATATGATCGGCTTTTTCTATACATTTAGTCACATAAAATCCATTCGGCCATGAAGGAGTATAATCGGAGTGGTGATGGATAAAACCTTTATTCCATCCCCTTGTTTCAAAACTAATAAAATTATTGAATTCATCCGTACCCATCCCCGATTTAATAAAGTTATCACGAGTGTTTCCACGTATTACGCCTATAGTATCCTGGACCACATGTCCCAATCCGGATTGATCACCTATTATAACATCAGCACCTTCTTCAGATAGCATCTTTGATATTACACTTATTGCAAAGGGGTGTGTTGTTGAGGGGTAGGGATTATCTGAATTCAATGCAGGTTTTAATAATACTACATCTCCCTTCGAAAGCCATTCTAAATTATTTGTTGATTTAAGAAACACATATTTTATAGTAGCTCTAAGAGAACAATTATCATTTTCATGTTCAATTCCTTCCACAAAAACTTTTTCACCAATCATTTTTGATCACTCAGAATTTATCTAATATTATATAACCAAACATGGAAATAATTTATTCAAAGATGAAATTTAAGAATTATATTCCACGATTATTATCCAATCTTAAACTACGGCGAGTCCACCTTAAAATATTTCTCTGTAGTGTCTTTTCAAGTTTTCCATTCTCAACTAACTTTATCAAATGATACCATATTCCACATCCAAAGTAGTGCAAATGACTACAATCCATTGCACTCAACAGCTGCAATTGCATTTCTTTCAATGTATGGGACAGGATAATAAAAAATTAATTTAAATGTATTCATTTAAAATATTAACGACTTCATCTTCTATACATCGCACCAGTTTTTGTAGGCATCAACAACAGCAAATCCCCATCCTCCCCGTATATTAGCACAAAAAACCGCATAAACATTGGGAATGATTAGTTCTAATGATTTTAGATGTGCCGTTGGAACTGCAATGATTATTTTATTTGAATCAGTATTTTTAAAGCTTAACAACATATCTGAAAGAACTTTACCGGCATGTTCCCTATTCCAGAATACACCAGTTCTGTTTCTTAGTTCTGGAATCTCGAATACATTATCCCGTCTTATCATTTTAACTCTTAATTAGTATATCAAAATATTTCATTTATTTTTTTTGGAGGGATCTCTAAATATGATTGATACCCCTTTCAAGGTGGGAATAATAATAAAAGTTTAATACTCAAATTTTAATCGATACCATTGAAAAATCTAATGGATACTATAAGCTCAATTTAAAATAATTAGATTCTGATTCAAATTTACTCGTATTATAATTAATATTTATTATAATAAATTATTAAGAAGTAGTATATTCTGTATTTGGGTATAATAAATAAATTGTTTTTAAAGTTTAAATAACCCAATGAAAGATTAAGATATTTTTATGTTAAGCTTATTGGGATGTGAATAAAAAATTATTAATTCCTCTAGGTACAATATATATTATTAATTCTTAGTAAATTTTCATAAACATATAATTAAAACTGAGTTAATAAATGACCATATTTTAGTTTAAAGGATTTAAATGGTTACAATTAAATCTAATGAGCCAATATTTAATAGGAATTTTAATTGGACTAGTTTTATTAAAATTTAGTATATCAAACTTAATAAAAACCAGGAGGTTTAATTTGATATTCAATGCATTAATTGTGGATAATTTATCCTTAAATATTATAAAACAGCACAATAATCATACAAAAATTATGTACTATACTTTAAAATCATTTGAAACTATTATATAGTAATTGTGCTACTTAGAGTAAATTATTATGACCATATTGAGCTTAATTTGTTGATTGTTAACTGTTAATAAGTTTAAATATGGGGGTTAGTATTTGTCTTATATCGAACCAGTTAAATCAAACAATAACATTAGAAATTTGTTAAAATTTATTAAACTAGGTAAACCGCAATTTGCAATTGGTTTATTCTTTTATTTCAGTATGGGGGCTTTACTTGCCATTTTGTTTGGTGCAGAATTTGTTTTAAGCAAATTTATCATGGGTTGTTTAATTATATTTCTGTCTACATGGGCAGTCCATTATCATAATGATTATTTTGATTATAAAGCAGATCATCATGTTACACCAACCCCAATTTCTGGGGGTAGCGGTGTACTAATTGAACATCCTGAGTGGAGAAATTTGGCTAAGATTATGGCAATATCTTTGATATCCTTGGCAATAATAACGTCAACTATTTTCACTTATATCTTCTCATATCCATCAACATTCGTTTTATTTGTAATTATAGCCAATTTACTTGCATTGTTCTATGCAGCACCACCAATCAAACTGTCATATCGAGGTCTAGGTGAATTTGGAAACAGTGCTATTGGATTGCTATTCCCCGGATTAGGTTTTTTCGCTCTTATGGGTACAATAAATCTCCAATTTTTAATTTTCGCTGTTCCTATAATGTTATTACAATTTTTATTTACAATGAGCGTTGAAATTCCAGATATGGAAGGTGATAAAGCAGGAGGTAAAAAAACATGGATTGCTATTAAGGGCCGTAGATTTGGATTTAAACTAATAGTAATTTCGGGATTACTTGCCACAATATCATTTTTAATAATACCATACACAAATTTATTTCCGCAAATTATTAATTTCAATATCCTAGCAGCCATAACCCTGATTCCAGTGTCTTTAGGGATTTTTGAATTAATTATCAATCCCCTCGAAAAGCCCATAGCAACAAAATTTTGCATATACAATTTAGCAGGAATATTTACATCAATAATATTGATTAACTGCTATTTTGTATCCATCATATATTTTTAAGGATTATTAGAATTTTTAAAATCATAAATAAGTATTATATTTAAGAATAAAGTCTGTAAATAGGTGTAAAATGGACAACAATATTGATACAATTGTAAAAATTATTAAGCTTGGAAGGCCACAGTACCTTGCTGGTGATTTTCTACTTTTTTTGATGGGAGCACTTCTTGCAGTTTTATTAAATGCAGAATTTTTTTTAAGTAAATTTATTCTAGGTTATTCTATCCTGTTAATTGCCCACCTAGCAGTTCATTATAGTAATGATTATTTTGATTTTGAAGTGGATAGTTACACTGGATCTAATTTAATAACAGGAGGAAGCGGGATCTTGGTTGAAAACCCTGAACTGAGAGATTTTTCTAAAAAATTTTCATTATTCCTCATGGCATTATCCATATTCTTAGCCGCTACATTTACAATCCTATTCCATTATCCGGTTACATTCTTTTTATTTCTTCTCTTTGGAAATCTTCTTGCTTGGTATTACACAGCTCCACCCATTAAACTAGTATATCGTAGATTGGGGGAGGTCGCAAACATAATTGCAGTTATAATATTTTTAGGTACAGGTTACTTTGCATTGAGAGGTACATTAGATCTTCCCTTTCTAATTTTTTCTATTCCCATTATCTTCTTTCAAATAATTTTTATCAACAGTTTTGAACTTCCAACTTTAGAAGGAGATAAATTGGGAAATAAAATAACATGGATAGTATCTAAAGGTCGTGAATTTGGATTTAGACTCAATGCTGTTTGTGGGGTGCTTGCAACACTTTCATTCATAATTATATCCTACACAAAGCTTTTCCCATCAAACATTGATTTTAGAGTCTTGGTTTTAATATCCTTAATTTCATTAATATTAGGATTATATCCCATCTTTAAAAGAAGATTTGATATGGATTTTACAACAAAATTTGTTAAAATTAATGTTGCTGCTCTCTTTATAATGTCACTATTAATTGATGTTTATTTTATCTACCTGATAATCTAAGAATTAATATTGTATATTCAAAAAAGATGTAATATAAAATAGTTTTTATTGATTTAAACTATTATTTTAGGTAATTTTAGAAGTCCATAATAACATGTTGGTTAGAAGTTGTGGATTTTGTGGATTCATCTCGGGATGGGGACCACTTAAAATGACCCTGCCATTTCCGTAAGTATCCCCAATTATAGCCGGATAATTCACATAACCCGTGTTATTATCTGCAAATGTGGCCATAACTATCTGGTTGTTATCTGTTGACAATGCAGGACCAGTATCCATATAAATATCTGTTAAAGTACCATTAAGCAGTTTAGTCCCGGATGATTTAGCAGCTATTGTTAATACCCCTTCATAACTCTCAGTTGAAGTATTTACATCGGGAGCTAAACCCCATCCTGGAAAATCATCATTTACATAGTTAGACCCAGCGTAAGCACCTGCACAGATACCAATATAACCATTACCTTCCGATACAAACTGTTTAATGGAAGCGTTGTCGATTTCATCATTATCAAAATAGTCTATAGCTTCCCCTCCGGGCATTATCAAAACATTGTAGCCTGATAAAGTTGTTGAATTTATAACGCTGGTTGTTGCATATTCAAACTTGTGCGAGCTCATATTATTGTTGTTACTATCGTTTAGACATTCTTCAATACCGTCAACACTGCTTTCCATTGCACCTGTTCCATTATAAATTAGTACTTCAACACTGGAATTAGCACTATTTCCTTTACTAGAAATGACAAAATTGTCAGTTAAATAGAAGAATATGATTAAAAGGATTAAAAGACTTCCAAAAATTACTATTTTACGTTTAACCATTTATTATACTCCATTAATCATTTATTGAATTTTACAGTTTTAATTACACTAATCATACAATAAACTCGTTTTATAGATGTTTATAATAAAATAATCATTTTAAATTGGATATTACATATAAAAATTAACTTAAATTGAATATAACCCTATTCCCAATTTACACCCAATTTTCACCCGAAACTCAAAATTTCAAATCTAATTCGAAATTAAAGACTTATTAATGCATTAATATCTTATATAATCCTTAAAAATAGTTTGAATTGATAGTTAAGTAATATTACTAGTTAATAATAAATTAATAGGAAGGATTAAGAAAAATGTTTTGATTCATTTCTTTTTTATTCTATATTTTGTATGAATTGATTTAGGATATGAAATTAAAGAAAATTAAATTTCATATCCTCATCAACTGATTATTAATAAATCTAACCGTCTGTAGATAATATTTTTAATATCAACTGAATTAGGCGATTTTGATTGTATTATCACATCTTGTTGAGGTATTTGTTCCAATTCTAAAGTAGGTGTACTATTTATGCTAAAATTACATATACTATATGGAATTGGTTTACCTTTCAAACTGTTTATACTGGAATTGTGGAGTATTATGGTGTATTTTCCATTGAATAGTGCGGTCTTTTTATCTTTAAAAAAAGAAAAAGAAATTTATTTTTCTTCAAATAAATCTTTACTAACACAACATAAAGGACAAATACAATCGTCAGATAAGACCTCAAAGGCCGTGCCTGGAGGTACATCATTAATAGATTTTGTGTTTATGGGCATTATAACCGTTTAATGTGTTTTAATTATGTTATAAGAAAATAATCGTTTTTGAGATTTTTATATATAAAAAATTTATTGTATGTTTTTAAATGTGCTAAATGATCCTTATAAATAAACCAAAGTGAAATAGTTAATATCAAATTTTAGGAATGATACTAATGATAAACCATGTTTATGGGCTTGCTGTGAGGGTCCTTCTCACAGACCAAGACGACAAAATTCTTATATTAAAGAGATCAACCGATTCAAAAACCAATCCCGGTAAATGGGAACTTCCTGGCGGAAAAGTAGATCAAGGAGAATCATTTGACCATGCTTTGATTAGGGAAGTTTACGAAGAAACTAATCTTAAAATATCTCTTGAACATGTTGTTGGGGCTTCTGAACAGAATTTACATATTATCAGGGCTGTTCATATCATAATGTCCGGTAAGATAGTTGAAGGTGAACTAAATTTAAGTAAGGAACATGAAGGCTATGCATGGGTATTGATTGAAACCCTGCCTGATTATGAGCTAGCTGACTGGCTTCAAGATTATGTTAATCAAACTACAGGAATTTCCAATATCGATGAATCAGAAGATTCTGAAAATACTTTGACACCGTGGATAAAATCTATTAGAAGTACTGTGGATAAGATGGCTGGAAAAAAATAATAATGGTGAATTAAAATGGACAGCAACGATTTAATTAAAAATTTAAAGATAATTGTAATAATAGCATTAATAATAGCAGTGATTGGAGCCGTCCTTTATCTCCTCTATGGTTTAGCTCTTGTCTGGCAAGCTATTGCTGCTGGAATCATATCCGGATTGTTATTCCTATTGGTAATTGTATTTATCGTAATTTCTGTTTATCTTTGGACGAGAAATTATTTACTCAAAAGAGAATTAACAAGGTACCAGACAGAGCTACATTACTGTAGAACTGAATTAGCCAAATATGAAAAGGGACCAAATATTGAAAATAAAGAAAATTAATTCCCCTTTATTTTCTATTCATTTTCATCAATAACCCTTTGAACAAGGGCCGAATCAACATAGGCACGTACTTCAACTATAATATTATTTTCAAAAAAACAAACCCAACAATAGGTGTTATTAAATGGTTTGCCATTCAAGGCTGTTGAAATGGATTCAAGTTCAACAACAGCTGTTTCATCATACACAATTATGTTTTTTACCTTTAATATCACACCATCTTTTAAGATTTTGTTCAGCCGTATAAATGTGTTTACAATAAAATCTGTTTTGCTATGATACGTTCCTGCTAGAGGATGGGTGCCCATAACAGTCCAATTAACATTATCTGCAACTTTATCAAAGAAATTAGAATTATTATCTGTTTCCAAAAAATGAAATAA
>Ga0224559_1001043_pt1 | contig 15897 bp, 14 predicted proteins | sample 714S33034metaG_FD_180676 | JGI IMG/M metagenome (GOLD analysis project Ga0224559, IMG submission 180676) | Peat soil microbial communities from Stordalen Mire, Sweden - 717 S3 30-34 | ecosystem: Environmental > Terrestrial > Soil > Wetlands > Peat | place: Sweden: Norrbotten County, Stordalen... | reverse complement strand
AAAACCACCCTGGAGACCCTGGAGCGCCTGGCTCTTGAAACCGGCGTCTCCACGTGGGACACCCTCTCGGCAGCCATCGCCAACCGCCTCATCCCCGCCCGCGCCCTTATGGCCATCGAGTCTTTCCGCCAGCTCATCCTCGACGCCCAGGCCATGATGGACCCCGACTTTGCCGGCAAGCTCTCGGCCGACGTGGCCGCCAGCGCTGAATCCGAGGAGGAGACCGATACCGGCTTCGAGTTCGGAGCTGTCACAGCCGATACCGCCAGCGCCGAATCCGCAACCAACTTCGACTTTGGCGGCGAGGCCCATCCTCCGCTGGACGGCAGCAGCTTTTCGCCTTTCGCGCAGGCGCCTAAAGTCTCGACTGTGAACGCTGGGAGCCCAACCCAATCCGAACCCGATTTTGAGTCGGACGCCGAAGAGATCGCCGCAGACGAAAAAGGGAACGGAAGCGCCTTCCGCAAACCAGGCGACGCCGCCACCCTCCCCGAGCTGATCCGTTTCCTCCTCGACCGCACCGGCTACATCAAGGCTCTTGAAACCGAAGGCTCGCCGGAAGCCTTCAGCCGCATTGAAAACCTGAAGGAACTGGCCAACGCCGCCCACGACGCCGAGACCCGCGGCGAAACCCTCGGCGAATTCCTTGACAATGCGGCTCTGGCCTCTGACACTGACCAGTTCGACCCCGACGCCCGCGTCACCCTCATGACCCTCCATGCCGCCAAGGGCCTGGAGTTCCCGCTGGTCTTCCTCTCCGGCCTTGAGGAGGGCCTCTTCCCCCACTCGCGCACTCTCAACAACCCCGACGAACTCGAAGAGGAGCGCCGCCTCTGCTACGTCGGCATGACCCGCGCCATGAACTCCCTCATCCTCACCCGCGCCAACTATCGCCGCCGCTACGGCAACGATGCCCCGGAGACGAGCATTCCCTCCCGCTTTCTTGAAGAAGTCCCCAGCCAATTGATTGAGAATCTCAGCGGACGCAACCCGGCCTGGTCCACCCCCGGCTACTCCAGCTCCTACGGCAAGGGCTCCCGATTCGGCGCCGCCCGCGGGCAGGGTCACTCCGGCGACTTTGCCGACCGGCACTTCAACTACGAAGACGAAAGCCAGGAAATTCCGCTCTCCTCCGCCACAGGAGCGGGCGCAAATCGCTCTTCCTCCAAGCCCTTCGTCGCCTCCTGGATGACTCCCAAAGCCCCTTCATCAAACCAGGAATCCAGTCCAAAGGGTCAGAGCGCCGACGCGCCGACAGCACCGGAAGCGCCCAACTCCATCGACAACATCGCCCGTTTCTTCGGAGGCAAGTCGGGACACGGCAAGCCTGGCTCTCTGCCCCGTCCGGCAGCGTCTCACACGGCCACGGGCCTGCCTCATCCCAGTGGCGCCACCGGCTTGAAAAAGGGTCAGCGCGTCCGCCACTCGAAGTACGGCGAAGGCGTGATCCTCCTGCGCGAGGGTGACGGCGAAGACGCCAAGCTCACCGTCCTTTTCTCCCGCCACGGCATGAAGAAGCTGATGGAAAAATTCGCCAATTTACAGAAGATTTAGAGCCGTCGTTTACCACAGTGCCGGGTGCTTCATCTCTCGATTTTGAGAGTCGCCCGGCGCGGCAGTTTTCCATAAGCACAAAAAACGGAGGGCGCGATGCCGCGCCCTCCGTCGTCTACTAAACGCATTAAGAAACTATGCCACTCGAACCACGCTTGGCCTGAGTTTCCAGAAAAGAAAACCGGCCATCAAAACCAGTCCGCTGCAGAGCAACAGTAACGAGGACGGCTCCGGGGTCGGTATGATGTCTGTCTGAATCTCGCTACCTGCCTTGATAGTGGTGTTGTCAGTACCGATCACCCACTTACCATCGACGAACTCATTCCAGGAAAGAACGCCATTAAAGTTGTAGATCCCAAGCACACCCCCATCTGACAGACTGAAGAGGATTCCGTTCTCGTCTACATACGGCGCGGTTCCTGGCGTGAGGATGTCGTCGAAAAAAAACCAGTCGTGGTTAAAAGCCGGCTGAGTCTGACTAATAGTCCCGCCCGTGGTAAGGTCGTCATAAGCTACAGCTGACGAGTACGGATCTACGATAACGGACGCGCTCAGTCCGTTGATCGTCATACTTGCGCTCGTGATATTAAATGTCCCGCCACCTAGCGAGGAGCCGCTGATGGAGCCGCTGCCGGAGATGCCGGTGCCGCTGAGACTGATCAGAAATTCATCCGCCTTTGCGGTTGGCGCACTCACGAGTGCGGTTGCCAATGCCAGCCCAACGAACAATAACTTTTTCATGCTACCTCCCAGGTTCACCTTCGAGGGGATCTATCCGGTATAAACCTGTTTCTGCTACTCTTGCAACGCCTCGCACGGAAAGAACGCTGAACAACCACACTACTCCACTGCGAAGCATTCTACCCCATTTTGAGCAACATGAGGGTCAAAAACAGTGCCAAGGGAAGCAAAAACGCAATCCAGCACCCTTCCGATACCGCTTGTAGAGAAGTATGCACGTTGAGTTCCAATAACGCATTATTATATTCAACAACTTACGTGAACTAATACCGAGAAATATGCAAATGTTTGCGTATTCGTTCCCAGGAAGTTCCCATCTCCTGCCTGGCGTAAGCTACCCATCAACAAGATTCTCCTCCCCACAGCCGGCATTCCAGAAAGCCTCGGCCCTGCCCTCGCCCGAATTTGGCAAGCACGTGAATTGCAGAACCGCTTAAAATGGCCCTGCATCTCGCTTTTGGATAGGGAATTTTCTCGAGCCTTCGCCATCTCAGTCCTTGCTGCGTTACCATAAAGGCAAGATTGGGTGTCCGTATGTTCGTTGTTGTCTGGCAGTTCGAGGTTGCTGAGGAGAAGATTTCCGGCTTTGAGGCCGCCTATTCGGCCGAGGGCGCCTGGGCGCAACTCTTTCGCACGGCGTCCGGTTACCAGGGTACGGAGTTGCTGCGCGACGCCTACATCCCCGGCAGCTACCTGACCATCGACCGTTGGGCCAGCGAAGAGGCCTTCCGCGCCTTCCGCAAGGACCACGACGCCGACTACGAAACCCTGGACCGCGCCTGCGACGAACTGACCAGCCGCGAGATCCGCATCGGCGCCTATACCGTCTGAGCCGCCGGCACGCTCGCCTTCACCTTCTCTTCGCTATTTTTCTCTGTTATTGTCTCTTCAGCCCTGCTACAATCCCATCGAAATCCAATTTATGCCACCGCGCCGTTTCCTAGCGGAAATGCAGGAACCGGGTCCGGTGAGCACTTTCTTGAGGAGCACTCCAATGGCGATTGCCGATGACCGCGCCAAGGCCGTAGAACTAGCCCTTGCACAGATCGAAAAACAGTTTGGCAAAGGGTCGATTGTCCGGCTCGGATCCAAAGAGGCGATGGTGCCGATTGCCGTCATCTCCACCGGCTCCATCAGCTTTGATGCGGCAACGGGCGTGGGTGGAATCCCCCGCGGCCGCGTCACCGAGGTTTACGGCCCCGAGTCCTCGGGCAAGACCACCATCTGTCTGCAAGTGATAGCCGAGGCGCAAAAGGCCGGTGGCCTGGCGGCATTTGTCGATGCCGAGCACGCCCTTGACCCCAGCTACGCAAAGAAGCTGGGCGTGGATATCGATAACCTTCTGGTTTCGCAGCCCGACAGCGGCGAGCAGGCTCTGGAAATCACTGAAGCCCTGGTCCGCTCCGGCGCCATCGACGTGCTGGTGCTCGATTCGGTCGCCGCGCTGGTGCCCAAGGCCGAGTTGGACGGCGAGATGGGCGAGTCCCACATGGGCCTGCAAGCCCGGCTCATGTCCCAGGCCCTGCGCAAACTCACCGGCACGGTCTCGAAATCCCGCACCGCGCTGATTTTCATCAATCAGATCCGCGAGAAGATTGGCGTCATGTTCGGCAACCCCGAAACCACCACCGGCGGCCGTGCGCTCAAGTTCTACTCCTCGATGCGCGTGGACATTCGCCGCATCGCCGCCATCAAGGATGGCGACGCCGTCACTGGCAACCGGACCAAGGTCAAGATCGTCAAGAACAAGGTGGCCGCGCCCTTCCGCGAGGCGGAGTTCGACATTCTCTACGGCGAGGGAATCAGCCGCGAGGGCGACGTCCTCGACCAGGCCGTGGCCAACAATATAGTAGAGAAGTCCGGCGCCTGGTATAGCTACGCTGGCGAGCGCATCGGCCAGGGCCGCGAAAACACCCGCACCTTCCTCAAAGAGAACAAGGAAGTCTTCGCCAAGATGGATGCCGAGTTGCGCAAAAAACTGGGTATCAGTAGCCTCAAGGCCGACATCCCCGAAGTCCCCCCCACCGGCCCCGCTGAAGCCAAGGAAGCCGTCCGCGGCCGCAGAGGATAGAGCTATTTATGGCCGAGTGCCCATCCTTCGTGTTCTTTGCGAAGGGTGGGAGACCACAAACTTCGATTGGCCCCTGTTGAGTTTTCGACAGGCCGCATTGTGTCAGGGCACGACTTTAGTCGTGCCGAAAGCGACTACAAAAGGATGGTGGGCTTCAGCCCCTGCGATGTCGAAACCTTCCCGGCCTTCGGACCCAAACGGCACCACGGGATGCGCGCGAACGTTCTTTGCCACCACGCGAACAGCAAGCGGAAAATCACTCTTCCAGACCACACGCATGGCAGAACTTTTCATCGACGTCTTACGGTCAACCATGCGGACCAAAGGAATTGTGGTTCACGACTTTGTCGTCATGCCCAATCACGTTCACCTCCTGATGACCGTTCCCGGCGAGATGAGTCTTGAGAAGGCGATGCAATTGATCAAAGGCAGCTTTTCGTTTCGAGCCAACAAGGAATTGGGGTTTCGGGGAGAGATTTGGCAGCGGGGATTTTCCGACGTGCGCATCAATGATGAGTTAAGCTTTGAGCGGCATCGGGAGTATATAGAGAATAATCCCGTGAAAGCGGGTCTGGCGAACTCGTCAGAAGAGTATCCATTTGGGTCCGCGTATTTGAAGAAGAAAAAGCACGCAGGGGCTGAAGCCCGGGGTCTAAAGCAGCTAATCGGCACGACTGAAGTCGTGCCCTGACACGGACGGCAATGACTTGACTGCCGGGTGCCGGGTGCCCCAGGTCTCGATTTTGAGGCATGGGAAAGCACTCGACTCTCAACCATCCACCGCCGGGCATGGATCGCCGAAAGAAACCGAAAGCTGGGAAGTGATTCAGAAAGAGGCCATGTGGCGGATGCGGTCGAGCTTGTCTTCTCCGAGTCCGTCGAGCTCGTTATCGCTGAGGCGTCCATCGCGGAGCAGAACAGCGAAGACGAGCGGGAGGACGGAGTAGCGATAGTCGTAGTCGCGGTCGATCTGCTTGCGCCGCAGGGTCAGCCACGCTTCCAGTTCCCACAGTTCGGACGGCTCATTGATTCTTGCGGCCCGTTCCTTCGCCTCACGCATGACCGCTTCCAACTCCCGCTTGAGCGCCAAGTCGAAGGCTCTCCTCGCGGCGGCCTTTTCTGCTTGCGACCACCTCAGTTCGCGCATCGGGGTAACCTCATGGGCTGACGGTTGGGGTGAGTTGACCATGCTTTGAGTTCTCCTGACCCGCATTTTATCCGGCGTGCTCTGCCGTGGAGAAGTCTTTCGCGGAGGGAGCAGGAGCCTTCAGGCTCCTGGGAACTGGCGTATCGGTTCAATAAGGCCTTTAGGCCCGGGCGTTGCTTCCAATCAAATTTCCGCCGCCGGGGTGCCTCAGATCTCGATTTTGAGACCTCGGAAACGAAGAACCTGATGGCGCGCAAGCGCCGTCCGCCTGGACGGCCAGTCCTTGCCGAAAATTACCCTTCATTGGCGCACACTGGAAGAGATCGACAAGGAAACGAAATCCTTGCCGGCCGGAGAAGCCATGCGCAACAAACCCCGCCAGCCTCGGCCCTGCCCCTGCACAACTCCGCTAGCTCCGCGAACCCCGCTAACCCCGCTTTTATTTTTCGCGTTTTCGCCGGTGAAACTGTGCGCCGCCATCTAAGTCGCTTGAAAACAACAACATCCAGGCATTGACTTCACGGAAACACGCAAGCAATCTAACGGTGGAATTGTGGGGCCTTGTCTAACTCTCGCAATATGATTTACTTGCGCGGCATCGTTCCGCTGGAACACACAACCTGTGAAGCAGTGGAAACCGGCCTTCATCGCCGCCCGTGCACAAACACAGCCATCCGCAGCAGCAACAGCACGACGGCAAACGCAATCACGCACGCCAGAATGATGCGTTGCGAGCGCGGCTTGTTTGGTCGGGACTTTGCTTTGCGAGTCATGAATGAGGGAAAAGCGAAGCGAGACTCATCTTACCGCGAATCGCGCGCTCCGGCTCCGCAAACCTGCGCCGCATTGCGGAGTGTGATCCGAAACCAGGCTGTTTGCTGCGGTTTCAGGCCATTTGAAGCGGGATCATAGGCCCAGGAAGCTGCTTTTCTTCCTGCTGATACAATAGAAAGTGCCGCAGTGTGCGGCGAATTGACTTATTTGTTCCCCAACCCTATGGCCTCTTAGGCCAAACCAAAAGAAGGAAAAGCTACCCTGTGACCCAGACGATACGCAATATCGCCATCATTGCCCATGTTGACCACGGCAAGACAACCCTTGTAGACGCCATGTTACGGCAGTCGGGGACATTCCGCGCCAACGAGCAAGTGGCGGAACGAGTGATGGACTCAAACGAGCTGGAGCGGGAGCGCGGCATCACCATCCTGTCCAAGAACACGGCCATCGTTTTTGAAGGCGGCAAGATCAACATCGTGGACACGCCGGGACACGCCGACTTTGGTGGCGAGGTGGAGCGCGCGCTCAAGATGGTGGACGGCGTAATGCTCCTGGTGGATGCGGCCGAAGGCCCCCTGCCGCAGACCCGTTACGTACTGTCCAAGGCTCTGGAAGCCAAGCTCAAGCCCATCGTGGTGATCAACAAGATTGACCGCCCCGACGCCCGGCCACAGGAAGTGTTGGACGAGATTTACGATCTGTTCATCGACCTCGATGCGGACGAGACGCAACTGGACTTCCCGGTACTTTACGCAGTGGCCAAAGCAGGCACGGCATCCCTCGATCCAGATACGCCTGGTGTGGACCTGCAGCCACTCTTTGAAGCCATTGTCTCGACGATTCCACCCGCCACCGGCGACGCCGAAGGCACGTTGCAGATTCTGGTCACAAATCTCGATTACTCCGATTATTTGGGCCGCATCGCCATCTGCCGCGTCTTTCAGGGCACACTGCACACCGGCGACGATGTGACGATTTCCAAGCGCGATGGGTCGCTGATGAAGACGCGCATCACCAAGCTCTTCACCTTCTCTGGCCTCAAGCGCATTGAGATCGACGAAACCGTCATGGGCGACATTGTGGCCGTCGCTGGCGTTGAGGGCATCACCATCGGCGAGACCATCACCAGCGTCGAGAACCCCGCGCCGCTGCCGCTGATTGTGATTGACGAGCCGACCATCGCGATTCAATTCAGCGTGAACAACTCGCCGTTTGCCGGACGAGAGGGCCAGTATGTAACCAGCCGCAACCTGCGCGAGCGCCTGGAAAAAGAGCTGCTGATCAACGTCTCGATTCGCGTGGAAGAGACTGGCTCGCCAGACAGCTTCAAGGTGCTGGGCCGGGGCGAATTGCAACTGGCGATTTTGATCGAGATGATGCGCCGCGAGGGCTTTGAGCTAATGGCCGGACGGCCTGAGATCGTCACCAAGACGGTGGATGGCGTGTGCATGGAGCCGGTCGAGCGATTGACCATCGACGTGCCCGATGCGTACACCGGCGTGGTGATCGAAAAGCTCGGCCCGCGCAAGGGTGAGATGACCAAGATGCACAATCATGGCTCGGGTCGCGTACGCATGGAGTTTCGCGTACCCAGCCGTGGCATCATCGGCCTGCGCAGCGAGATGCTCACCGATACGCGCGGCACCATCGTGATGAACTCGCTCTTCGACGGCTACATCCCCTACCAAGGCGAGATTCCTCAGCGACCCACCGGTGCATTGATTTCCGACCGCCAGGGACTGACCACAACTTATTCATTGAATGGCCTGCAAGAGCGCGGAATTTTGTTTGTAGGCGCTGGAGTTGAGGTTTACGAGGGGATGATCGTTGGCGAGCACTCGCGCGATAACGACCTCGACGTGAACGTGGTGCGCGAGAAGCATATGACCAATATGCGCGCCTCGACCGCCGACGAGGCCGTCCGCCTGGTGCCTTACAAAGCTCTGAACCTGGAGCAAGCCATCGAGTTTGTCGCCGAGGATGAGGTGGTGGAAATCACCCCCAAGTCTCTGCGGCTGCGCAAGAGGATATTGCAGCAAAACAAACGGCCCAAGCGCTGGGAAAAGAACGCCGGTCAAACGCCGTTAAATTAGTAAGAGTTTTGTTAGTGCGCGGCTTTATAGACTGCGGAAAACTTGATCCGGCTATATGCGGGGGTGGCACCCCCGCATATAGCCAACAGAATCCTTATATTTCTGAAATACCATCGATTCGTTCAGCCCTCTGTTTCGCATTTTCTTGGTCGATCGCTTTTCAGACCCCGCATCTCAACGACGAAATAGCGCCGTCACGGCCACTTCCACTACTGCAAACAGAACGCTGACCGCCGCCAAAAATCCCTTGGCGCGCTGCCAGTTTTGCTCGTGCCGCTCCATGCGCCGCTCCAGATCGGCCAGGCGTCCGCCGTTGCCGTCGCCCAGCAAGCCGATCATCTGTGTCTTCAGCACACTCAAGTCACTCAGCACCTGCGCTTCGAATTCATTCATCATCCGCATCCGCCGGACTCCATCCGCCCATCATTCACTCAAAAAAGTTATCGTTTACGATTCCAACGGCAGGTTGATGAACAATGCCGTTGAAAACTCCGAGTAGTTTGGCGGCATCGACCCGTCATACATCCGGATATAGAACCGGTCGTTGGCGCTGACGCGTGAGAATGTCATATTCGGCTGAGTCGCCCGCATCACCAGGTCCGGGTCTTCGTCTGGCATGAAGGCAAAGTCCCGCCGCCGAATCTCGAATCCTCCGCCCGTGGGCAGCGTCACGCCGGCATTGATCGTCACCGTACTCCCATTCAGCCCCGTCACCATGAGGCCATTGAGATTGGCAAGCACGATGGGAGCGACGGGCGCCGGAAGCCACGCATCGGCAGGCACCGACTCGCTGGTCTTGATAGCCAGATCGTCGGCCCAGTCGTTGGCGAAGGAGATAGCATACTCCACCAAGTCGGGATAGCTTGCCTTGTAACTCAACGCGACAGTCCGCACAACGACCTGCGTATTCAAGTTGGTTGAAGGCGCATTGAGTAGCAGCGCGTCGCCTGGCCACACATCGGTGGCAAAGCTCATCCTGCTTCCCTTGTAAGTACCGCTCCACAGCGCGCTCACCCCGGCCGCTGCCTGCTCTATAACCAAGGCCGCATTGCGGCAATCCGCGGAACTGCGCGCCGGTGGATTCGTTACCGAGCCGATCCATGCTGCCTCGGTGGGCATTCCGGCCAGCGCAAGCGCCTGCTGGCTGGCGGTATTGACCGCTCGTCCCACGGCCCTGCCCGTCGTGCGGTAACTCACCGCAATCTGCTCGCCTGCCACCGGCGCATATCCTGCGTAAAACACCACCTGGCCCGTGCGCTCCAGATGACACTCAGCCGCCTCAGCTGTCGTGCCAATCCGCCGAGTATAGGAACCGCCGCTCGGGGGCGTGCTCACCACCCATCCAGAACCAAGATTGGTCAAGTTGAGCGCGCGCATCGTTCCAACCAGGTTGATGCTGCTCGCAGCTACCACATTGCAAACTCCTGGAAGGCTGGAGATTTCTCCGTCGTAGAGTGTTACCGGCGTCCCGCCGACTCCGTTGACAAACTGCTGAATCTCCATTTGCACGTTTCCAGGAGCTGCATTCCACTGCCCGCCAGCGGTAATTGGCCCGCTATCTCCAAAGGAACGATAGATCGCTAGCTCCCGTTCGTTCTCCGGACAATGCACCCTGACGCGCAACGTGTATTGATAGGCAGGGTTGATCGTATAGGTTGTTCCTGCCGGGCTTCCTTCAATTAGCGGCTGTAATGTGACGGCCCCAGTGCCTTGTTGCGCCGTCGCTTGAAAGCCCGCAATGCACGCGGCTTGCGTATCCATGCCCACAAAGAAACCGGCCAGGGTTCCCGTGCTGCCCGCGGAAAGCGTCACACCCACAGCCTCCAGCAGCAGCGTTCCGCCCATCTCCACCGGATCAAGCCATGTCAGCAGCGTTTCGCCATCGATTCCATTGCCACCATTTATTGCCAGCCCGCCTGCACCCAGCGAGATATAACCAGTACCGCCGGTAACACCCCACACACATTGGTCGATCTGTGTCTTGTTGAAGAGTTCGCTGATGATGGCGGACTTGGATGAAGCCGGAAAGAAAGGGTCGGCCGTAAGATAAAACTGTGTTGTTACCCCGTCACCCAGAAAGTATTCAGTAACATAAGCCACCGGCTCACGCTCGCCACAAACAGTCACATCGTTTGCCAGGGCGCGCTTGACGCTGGCCGTTAACGACAGGGTTGCCAGGTTCAGACTGCCGTCAGTCTCGTTCAGCGGATGCGCGGTACTCTGCACAGAAGAGACCGTCAGCGCGCCATTGACTGCACGATACGCGGCCCGCGCCATGCTTGCCACCTGTCCTGCACTCTTGCTCCATGGAGCTCCAGGATCGGGGACAAAGTTGCTCACCGCAGAGCTGAGTGAAAGTCCTTGTGTCGATATCCTGGTGGCTCCCGTGCGTGTCACCAAAGCCGTCATGAGCGCCCCGGCGCTTTCACCCGTTGCTCCCGCGCTGGGAGGCATCAACATTTGATCCAGCAGTAGTTCGTCGCTCAATGCCTGGACCGCAATTCTGTAGCGTGGTCCCTTCATCCCAGAACCAGCATATTCGGGCAGAGGAGTTACAGCTATGTAACCTGTAAAATAGTAAGTCCCGTCGTCACCTGTTACCGCAATCGATTGATTGCGCAAGGGCGTCGTTAGGTTGCCGTTGGTTGGCAGGCTTAGCCAAAGTTGACATACCGAGGGCTCGTTCAGCTTGCGCTCAATCGTCAACGGCCGCACTGCATCGAGCGCGGCCGTGTAGTCTTGCCCGTTGATCGTGATCTTCATCTTGACCCTCTGACTTGCTAACTCGCCTACACCAATGCGTTGGCAGCCGGTAAGAAGCTCCGGTAACAGACAACCCGTTCTCCATCCAGCGGATCGGTCACGGGAAGCGCCAGGAACTGGCCCTTCAGCAGCACCCGCGTCAGCCCGTTTTTATTTTTTCCGTCCAACGGCAATGCAGTTTCTTGTGCGCTGGCAATCGTCTGCAGGCGTGGATAATGGAAGAAGATCCGTTCTCCTTGGCTGCCTTCCATGACAAACAGCGCCGACCACTCCTGATAGAAGCTGCCGCCTTCGCGATCCACAAACCCAGTGACCGCCTGCAACTTGGAACCTGCCGCCGGTGCACCGCCCGGTAACGGTCCTGCCAGGATCAACCCTGTAGAGTTTACCTGGGACACCAACGCAACATTGAAGGTCACGCGCCGGATGTAATCCACATCCGTTAGTGCCTGCCGCACATACGCTCCCGATATTGGTGAACCCACAAAGCCGGTCTGTCCGGTGTAATCCGCGTCCAATGCGATAATCGAGCCGGGCAGGAATCTTGTGGTATCGGTCGCGGCCAGTGCGACGAATGTAGCCGTTGATCCACTTTGCGTAGTTACCGCGGAAGCCGCCTGAGCTCCATCCGCAGCCATCACAGTCCCACTTGCGGGAGCTAACAGGTTCATATGCTGAGAGTTTGTGGCCAGAGCCATGGTCAGCTTTGTCCAGCTGAGGAATTCGAAGCTTACCTGCGCTTCAAGCGTTTCGCGCACCTGCTCCAAAGTTCCTGCGGGAATGCCCGTCAACACTGTAGCGGTCTTGCTTCCCGGTTTGCGTGCGAACTCTTGAATCCAACCCAGGCTGATCCATGGAGCCGGCGGAGCGTCCAGGCTGAATCCACCCTGCTCCGATGGATCGAAAAGCACTGGCGTCTGCGCCACCCGGTTCACTGGCGCAAAATACCCTCGTACCCGCCGCGACACCGGGGCGGGAGCTGAAAACCAATTCGCCGCCATTTATTCCCCCTGCTCTTGGTAGCTGTAAACCATCACACTTGCGGAACGGCTTAGCCGGTCTCGCTGGATCACGACCGGCGTAAATCCCGGCTCATCCCAAAACACCTTTGTCAGCATCAATGCTGGCGGTGTTGCCGTGTAGTTGAGTTTTGGGGTATAGAAAGGCTGCACCATCGCGGCCAGTTCTTCATCCATCTCGCTCAGCAATCGGCCGCGGTCCAGACCGCCGTAGCCTTGCGTTCCGCACGTCTGATAGAGAATCTCGCACTGCTCAGCCACCATCGTGGACCCGATATTCAAATCGACGCCCAAACCTTGCCAGCGAAGAACGAACACATCGTTGGGAAGTTGGCTGACAGGAGCCTCAGCTTCCTCCGCCAGAATCCCCGGTCGCATTGCTCCGCGCAGCAGGATCGTCCGGTCTGGATTGATCGCCGCCAGCCGCGTGCGCAGTGCCATATAAAACGAATCTTTTGCATTTTGCATGGAGTACAACTCCTCGTGCCTCGCGCTTACAGCTTTGCGCCTCTGACGGCCGTTTGCCTTGAACGGAGCACTGTCCACTGACCACTGTCTTTACACTGCCTGCTGCTGTCCTTCTCGCAACAGCAACCGGTAGAGATATACCTGGCCGAAAGCTTCGTTTATGGCGACTGACTCAATCAGATAATTCTGCCCTGCTACCGTAACCGTCAGAGTCATCGCAAAGAGAGACTGCGCCGATGCGAGATCAAGCGCATCCACCTGCCGCTGCACCGCCGTCGCCGAAACCAGTAACTCCCACTTTGATTCTCCGGCCGCTTGCCATGTGGGCCGCAATTTGCGCATCACCACCGGGCTTATCACCACTTCGAAAAAAGTCGTTGCCACCAGCCCCACCTCGGACTGGCTGCTATCTGTATTCGCGCCCGTTACCCGCAGAAGGGCCGTCGTTCCTGCCACGCTTCGCAGCAGGGCATCGGCCAGCATCCGCGGCGCTCCTACTGGGTTACGCGCCGCTGTATCGCTCATCGCTCACCCCAGCCTGTTCGCAATGTAGGGACGCAGCCACGCCTGCACTGTTTCGTCCACCAGCGAACTCGAGAAATACTGCATTTGCATCGTGTCGATCTTGGTCTTGCTCGCATTCAACGCTGGCGTGGACTGCGCATTCCGCACAATCTGTGCGCACGCCGTCTTCACGTCGCCGCCAATCGTCGTCAGTCCAGCCGTATAAGTCACCGCCACCTCGTTGTACGGTAGTCCCAGCACATTCCACGGCAGCATCAGCTCCCCCGTGTTGGGGTCAAAGTCCACCGAGCCAGGATCGATTGCCGTCCACTGCCCAGGCAACGAGAACGCCCGTGCAATCTCCATCAGCGGATCGTTCGGAAGCTCTCCCCGCCGTGGCTTTGCATACCGGCCTTCGATGCTCACAATCGGCGTTGTCGCCGTTCCCAGAGGCGCCAGCGGAAGATAACTCAACAACACTGTCTGCGATCCGCTGGTCAGCCGCAACCGCTCCGTGTACTGAATCACGTTCAGGTCCGGCCGCCTGCAGTAGCTGTTGATCAATGCCGTTGCGGCCGTAATCCAGTCCGCTGTTGTTCCCGCCGGCAATCCATAATTTGGGTAATCCGCTGGCTGCAGATATGCCATACCCCACCCTTCCCTTTGTTCGTTCGCCGGCGAGCCGGATAACTTTTCCGGCTCGCCTGTTTTATTGCCGATCAGTTACTTTCTGACCTATTGACTCGCTAACTACCGGTCCACCAACACCTGGTAGTGCGCGTAGTTGGCGCCCTTCACCACCACGGCGCCAAACTTCACTGCGACATACTGATAAGCCAGTGAGTTAGGCATCCCCAGTTGGAAGACGCGCGGCGCCGGATCACCGAGCCAGTGATACTCGATCAGATCCTCGGTCACGATGTAGGCCGGCAATACCGCTGTTCCAGAACCTGGCGTGCCCGTGTAGCTCAGGCTCCAATCCGGAATCAGCGGAAGATCGCCCGCTTGGGTTGAAAGCATCTTCACCCGGATTCCACCTGTGATGTTGTCCGTGTTCAGAACCACATTGAACTCGGCCTTCATCTCTCGGTCGATCAGGTCCAGCAGCACCGGATTAGCGTAGATTGCCGTAGGCCGGACTTGGTAGCCATTGCTGGCCACCATCTGCGCCACCGCCGACTTCAACCCGTCCACGATCGAAGCTGTCGTGCCGATAGTCGTAGTCTGGCCGCCCGCCACGATCTGCGGAATCGCGCCCATGTACTGCGTGGTCGTCGGCGTGCTCAGGCTGGTGTCGTTGCCGTTCCACAGTGCTACGTCGTGCGCTACCATCACGCCGCTCACTGTGTCCACCAGGTCCTTGGCCTGCAGATAGGCAAACTGCTTTTGCTGGTCGCCTAACTCGATGTCGAAGAGGTTGTAATTTATCTGCGACACGATCGCCTTCAACGGCACGCTCCGCTCCACTCGCGTCGGACTTACAACAGCGGGAACAATGGCGCGCGGATTCATAAAACCGGCCGTCCCGGGATTCGGAATCGCCGTTTCCTCGAAGAAGCGCGATGGATGTCCGGTTGCCGGAACCTGTTTGATGCGCTGCCCAAATGGACTCGAGCGGCGGCAGATGTCAAAAATCTCGGTCTGATACAGCGGAACTTCGATAGCGCCCGGTCCGATAAAATCTGCTGCCGCGTGAATGTCTGAAAAGGTTGCGTTCATAGGCTTTTCCGCCCCCTCCATGGGGCCAGTTGTACTTCGGTTGACAGTTAACAGCTATCAGTGATCAGTTAGAGCATTTCTAGAGATCGTGTAAGATTTTGGGCGCTCCATCCATGCCGCGTTTTTGTTCTTGCGGCAAGGGTTGGATACCACGAATCTGGCATTACAGAAACATTAAAAATGCTCTGGCAGCCACGAGATGGAGGCTGCTTGTTACGGATCTGCTGTTAGCTGTGCGCTAATAACTGAAAGCTGCTTTTACGCGATTGCGCCTGCTCGCAGAAGCTGGCTTTTTACCGCGATGCGCTGTTCCAAGCTCAGCCCGGCCAACGCCGCGTCGAGGGTCCGCACATCCACCGGGCCCTCACCAATGCCGTGCTTGGCCAGCATCTCGCTGGTTGTCGAGGGCAGAGTCCTGCGCAGAGGGTTCAACACATTCTCTGCGGCACCAGCCTTCAACTCGTTCAACTCCCGTTCGGCTGCGGCCAGTTTTTCCGTCAACTCCGCCTCCCGCCTGCTCTGCTCGACAGTCGCCGAAATCTTCTCCACTTCGCCAGCCAGGGAGCCTTGCCGCTCCTCAAGCCAGCTCAGCGTCCGTTCCAGTAGAGTCGTTGCGGTTTCCAACCGCTCCGTAATTTCCTGCTCTTTGTTTTCCATTTCAGTCCTTTCTTCAGTTAATAGCTCACGGTTGACAACAGGCAGTTAAGCGCTGTCAGCTATCATTTTTTTGTTGTCGGTTGGTCGTTATCGGCTGGCGGTTCCAGGCTGTTCACTGTTAGCTGTGTACTGTTCGCTGTTTCTAACTAACTCGCCATGCGGAAGCTGGTGGCCTGATAAGCCGCCTTGTCCCGCAGCAGAATTGCAGCTCCGGTAAAGGTCACGTGGGTCAGCTTCCACACCTCGGCCCGCATATCTTCCACCCGCGCGTCGGCCAGTTCATAACTCATGCCCATCGCCTCGTGCGATCGTGCCTGGATAGCTTTGGTCACCTCGGGAAAATCCCGCGCATACAGGTATCCGCGCACCACCAGCCGCTGCCCA
>Ga0224559_1001041_pt1 | contig 15906 bp, 12 predicted proteins | sample 714S33034metaG_FD_180676 | JGI IMG/M metagenome (GOLD analysis project Ga0224559, IMG submission 180676) | Peat soil microbial communities from Stordalen Mire, Sweden - 717 S3 30-34 | ecosystem: Environmental > Terrestrial > Soil > Wetlands > Peat | place: Sweden: Norrbotten County, Stordalen... | reverse complement strand
GTGAGCTTTGCAATTTCTGCGTCGATTTGGGCGAGGATGGAGTCATTAGCCATGAATCAAGGATAACTCACAAATCCACTTTTGCACAGCTTGACAAACAAAATTTTCCACTTATCTGAAAGTTTTTTACGATTTCATTCCGGCTTACCCACCGTCTTCTCTTGATAAGCCTTCCGCAGGACGAAAAATGCCTGCTTTTTCTCGCCTTGGTCGGAGATAAGTCCCTTGCGGTTGAACTCATCCTGAATGCCCGTCAGAGTCCGGTTCGGCGAACGAAAATCCATCAGAATCCACGGACTCATGCCTCTTAGTTGAGGAATGCGGTTGAGCATTCCCAGTTGATGGCGGTAGATATTGGCCTGGAATTCCTCGGTCCAGCGCTCGTTCCCGCCGCCATGCAGGCCAGCCTTGGCGCCGCCGCCAAACTCGCTCACGATCAGGGGTTTCTGATACTCCACGCGCCACTGCGTGGTGTCCGCGCTCTCCGGATGCCCTTCATACCAGCCTATATATTCGTTGAAGCCGATCACGTCCAGCGACTTGCCCAGCGGATCGTCAATGATTTTGGTATTTCCCTCGCCGCGCACCAACAGCGCCGCGGTAATCAAACGCGTTGGATCAAGTTCGCGCGCATGAGCCGCCTCGGCTTCAATAAAGCGCGTCCGCGCCTCGTTATTGGGCGTCTCGTTAGCCATTGACCATAGGATGATCGCGGCGTGATTGCGCGAGGTTCCTATCTCCTCGTCCAACTGCTGCTCGGCCTTGGCCAGCACCTTGGGATTGTCAAACTGCAAGGCCCAATAAACAGGATTCTCTGACCACACCAGCAGACCCATCCGGTCCGCCGCGCGCAGCATCGACTCATCATGGGGATAATGCGCCAGGCGGACAAAATTGCAGCCCAGATCCTTGGCCCAGCCTAGTAGCGTCTCCGCGTCCTTATCGGTATTCGCGCGGCCGGTGCGGTAGGGCGCTTCGGCATGAATAGAAATCCCACGCAGAAAGATCGGCTGGCCATTGAGTAGGATCTCGGTTCCGCGCGTTTCAACGGTGCGAAAACCGATTTCTTCTTCGATGGAATCTTGCCCAGCACTAATTATGACCTTGTATAGCTTCGGTGTTTCCGGCGACCAGCGCTGCAAATTTGACGCCACCAAAAGAAATTTCGCGCGACCGTCCGCGTCAAGCACGCCAGAACCGTCGGAATTCAGTTCAGGAATCTCCACCTTGACTTTGTCGCCGATTTTACCGCCTACAACATGAATCCAGCCCTCAATGTGTTCGAGATACAAGGAACCAATGAGGCCGAAGTCATTTCCATGCGGTGCAAGTTTAGTCTCTGGCGCGCGTGAGAGATGCACATCATACTGATCGATGAAGGTCTCCGGCACTTCGATCAGCGAGACCGAGCGCGTCAACCCGCCGTAGTTCCACCAATCGGTTTGGAGCGTGGGGACGTTGTCTTCGCGGCGGGTATTATCGACGGCGGCCACAATGAAGTTTCCGCCCGCATGAATCGCCGCGGTTACCTCGCAGTTGAAGCTGGTGAAGCCGCCCTCGTGCTCGCAGACCTTCTGGCCGTTGACCCAGAACCATGACTTATAGTTGGCCGCGCCCACGTGCAGAAAGACACGCGTGTGCTCCTTGGGCTGGTAAGTGAAATCGCGCTCGTACCAAACTGGACCTTCATAGAAAAAGAGCGACTCGCGCTGTGTGTTCCAGTCGCCGGGAACCTTCAGCTTGGGCGCTTTGGAAAAATCGTACTCGGTGGGGAAGGGATCGCCCTGCTGCGCCTTGCGATTGAGATAGAAGCCGTTATTCCTGATCCCGGCGAAATAAGGATCGACGATAGGGGCCCAATCGCCATCCAGCGAGAGGGCGGGCCGGCGATCAGCGCCGGTGAGAATAATAGGAGCGGGCGCGGCCCAGGCGGAGCAAGCGATAAAAGCCGCGGCGCCGGTTAGGAACAGAGCGATTGTGCGGGGTGCGGAAACAATGATCCGAACCAGGGAATTAAATAGATGCTTCATCACGAAACCTCTTCAGCGTGAAAATTGCCTGACTGCCGTTCGCACTTGAACCATATCATTTTGCTGCCAGCGTGTATAGGCGGGCGCGCCTTCACGATTTCAACCTGCGTATCCAGCGCGTGATCGCGCGGTTCAAGCGATAGCCGCTGGTTTTCGATGGTGGCGTTTCCGGCGCTCAGAAGGAATTTGATGATCTGCTCGGAACGGCGTTGGATGGACTCGGAGATGATTTTTTAGATCTTACTCCGTGAAAATTCGATTGGATGTTTTCAGTTGCGCGACATCCCGGCGTGACCTGATGCTCTTGCTCTCTTCCAGGTTCATCGCTTCCTCAACTTCCCGCCTCAATGTCCGTTGCCGCCACTCGCAGCGGCAGGCAAACCAAGCATGGAAGCGGAAGGCAGTTCCTTGCCCCGATCAAAGTCCCTGGTCACTTGAGCAAAGCGCTCGCCGCGCCGCTGCCATTCTTCAATCCGAAGATCATAGCGGACGGTGACATTGTCCAGCCAATAGGGACGGTTCTCGCTGAGCCAAACCTGCCGATACTGGTTCTTCGCGGCCGAGTAAGCATCGCGCAAGTCCTGGCAACGGCCTAACATGCTGCTGATTTCGTCCAGCATATTGCGTGTCTCCGCAGTGCGCGCCTTCGCCGGATCCTGCTGGCGCTTGAGTACCTCGGCGTAGCTGTCGGCAATTTCCTGGCCCAGTTCAAACTTCAGGCCGATCAGGTCCAGCCGCCGCGCGCCCATCTCCATCGCCAGCACCGCATCTGGCTGCTTCAGACGCGAATTGGCGGCGCGCGCCTCGGCCAGCAGCACAATGGCGCGCTCCGCATGGGTGCGCAACTCGACGGCCACCGGCAGAATCTTCGCCGAAGCCTCCTGTCCCTCCGCGCTCCACGGATCCAGCCAGAAAAGCTGGTCGCTGGTCAGCCCGGAGTGCGCCCTTCCCAGGGCCTCGTGAGCATGCATCAGCTCCTTTTCGGCCTCATCAATCTTGCCGCTCCGGTCGCCGTGAAAGAGCCTCCCGTAGGCCTCCTGATAGGCGGTAATCGAACTTTCTCCCGGCTGCCAAGCCGCTACAGCGCCAAACAGAACGCCGTACCAATCCATGTTGAACAGTCCTTCGCCGTCGTCGTTCCAAACGGTGGTCAAGGCACCCGTCGAGCCTAGCCGCTGCCCGTCGCGAATAAAGCCCTGGATATTGCCGAAGGCCCCCTTCGCCACCGGAAAGACCTCGTTCCAGTTGGCGGCGCCGGGGGAGACCCAGGTCTCGATTCCGGCCTTGGCAAACGGCTCGATCATCCGGTCGAAGCCCGTGGTGTCCCAGTAGTCCCAGGGCACGGCAATCATGTCCTTGGGCAGCCCGGCCACCGCCGCCGGATCGGCCCCGCCAATGTCTCCCCAGAAGAGCAGGCGGCGATGCAACGGCGCCAACTCCTCATGAATCGCCTTCAAAAACTCCACATAGACCGGCCCATAGCCCTTCGCCTGCACCTCGGCATGGGTTCTTCCCACGCCCAGGTCGAAGGTCTCGTCGGCTCCGATGTGCAGGAAGGGCGAGGGAAACTCCTCCGCAATCTGCGTAAACCAGTCCTTGATCAGCGGCAGCGTTCCCGGCTGGCCCGGCGCCAGCACATGACCGTGAGGCGTCTCCGCTACATCCTTGTACAGATCGTACTTCAGCACCTGGTGCAGATGACCGAAGGCCTCCTGCTCAGGCAGAATCGTCACATGATACTGGCGCGCGCAGGCCACCAGTTCCGCCACTTCGACCGGCGTCAGCGCGCTTCCCGGAGGCGCGGCCAGCGGCTGATTGGGATACAAAAGCGTGTGCTCGATGTAAGGCGAATAGATGTTGGCCTTGAACGATGCGAAGACCCGAATCTGGCGCTTCTGAAACTCCAGCGAGGGAAATGGACCGCGCGAGAGATCGTCGTCGATGCCGCGGTATTTCATTGCCGGCCAGTCGCGCACCGTACCCGTGGGCAGAACCGGCCTCTCGCCGCCAAGCGGCAGCAACTGCTCGAAGGTTTGAACTCCATAAAAAATGCCCGCGCCGGAGGCGCCCACAATCCAAGCCTGGCGCGGCTCGATCACCAGCAGATAGCCTTCCTCCAGCATCGCGGCGTCGAATGCCAGTTCGCGCCGCGTCAGCAAAGCCTTGGCCGCCGCCGAATCGCTGCGCAGCAGAACCACCCGGTAAGCGCTCTTCTCATCCTTCGCTCCGATTAGCTCCGCCTGCTTGACGGCCTCTTCCAGGTCGCGCGCGGCAAACTCATCTTCCGCATCGCCGCCCGGAACGCTCACGGCAATCGCTGCCGGCAAAGCTGTCTCTCCAGCGAAATGCACTTCGCGCGGCGCGGGCAGCAGACGAAGCTGGGCCGCGAGCTGGGAGGGAAAAGCCATCGGCAGGGCAAGCAGCGTGCAAATCGAGACGCGCGCCAGCAGCGTGCCAGGTGAGGGCTTGCGGGACGGTGTTGCTTCGGCAAGCACCTGCGGTGTAGCCAAACGCCTCTCAATTCTCATCCGAGGCGCTCCAGGAGTCCCAGTTTGTTCGCCATCCGCTCCGAGATGCGCATCGGGATGCGCTCCTGATTGCCCAGCGTCAGGAGGATAAACCGCTGCCAGAAATACTTGGTCCGGCTGATCTGAACCTCGTTCCAGGGAATGCGTAGCGGCGGATGTCCGATGCGCAAAAGGAAGATCATGGAGAGATAAAGCCCGTCCTCGGCTACGGTCATGCGGATGCAGCAGCCGTAGTGCGACCAATAGCGCATATAAACCGTATAGGGAAATGGCCCCGCGCTTTTGGTCACGCCGTAAGGCTCCGACTCCGCGCGGAAGTGCCTGGAGAGCGCGCGCCAGCCGGTCAGGAGGCTGGAGAGAAAGCCGGCGGCGCAAAAAATGCCCACAATAACCGCTGGCACAATCAGAAAGAAATGGGGCGGCAATTGGTTCGGATCAACTTGCACTACGCACCTCGCTGCAATTCATTATCAAGTCGCCAGACCAAATTCCACCTATTTGTTGGCAATATAGATATATTTCTATATTCTAATGGTATGGAAAGTAACGTCAGGCAGGCGTCGAGGATGGCGTCGGAGACTTAATCGGCAATCTTGTCGGGATGGTCTTCGGTCACGGATTCAGAGGTAAACAGGAAACCGTCGCTCAAGGAAACTCTCCTCCCATTGCAGGGAATTCAATTTGGACGGCCTGGAACGAGGACCGGTTCATGCTGGATCACCGGCGCGGCAAACTCTCACCGCATCAGACCCACTCTCGCGCAAGGACACGCCAGCACCGTCAGGCGAGCGCCTTGGGATGCATAATTTCATGGTAATTGTAGCAGGGGGCAGAGAGCAACGAAATGCAGCAAATGGGGCGCAGATGTGATTGAAGGGATCGTAAGCATGGGTAAAAGGTGGTAGACGTTTCTGGGAATCTCTGAATAATGTGGATCGTTTTACCATGCTTATGAGTTCTGTTCGATACCGGCCTCCATTTCATCCTCATCGTTGAAATTGAATTCCACTTTGCTCTGGAGAACAATTTCGTTCATGACCGCTTGCAGTTGCCCGGAATTAACGACTTGATCAAAAGCCTTTATCAAGTCAGTTACATTGATAACCTCTTCGACCGCTTTCATGTAGGAATCAACAACGGCTTCAATCTTGTACTTTACTGTTGCTTGTTCGCGTATCGCCGCTCTGATTTGGTCTTCGGTGTCCGTTGACTTCACTACAGATGTAATCGGGAACCGCTGTACTTTATCTATATCGAGAAAATACTTGTTTGCGTCGATTGTTTCAGTGACTTGAAAAAATCTACCAAGAGGCTTCATCACAAAATCAATGCCGCTATCGTTTGCGTTCGTGCGCTCAGTCTTATAGAGAACCAAAACTTCTTCAGCGATGCTCTCCTTCGTTTCTCCAATCCAGACAGTTTCAAGTCCGTACTTCGCTTTCAGGACGGCGTAGCTGATAATCTCGAAAACCCGAGCATCAACATTCGGCTGCAACTGCTCAAAGACAAATTCAATCGCATACTTTGGATCTTCTTTGCCCAGAGCAGAAATCTTTCGACAAGTTTCTAGGAACCCCTCGAATGCCGCCCTCTTCGCGGCAACGTAAGCATCTATGATTTCAATAATGGCAGGGGCTATGTTGAAAGTCTCGTCCCTTCCATCCTTATGGCGTATTTGGACTAGCAACAGGTCTTCCTGAATCCAGTAGCGTTGTGTTGCCATGTCGCGAACAATAGGAGGCTTGCCAACTGTCGGGTAGAATTTCCTGAATTCATCATTCAGGCGTGAATTGAGCGCATGGTTTTGTAGCTTCGCGCCAAAAGGCAGTTGTCTTTGTCTTTGAAACAAATCCGAAAACCGCGCTCCATCATATTTTGAATAGGAAACGCCTGCATTTCCGCTCCAAAACCCTTTACTGATATAATCTTCAACAACAACATAAAGGGCATAATGATTCGCAAATGCGCCTCGCGCTTTTGAACCTCGGTTAGCTGCTTTAGTCTTGTGATTAAGATACCCCAGCAGTGTACTAGACTCAAATACATCCTCAGCGCACTCATGAAAGTGTCGCTGAAGAATCTCGAGAATCGAGGTGGTGAACGTGTGGTGCGCAATTTAAAGTTTAGCCATCGAAGAGTCCTGCCTGCTGTAGGTCGAAAGCGCCGCCATGAATACCATTGGCATTTTTACGGATATAGCTTTTGTCAAGCGGAGACAATTTCTCTCCGTTAAAGTGAGTGTCTATTTGTAGACGGCGTAGACCAATCTTCACGTATTCAGCTTGTGACTCTATACTGATTGAGCGCCTCCCCAAACGTTGCGCTACTGCTGACGTTGTGAAAGTTCCGCCAAATGGATCAAGCACAACGTCACCTGCGTTGCTGCTTGCTTTTATTATCCGCTCCAAAAGCGCTTCTGGTTTCTGCGAAGGGTGATCCTCATATTCTGCCATGCGGTAGCGGACCCTTGGTATATACCATGTATTCCCCGGTACTTTCGTTGTTTTGTAAGGAGTAGGAATATCTTTGCGATAGTCAATGAGCTTTCGAATTGCGCCAGTGCGAGCTTGCACTTCGATATCGGCAACATTGAAAGTGTAATTCTTGGAATCTTTTACACAGAACAGAATTGGTTCGTATAGAGACCCAAAATACTTCTTTGCCTGGACCCCAGAACTATCATAGTGCCAAACGATGCGAGAGAGGACCGTCAGGCGACTGCGAAGCCACAAATCAAGGTACGGCATTGCTTGTGTGCTAGTCATTACATACAGGCTTCCGGTTGGTTTCAACACCCGAATGCACTCGGCTAACCACTTGTAGCACCAGGCAGCGTATTCAGCATCGCTCGGCCATGCGTCATCAAATTCAGCAAAACGCTTTCCAATATTGTAGGGAGGATCGGCGAAAACAAGGTCAACAGATTTAGAATCGAGTTGAGACAATACTTCAAGGCAAGGTCCATGGAAAACGGTTGTTGAGTCGCCTTTAAACTTCTCAATCATTTTGTCCCCTCTGTATTTGCCTCAAGATTCTCATTATGAATCTTATCAGGGATGCAGTGCAATGATGGACCAAAGAATCCAGATCAATGTCCCCCGTTTTCAATAGGATACGACAATTCAATTTGTAGCAATGGACTGGTCAGGGCAGGATCGTATTGTCGATCAACCGTGTAACACCCACCCACGCGGCGACGGCAAAGAGGCTTCCCGGCGCGGCGGCTTCCACCGGCTCCAGCGTAGCCCAATCCACAAGCTCAATGTAATCAATATGGACGCCTGGTTCAGCGGCGAAGGTTAGCCGCGCTGCCGCGATCAGCTCTTTGGCGCGACGCTCACCCGCGGCTACAAGCGCCTCTACCTGACGAACCGCGCGGCTCAGTGCAATCGCCCGCGCTCGCTCCCCAGGACTGAGATATATGTTGCGCGAACTGAGCGCCAGCCCATCGGCTTCGCGCACAATGGGGCAGACGACCAACTCGGCAGGCAGCCGCAGATCGGCCACCATGCGGCGCAGCACGGCCACCTGCGCGGCGTCCTTTTGTCCGAAGAAGGCCTTATCGGCCTCCGAGGCAATCAGCAGCTTGGCAACAACCGTGGCCACGCCGCGAAAATGGCCGGGCCGCGACAGGCCGTCCAGCCGGTCGCTGAGCCCGGTTACCTCGACAAAGGTCGCCGCGCCGGCGGGGTAAAGCTCTTCCACCGAGGGAGCAAAAACCACCGTCGCTCCTTCCGCCCCGGCCAACGCGCAGTCAGCTTCGAAGGTGCGCGGGTAGCGGGCATAATCCTCGTTCGGCCCGAACTGCGTGGGGTTGACGAAGATGCTCACGGCGACAGCCCCGCACGACTGCCGCGCCGCGCGAATCAACGATGCATGACCAGCGTGCAACGCGCCCATCGTCGGCACAATGCCGACCGTCTGGCCCTCGCTCCGAGCCTGCCGCGCCCACTGGCGGAGCGCGGCAACACTGCGCAGAATCTCCATTAAACCCTTCTTATTCTCCCTGTATTTTCCGGCGCATCCAGAGTCCGGCGCACCGTTTCCGGCAGGTGGTAGCTCTCTTCGTCCGAGGGAAAGCTCCGCCGCTCAATATCTTCCCGGTAGCCTTCAACGGCCAACCGGATCATCGCGCCGGCGTCTCCGTAGCGGCGCACGAACTTAGCCGCCGGCGCAAAAGTCAGGCCCACCAAATCGTGAAAGACCAGAATCTGCCCATCGCACTCCGGCCCCGCGCCGATCCCAATCGTCGGAATGGGCAACTCCGCGGTAATCATCGCGGCCACCTCGCGCGGAACGCCTTCCAGCACGATTGCCCCGGCACCCGCCTCGGCCAGCGCGTGCGCATCGGCTCTGAGCTGGAGCGCGGCGTCGGCGCTGCGGCCCTGCACGCGGTAACCGCCCATTTGATGAATGCTTTGCGGCGTCAGGCCAAGGTGCCCAACAACGGGAATCTCCGCCTCGAAGAGCGCGCGGACCAGCTCGACCCGCGCTCCTTCAATCTTGACTGCCTCCGCGCCCGCCTCTTTCACAAAGCGGATGGCGTTGGCAACGCCCTCGGCCACTGTGCCGTGATAGCTGCCAAAGGGCATATCGGCCACCAGCAGCGCGCGGCGCACGCCCCGCCGCACCGCTCGTGTATGGTGCAGCATCTCGTCCATCGTCACGGCAAGCGTGTTTTCGTGGCCCAGCACCACCATGGCCAGCGAGTCGCCCACCAGGATCAGGTCAATCCCCGCCTCGTCCACCAGGCGGGAAGTAGCGTAATCATAAGCGGTTAGCGCGCTGATGGCTTTGCCCTGCCTCTTCATCTCGGAAAGCGCGGGCATGGTAATTTTTGTGGTGGAGTTGGCGGTCGAGGCTGAAGCGCCTCCGCCTGGGAAGTTGGTTATGCTCATTGATCCTCCAGTGCCGCTCCGAAAACTTAGGATGCAGCCTGTTCAAACTGAGTATACCCCCTTTTCCGGCAGGATAATGAACTATGCATTCTTCATCATTTCTTTGCCAACCCAATATCGGTTTGTAATGATTTGGACGCCAAGGCTGATGAGGTTTCCTGTAGCCCAATAAAGAGAGAGGCCTGCCGCGAAACGCCACAACATAAATCCCATCACAACCGGCAGGATGAAGAGCATCATACGGCGCTGGGTTGCGTCCATGCCGACTTGCGGCATTGTCAACTGCGCCAGAAACCCGCTGATCATAATGAGGATTGGCAGAATGTGGAGTGGGTCAGGCGCAGCCAAATCGGAAATCCAAAACCAGTGCGCCTGCCTGAGTTCGTCGGCGCTGGCCAGCATCCGATACATGGCGTAGAGCAGCGGCATTTGAATCAATTGAGGCAGGCAGCCACCAAAGACGCTCACACCTTCCGTCCTGTACAGCGCCATGATTTCGGCTTGCATCTCAGCCTTTTTGGGGTCGTTGATTTTAAGGTGCGTGTATCGCATTTTTATCTTCTCCACCTTGGGCTGAACCTGTCTCATCTTCAACGACGACCTCATCATTGCCAGACGAAAAGGCAACAGGCAGAGGTTGATGAAGACCGTGAAGAGGATGATTGACCAGCCCCAGTTGTTTGTGTTCGTCCCTAATTTTCCATGGAGAGAGCGAAGCGAACGATAAAGCGGATCGACGATGAAGGATATCCATGAGTGCTGAACATGGATTTCCGGTTGGGGATTCTTCGTCTGGATGATCGTCTGTGCCGTGGCAGGCGTGGTAACGGCCGACGCTGATGGTATTTTTAGGATCGGCTTGAAATGCTCCATACCGAGAAGGATAAGAAGAAAAAACAAGGTAATAAGCAGCAAATGTCGTGCATCCACACCGGTATTTTCGCTAGAGTTGGAGTTTTGCGTACGCAGATTGGGATTATGGAATTCAGCCAAAATACACCTTTTCCTTCCGAGCATTGGCCCGGAGATCAGTTGGAAGACAAACAAACGCATGAACCTCGAAATGGTTCACGCTCATGAATCCAATTGATTTAGCAAAAGATGGGAGGGGGACGCTGAAAGAGCGGAGTGAGGGCAGGCTCGCTGGAAGTGGCGCGCGAGGGCGCGAATAAGTATAGAAAAACGCGATTCGTTGCTTGTGGCAGCCAATCAAGCGGGAAAGCTCTGAGGCAGGCGGTGATCGTATGGAAGACGGCTGGTGAGCCGATGACGACAAAGATTAGTAAGCAGGCCGCCAACAGGAAATAGATTGACCCGCAAACCCCTGCAAAAAAGAGAGATTGATAGTATGGCAGACAGAACGTCAGCAGGTAAAAACTGCTCTCCGCCAGAAATCGCCGGATACCTTCAGGCTTTTTCACAGACTCTCCCTTGCAAGATCATTGTACGGCCAATCAGAGAGTCCATCAATTATTCCGGCTACGCTTGCCGTTTTGTCCCTCTACGCGCCACACTGAAAGCGGAATGTTTTTGCCTTTGCCGGATGAAATCTTTGCGGGAATCAGCGCGGCAGCCGGTCTCGGCCTGGCGGCGGGCGGGTGCGCTTACGCGGCTTACTGGCCTGCCTCGCAGATCTTCGGCGCGACACTGATTGCGCCATTGCGTCCCGGCGAGTTGGCGCTCACCTTCGACGACGGCCCAAACGCAACGTGGACGCCGCGCCTCTTGGATCTTTTGGCCAATCATGAAATTCGCGCCAGCTTCTTTCTGGTTGGCAGCCGCGCCCAGGCCGAGCCTGCGTTGGTGCGGAGCATTGCAGCGGCGGGGCATCTGATCGGAAATCATTCCTGGAGCCATCTGAATCTGGCGTGGGCTTCGGCCAGCCGCATCGAGGAGGAACTGACGCGCACTAGTCAGTTGCTGGAGCAGATCACCGGCGCGCCTGTCCGCTACTTTCGTCCACCCTTCGGCGCGCGACGGCCGGAGGTGCTACGCGCGGCAAGACGGCTGGGCTTGGTTCCGGTGATGTGGAATGCGATGACCTCCGATTGGAAGAACCCTTCGGCTGATTCGATTGCCGAGCGGCTTACGCGCAAGATCGACTCTCTGGCCCGTCACGGTCGCGCGGCCAACATCGTACTGCACGATGGCGGCCATCTGGACCCATCGGCCAACCGCGGCCCGTCCGTGGCAGCCGTTGGCCAGTTGATCGCGCGCTACAAGGGTAGCCGCCGGTTTGTTGCCCTGGATGAATGGGGCTGACGATTCAACGCGATTTGTAGCGCCGGCCTCCTGGCCGGCTGTTGCGTGGACCTCCCGGTCCACGCTCAATTCACGCTAATCTATATCTTCAGGAAGATTGCACTACGCGCGCGATTCCTTCCCGCATAGTATCCGCCCTTGCGCCAGAACACCGTCCACCAAGGCGTCAATCTCCGCGCGGCTGGTGCGGTGATTGACGATCGCCGCGCGAATGGCCGTGCGTCCATTGATGCGCGTGGTCGAAGGCGCCACCACGCCAGCCTCCTGCAGCCCGACGACAATCGCATCATTCACGCGATTGGAATCTGCCGGAGCTTGGGTGACGTAGCGGAAGCAGACAATATTCAGCTCGACCGGCGCCATCAGCTCCAGTTCTGGCGTGGCATTGATGCGAGCCTCCAAAGCACGGGCCAGTGCGCAGCAGCGAGAGATGGACGCGCCCAGAGCCTCCGTGCCCAGCACCTTCAGCGTAAACCAAACCTTCAGGGCGCGAAAACCGCGCGAAAGATCCGGGCCAAAGTCGCAGGGCCAGGGCGAGTTGGCGGCCAGACCGCGCTCGGCGCGCTGCAAATAAGCAGCCGAAAGCGCGAAGGCGTTCTTGTGCGCCTCGCCGTCCCGCACCAGAATGAAGCCGGCGTCGTAGGGGGCCTGTCCCCACTTGTGAAAGTCGAAGGCCACCGAATCCGCGCGCTCGATGCCGTCGAGCAGCGGGGCCAGATCGGGCGCCAGCCGGGCCAGCGCGCCAAAGGCTCCGTCCACATGGAACCAGAGCTTCTCGTGTGCGCAGAGATCGGCCAGCGTGGCCAGATCGTCCACCGCGCCGGTGTTCACCGTTCCGGCGGTTCCAACGACCAGAAACGGCGTCAGGCCGGCCGCGCGATCCTGCTGGATGGCCTCGGCCAGCGCGGACAGATCCATGCGGAAGCAGCTATCTACGGCGATCTGCCGCAGCGCGTCGCTCCCCAATCCGGCAATGTCCATCGCCTTGGGAACGCAGCCGTGGACCGCCTTCGAGGTGTAGGCCGTCAGCCGCCGCGTTTCCGCCGCTACACCAGTCGCACGCACATCAAAGCCCAGAGCCGCGTCGCGGGCAACCAGCACGGCAATTAGATTGGCCATCGAAGTTCCGGTGACGAAGAGGCCTGTCGCGGTCTCAGGGAAGCCCATGATCTCCGCCACCCAGCGTGCTACCTGCCGCTCGACCTCGACCGGAATATGATCCCGTCCGCCGCAGTTGGCGTTCAGCCCCGCCGCCAGCATCTCGGCCACCATGCCTACCGGCGTGCCGCCGCCATTCACCCAGCCCATGAAGCCCGGGTGTACGTTGCCCTGCGTGTAAGGCAGCACATTTTGCATGAACTCCGCATGAACTGCGGCCAGCTCTTCGCCCGCATACGGCGCGGCAGAGCGGAAGCGAGCGCGGACCTCGGCGGGAATCGGCTGCCAGACGGGCCGCTCGCGAATCCCTTCCATGTAACCGAGCATATCGTCCAGCATCCGGTGCGCCTGAGCGCGAAAGGCGGGCCAATCCGCGGGATCAAGGCTCTCGCCGGTTTTTGCTGCTGGGGAAATTCGCTCTTCCGTGGCAGGATCGAAGTTGGGAGGATGCGCCATTCGTTCTTCCTTGCCTCTATTTTACGTGCTGACCGGGTAGCCGGCGGGTGGCTCAGGTCTGGCCAACAAAGTTGGGTGCCCCAGGTCTCGATTTTGAGACCTGGGAGACCACGAACCCCAGCCAATGTCATTCTGATCCTCGGATGCTGGAGTCAAACCGAGGGCGGGTGGCTCAGGTCTGGCCAACAAAGTTGGGTGCCCCAGGTCTCGATTTTGAGACCTGGGAGACCACGTACCCCAGCCAATGTCATTCTGATCCTCGGATGCTGGAGTCAAACCGAGGCAGGGTTTATCATCGAATCAGAGCGCTTCGGCGAGCCTCGCGGTGCGCTTGAATCTGGCGGGTGGCTCAGGTCTGGCCAACAAAGTCGGGTGCCCCAGGTCTCGATTTTGAGACCTGGGAGACCACGTACCCCAGCCAATGTCATTCTGATCCTCGGATGCTGGAGTCAAACCGAGGCAGGGTTTATCATCGAATCAGAGCGCTTCGGCGAGCCTCGCGGCGCGCTTGAATCTGCAAGCGGTGTGCGCTTCCTTGCGCAAGAGCGAACCAGCCGCTTCATCTCTCTCAAAAGAAAGTGATTAGGATTTAGAAAGTCATGCGAGCAAAGACTGCCGTGGTGCTGGGCGCTCAGTGGGGCGACGAGGGCAAGGGAAAGATTGTGGATGTGTTGAGCGAGCGCTTCCGCGCCGTGGCACGTTATGCAGGCGGACACAACGCCGGCCACACGGTCATCATCGGCGATCAAAAGTTCGTGCTGCAACTGATTCCCTGCGGCGTTCTGCGCCCCGGCTGCCGCGCGGTTATCGGCAATGGCGTGGTGCTGGACCCCATCGCCTTCTTGAAGGAAGTGGCCAAGCTGCGCGCGCTGGGCGTGGCCGTCGATGAGCAGCTCAACGTCTCCAATCGCGCACAGGTCATTCTGCCTTACCATCGCATGATCGAGTTGGCCGCCGAGTGCGCGCCGGGGCGGCAGAAGATCGGCACCACCAGCAAGGGCATCGGGCCGGCCTACGAGGATAAGATGTCTCGCGGCGGCCTGCGCATTGTGGACCTGCTGCGGCCCGAGTTGCTGAAGACGCACATTGAAGCCGCCTGCGCCGAGAAGAACGCTATCGTCCACGCGCTCTTTGGCGCCGACCCGCTGGATTCGGCAAAGATTTACGACGAGTATGCCGCCGCCGCCGAGCAGGTGCGCCCCTTTGTCACCGACACCGGTCGGCTGCTGAACAAGATCATTGCCGAGGGCGGCAGCGTGATGTTCGAGGGCGCGCAGGGCACCATGCTGGACATCGACCACGGGACTTATCCGTTTGTCACCTCCTCATCGTCCACGGCGGGCGGCGCGTCCACCGGAACAGGCGTCGGCCCATTGGCTATCGGCACGGTGATCTCCGTGACCAAGGCTTACGTGACGCGCGTCGGTGAAGGGCCGTTCCCCACAGAGATTCACGACGAAGTTGGCGAAAATCTGCGCGCCCGCGGCAACGAGTATGGCGCGGTCACTGGCCGCCCCCGCCGCTGCGGCTGGCTCGATCTGCCGATGCTGCGCTATTCCAACCAGGTCAATAGTTCCGAGTGGCTGGTCATCACCAAGCTGGACGTGCTGGACGAACTGGCCGAGATTCCCATCTGCATGGGCTACGAGATCGGCGGCAAAGTCACCGACGAAATCCCCGCCGATGTGCAGGGTTTGGAGCAGATCAAGCCGGTTTATACAAAGATGAAGGGCTGGCGCACTTCGACCGAGGGAATTACGGAGTTCGACAAGCTGCCCCAGGCCGCGCAGGAGTATCTGCGCTTCCAGGAGCGCGAAAGCGGCGCCAAGATCGGCATGGTCTCCACCGGGCCGGACCGCAACCAGACAATGAAGCTGCCGGAGTTCGCCGCCGCGCTGGAGAGCATCCACGCGTAATCCGAAAAAGGCGAACAAACAGAGAACGACCCCCCGGGGGGGTAGGTATCTCTATTTTCCATTTCACGCCGTGCCCTGCAAGAAAGCTGGTCAACTCTCTGAGCAGGTAATTTCAGAGTAGCAAGTAGCTGAAGAATAATCTGCAAATCGATTCATGCTTTTTTAGGCGCGTGAGCCGGCGGTCCATTTGCTATTCACAGTATTTTTGCTATCATGATAGCAGATGAGATTTGGAGGCTAGCATGGCGCAGCTTTTGGTTCGCAACTTGGATGATTCACTCAAAACGCGCTTGCAACGCCGCGCCAAGCGCCATGGACACAGCATGGAAGCGGAGGCGCGGGATATTTTCCGCAACGCACTGCGAGAAGACAAGGCGCAGCCGGTTGGATTTGGCACGGCTTCCGCTGCTCTTTTCAGCGGGCAGGGAATTGGACTGGAAGAGGGAGAAGAGATTCACGAATGGCGCGGCTTTCCTCTCCAGCCGATCAGCTTTGACGAATGATAATCCTCGACACAAACGTGATTTCGGAGTTCTTGCGCCTCAGGCCGGAGGAGCGCGTTTTGCGTTGGCTTGACCAACAGCCTCGCGCCACGATTTGGACAACTTCCGTGACGGTTTTTGAGATTCGCTTCGGCCTGGAGACGATGCCGGCGGGG
>Ga0224559_1001039_pt1 | contig 15911 bp, 16 predicted proteins | sample 714S33034metaG_FD_180676 | JGI IMG/M metagenome (GOLD analysis project Ga0224559, IMG submission 180676) | Peat soil microbial communities from Stordalen Mire, Sweden - 717 S3 30-34 | ecosystem: Environmental > Terrestrial > Soil > Wetlands > Peat | place: Sweden: Norrbotten County, Stordalen... | reverse complement strand
AACGGCGTGGAAAGCAGCGAATCGAACTGCTTGAAGTCCTTGCTCTTTTCCAGCGTCACGGCGGCGCGCTGCTCGGCGGCCGCGACGGTTCCGGTAAAGTTCTTGGCTGGCTGAAGTTGCAGAACGGCGGCCGGACCCGCCTTGGCCTTGGTTCCCTCCGGATAGGAGAGCCAGATGGCGTCCACCTTCTGGCCGCAGTCAGCGCCCTTGACGACGAACTGGTCAAAGCCGGCCGCAACCGTGCCTTTAATTTTGACGAGCTTGCCGTTGAAGGCGACGGGATTCTTCAGAATCTCGCATACGGTTGTATCGACTGCCTGCGCGTGCAGGCAGCAGGAAAATGCGCAGACGAGCGCAAAAGCAAAAAGACGTTTCATTTGTTTCTCCGATTGGTTTACGAGCTTGAGCTGGTTTACGAGCCTGGACCGGCGGCGGAAGATAAACCGCAAGCTCTGAAAAGTGAACACTTCAGCCTATCACAATAGACGGATCAAACGAAAAAGAGGACGCGGTAGATTCCGCACTTTTTCGATTTCTACTTTGCCGTCTTCTGCTCCGCGATCCAGGCATCGATGCGGTCGCTGAGGACATCGAGGGGGAGAGCGCCGGAGTCGAGCAACTGATCGTGGAAGGCGCGCAGGTCAAATTTGTCGCCGAGGGCCAGTTTGGCGCGGTCACGCAATTCGAGGATTTTGAGCTGGCCGACCTTGTAGGCCAACGCCTGGCCGGGCCACGCGATGTAGCGATCCACCTCGGCCTGAATGCTGGTCTCGTCGATATTCGAGTGGGCGTGGAAGTAATCCACCATCTGCGGACGGGTCCAGTGCTGCGAATGGACGCCGGTATCTACCACCAACCGTATCGCCCGCCAGATGTCGGCCTCCAAACGGCCGTAATCCGAGTAGGGATCCTGGTAGAAGCCCATGTCTTTGCCCAGCCGCTCGGAGTAGAGGCCCCAGCCCTCGGTGTACGCGGTATAAAAATGATGCTTGCGGAAGGTGGGGATGCCGTCTAGCTCCTGGGCGATGGAAATTTGCAGGTGATGGCCGGGCAGGCCCTCGTGATAGGCGATAGCCTCGACGCTGTAAAGGTTGCGGCTACTGGCGTTGTAGGTGTCGATGCGCAGGCGTCCGGGACGGCTGCCATCGGGCGTGGCGGACTCGTAATAGGCGGGCGCGGAGGTCTTCTCCAGGTACTCCGGCACTGCGGCCACTTCAAACGGCGCCTTGGGCAGGCGGCCAAAGTACTTGGGCAGCGCGGCCTGCATGGGGCCGAGATAGCCGCGATAGGCCGCCAGCAGCGCCTCCGGCGTGGCGGGATGCTGCTTGGGAGCCTTGAGGCTGGCGCGGAAGCTGGCCAGATCCGCAAAGCCCAGCTTCTGCGCGATGACGAGCATCTCCGCCTCGTCGCGCTTGACCTCATCCAGGCCAATCTGATGAATCTGCTGGGCGGTCAGGTTAGTAGTGGTGGTGCGGCGGAGCTGGAACTGATAGTACTTGGCCCCGTCCGGCAGCGCCGAGACACCCGGCTCGGTGCGCCCGGCGGGAATGTAGCTGGCCTCCAGAAATCGCGCAAAACGCAGATAAGCGGGCAGCACCTCCTTGGCGATGGCGTCCAGCGTCTCGGTCTTGATCCGCTCCTGCTCGGCCGGCTTGATGGCGGCAGGAAAGCTCTTCAGCGGCAGTGCCAGGGGCGACTCTTCCCGCTTTTGATGAGCCAGCTCCTGGACTTGCTCCAGCGCCTTTTCCAGAAGATACTTGGGCGGCACGCGGCCGTCGTCGATGCCGATGGCCAGATTGGTGGTCACCTGATCGAAGGCTTTGGGCAGCGCGTGCAACCGGGCGATCCAATCGTCGTAGTCCTTGACGGTCAAGAAGCTCAGCCGAGCCACCAATTGCGGATAGGTGGTGTGAATGCCGCCCATCTGGTCCAGCGAAAGCTCCCACTGCTTGAATTGCGCGGCCTCGGCGTCGTCGGCGAACTGGCGCAGCAGCAGCTCACGGCTGATCTTCTCCTGATCGGTGAAACCGCTGGGGTCGATGGCCGCCAGTTGCAGCAGAAAGTTTTGCTCGCGCGCCAGCCAAGCGTTCTCGGCCTTGACGGAATAGTCGGAGAGGCGGTCGTTGTAGCGCGGGTCGCCGAGCACGGAGGCAAGCTCCGGCGAGCGCTCCAGGGTTGCCTGCCAATACTCCTCGAAGAGCGCGTTGAGGGCCTTGCGGCGCTCTTCCAGCGGTTCAGCGGAAGGGATTTGCGCGCGCATCGCGGGCAGGAAAGCAATCATCAGCAGGACGGGAGCAGCCAGAACGGGCAGTTGGAATCGCATCAACGGAGCAGACCTCGGCGTGGAATCAGGGGTGAAAGCGCCCTCACTTTGAGTGTAGTGGATTTCACATCTCTCTATTGACCCAGCTCGGAAGTATTGAGAGCAAGAAGAAGGAAGGGACCGTAGAATTTTGAAATGCCTCTTTATTCAAATGCTAAAGACCTCATCCGACAAAACCTGGTCGCAATTCTCGAAGGGCATCGGGTTCCCCGCGTTGCGATCGGCAAGCTGACGAAAGCACAAATCGAGGCCATTCATGAGCAACAAGCGGCTAAAGGCTTGCCTCTCAGCATTGATGAAGTGGTTTTCGTTGGCCGCCACATCCACAAAAGCCGCATTCAAGGGGATGGATACACAATTGAGGAGGTCATTCAGCAGATTGAGAGTGCTTTGGATGAAGGGGCTGAGGTGATAGCAAACGACTACATGACCGCTATCAAGAATCCGGTGGGGCGGATAGACAGGCTGGGCAATCTCATTCACGACGAGGCTATTTTGGAGTGTTCGAGGTATAGACCGAATCCAGATGTTTTCTCAGTAATCCCGAAAGGCGACAAAATCAAACCACAAAAGCAAAAAGCCGCTGAATAGCGGCCTTCTGCTTAATAATTGAGCGATTCGCCCGGTTAACACGTTCTTCCGACGCCCCAACCGCTCATCTTCAATATCGTCTCAATTCATCAACTTGTCAAGAAAAATCATTTATAAAGAGCTCGCCGCAGCCGCGTGGCGTTGCACTATCTAGAAGCGCCGCACGACCAGCGATGACCTTGCCTCCCGCCGCAAGGCGAAATAATCGCCAGCGAGGAGGAATATTCACTCTTCCCAAGGATTCTCCCAGCTAAATAGCTACTTCCAACCCTGTTCGGACTTCGAAAGAGTAACTTTGTTATGAGTAATGAGGTTGCTGCCCTTGTCGTAATGTTTAAAGCCACTAGGTGTACCAGCAAATTTTTGCCCAGAATACACTAGATCCGGGTTGAGCCTACTATCGGGCATTACTAGGCAGCCGCTGGCGTCGATACATTCAGAAGTTGCCTCGTAGGATACCTCATACATCTGTACCCCGGACACGTTGCTGGCTTGCCCGTCGGTCTTCTTGAATGAAAGCACCTTCACTTTATCCAACCCCTCATTAATCTGGCGCTCGATGGCGGCGCGGACATCCGCATCAGAGGGATGCGACGGACCGCAAGCTGTTGCCATAAGGACAAGCGCAGAGCAGACGGCCATGGCAAAAGGTTACCAGTTTGAATCGACTCACGTTCTTTCTCCTATCCCATTTGATGGAATTTCAAGACTGTAAACGCCTCACACCTACAGAACGCTCGGGGCGTAACGGCCTCTCAAAACAAGATGCAGAATTCTCCACAATTATACTCACGAAGCCGCGCACTTGTCTTTCCATAAAAAACAGCCATGCAGGGAATCTCAACTCTCATTCAGATTCCCTGCATGGGGATAACTACCGCGTTTCAATTGTTTACCGGTGCATTGGCCATCTACCGCCAGTGTCCTTCTTGCATCTCCCAATGGTCGCCGCGGTGTCTCCACCTGTGGGCGACCCAGCGCTGGTGTTCACGGGGTGGACGATCCCAGCGACCGGGGGTCCAAACGTAACGGTCACCCTCCCAACGATGGTAGCCGTTGATCCACACGTAGCCCCGATCAGGCGGCGGGCCACGGCGTTCGTAGACAGGCGGCGGTGGGCCAATGCGAATCGCAACCTGCGCAAAGGAGGCCGCGGGGTAGAGAGTAAAAGCAAGCAACAGCGCCAGTGCAATCTTCTTCATGATGAATCCATTCCTCCAGGTTTGAACTTCCGGTTGGACTGCCGCCGGAAGCAGAAACTCCTTCCAGCCTTACAGAAGTGTCAACCTTTCCACGAGAAATTGTTGCGCACAATTGCTCACCGCGCGCCGATCAGGCCGCTGCAATCTCCTCGGTCAGCGCCTCAGCCGCCGCCACGCAAGCCGCGCGGTCCACATCCAGATGGGTCACCAGGCGCATCGCGTCCGGCCCGACGGCGTTGGCCAGAACGCCGCGCGCCTTGAGCCGTGCCGATAGCGCCGCCGCCTTCAGCCCGCCCGTCAGCCGGAAGATCACGATATTCGTCTCGACCGCCTTCAGGTCAATCTGAACGCGCTCGATTTTAGCCAGCGCTTCGGCCAGCAAACGCGCGTTGGCGTGGTCCTCGTGCAGCCGCTTCGGCCCTTGCTCCAGCGCCATCAACCCCGCCGCCGCCAGCACGCCGGCCTGCCGCATTCCGCCGCCCAATGCTTTTCTAAAGATGCGCGCCCGCGCCATCATCTCCGCCGAACCCACCAGAATCGATCCCACTGGCGCGCCCAGCCCCTTCGAGAGGCAGAACAGGATGGTGTCGAAGCCGGCGGTCAGATCCGTCACATCCACGCCCAGCGCCACCGATGCGTTAAAGATACGCGCCCCGTCCAGATGCGTGGGGAGGTTGCGTTCCTTGGCTCCGGCCCAAATCTCGCGCAGGGCATCGAGGCGCGTGCAGCGCCCGCCGGCGAGATTCGCCGTGTTTTCAATCTCGATCAGGCCCGTAGGCGCGCGAAAGGCGCCGCGGACGGTGATCACCGGTTCGATCTGCTTCCAGGTCAGCGTGCCCTGCTCGGCTTGAACTGCGCGAATCAAGCAGCCGGAGAAGACCGCCACGGTAGCCATCTCCCAGTCCATGATGTGCGAGCGCGCCTCGGCGATCACCTCCTGCCCCGGCTGTGTGTGCAGGCGGATGGCGATCTGGTTGCCCATGGTGCCCGACGGAACATAGAGCGCCGCCTCGCGCCTGAAGCACTCCGCCGCCCGCCGTTCCAGCAGGTTGACGGTGGGGTCTTCGCGGTAAACGTCGTCGCCCACCTCGGCGGCGGCCATCGCCGCGCGCATCTCAGCCGTGGGCCGGGTCACTGTGTCGGAACGCAAGTCGATGAGGTTGGTCATTGGTTTTGCCCTTTCCAGGCAGAAACGCTTCCTCTCCGCCAGGGAACAGGGGTAGTTTCTCACACCATCCCGCACTTCCGGCAAGGGCTGCCAACGCCGCCTGTTCGCGGGCGATCCTTGGCAGGAATCATATTCTCTGATAATCTGATTCTATGAGTGAGCAGGTCATCACCGTTACCGAGGCGGCGCGCAACTTCTCCGATTGCGTCAATCGCGTCCGCTACCAAGGCACGACCTTCGTTCTGCATAAGAACGGTGTGCCCGTAGCCCGGATTGTGCCGGAAAAGCCGAAGCCGCGCACCGGCAGAGAGATTGCCGCAGCGCTTCGTGGGGCGCTTGAGGACGTTCAGCTCGGCAAAGAAGAGGCCACGGATTGGCTCCGCGACCTTGAAGTTGTGAAAGGCCTCAAAGTCATCCAGCCCAAGTAGCGCCAGCCCCGCCCCCGTACAATAAAATCATGTTCCGCGATCTGGCCCCGCTCTCGAAGTATCTGCGCCGCTACCGCTGGGGATACCTGTGGGGGACGCTCTCCTGCGTCTGCACCAACGCCATCTGGGTGCTATTTCCGCAGGTGATTCAGCGGGCTATTGACGCCATGGGCCACGGCGCCGCGCGCGGAACCATCCTGCTCTTTGCCGGCCTGCTGGTCGGAATTGCGGCGATCAAGGGCGTCTTCCTCTACGCGCAACGCTGGATTCTGATCGGCATCTCGCGCGAGATCGAGTTCGACCTGCGCAACGACCTCTTCAAAAAACTGGCCAAGCAGGACACCGGCTTCTATCAGCGCTATCGCACCGGCGACATCATGGCCCGGCTGACCAACGACCTGAACGCCGTGCGTATGCTGCTGGGTCCGGCGCTGATGTACTCGGCCAACACGGTCTTCTTCACCGTGGGCGCGCTGTTTTTCCTGCTGCGCATCAGTCCTTGGCTCACATTGGTCGCTTGGGCGCCCATGCCGCTCGCCAGCATCCTGGTGCAATACTTCGGCAGCCGCATTCATGACCGCTTCGAGCGCATCCAGGCCAGCTTCTCCGAGATCAGCGCGCAAGCGCAGGAGAACTACTCCGGCGCGCGTCTGGTGCGCGCCTTCGCCCGCGAAGAGTCGCAGATCGGCCTCTTCGAACGGCTCAATCGCCAGTACATCGCGCGCTCGCTCCGGCTGGTGCAACTGATGGGAATGCTCTGGCCCACGCTCGAATTCATCCTCGGCATTTCGATGATTATTACGCTGCTAGCCGGCGGGCATCTGGTCGTCGCGCATCAGATCACGGTGGGCCAGTTTGTCGCCTTCAATACTTACATGGTGATGCTGATCTGGCCCATCATCGCCGTCGGCTGGGTGGTGAATATCTATCAGCGCGGAACCGCTTCGGTGCAGCGCATCGACGAGCTGCTGAAGGCCGAGCCGCTGATCGACGACCGTGCCGCCGACGCGTCGATAGCCGCCGATACAGTCTTCCGCGGAGAGATAGAATTCCGCAATTTGAATTTCAGCTACGGCGATGCGCCGATCTTGCGCGGCATCTCGCTGAAGATTCCCGCCGGCTCCAGCATGGCCATTGTCGGGCCAACCGGCGCGGGAAAAACCACGCTGATTAATTTAATTGCACGGCTCTATGAAGCGCCCGAAGGCTCGCTGCGGATCGATGGCCGCCCGCTGCGCGACTACCCTCTCGCTGTACTGCGACGCAACATCGGCATGGTGCCGCAAGAGACGTTTTTATTCAGCGCGACGATCCGCGAGAATCTGGCCTTTGGCGCGCCCAATGCCAGCGAGGCAGAACTGCTGAGGGCAGCCGAGGCGGCGCATATTCGCAAAGAGTTCGAGGAGTTTCCGCAGGGCCTGGAGACCATGGTGGGTGAGCGCGGCGTCACGCTCAGCGGCGGCCAGAAGCAGCGCGCGGCCATCGCGCGGGCGCTCTTGCGCCGGCCGTCTATCCTCATTCTGGACGATGCGCTGGCCAGCGTGGACACCTACACCGAAGAGCGCATCCTGAGCGGCCTCGGCAGCTACACATCTGCCTCAACAACCATCCTGATTTCCCATCGCGTCTCCACGGTGCGCAACGCCGATCAGATCGCCGTGCTGGACCACGGAAGGATTGTGGAACTGGGCCGGCACGATGAACTCCTGGCTCGTGATGGCTACTACGCCGGCCTTTACCAAAAGCAGCAGTTGGAAGAAGAGTTGAGCGAAGTTGGGAATAGGGAATAGTGGTCAGTGGTCAGACCGGATTTTCGTAGAATGAGCCTCTCGCAAAATTAAAGCAATAGGGGCATTTTGAGGTGGGGGTTGCCAGCTTTAGAGTAACGCGCTGAACGTAAATAAGTGCTTCAACGGCCTGGCGTCGTGCCAGGGTAGTCGCATGAAGCGAAATAGAGGGTCTCTCCTTTGTCCATTATTCTCCCTTTTCCATTATTCTCCTTTGTCCATTATTTTCCTTTGGTACTGAATCCTCTCAGGTCCCGGAGGGACCGTCCGAAAATAGCCCAGGGTGGAGCGTAGCGGAACCCTGGGAACCGAGCAAGATTACGGCCCCGCGCTCCCGGAGGGAGCCGTCGATAATAGCCCAGGGCAAGCGTAGCGCAGCCCTGGGTTAGAGGCAAATAGAGGGACATCCGCCCTGTAGGGGCGGATCGAAAGCGTTGGCCATGGATCATTGAATCCAGCGATCGTGCAGGGGGTTCACTCCGCCCCTACAGGGCGGGAATCTCTCCGCCGAACGCCTTCCCAGGGTTTCACCCTGGGCTATTCTCGTCCCCTCCCTACGGGAGGAACGGTGCTGCTTACTCGGTTATTCTCCCCATTTCGAACTGCCGCGCATAGAGCAGGAACTCACGATTGCCTTCCATGCCGGTGATGGGCGAGGTAATCGTCTCGACCACCTGCCAGCCCAGCGAGCGCACGCATTCGGCCACTTTATCGATGGCCAGTTGATGCGCTTCGGGATCGCGGACGATTCCTCCCTTGCCGACGTGCTCGCGCCCGGCCTCAAACTGAGGCTTGACCAGAATCACGGCTTCGGTCAAACTCGGCGCGGCGGCAAAGACCGGCTCCAGCAGCAGCGTGGCGGAGATAAACGATACGTCCATCACCAGCAGCGTAAGCTCCGCGTTTCCCGGCCCTGCCGCCAGCGAACCCGGTTCCAGCAGCCGTGCGTTGGTCCGCTCCAGCAGGCGAACACGCGGGTCATTGCGCAGCTTCATGGCAATCTGGCCGAAGCCGGTATCGATAGCGGTAACCTGCGCGGCTCCGTGCTGCAAGAGGCAATCGGTGAAGCCGCCCGTGGAAGCGCCCACGTCTAGGCAGGCGCGGCCTTTGACGGTGATCGGCCAATGCGCCAGCGCCGCGGCCAGCTTGAGTCCTCCGCGGCTCACGTATGGCTGGTCCTCGCCCAGGAGCCGGATGGGAGCGTCGGCGGGAAACGCCGCGCCGGCCTTGTCCACCTTTTGTTCATGCACCAGAACCCGCCCGGCCAGAATCATGGCGCGCGCCCGCTCACGGCTGGTTATCAAGCCTCGCTCGACCAGCAGCACGTCCAAGCGCATCTTTGCTCCGCCGGAGATTCCAACCATCGTTGCGCCCATCCTTTGAAGCCGGAAATTCAAACGTAAAAACAGCCAAAGAAGATTTTCCAGGAAGAAACAAGCGTGGACCGGGAGATCCACGCTACAGCCGGCCGGGAGGTCGGCGCTACAGTTTCATCTCCCGCGGGTCGAAAACGGCGGTGGGGGACTTCAAAGAAAATCCTCTTTGGTTGTCCTCTTTCGATCCGTTCAAAGACAGCTTTATTTCAACGCCTGGCAGGCAGTCAGCGAGCCAGTGTACGCGGTCCCCGGCAGGTTGCAAGGCTGTCCATAGCCCGGCACCCGGCTCACGGTGTTGACGTTTCCGCTGACGCCGTTCTGGCTGCTGACGCGCACATCCACAACCTTGCCCACGATCGGGAGGACGGTATCCACAATGTCAAAATCCGTTTGAATGATGGTCAGTTTGTCGCTGTCCGGCGAGGCGACGTAGACCTTGCCCAGCGTGGAATTCTGCGTGGAAACCACCGTGCGCGGATGGCCGGTGCCGACGAGGGAGAGCGTCTTTTCAACCGTATGAGATTTCAAATAGACGATGCTGACCGTCTCGTCCGCCTGGTTGGCCGTATAAGCGCGGCTGCCATCGTACAGAACCGTCACGCTGGCCGGATTCTTGCCCACCGGAATGGTAAACGTGGTCCCGAAGGTCGCGCTGTCGTTGCCGTACTCGTCCATGCTCGCATCGATCACGCTGATCGATCCGCCGTCGTAGTTGGCCACCACCAGTTGGTCTGTGGCTGCATTGTATTCGGCAAAAACCGGGCCGGCACCGGCAGGCAATTGCAGCGTACCGTTCGGCGGGCAATTGATCGGCTGTCCGGCCTGGTTCTTCGCGGGGCAATTATCATCCAGCGTGTTGTTCGCTGTATTGATGACCGTGATGCTGTCGCTACCCCGGTTGAGCACAAAAAGCCGTGAACCGTCCGCGTTCTCCAAACCGTACACCGGGCACAGGCCCACCGGAATCGCCGGGTCGGTCGCATAGTTGGAGGCTTCGACTCCGGTCACCGTGCCGTAGACACCAACCGTCGAGGGAGAGAGGTTGCAGGCGACGGCGCTGGAAACATTGCCTGGTTTAAGACTCCCTGAATTCGCGTCGGATCCCTGGCTGATAGCGAAATAGCGTCCGCCGCTGCCGGTTCCCACCATCATCACCGGCGTAGGCGCCAGCGGGATGTTGTAGACCAGAGCCATAGGACTTCCTAGGAAAACATCCATATCGGGTGTGCATCCGGCACTGGTAAGATCCGTGCCGCACAGATCCGCTGCCCATAATCCCGCAGCGGGTGAGAACAGGTTCACCGGCAAAGCCGTGCTCGGTATTGTCGAGAACAATACCTGCTTTTGCTGCAGAGTGCTGGAGACGAGGAATTGGCTTACGGTGCCGTTGCTGTTGTAGGTATAGCCTTCCGATCCGCCCGAATTCACGGTAAACACGGTGGGGCCGGGACCGATCGGAGCCGTGGCCATGATCGCATCACCGGAGTAATCGATGATCGTGGCGTAGCCCTGCGCGGTGGCCGAGGTGGACGAAACCACAACCGCATACGACGTGACCTGCGCGGGAGGGCCGACGGGGGAAATAGGCGTCACGGTCGGACGGTAGTTGTTGCCGCATCCAGCAACCAAAGCTGCAGCCGCTAATGCCACACCTGCCTCAACCAACCGCCAACGCGTCTGGCAAAAATTCATGCGAAAAAGCCTCATTCAGTTCGTTACCTGCTCACCTTGCGATTGTAAATCAGCAGACCATGGGTTGGACGCAGCAGAAGCCAAAGGGTATCGAGGTGGGCCATCGCTCCCGCGACAATCCCTGCCGCCGCCGCGGTTTACGATGGAGGCGGGTCACAAATGAAACTGAATTGGCAATCGAAGCTGGTACTGCTCCTGGTGCTGCCCTTTGCGGGCGCGGATCTGGTCATTCAAGCGCATGGGTGGGCGGAATTCTTCTGGCCGGTCGCGGTCTGGACGCTGGGCCTGAGCCTGATCCTCGGACTGGTGGTGCTGAAGCTGCGCGCCGCCACGCCCGCCGCGGCCTTTGCCGGGGCGGCCATCACCGCCTGCCTGATCTTTTCCACGGCGGCCTTCACCCCCAAGGCAGCCTTTTCATATTCTCCGTGGCACACGGCTCTGATGCCCTTACTGGCGGTCGTGGGCCTTACCTTTCTCTCCACGCGCCTGGGCCGCAAACGCAAAGAGATTCTGGGAATCGCGGAAAGACGCCAGGGGCGCACAGCCGCCCAAGTGGCGGCCAATCTAGGCGTGGCGGCGATGGCTTCCAGCGGCTTTGCGCAGAGCTGGCTGATCGAAAGCGGCTGGATTCGCGCCGCAGCCTACGCGCCAGCGATTCTCCTCGCCCTCCCTCTGGCGGCGCTGGCTGAAGCTGCCGCGGACACGGTCTCCTCGGAGATCGGCCAGATTCTGGGCGGACAGCCGAGGATGATCACTACGCTGCGCCGGGTCGAGCCGGGAACTGACGGCGGCATCAGCCTCATCGGCACGCTGGTGGGAGTGGCAGCCGCTGCAATCATTGCAGCCATCGGAGCCTGGGCGCTGGGCGGTGGCGCTGCTCTCTTCTGGATCAGCGCGGCTGGCGGCGTCTTTGGGCTCTTCTTCGACAGCCTGCTGGGCGCAACCCTGGAACGGCGCGGCTGGCTGAACAATGACGCGGTCAACTTCCTGTCCACCGCCAGCGCGGCAGCCTTCGCGCTGGGAGTGGTCGCGCTTCGTTCTCATTGAGTCTGTTCCATGCTACGATGAATGCAAGCCAGGAGAATTGGCTATGCAATTGACCGTCCCCCCCGACATTGAAACGCTCATCAACAAACGCATCTCCAGCGGCGGCTATGCGAATGCTGAAGATGTCTTGCGCAGCGCCCTTGCATCCCAGGACGCCGAGGAAAGCTGGACCGATGAGGAATTCCGGGCGTTATCAGTTCATATAGAGGAAGGCTACTTACAGGCCGAACGCGGCGAGTTGATCGGCGGCGCGCAGGCCCACCGTGAAATTCAGACTATGAAAGAAGAGTGGCGTTTAACCAGACGATGAGCGATTATCTTCTTACACCCCTCGCCAAAGCGGACATTGTCGCAAAGGCATTCCGGGTCACCCGGAAGGATGCGCCGGATTGAACAGCTTACCCAATCAAGCGGTGAAACAATCATAGCGTTCTTCGAGAGGTTCCTATGAGAATGATCCCTGCCCTTCTTGCCGCCATGCTCTCCACACTTCTGATGCTTCCGGTAGAGGCCGCTGCGCAAACGCCGCAAAAATCCACACTCTTCGCGGTTGCGGGACACCCCGGCACGGCGCAGATCCTCCAGATCAACGGAAAGTCCTATGTTGAGATCGAGGCGTTGGCGCGTTTGACGCAAGGAAGCCTCTCCTTCAACGCCAATCAGACGACGCTCACGCTTCTCTCCGCGGATGCGGAAGCGCCGGCAGCCACGCCGAAAAAGGCGGGCTTCTCAACCGCGTTCGTCCAGGCGGGCATTGAAGATATGAGCTTTATCCGCGAGTGGCGCATCGCCATCGTCAACGCAGTCCAGAAAAATACTCCGCTGCCTGAAGAGTGGATATCCGCGCACCACCGGCTGGCAATCAAGAATCTGGCGCTGGCCTCCGCCTCCGCCTCCACGGACGACGACCGCAGCGCCTACCCTCTGCTCTCGGCCGAACTAGACAATATGCAAAAGTTGAGTGAGACCTACCTCGACCTGCGCAATCAATCCGCGTTCATCTCGCCGGACACCTTCAACAACACTCCCCTTGAAGAACAGATTCTGAACTGCGCAAAAGGTTTTGTCTCCATGACGGAAAGCCATGAGTTTCAGGATCAGCCTGCCTGCCACTAAGTACCGTGAAAATTGAATTGCGAAACAATCACCAAGTGAGCAAGTGAATGAGTGAAAAAGTGATATAACCGCGCATTCATACTTCACTTTTTCACTTCTTCACTTTTTCACCGCTAATGCAGATGCAGCCGCCAGGCCGTATAGCTGAGAATCTCGTGCGCAATGCGCTGAAACTCTGCCCAGGAGCCGCTGGCCGCGCCCTCAACCTGCACGCGGGGCCGGGGCGAAGTCAGCACGTCCAGCCCCTCGGCGGCGCAAATCTCGTGAATACGAAAGAGGTGCGTTCCGTCGCTGACGATAACCAGTCGTCGCACTCTGTTGGCGCGGGCAATAACCGCGATGCGCCGCGCCGACTCCTCGGTGTTGCGGCTCTCTGTCTCGGCGATGATCGCGCTCTCCGGAACCCCCATGGACCTCAGGTACTCGCGGCCCACCGCCCCTTCGTTGTACTGATCACCGCCGTTGCCGCCCAGGGTAATCATCAGCGGAGCGATGCCGTGCTCGTAGAGCGAACGGGCGTGCTCCAGGCGGGCGCGATAGACCGGCGAGGGCCGCCCGTCATACTCCGCCGCGCCAAAGACGGCGATCGCGTCGGACCGAGCAGCCTGATCCTGCCCTGCATAAATCTCAATCTGCGTGTAGACCCAATAACTCCAGCCCAAAGCCCCCGCGATCATCGCCAGCAGCAGCATGAGCGCAGCGCGCTGCATCCAGTTGCGAGATTTTGGGCTGATTCGGCGCTTCATGGGAACCTCTCAAATGCAGGGATCAGGGATCGGGGGTCAGGGATCAGTACGCTTCATGTCTGTAAAAATTTCTCATGCACGTCCATTGATCGATAGGTCTGAAAACTTTTGCGTGGCGGGGTCATAAAAAGCCTGCCAGAAACAATCTCCTCCGTCATAAACGATTTGCAGGTGATGATGCCAATCCTCTGAATTACCTCCTGATGCTCTGCACATCGCATTGACGAAAACCTGCTTCTTCCCGGATTGCACAATCGCCAGATATTGGCGAAAATATTTTTTGGGGTTATCGATATGTCTGCCAGGAGTAGGCAAATTCTCCTTCATGGCGGAAATTTGCGGTAAGTTCTTTTCCAAGCTGTCAATATCAACCTGACTGGGTTGCCAAGTCAACACAGCATCCTTCGTATCTCCCAAATAATATTTGATATAGGTATTCACTTCACTCGCTGGGAGAAGAACAGTATCTAGCTTCAACTCCGGTGGTCGATTTACGCTTTGGCCTTTTATTGGAAGTGGAGCAATGAAGAGTCGCCACGCACCGAACGCGCCCACGATCAGCAAAAGCATAAGACTAGCAACCACCAACTTCCATTTGCGCATAGCGATTCTCTCCATTCCGCAATGCCTGTATTGTCTCGCATCTAGTCAGCTTTAGAAAGATCGCACGCTGATGGAGCAATGTTTTTCTGATCCCTGACCCCTGATCCCTGTCATCTCTGCAACGCCAATACAATCTTATGCGTAGGAATCGCGCCCTCGCGCAGAATCTCCCAGCGCCCCTTGCCCAGCGTAAGATCAACAATCGTAGTAGGCCGCACGTTCCCTGAAGGGCCACCGTCCACGATCAAATGAACGCGGTCACCAAGCTGGTCCCGGACGCACCCCGCGTTGGTACACTCGCAGGCTCCTTGCAGGTTGGCAGAGGTCGCGGTGATCGGCAATCCAAAGCGCTCTACCACGGCGCGCGGAATCGCCGCGTCCGGCACGCGCAACGCCACATGGCCGGTATTCGCCGTCGAGCGCAGCGGCAGCTTGGATCCCGCCTTCACAATGATGGTCAGCGGCCCCGGCCAGAAGCGCTCCGCCAGCTTGTCCAGCAAAACGTCGGTGTCGCGCGCCAGCTCGTAGGCCTGAGCTAGCGAACCAATCAGCAGCGACAGCGGCTTCTGCTTCTGGCGTGTCTTGATCTTGTAAATCTGCTCCACCGCGCGCAGATTCACGGGGTCCACGGCCAGGCCGTAAAATGTGTCGGTGGGCAGCGCGACCACGCCGCCCTTGCGCAGACAGGATACGATGGAATCAATCCGGTCCGGCTCTGGTTCATCGGGATGGACGCGCACAATCTCCGCGGTCAAGTCGTTCTCCCTCGATTCCCGAATTTGAAGCGCCAACAGGTTCAACAACTATGCCTTTTCGCATTGTACAGAGTAAGCAGAATTCGCGTCTGAAAGAATTGCGGCGATTGCTGGCGCATCCCGCCCAGCAGGTCGGCACTCTCGCCGCCATTGAGGGACCAAACCTGCTGGAAGAGGCCCTGCGCGCCGGCCTGTGCGTCGAAACTGTCTTTGTTGCGCAGGGATCAGAAGGCCTCCTGGAGGCTCTAGCGCTTCCGCCGCAGACGGAAGTGCTGCTTACGCCCAGAGAAGTGCTCGAATCGGCGCTCTCCACCGAGACGCCTCAGCCGATAGCCGCCCTGATCGAGCCGCGCGTCTGGACTTGGACGGACATCTTCCCCCTACAAACCAAAGCCGCCCCGCTGCTGTTGATTCTGGCCGGCGTGCAGGATCCCGGCAATCTGGGAACCATCCTGCGCTCCGCCGAGGCCTTTGGCGCAACCGCCGTCCTCAGCCTTCCCGGAACCGTCAGCGCATGGAACCCCAAAGCGGTGCGTGCCTCGGCAGGAAGCCTCTTCCGGCTGCCATTGCTTACGGTAAGCGCGGAGGAGTGCTTTGCCAAGCTGCGCGATGCCGACGTAAAGATTTGGACCACCGCCGCTCACGGCGCGGAAGCGGCCGACCGCATCGACCTTGCCGCTCCAGTGGCGCTGATGATCGGCAATGAAGGCAACGGCGTACCACAATCGCTGGCCGCGCTGGCCGATGGCGCCGTCACCATCCCCTGTCCAGGCCCAGTGGAGAGCCTGAACGCCGCCGTCGCGGCCAGCGTGCTGCTCTACGAAGCCTCGCGGCAAAGAAGATAGAGGTTTGGACGACCAGCGCCGTGCGATACGGCGAGTGGATTCACAGCCTTCGCATTTTTCCTCGAAGAGTAAGCGAAGGATGGTACACGGCAGGGTCGCGGAGGCGGAGAAGCGCAGGGCAATCGCATCTGGATTTGAAATCGTGAGACGAAGTAGTTTTGAAAGGGCACGGCTTCAGCCGTGCCGATTGCGAGGGCGCAAAAGTTCCGGCTTTAGCCGCCGAGGGATGGTT
>Ga0224559_1001038_pt1 | contig 15918 bp, 13 predicted proteins | sample 714S33034metaG_FD_180676 | JGI IMG/M metagenome (GOLD analysis project Ga0224559, IMG submission 180676) | Peat soil microbial communities from Stordalen Mire, Sweden - 717 S3 30-34 | ecosystem: Environmental > Terrestrial > Soil > Wetlands > Peat | place: Sweden: Norrbotten County, Stordalen... | reverse complement strand
CGTCTTGCGCGGCGGCTTCCATCTCTTCTTTCCGCTCCAGTACCGCGTGCACACCACCACGCTGGTGACCATCTCGCAGGGAGAAATCGGCTACGTCTTCGCTCGCGACGGACGGCCGCTTGCGCCCTCGCAGACTTTGGCCTCGAACGCGAAAGCCGACAACTTCGAGGACGTGCGCGCCTTCTTGGAGGGCGGCGGCCAGAAGGGTCCGCAGCGCAAAATCCTGCGCGAAGGTACTTACGCCATCAATCTTGCCCAGTTCGTGGTTCTTACCCAGCAGGGCACGCTGGCGCTCAACCTCGACAGGAGCGAAACGTCGCTCTTCGCCAAGATGTCCGAGGTCATCCGCACGCGCAACGGGTTCTTACCGGTGGTCATCAAGGACGATCTCGATCGCCTGGGCGTGGTTACCACCCATGACGGCCCCGCGCTGCCGCCGGGGGAAATCATCGCCCAGCCCGTGGGCGACGATCCGGCGGACGCGCTTCGCTTCCACAACAACTTCCAGGATTGCGAGCGCTTCCTCGCCGCGGGCGGCTCTCGCGGACGCCAGTACCAGGTGCTGGTCGAGGGCTCGTACTACATCAATCGCCTCTTCGCCACCGTCGAGTTGATTGCCAAGACCGTGATTCCCGTGGGCAACGTTGGCGTGGTGGTCTCCTACACCGGCAAGCAGGGGCAGGATCTCTCTGGCGAGGCGTACCGGCACGGCGAGCTCGTGGCTACCGGGACGCGTGGCGTGTGGATGGAGCCACTGCTGCCGGGCAAGTACGCGTTCAATACCTACGCCGGCCAGGTCATTTTGGTGCCGACCACCAACTTCATTCTCAAGTGGAGTCCCGAGACCACGCGCGAGCACAAGTTCGACGAGAACCTCACCGAGGTGTCGCTCATCACCAAGGACGCCTTCGAGCCCACCCTGCCGCTCTCGGTGGTCGTGCACATCGACTACAAGAAGGCGCCTCTCGTCGTGCAGCGCTTTGGCGACATCAAGCGCCTGGTCGAGCAGACCCTCGACCCGATGGTGTCGGCGTATTTCAAGAACATCGCGCAGACCAAGACCCTCATCGAGCTCTTGCAGCAGCGAAGCGAAATCCAGACCACGAGCTCGGTGGATATGAAGTCGAAGTTTCTCGCCTACTCGCTGGAATTGCAGGAGGTGCTCATCGGCACGCCGCACTCTTCCGGCGGCGTGAACGAGCAGATCGAACAGATCCTCATCCAGTTGCGCGAGCGGCAGGTCGCGAAGGAGAAGGTCGAAACCTATCAATTGAAGGAAAGGGCCGCGACCCAGGAGCGCACCCTGCGCGAGGCCGAGGCCAAGGCCGAACAGTAGAAGGGCATTACCGCCTCGCAGATCTCCATCGAGATCAAAACCAACGAGGGCCGCGCGGCGCTCGCCTTCGCGCAACAGGCGGCCGAACGGGTGAAGGTCGAGGCCGATGCCAACGCCACACGCGTGAAGGTCGAGGCCGATGCCACCGCCGAGCGCCTGCGCCTGGAAGGCGAGGGCGAGGCACGCAAGGTCGAGCAAGTCGGCCTCGCGCAAGCGCGCGCCACGCAGGCGCAAGTGAATGCCTTCGGCGGCCCGCAGTTCCAGCTCACCCAGCAGGTCATGGCCCGCTTCGCCGAGGCCGTCGAGCGCGGCAAGTTGGACATCGTGCCCAAGGTCATGGTGGGCGGAGGCGGAGACGGCAAGGACGGCATGGCAGGCAACGTGTTCAGCGCGCTCATGGCGCTGATGCTGGCCTCGCGCTCGGGCATGGGCGACGTGGTGGCGTCTCCATCGGCGGCGCCGCCACCGCAGGGGTGAGGTCTCGCGAATCCCGCGGAGAGAAGTCTACTCCTCGCCCCGCGGTGGCCTCCGCTTGCTTCGCTCTCGCTGGCGTTGACCCGGGCTGGCGAGCGGATCACACTCTACACATGAAACGTACAAATCTTGTGCTCGATGAAGAGGTACTCGCGCTCGAAGCGATCTGAATCCCGTGCCTCTTCTCGATGATCTCCCGCCATGGGTGGAAAAGGGAAAGACTCGCGTCGACGTATTCGTCCCCAATCCCAGGTGTCTACAGCACCGTCGGCATAAGTGGCGCCGGTGTGGTTCCCGGAACTCATACCTTCTACTTGCTGGACCGCGATCTTCCGGCCCTTCAAAATCGGCAGTCCCGCTCATGGTCTTCGTTGGCGAAACGCCTGACCAGGCCATCGTTCTCGTCGAATCAGACCAGTCTCCAGCTAACTATGGTGTGGCGACACTCGATCTATCGGGCCTGCCTGCCCCGTAGACGCCAAATTCGCATTCCACGGCTACGCTGCAGAGTTGTCCTGTGCCGTGTCTCGCAACTTACAACCACCCCATCCCTCTCGACGCCCCTGGCGCCGGTCTTCACGATGCCGCCGCCCTGGAAGCCAGAATCGGGACTACACTCGGTACTCGGATGAGGCTAGGCCGGAGGCTGACGGCGCGGCACCTGAGTTCGTCTCCAGTTAGAACTGCGCGATGAACTGCCAGGCCAGCGGTGGAACGAAGGCCTTCAGGCCATCATCCCCGCCATTGGTCCCGTCATCCACGGCCGACGGAGTGTGTGCGCCATCGAACGTGCACACTTTGACAGGATAACCCGCCTTGCACCCTTCGAAGTCGTAGCAGAGATATTTCTTGCTGCCGGACGTTGTCGTTGTGATGGTCGCGGGAATCGTGCACCCATTGTCCTGAGCGTGCTGAAGTACGCAGTACTTCCCGCCCTCCTTAGCCGCTGAGTTGCCGTTGCTCGACCCCGTATTGCACGAGCCGTCGTTGACCCACGGACAGATGCAATCGTTCATGCCGGTCACCCCCATGTACGCGATGGGCGCATTCGAATTGGTCGGCTGAGTGAAGTTATAATTGGCCGCTTCCATCGTGACAGCGCCGCGCAGCTTCGACTGACGCCCGATCGACAGAGCATAGCTCATCATCGCTCCGAAGCTGAAGCCCGTGGTAAAGACCCGGCTGTCATCGATGCACAGGTTCGCGTCGATGAGGGCGAGCAGGTCGTCGAAGAGGACAACGTCTCGGTTGTAGTCCCATGGAGAGTTGGTGATACCCTGGGGCGCTACGAAGATGGCGGGCTGGTTTGCCGCGGTCGCTTCGCGGTGGAGCCCGAAATAGGCATAGTTGGTTGCGTCGAAGTTGGGACCATTAAATGCGGGATATTGGCCAATCGCATTTCCGGTGTCCGAACCGTACGCCTGGTGCCAGGAGAAGATCAGGCGGTACGGATGCGTCGGATCGTAGTCCGCCGGAATGTCGATGATGTATTCGCGACTCTGGCCGCCGCTCGTAATCTTGAGTCTGGTCGACGTGAGAAGACCGCTCGCAACCGACGAGCCGCCGGTCGTCAGCGTTTTCGCACCATCGGCCTTGCCGCACCCTGCGCTTGGAACCGCGGCGGGGAGACCTCCGGTACTGCCGCCCAAGCCAGTCGCGCCGCCCAAGCCTGTCGCACCACCCGAACCGGTCGCGCCGCCGCTGCCAGTCGCGCCACCCGAGCCGGTCGCGCCACCCGAGCCGGTCGCACCGCCTCTGCCAGTCGCGCCTCCCAGGCTGGTCGTGCCGCCCGAGTTGGTCGTGCCACCCGAACTGCTCGCGCCACCCGAGCCGGTCGCGCCGCCCGAGCCGCTGCCACCACTGCTGGTCACACCGCCCGAGCCGGTCACACCGCCCGAGCCGGTCGCACCGCCTCTGCCTGAGGTGCCGCCATTGGCGCTAGCCCCTCCTTGGCTGGCAGTACCTCCTGTTCCCGAGGAACACCCGAGGAACCCAAGAAAGAGTGGGAGAGCAACCGCATTGAATCGTACTACGCGCATACAAACCTCCAGGATGGAGCCATCGTGCTCTGCATCGAGTTCTCTGTGCACTTCTCGTCGGATACCAGGGCCGACGCTTGCGCACCAAACCTGTTCATGGCTACTCTGCAGAACAACTTCATCGGTCGTGCAGTGGCGCAAGCGTCGCGATTCCGTTTCGCGCAACAGGCGGATGGCACGGCTCCCTCTCGATTTGTAAACCACGACGCGGTGCAAATCGGCGATCCTGTTGAGCAAGATGACGCGTCTCTCGCCAGTCTCGACTCTCTGATCGACCATTCTTGCCCACTGCAGGAGGCCCGGACCCACGATCCGAACCCCCCTTTTTCCGGCCTCTGAGTCCTCCAATTTCTCTGCGCTCTCTCGCTCGCTAATTCGTCTTCACCGTGATCTGGCGCGGTTTTGAATGTGGCGGTCAAGCGCCAAACCCGAAACGGGAACGCCCGCCGAGGTGCGGTCGCGGCCTCGCTAGGCGCCGATCTGCAGGACTTTCGTCAGCTTGGTGATGAGCGCCGGGTCGCCGGAGATCTTCAGCTTGCCGGCGAAGAGAATCTGCATGGCGACTTGCATGCCGCCGTCGATCATGGCGCAAAAATCCTGGTCGGACACCTCAAGCGTGCACTGGGGCTGACCGCTGGCGCCCGGCGTGCAGCTCGGCGGCGTGGCCAGCAAATCTGCCGTCCAGATGCCGCCCTCGGCGCCGCTGATCTTGAACAGGTAAATCGCCGCGACTTCCTTCGCTCGTCCCGGGTTGGCGAGCAGCGCTTCGGGTACGCGCTTGTCGAAGAACTCCTTCACCGATGTGGCCATGCGTCCTCCATGCGCCGTCAGCGCGATGCTTTCTTTTGCGGGTAACGCTCGGCCAACCGGTCGGCGTAGCCATCGACTTGCTTGCAGGGAGCGCGCGAAATGGCCAAGGCGCCGTCGCGCACGTCCTCGGTAATGGTGGCGCCCGCGGCGACCACCGCGCGCTTGCCCACGCGCACCGGCGCGACCAGCTGCGTGTCGGAACCGATGAAGGCGCCATCTTCGATGATGGTCTGGCGCTTCTCGTAGCCGTTGTAGTTGCAGGTGATGGTGCCGGCGCCGACGTTGACCTTCTCGCCGATGAGCGTGTCGCCAAGGTAGGTCAGATGGTTGGCCTTGCTGCCGCGGCCGAGGCGCGTCTTCTTGGTCTCGACGAAGTTGCCCACGTGCACGTCCGGGCCCAGCTCCGTGCCGGGGCGCAGGTGCGCGAAGGGCCCGACCTTGGCGTTCTCGCCGACGGTGGACTCGGTGACCACGCAGTAAGGAAGGATGTGCGCGCCAGGGCCCACCACGGCGTCGACGAGAATCGAACCGTCGTCGATGCGCGCCCCGGTGCCGATGCTCGTGCGGCCGCGCAGAACCACGTCGCGACCAATCTCGGCGTCGGGTTCGATGGTCACCCGCGCCTCGACAAAGACCCGATCGGGCGCGCGGAAGGTGGCGTGCTTCATGTGTCCGCGCACCAAGCGCTCGACGAGAATGCGTTCCGCCGCGACCAACTGTTCGCGGTCGTTGACCCCCGAGGTTTCCGCGGGCGGCGCTTCCACGGACACCACGCCGATGGTTTTCGCGGCCCGCGCGATGATGTCGGTCAGGTAGTACTCGCCCTGCGAATTGCGCGTGGAGAGCTTGGCCACGGCCTCGCGCAGGAAGGCGGCGGGCCCGGCGTAGATGCCGGCGTTCACCTCGTTGATTTTGCGCTCGGCGGGCCCGGCGTCCTTGTGCTCGACCACATCGCGGATTTTGCCCGCGTCGTCGCGCACCACGCGGCCGTAGCCGGTCGGATCGGACACCACCGAGGTCAGCATGGCCAGGCTACCGGTCTTTTGCGCCTCGCCAACCAGCGCGGCCAGGGTTTCAGCGCGCAAGAGCGGCACGTCGCCGTACACGATGGCGACCAGTCCGTCGAAGTCGGCCAACGGTTTCAGGCCCAGGCGGACCGCGTGGCCAGTGCCCTTCTGCTCCTTCTGCTCGACCACCGTAACGCCGTCAGGCCCGAAACGCTGGTCGAGGGCCTTCTGCACCTCATCCTTCTGATGCCCGAGCACGGCCACGATGGGCGAGGCGCCGAGGTCGCGAGCGCGCTCGACCGCGTGCGCCACCATGGGAACCCCCAGCAAGGTGTGAAGCACCTTGTTCTTGGCGGAATTCATGCGGGTTCCCTTCCCCGCAGCCAAGATCAGACAGGCGAGGCTATTGACATGGAAACCCTGAGAGGGTTTCCAAACCTTCCCGCGATGGTTCGCGGCCGGCAAAGCCGGCCGGCTCCCCGCGCGACCTGGACGACGACGAGATTTCACTGATTGGGCTCCTTGGCGATGTGCGTATTGTACGTCAAAGAATTCGTCAGGCGTCTTTTCCGCACGAATACGGTATAGAATCTTCGCTCCATGCCGCCCTACGTGCTCGTGGTCGAGAGCGACCCCGAATTGCAGCGTCGCATCGGAGATACCCTCTCCGAGGCGAACTACGCGCTTGCGGCCGAGGCCGAGATCGGCTGGGCCAGGCGTACCATGTCGGTCCAGCGGCCCGACGCGATCGTCATTAACACCACGCTGCCCGACGGCAGCGGGTTCACGCTGGCCGATGAAATTCGGCGCACCCCGGAGACCGAACACACACCCATCTTCTTCGTGGCCAGCACCCATCGCGGCGCCAGCCACGCGGCCGAGGCCAGGCGTCGGTTCGCGCCCGCCGAATACCTCTCCGTGCCGCTCGACGTTTCGCGCTTGCTAGCCCTGATGCTGGAAATGGTGCCGCCCAGCGAACCGAGCGCGGATTCCCCGGTTCCCAACTATCCCGGCTCCGTGGTTCTCGACCTCGAAGAGAAGCGCGAACGCCGCTACGTGGAGAACGCGGCCAAGCAGCTCGGCTCGCTCGAACCCGACCTGCGCGGCTCGCTCGGGCGCCAGCCACTCGCCCACGTGTTGCAGCGGATCTACGCCGGCCGCATGACGGGTGCGCTGCTACTGACCAGCGACAAGGTCAAGAAGATCATCTACGTCGAAAACGGCTACCCCATCGCGGTGCGTTCCAACAACCCGAACGAATGCCTGGGACAGATTCTCCTGCACCAGCGCATGATCTCGCCCGAGATCTTGGCCGAATCCCTGCGCAAGATGAAGGAGAGCAAGCAGCGCCAGGGCGAACTGCTGGTCGAGATGGGGGCGCTTTCGCCCTACAATTTGTCGCGCGCCCTGGTCCTGCAGATGGAAGCCAAGTTGCTCGAGGTTTTCGCCTGGCGCGAAGGGCGCTTCGCCTTCAAGAAGGGCAAGGATGGGATGGTGGCCAGCGAGCAGGCGGTGCGCCTGGATCGTGGCCCGGCCGCGTTGATTCTCGAGGGCATTCGCCGTTCCTACGATGCCGAGCGCATGCGCTCGGTGCTCGCCCCATTTTCTGGCCAGTACCTCATGCCTTCGCCGGATCGACGGCAGCGCCTGCAAGACATCACCGCCGACCCCAACGAACAGCGCTTCATCGACAGCCTCGACGGCAGCGTGAAATTCGAGGCCGCCCTGGCCGCGACCATGATCCCTACCGACCGCGCGCGCCTTTTGCTCGTCGCCATGGCCGAGGCCGGCATGATCCTTCCGGCGCAGCAGCCGGGCGTGAAGATCACCGAGGAGCTGCAAGCCGTCGACGATTCGCAAGGCCACCGGACGGCCGGCGATCGTGGCCGCGAGGACATGGCGGCCATCTACGAAGTCATGCAGCACCAGACCCACTTCGAGGTGCTGGCCTTGGATCGACATGCCACCCAAGCCGAGGTCGACACGGCTTACGAAGTGCGGGCGCGCGATTTCCACCCCGACCATTTCCGTCTGCGCACCGAAGATGTGCGCGTGCTGGCCGAGCGCATTTTCGAACGCCTGGAGGAGGCGCACGCCGTGCTCTCCGACGCAACCGCGCGGCGGCGCTACCTTACCCAGCTCGATCGCGCGCAGAAGGCGGCCGAGAGTGGCGAGGCCCCGGCGCAGACCTCGGAATCGCCGCAGGTCGTGGCGGAACGCATCTATTTTCAGGGCGTTGCGCATCTGCGCGCGCGCCGCTACCGCAACGCCGCCGATGCTTTTCGCCAGGCCACGGGTCTGGCGCCCGCGCAGGCCAGCTACCGCAGCGCCTTGGGCTGGGCCACCTACCGGCAGGCGCCCGCCGATCCGCGCGCCGTGGCCGCCGGCCTGGCCGAGCTTCGTCGCGCCGTCGAGGCGGATCCCAAGAATCCCTGGTCGCGGGTTTCGCTCGGCCGGTTCTATGCCGAGACCGGCATGCCCGACGAGGCGATTCGCGTGTTCGAGGAGGTCCTGCGCGCAAGCCCCGGGCTGTCCGATATCGAAGAGGAAATCCGTCGTCTTAGAGGAGCATCATGATCCAGTCCGATTTCGCTTGGATGAACGGGAAGCTCATCCCCTTCGCCCAGGCGACCACGCACGTCTCGACCTTCACCTTGCACTATGGCGTGGCCGCATTCGAAGGCATTCGCTGTTACAAGCGCGCCGATGGGCGCAGCGCCGTGTTTCGGCTGCGCGAGCACATCGAGCGCCTGTTCGGTTCGATGAAGGTTTGCGGTAGCACGGTGCCGCTCGGCATCGCCGACGTCGAAGGCGCGTGCTTGGAAGTCTTGCGCGCCAACAAGCTAAAGGAGGCCTACCTGCGCCCGCTGGTGTACGCCGGCGCGGGTTCGCTGGGGCTCGGCTCCGAGGACGCGCCCATCGAAACCGTGGTCATAGCCTTTCCCTGGGGCGCCTACTTGGGCGAAGAGGCGCTGCACAAAGGGATCCGCGCCCATGTCTCCACCTACGTGCGCGGTCACGTGAACCACACCATGAGCAAGGCCAAAATCTCCGGTCAGTACGTGAATTCGGTCTTGGCCAAGCGCGAGGCCAAGCGCCACGGCTATGACGAGGCCATCATGCTCGACAGCGACGGCCGCGTCGCCGAAGGCACGGGCGAAAACATCTTCGCCGTGCACAAGGGACGCATTTACACTCCGCCGCTCGACATGCCCATCTTGGAAGGCATCACGCGCGACGCGGTCATCACCTTGGCCAAGGCGGCCGGTTTCGAAATCGTCGAGCAGTCCTTCACGCGCGACTTCCTCTATCAAGTGTCCGAGGTCTTCTTCACCGGCACGGCCAGCGAGATCACGCCGGTGCGCGAGATCGACAACCGCGCCATCGGCACTGGCCAGCCAGGACCAGTCACGCGCAAGCTGCAAACCGACTTCGCCGCCGTGGTCAAGGGGCCTGGCGAACCCCACCCCGAATGGCTCGCCTACGTGTAACATGACTCGCAAACGCATCTTGGTCACCGGCGGCGCCGGCTTCGTGGGCTCGCATTTGTGCGAACGCCTGCTGGCCGACAGACACGAGGTTGTTTGCCTCGACAATTTTTTCACCGGCACGCATGCCAACGTGGCCAAGCTGCGCGACAATCCGCGCTTCGAGCTCTTCCGCCACGACGTGCAGGAGAAACTGACCATGGAGGTGGACCAAATCTTCCACCTCGCGTGTCCGGCGTCGCCCATCCACTACCAGCGCAACCCGGTGCGGACAATCCGCACCGCCGTCGAGGGCACGCTCAACCTGCTCGACGTGGCTCGCGAGTCCGGCGCCCGCATGCTGATTGCATCGACCTCGGAAGTGTACGGCGATCCCGCCGAGCACCCGCAGACCGAAGCCTACTGGGGCAACGTCAATCCCATCGGCCCGCGCGCCTGCTACGACGAGGGCAAGCGTTGCGCCGAGGCCCTGGCCACCGCCTACGCCAATCAGTATGGTGTCCAGGTACGCATCGCGCGCATCTTCAACACCTACGGCCCGCGCATGCACGAGAATGACGGCCGCGTGGTTTCCAATTTCGTCGTGCAGGCCCTGTCGGGGAAACCCCTGACCATCTTCGGCGACGGCAAGCAGACGCGCTCGTTTTGCTACGTGACCGACCTTATCGAGGGCTTCGTGCGCCTGATGGCGAGCGAGCACGGCAGCGATCCCGTCAACCTGGGCAACCCGCGCGAAAGCACCATGATCGAGCTGGCCACGCTTATCAAGCAGATGACGGCCTCGCGCTCGGAGATCGTGCACGAGCCTTTGCCCAAGGACGATCCCGTGCGCCGCAATCCCGATATCACGCGCGCCAAGAAGCTGCTCTCGGGCTGGTCGCCGGTGGTGCCCCTGGAAAAAGGCATTGGCGAGACCATCGCCTACTTCCGATCCGTGCTTGCCGTGCTCGGGACGAGCTAGCCGAGATCGCTTGTTTCAAATAGCGGTTGTGGCATGCTGCACCCACCATGCGGATTATCAGGCGCTACTCGAACCGGAAACTCTACGATACCAAGGAAAGCCACTACGTGACACTGGCCCAGGTCGCCGCGATGATTCGCGCTGGCGACGAGATCCAGGTGATCCATCGCGATACCGGCAACGATCTCACGACCGCGACGATGGCTTTGATCATCGCCGAGGAAGAGCGGGCCGCGCCCAAGCTTGGCGCCGCCGGGCTGCACAAGATCGTCCGTACCGGACGGATTGTGTAGTCGACGCTCGGGCTGGATCGATTCGGCCAGGTCGTCACCTCTTCGCTGCCGAGAAAAGCCCGCTCGCGCGGCCGCGGATGCGTCCGGCCGCGTCCGCGTGACTGTGGCAATGCAGATCGCGCGTGGTGTCGGTCGTCCCGTCACGCACCACGAGATAGTCGTTGGCGCATGTCGTCGCCAGTGCAGGCATGGGCTGCGACATCGCTTTTCACTTTTTTTTCTCTGAGAAAGACCTGGTATTGTCAGCCCAGTTTCTCAAGTAGCGGCCTCGGACTGTTTATCCCCAGGCGCCGTCTATTCGTGCCGGTGTCCGCCCCCACTTCCGCAAGGAGAATTATGATGCAAAGCAAAGTACGCGTTCTGCGTGTTCCCGTCATCCTCACGTTGGCTTTCTCGATCCCGCTTCTCGGCTGCGCGCAGTCGGGCGGAACCACCGGTGGCAGCGGCGGTTCGTCAGGCAATGGCGGATCCACTGCTAGCGGTGGCAACACGGGCAACGGCGGATCCACAGGCGCGGGCGGCAAGACTGGCAACGGCGGTTCGACCGGCAACGGCGGCGCCACGGGCGCAGGCGGCAAGACCGGCAACGGCGGTTCGACCGGCAACGGCGGGTCTACGACCAATAATGGTGGGTCCACCGGCAACGGCGGGTCTGCGGGCAACAACGGTGGTTCGACCGGCAGCGGCGGCTCGACGGGCAACAACGGCGGGTCTACGACCAATAACGGTGGGTCCACCGGCAACGGCGGTTCGACTGGCAACGGCGGCAGCACGGGATGCGGGGCTGGCCCGGAGGTGCTCTCCGATTTCGAAAGCGGGAAAGGCACGCTCTATCCGGTGCCCAGCTCCAACACGACGGGCTTCTGGTACACGTACAAAGACGCCACCAACTGCGCTAGCGCTGCGCAGGTTCCCGCGAACGTTACGGACGCGCCCATTTCCGCGGCTGACGTGTCCGGAGCAGGCGGCCCACACGATTCCGGCAACGCATGCAACAAGTACGCGATGCACGCATCCATCTCGGGTTGTCAGACCTATTCCGGGTTCGGGGCAGCGCTGCATCCGGTTATCGGTGGCACCATACGGAATGCCGTGGACCTCAGCGCCTACGATGGGATGTCGTTCTGGATCAAGGCGGGCAGCGGCACGCAGGGGCCGCTCTATCTGGAACTCAACAGCAAGGAATGCATCCCAGCGGATCAAGGTGGCGTTGCCGTCAGCGCGGCCATCGATCGGGAGAACTGCCACGGCAAGCTCCTTAGTTCGATTCCGACGACCTGGACCCAGGTGTTCGTGCCCTTTGGCACGACCGGACCCCGCTGGTTCCCGACCGCTGGATCGAGCTCCTCTGGAAAGTCCTGCAACACGGGAGATTTCTGCGAGGTTCCGCCACTCGTGCCGTCGAACTTTCTCTCTTTTCAGTTCGCGCTCGAGGATCCATTCAACACTGGCTCCACCCTGGCCAGCAGCTATGACGTCTGGATCGACGACGTAGCGCTCTTCAAGTTCTCGGACACGCCGGCGAATTCCGGCCTTCAGACCTGGACTCAGAGTGGCACCAACAAATTCCCGCAGGACAAGACCTTCACCGGTTGCACCAAGCCTGCGGGTGCGGATGGAAGACTCATCCAGAATGCCTATGTCGCTTGGAAGTCCAAGTTCGTGGCCGCCGATGGCTCCAACTTCAAGGTCGTCAGCCCGGAGATCAACAACGGCGCGACAGTTTCCGAAGGTATCGGCTACGGCTTGTTGATGTCCGTCTACATGGGGGACAAGACGCTGTTCGATGGGCTGCTCGGCTATTGGAAGGCTCACGCAAGCGCGCAGAGCATGCTCATGACCTGGGAGATTCCAGGCGGCAGCGGTTCGGCAACCGACGCCGACGAAGACGCGGCCTTCGCGTTGCAAATGGCGGTCAAGCAATGGGGCAGCAGCTACGCCAGCGACGCTTCGACGATACTCAGCCAGTTCCTGGCCAACGACGTGGATGGAAGCAACTATCTCAAGCCGGGCAACACCTTCGGCGGTCAGGCCGTGACCAATCCATCGTACTTCGCTCCAGCCTTCTACAGGTACTTCGCAACGGTCGACACGGCCAATGCCTCGAAGTGGAATTCCCTAGTCTCGAATACCTACACGGAGCTTGCGGCTATCAGCGGCAGCAACGGCCTCGTGCCAGCTTGGTGCACGAGCGGGTGTACCGCGCGTGGCAGCGGTGGCCTGAACTACGCCGACGAAACGTCGTACCAGTACGATTCGCATCGTACCCCGTGGCGCATCGGCTTGGACCTTTGCTGGAACGGTGCCTCGACGGCTTCGGGGGCAAAGGACTATTTGGACAAGGTCGTCGGCTTCTTCGCTGGCATCGCAAGTACCGGCGGTATTTCGAGCCTGGCGGACATCTACTCGGCCTCCGGGACTCCTACTGGCACCTTCGCGTACAACTCGATGTCGCTCATCGGCTGTGCGGGCGTTGGGGCCATGGGCTCGGGGGCCACGGGCGCTGCCTCCTTCCGCGACCGCGCGTGGCAGTTCCTGCTCGAGGGGCAGTACACCGATAACCCGATCTTCAAGCTTGGCAACAGCAGCACGAAGCCTGGGTACACGTACTACAACGCCACGGTCGGGCTCATCACGCTGATGACCATGTCCGGGAACTTCTACCCGATGTAGGCAACACCTTCCCCAATGGGTCGCGGAGAACGGGGTGTGCTTTGCGGTACACTCCGTTTTCCTTGCTGGCTCCAAACAAAGGAAAGTCTCAAATGAAGAAGCCAACGATACTTGGGCTCTTGCTGGTAGGTCTGGTCGCGTACGCAACCGCCAGATGCGCGGGCTATGGTTCTGGCGGAACAGATGCAAGCGTTGCAGTCGAGGCGGGCAATTCGAAGAACTGCAATGCCGGGGTCATGGGGCCCCTGTCCGATGACGGAGGTCTGACCCGCATTGCTTCCAGCGACCCGAGCATGAGCATCACGCTCGAAGATGGTGGCCACTATTCCATGCCGTCGAGCTCGTACCAGGGCTATTGCTTCACCATCGTGGACAAGGGGGGATCGACGATCTATCCAACCTGCGGCGACACGGCGGTCTGCTTCACCAAGGCGACCGGTCTTTGCGTGCAAGCCGGCCTTGGGCCGGGGTCTACCAACACCTGGGGCGGCGGCATCGGATGCAACATGGATCAAGAGGCTGGCGCGGGAACAACGGCGCTCTATACCGACATCAAGGGGAAGACGAGCATGACCGTGGGGGTGGCTGGGTGCGAGGTCCCGGACCAACTGCAAGTGCAACTCAACATCGCAAATCCACCCAACACCGCCAGTGGCGTTCCTGGCAGCGGGTACTTCTGCAAACTGGCCGATCTTTCCCCGCCCGATGCGGATGGCGTTCGTAGCGCAACAGTGAACCTCACCGATTTGACCGAGGATTGTTGGTTGACCGGTGGTCCCAGCTTGGATCCATCGACCATGTACGCAACCAGCATTCAGATGCAGATCAACGCGATCACGGGCGTTGCATCCAGCTGGGATTTCTGCGTTACCCAGCTGACGGTTCAGTAGTGCGGCATCCTTGCTAGAACGGAACGTCGTCGTCGCTGGGGGGCGGGGCGTCGTGGCCGGGCGGCGTGCCGTCGTTCTTGTCCTCGGCGCCGCCCACGATCTCGATGTTGGTCGCGACGTTGTCGCCATAGACCTTGCCGTTCCAGTCGCGACCGCCGAGGCGCCCCGTCACGGACAAAACCATCCCCGGCTTCCAGGCCGCGGCCTGTTCCGCCAACCGCCCGAACACCTTGATCGGGATAAGCTGCGGATACTGCCCCTGGATTTCGAAGACCAGTGTGAGGATCGACTTGCCGGCCTTGGAAACGAAGGTGTCGACTCGCTTCAGAGTGCCCTGGCCCTGGAAGGTGAAATCATCGGTGTTGTTCATGGGTGATTCTTGCCGTCTCCGTTTGTGTCGAACGACGCTTCCCTTCTGTCACAGGTGCCGCCTGTTGCCAAGCTTGCTCCTTGGAGCTTTCGGACTCCCCAGGAAGGCAGCTTCCCGTTTGACGCGTTCGCCCAGGAACTAGACCCTGTTATTTGACGTTGGCGCAGAACTGCTTGAGTTGCAGTCCGTCGTTGCCGCCCCAGACTTCGAAGCCGGCGAAGATGATGCTGAGATACTGGCTGTTGGTCACGCCGTAGCCATTGGTCACCGCATCCTGGATGAAGTCGTTGAGGTCAAACGATAGCGAACTTAGTTTGGAGTCGCTGACGTAGGAAATGCAGGGTGGATTGGTGGTACTGTCGATCCATACCGTCCAGCCTCCAGCCACGCCATTGACGATGCGTCCACCGGCCTTCTGCGTACCACGTGGATAGCGGTTGGACGGTTTGAACAACCAGACCATCAGGAAGACCCCACCTCCACCGGGATCGGAGCCGGTCACCGGGCCGCTGCCCGCTGTCAGCCACACATCGTACGTGGCGTTGTAATTGGTGTTGCCCTTCTGATCGGCATTGGTGTTGAAGATGGTGGGCACGCTGGTGAGTGCCGATACTTGCCTTGGTAAATTACTGCCCGAGGTGGTCTTGCCTTGATAGCTGCCGATGAAGATCGATGGGAAGCCCATGGGATCGCCATCGCTGTCCGGGACACTCGCATTGTTCGGATTGTTCATGGTGAAACCGATGTGGCTGATGGCCTCGGTTTCGTTGTTGAACATGTGCCACCAGTTGGTGGTCATGTAGTATTGCTTGTTCGCGGCATTGGCGACCGGGATCATAGCTCCGTTGTATTGCGAGTTCTGGGAGCCGCTGTAGCTGGAAGTATCGGTACAATCCACGGTGGTCAGTGGTTGGGTCGCTCCACCGGTGGCGACAAAACCGCCAGTACCCACAGCGCCACCGGTGCCTTGGCGGCCGCCGGTGCCCACCGCACCACCCGTGCCCACGGCGCCACCTGTGCCGACGGCGCCGCCGGTTACCGCCACACCGCCTGTACTCATATTCGTCGTTCCACCCGTGTCGCTCAAGCCTCCAGTGCCGCCTTGGTTTCCGCCCGATCCCCCGTTGTCCTTCGCGAGAAGGCCGCAGGAAGCTGCGAGGGCGAAGCAGCCGAAAGTGAGAATTGTCAAACGCATGGAACCTCCAGAAAACAGGAATTGCCGACGGACGCGAAGCTTTCAGGGCCGGATGAACGGGGATGGGCGCAGGCGAAGCCCTTGCGCAATCGAACCCCCACCCGGCGTTTGGGCCTCGTGGTTGATTCAATCATCCACGAAAAACAGCACGAGCCCGGTCCTGCCATTCGCCCCTCGGCTGTTCTCGATCATAGCCTTGATTCACGAGCTGGGCTAGCTCTAGTTGTCGATCCTGGCCAATTTGCTTGGCCAATTTGCTTCACCAATTTGCCTCGCCAATTTGGTCGCGCAAGACACAAGAGGTCGGCAAGCGTAACCCCGTCGCGCATTTTCGCTGGTGCAGCGCACATCGCAGCGGGTGGCAGGACGTTCTTGGTCGCCG
>Ga0224559_1001036_pt1 | contig 15943 bp, 12 predicted proteins | sample 714S33034metaG_FD_180676 | JGI IMG/M metagenome (GOLD analysis project Ga0224559, IMG submission 180676) | Peat soil microbial communities from Stordalen Mire, Sweden - 717 S3 30-34 | ecosystem: Environmental > Terrestrial > Soil > Wetlands > Peat | place: Sweden: Norrbotten County, Stordalen... | reverse complement strand
TCAGTTTGCGAAGCAGAGTTAGGATGTGGCGGCCCGCAATTCCGCCGTAAATGCCATATTCATGCTGAACGCAGACGAGATCGTTGCCGTTGAAATTCAGGAACTCCGCGGCCCGCTCGTAAGAGGTCAGGTCCTCCTGCTCCAGTTCCAGGCGCACTTGTTCTGGATACTCGTAACTCGACTCGGGATCGTTGACGGGAATGGCAAATAGCCGGCTGGCGCCGTATTCCGTTGCGAGCGCGGTGCATAAGTCCGTCGTAAAGGTGGCGATGCCGCACTGGCGGGGAAGATAGTTTCCGACAAAAGCAATCCGCGTGGGCAATGGCAGGCTGCAAACTTTTTGCTCAGCCGGCGAAGAGGCCACCGATAGAAACCCCTCAGACAGATCTCCATGGTGATTTGTCCCAGTGAAAGCCATACCGCCTCCTTGTGCGCATATGTAGGTGGCGCTAGTTTGCACCTGGATAATATAAGCAGGCGCCGCAGTCTCGGTAGAGAATGCGGCGCCTGCCCCCCTGCGTTAGCGCAAACCGCCTGTCGTTACATTCACTGGGCTGCCAATCACTTCGCCCGATACTACAAGTTCCACTCTTCTGTTTTCTTGGCGGCCGCTAGCGTTGTCGTTAGAGGCTACCGGCAAGGTGTTGCCAAAGCCCTTTGCGCTTACCGAGTTTGTCGAAACGCCTTGTTCGATCAGATAACTGCGTACGGCGCCCGCACGGTTCTCGGAGAGAGTTTGATTCATCGCGTCGCCGCCTACATTATCCGTGTAGCCGCCGACTTCAATGTTAAGCCCAGGATAGGAAATCAGGATTCCGGCAACCTTCGCCAGCTTCTCCCGCGCGCCAGGCTTTAGCGAGTATTGGCCGGTATCGAACAGCACATCGGACATGCTAACGATAAGTCCGCGTGCGCTGTCGCGCGTTTCCAGGATCTTGTTCAACTGAATTGACAACTGGGTGCGCATCGCCACTTTTTCGCTGTCCGCCTGGTGTTCACGCTGCAGCGCCTGCTCTGCAACCAGGCGAGACTGGCCGGCCTCCGACTGGGCGGCCGAAACTGCCGCTGTCGACTCTGTCTGGTTAGCGGCCATATCGGCCTTCGCCTTTGCCGCGTCGGCTTCCGCGCTTGCCGCATTCGATTGGGCCTGGGCACTGATCATGTTTGCGGAATCGGCTTGAGCTTGCGCTTTTGCTGTTGCATCGAGTAACGCTTGGCGCTCGTCCGCGCTCAGTTGCGCGTCAATCTTCTTGACGGCGATCTCTCGCGCATCTTCCGCGGTTTGCACCGTGTCTCGCGAGGCTGCAATCAGCGGCTTCTTCTCTACGTGCCGGCTTATCGCATAGTCGTCGGCAGTCTTCATCAACTCCACCGCATGCCGGTAGCTATCTGCCGCGTAACTCTCGGCCCCTTCGGACTTAGCAATGCGCATCGCATTCCGCGCCTCGTAGAATTCCAAGGGCAGGTTGGCGTTCAAAACCACAGGGTCGAACTTGTAGCCGGTGGGAAGATAGCCCCCGCGCTCCATCAGTTCATACTTCGCGCGTACTGCTTCGCTGGTTCCCTTGGTGTCTTCGCGAACGACATTCTCGAGCACGACGACGTTGCTGGGCTGCCGCACGGCATAGTAGGGTTCCGCTGTCACGATGAGAGCGAATGCCTGGAGATCGGTGGTCGCGGTCAGCTTGCTGCGGTCATTGCCGCCAACCAGCACTTCTCCAAGATTTACGGCGTGGCCCTCGGGTGAGATTGCCCACATGACGTAAGTGAGGTATTCGCCTCCGAAGGTTGTGGGAGCTTGCAGGTTTCCGAAATTTGCCTCGACTTCCATGGTGCCGCGCTTGCTGCGCACCTTGGCCTTGCCGTCGGCTGAAGGCAACAATGCCGTGCCGAGAAGATTCACATCGGTGGCGCCACTGCGATGCCGGTAGTTGATGGCCTGGACGGTGCGGCTGATCTCGATGACACGGTACGTGGAACCGTGACCTGAGGGTTCGACGACCATCGTCGCTTGCGAGCCGGATTGAGCGAATGCGCTCAAGCTGAGGGCACTTCCGATTGCTATTAAAAGCATGCGTTTCACGAAATCTCCTGCGGGCGGTACTTTACCCTACTGCATCGTGCTTGCCTTGCGTTGACGGGTTCGGCGGTGGCGGGTTGGGCAGTCAGCTCTATGAGTGACCGACACGGAACTGGGAAAGGTATTCGAACAGGCCGAATATCTTCATGATCCACAGGACTACGGCAATCACAACAACGCCGTTCAGGATGCTCTTGATCTGGCCCTGCATGGGGATGAAGCGGTTTACAAGCCATAACAACAGGCCGACTACGCCTAGCGTGATAACAACGGTGACAAGAGGCATTTGATGTTCTCCTTTCGATGGTGTGAAGCTGATAAGATCTCGCAGTAATTGTCGATCGGCACCGCTTCATTCGGCACCGTGCGATCTTGCCTCGATCCGCCCGGGAGGCTATCTTCACGCGATGCGGGTGGCTAAGAGAGAAATGCGTCGGATGGGCCGGCTTAGCTCAGGAGCCATGAGGGAGACGAGGACCGGGAACTCTTCTACAGAACCATCCTTACAAACCGGGAAGAAAGATGCTGAGCTATATTGCTCCCACCCGGTGCTTCTGAGAACCATTGGCGAGGATTCGGCGCGAGCACGGCGCCTTCTCGCGAGACGCAGATCGTGCTTTCGCCACTTGCAGCGCCGACTAATGCTGTTGCGCTGTGTCTGCTGAAGGCTGGGCCGGCGACCCTAAGGCAATTCCGGTGGTAACTGCGACGGGCGGCTTGCTGTCCAGGGGAATGTTGGTCCCTGCCGGGTAGATGAGAATCCGGATCGATCCCCAATCCGCGTCCAGACCAGAGCCCGCCTGCTTGCCCATTCCCAGCGTCTTCAGTTGGCTGTCGTCGAATCCGAAGTTCTCCACCAGGTACTCGCGAACAACCATGGCCCGAGCCTCAGTGAGCACCAGATCCTTCTGGGTATCGCCTTCCATACCGGATGAAACTGCGACGACCGCAAATCCAAACTTATTGTCCGCAAGGAAATCGCCGGCTGCTTTGAGGAGCTTTTGATCCTTTGCTTTGGCTGAATCCTGAGTATCGAAGAGTTGCCTAACCGTGAAAGTGAATACCTTCGCTGGCGCTGCCTGCGGAAGTTCTCCAATACGATTTGCCGCCAGGTCTCCCGAATCTTCGTACCCACGCTTCTTGAAGTACCCGCTCAAGAGGAAGTTATGCTTGAGAGCTTCCATGTTTTCCTGGAAGTTCGTCACCCCGGTCTGCGCTTGGACCATCGTGGCCTGAAGTGTAGCTGTTGACTGCTGCACGTTGTCATAGAGTTGCTTGTCGTTCACCAGAGCTCCAATCGTTCCCTGGCCCGAATCGATCTTGGCGCTTACCGAGTTCAGATGCGCCGTTGCCATGGTTGCGTTGTTGATGGCTTGCTGGCTGCTGTCCAGAATGCCGCTTGTCTTCTTCAGCAGATCCGACATGATGAGTGGCGGCAGACTCTGCATCATCTGGCCATTCTTCACTTCGGCTTGTCCGGCGGAACCAAACGAAATGGCCACGTACTGATTGCCCAATACTCCTTCGGTTTCGATCGAGGCTAAGGAGTCCTGCTTGATGATCTCATGCGTTGAATTGTCAAGCTCCATGACCACCGTGACCTTTTCACCCGGCTTGTGCGGCAATTCAATGCTCAACACGATTCCGCTGTGGACCCCTCCCACCTGCACGTCGGCGCCTTCGGAAAGCCCCGCCACATTTTCGAATTGCGCCTTCAGTTGGTATGTGGAGCGGAACAAGTATTCCTTGCTCCCGATCAGGAAGACCGCAGCGGCAAGAACTGCCAGCGTTACAAAGATGAATGCTCCGAGCCTCGCCACTCTTGACATATTCCCTCCTACGACAATTTCAGGAATTCCTTCACAAACTCGATTTCACTCTGCTGAAGGTCTTCGAACCTGCCCTCGATGACTACATCGCCTTCGTTCAAAAGCGCCAGGCGATCGGCAATCGTCTTGGCACTGTGCAGATCGTGGGTGACGACGATGGAAGCCATTCTACGTTCCCTCTGCAGCTTCAAGATCAAGTCGTCGATCTCGCCGGAACTGATGGGATCGAGGCCGGCCGTAGGCTCGTCCAAAAGCAGAATCTCCGGCTCCAGCGCCAGCGCACGCGCCAGGCCCACACGCTTTTGCATCCCACCCGAGATATCGGAAGGCATCTTCCCAAGGTTGCCTTCCATGCCCACCTCGGCCAGCAACTGCTTCACCCGGCCGTCCCGTTCAGACCGCGGCATTTCTCTTCTATGGTGTTCGAGAGGAAACGCCACGTTCTCTTGGACCGTGAGCGAATCGTAGAGCGCGGCGTGCTGAAACAGAAAGCCTATCCTTTTCCTGATTTCGCCCATCCCATCCAGATTCAGGCCGGCGATCTCCTGGCCATGGATGCGGATCGAACCCGAGTCGGCCTGTTCGAGACCAATGATGAGTCTCAGCAACACGCTTTTGCCTGTCCCGCTGCGTCCGAGCACAGCCAGCGTTTCTCCGCGGCTCACACTTAGACCGATCCCATTCAGCACTCTTTGGCTGCCGAAGGTCTTGCACAAGTTCTCGACGGCGATAACAGGCACACCGCTGTCTTGTTCGGGCGCCGCTTCGCTTATCGAAATGTCATAAGTTGTGGCCATAGTTATTTCACTTGCCGTGGAGTCATGGGTTAGTGGAAGACAACGAGAATGATCTTGACCAGCACAACATCGGCCACTATCACGAAAAGCGATGCAAGAACCACGGAGTTTGTCGCTGCGCGGCCCACGCCCTCAGCGCCCCCTCGCGTGCGCATCCCCTGGAAACATGCGATCAGGCCAATGATCAGGCCGAATACAGCCGTCTTGAATGTGGGCGGCAGAAAGTCCTTGAGAGTTGCGCCGTTAAAGCCCCTGTCGATGAACTGGTGCAATGAGATCGGCTCAGCAAGAGTCTGCGCAAGCCAGCCCATCAGCAAGCCGCCCGCGTCGGCGGCAACGGTCAGCAGAGGCAGCATCAGAATGCATGCCAGAATGCGAGTCGCTGCCAGAAGCCTGTACGGGTTGAGGGCGGATGCTTCAATGGCGTCGATCTGTTCTGTCACCTTCATCGACGCTAGCTCCGCGCCAATGCCGGCGCCCACGCGCCCACTCACCACAAGGCCGGTGATGATGGGGCCCATCTCCTGGATTACGGCCCACACAACGACCGTCGGAAGCAGCGACTTGGCCCCAAATTGCGTCATGCTGGAGCGGGTTTGCATCGACAACACAGCGCCGACCGCGGCGCCGGCCAACGCAACCAGGGGCAGGGACATCGATCCGATTTCATCGAGTTGCCGAACCAACTCGCGCCACTCATACGGAGGCGTCACCGCGGCCTTCAAAACTTGCCAGAAGAAAATCCCCAGGCTGCCAAACCACTCGAAGAACCCGCTGAAAACTCCGCAGCCATAGCTGAAAACTGAGACCGGGATTGTGGCTGGCCCTCCCGGAAGTGGGGTGGTCGGGCTTGCAACGGTGGTGAATGCGCGGTCGCTCAATGATTTGGACCAGGGTCCGGTGAACCGTGCGCGTTGGTCATGTGCATGCGAGAAAGCAAGGAGTGCGGACCGCTAAAAAGAAACTCCAGGCTGATGTTCTCGCCCATGTAGGCCAGCATGCTGTAGTTGCCCATGCGGAACGCATCCTTGGCGCCAAAGCGGCTGGGATACCAGCCGTAGACGGCCGTCATTGTGCCCGCATAGGGCGCGACAAGCGCGGGAAAAGAGAATACACGATGTCCGTCTTTGCCGCGGCGTGCAATCAATGTCGATACCACCGCGTGGCGCAGCCGCGGAAACAGGCCCGCACATTCGCAACGGTAGTAGAGCGTATCTTCCTTGAAGGCTTCGGCGAGCGCATAACGAGTCGTTGTGCCCGCCACCGCGATTCCGAAGTTCGACCCAAATCGCCTGCCGTAACCGGCCATGCCCTGGCTCCACTCCGGAGGCGCGTTGCCAAACTGATTGATGCCTGCCGAGACACTGGCGCCGACAATCGGATACGGACCGAAAGCGTCGAAGGCGTAATTCTTGATCATCGTTGCCTGCGTGGGACGCACGTAGGTCAGGTCAATCGGCGTTGGGGACGTTGTGACCGCGAGTGCGGCAAAATCCTTTGTAGCGGCCGGCGATTGTGCAATCGCCGGCCTTGCAAAGGTAGCGGCGAGCAACGTCAACAATAGGATTTGACGAATTCTCATATCGAAACTCTCTCCGGCCGGACTGGTTGCGAACCTGCGCGACAAGGTTTGTGAGCCATTCGTAGCAGTTGACAATCCACTTTCTGCCGCTAGTGGAAGTCGAAAACCTCTTTCATCGACGCAGGACAAATTAAGAACTGGCAAAGCTCTTACGTCCGAGGCTGCCTCCGGTTCGGAACCGGCTTATTCAGATATTGGCAGAGTTGGTGTCTCCAAGGATGGTCAGATTAGCTCGCCGCAATTGGAAGCCAATTGCGGACGTCCGCGAGCCTCCGTTCGCGACGGTGATCAAAACAGACCAGACGTGAACCAGCGACAAGCGCAAAATAAAACAGGGTTGAGTGTAATCTTAGTGCGCGGGTAGTCAGATTGTATTTCCACGCCGGCATTTCAAGCACCGGGTCAGGACTTATCTGACGATCCCGAATTACGATAGGCGCTCCGTTCCATTGCCGGAAGCGCTTCCTCTTCGATCGAATCGCCACAACAAACGGCCACGTCGAATCAGTCGAATCAAAGGTGGCTGTCGCCAGGATAGAAACTGTCCGCGTCAAATGAACCGCTTTTTACGAGGTAACATGTTGTTAAGCAAGAAAAGTATTCCCATATTTGACATCGCCGTATTTCTCGCGAACGCGGGGCTTGGCCGCACAGTTGTCGACCTGGAACCGAAGGAGACCTTTTTCTCGCAGGGAGATTCAGCCGACACCGTCTTTTATCTCCAGAAGGGCCGGGCAAAGCTCTCAGTGGTCTCGGAGAAGGGCAAAGAGGCCACGATCACATTCCTCTCTCCAGGAGATTTCGTTGGGGAGGAGTCGATCGCTTCAATTCCTGGTTTGCGACTGGCCACGGCCTCTGCCGTCAACACCTGCTCGGCGCTCAAGATCACCAGGGACGAGATGGCTCGCGTGATGCATGACGAGCCCGCGTTCGCCGACTTCTTTGTGAAGTTCCTGCTGGCCCGCAGCATGCGCACCCAGGCCGATCTAGTCGATCAGCTCTTCAATTCCAGCGAAAAGCGTCTGGCGAGGATCCTTCTTCTGATGGCCGAATTCGGCAAGCCGGGAGAACGGGACACATTCATCCCTCCAATTTCTCAAGAAACGCTGGCGGAAATGATCGGCACCACAAGATCCCGCGTCAGCTTCTTCATGAATCGCTTTCGCAAGCTTGGTTTCATCAATTACAACGGCCGCATCCAGGTGAACAAGTCGCTGCTCAATGTTGTTCTTCTCGACCAGTTTCCGGGGCACAGCTCTCAGAAGCCCCGGCTTCAATTACTCGAATCGATTTTGAAGCCCGTGATTCCAATCGTTCGAACCATTCTGAAGCCAGTCATCCCAGTGGCCGGGATTGTCAAGCGCAGGCTTTCCGTCGGATGACAGTTCTGACGCGCAGACAGGTTGCACAAGATTCTGGTGTGTGTTTCAAAAACCCGCCTTGTGTCAGTCGTCCACCGGCTTCACCGACCCACAGAGGGATGAAACCAAGTCCGGCGATTCCGCCGCGAACCTGCTAACTCGCCATCCCCGCCTCAGCGGGGGCCAACTCGCCGAATTTGTCTGCGACACCTTTTCGTTTGGATTGTTCAACTTGCAACCCAATCCAAATCTTGTTTCTTTTTAGGGCACGACCGGGGTACCGGGGCACCCCCTGGGCCGGGTCGGGGTCGCGTGCCGCAAATGCAACAAAAGGAACACGGGCTTCAGTCCCTGAGGGAACGGGTCGGTGAAAACGCAACTTCATCAGAGATTCCCGAGAACAGCCCGGCAAAAGCAAAGCGGCGGAGTTGGTTTGCCCCGCCGCCTCATGCAGAACCAGTTACCCGATTCAGCAGTATAGGTTAGCGTCTTCCGCCGCCCCCGCCGCCCGCATGCCCGCCGCCACCGCCGCCGCCGCGCGATGCTCCACCACCACTACCGCCGCCGTGCGATGCTCCACCACCGCCACCGCCGCGCGATGCTCCACCACCGCCGCCGCTGCGCGAAGGTGATGCGTGAGATGCGCTGGGACGGGCGCCACCGGCATTGGATGAGCCACGATTCGACACCGACGTTTGGGTCGTGCTGACGCGTGCCGTCGAAGCGTAGCCGCCGCGCGATACTCCACCGCCGCCGCCGCCGCGTGCATAGTTGCTGCGATTGGCCATGCCGCCACCGCCGCCGTGGTAACTTCCGCCGCCCTCACTTACAAATCGGTGCCCGCCCCAGCCGTGGCCATAGCCCCAGCCGGCCCACGGGCCCATGCCCAGGAAGATCCCGTTGTAGAAGTACCCTGGCCCGTAGTATCCATACGGAGAGCAGTCGTACGGCGCATAGTCGTAGTAGCCATAAGCACAGCTCGGTTGAACACCGACGTTGATCATCACTTGAGCAGGAGCAGCCGGCGCAAAGGCCAAGCCTGCAAACACTGCTGTCACGCTGAGAATTGTTTTGAGTCCGCGCATAGTTGACCCCCTTAAGGTGTCTGCGGTTGCCTGTATTGCGTGGGATGCTCTGTTGCCGTCAGGTAAAACCCGCCAACAGCAGCCACCATAAGGATCTTGAATCCGTTCATGGTTGTCCCTCACAATTTCGGGGGCGCTGGTCGATCTATCCTTACAACTTCACTCTAGTGATCGGGAACGACGCGAGTCTGAGCAATACGGAGCACCTCGTCACGCCTGTTGGCCTTCTAGCCGATGCAGGGATTGGCCGAGTCGATCAAGAAGCTCGTATGCACTCGCTGAATGGCAGCTATACTGGCTAGGGAATCTCTGAGCAAGTTCTTCCTCGCGACAAACACTCCCTCAGGGGCTCAAGCTCGCATTTAGTTTGTTGATCTTATGCCCGGAATAAATCCCTGGCCTATCGCCCGAACGAGTCTTTCCGCAGCCTGTCGAGCCCGCATTGATTTTGCAGCATTGGCGGCGCGACTGAAGTCATGCCCTGACACAAGGCGGATCTTATGAAACACGCTTTAGCGTGGCGCCTCAGAGGTTCTTACTGAAGCGCACGCAGGATGACAGCATATATTGAACGAACTTCACAGACAGGACACCAGGTGCAAATAAAGATGATTCGCCCCTTGCTTCCCCTTCTCGGGTGCTTTCTGTTCTCCGTTGCGGTTGCTTGTTCGCAACAGGCTGAGCCCGTCGACCTGGCTGCGGGAAAAGACCTGGTTCTTCATCTCAGCCCGGCTTCATCGCCAGACGCAGCAGCGGACGAGGCTGTCTTCCGCCGCTTCGGTTTGGATCGTGCTGAAAAGCTCCTGTTCATCGTCGTGTCGAATGGTCAGGGCTCGAATGCGACTGCTGACGACTGGGCAGCCATGCACCGGGCTTTCGACGCTCTTATCCAGCTCAATGTAGACCAGCAACGACTCCTCAAGGCCAGTATTTACGCGGAATTGCAGGATGCCGCGTATCGCAACAAGGAAGGCGACTATGTGGCAGCGCTGGCCGCGGCGCGCCAGGCTTTCGATCTCCAGCAGCGCTCTGGAGAGACGGCGAACCTATCTATTCCTTGCAGAAACGTTGGCGAAGACCTTATTCAACTCGGCCGGCTCGACGAGGCCGCGGCGGCATTTTATCGGGCACGGCAGCTCATTACGGACAAGACCGGGTCCATTGCCGGGGATCTCTGGGAAGAGATCGTTTCGCTCGAGTCGTCTCGCGGGAATTCCGCCGCTGCGCAGCGTGAGTCAGAGGCCTTTCTTCATGCCGCCGACGATTCCACGCCTGCGGCCTTCCGCGCCGAAGCACTGCTCGCCTCGGCCCAGGTAGCCACCGGCGATGAACGCTATGACGCCGCAGCTTCCCGCATCCACGGGGCCTTGCATGCAATTGAAGGCGCAGCCAACCCAACACTCATCGCCTACAAGGCCATCGATTCGCTTCTGGCGCTTGGCATGAACGCGATGCAGACCATGCCTTACGATCAGGCGCTCGCCCTCTGCGAAGCCTGGACAAGGACTTTCCGGGCCTGCCCATTTCCATTTCCGGTTTCGCCCACCAGGTTTCAAATCATCGCCGCCGGCTCGCCGGGCAATTCGACCTGGTTCTCCGCGACGACTCGGCTCGACTGGAACGAGCGCGTGCAGTCCATGACCTCTCAGGAGAAGTCGCTGCGCTTCTGTATTCGGCAGTCGACTTCTCTTACCTGCGAGAATCCACGCAGCAGATAGCCGCGCTCGAACAGGCAGCCAATATCCTGCATACTCCCGCAGCCGGGAGCGTCTCGCCCGAGCTGCGATTTCTGCTCATCGATTCGCTTGGCGCCGCACGGCTGGATCGGGGCAATCCCGGCCAGGCTCGCGCAGCCTACGCTGAGGTGCTCACCGGCATCGAAGCCATCGCCTCGGCTCAGACGCGGAATCAACTGGGCAACCTGTATGCCCAGGCTAAGCTTGGGATGGCGGCGGTGATTGAGCGCGACGGCGACTTCAAGGCCGCACGCGATCTCCTCCACAAGTCTCTCGACCCGCCTCAGGGCTCACTCGGACACTTCACCCGGTCTACGGTTCTGCTGCAGTTGGCCCACCTGGAGCAGTCTGCCAACAAAGAGCCTGAGGAAGCGATTCGCCTCTACTTGGAGGCCATCGCGGCACTCCATCGTGAAAAGGACCTCAACACGGAAGTCAACGCGCGCTTGAAGCTCGTCCAATTCCTCGCCACGAGTGCGCAGTCCCCATCGAATGGCGATTTGGCTGCGCACGGAACGCTCCCGGAATCCACGTCTGTCATGGCTCGCGAGCAACTGGCTCTTGCGCGTTCCGCTTCAACTTCGATCGCACTCGCCGACGCGAATTGGCGCATACAGTTTCTGCAAGGCATTCTCGATCAGAACGCCGGCGACCGCCCCGCTGCCATCCGGTCCTACTCGGCCGCTATCGATGCTCTGGATCACATACGCGCCGGTCTTTCTGAAAAGGAGGAGCGGCAGTCCTTCGTCGATAGCGCCTCTGTGCAGGAACTTTACCGCCGCCAAATCGAGTTGCTTACTGCCGGGGGCGACCGCGACCGGGCATGGGAGTTCCTTGAGCGCAACAAGGCACGCAGCTTTCTTGAGATGCTTCACGGCCGCCGGTTTGCACCCTTGCCGTCAAGCGCTGGAGCATCCGCTGCAACACGTTCCTCTTCCGAACTCGACCGGCTCGAGCAACAAATCGTCTCCGCGCGTCTCGCCCTCTCACCTGAAAATGAGGGCACTCTGCGCGATTCCGGCCGCCTCCCCGAGGTTGTCCGCGCCAACCTCGTCTCGCTGGAAAACAACTTCGTCCTCGTGCGGCAGCAACAGACGCTCGTGGCCTCGCGCGCCACCCAGCCTCTCGCCTTGCACCCTATCAGCCTGGCAACAACACAGGCCCAACTGTCCCCGGGCGCGGCACTGATCGAGTATGCAATCCTCGACCACGAGCTGGCCGCATTCGTTGTGACCCATACCGTTGCCAAAGAGCTGCATTGGCCGGCAGACACGACTGCACTCCCAGCCCAGCTCGACAAGCTCAGCAGGCTTTTGTCCACCGCTCACCCATCCGAAGACGCTCTCAACGCACTGCTTGCCTCCGTCTCCGAGCTGCTCCTCGCACCGGTCGTCCGCGCTCTCCCGGCGGAGATCGATTCGCTCATTATTGTTCCCACCCAGTTGCTTTCCCAGATTCCGTTCCAGGCACTTCCGCTCCCCGATCGCAGTTCCGGTGCTCGCGGCCTCAGCAGCGATGAACCCTCTCCCGAATCGGTTGACCCATCGTTGCGTACGCTTGTGATCGACCGCTATGCGGTCTCCTATCTTCCCTCCGCTTCGACCCTGCAATTTCTCCATTTCGGCCCTCCCGCCGCCTCGCCGGATCTGTTCCTCGGCGCAATCGGCGATCTGTCCGTTGAAGGCCTGCCCGCACTGCCTGGAACGCTCGACGAAACAGCCGGAATCCAGAAGCTCTATCCCCGCGCCAGCCGCTTGACCGGCTCTGCCTTCACCCACGACGCTGCGGTCAAGGCCTTGTTGGAGCACCAGGAAGTTCACTTCGCCACGCACGGACTCTTCGATGAGGAGGCGCCGCTTTTCAGCGCATTGATTACCGCACCTGCTCCAGGGAGGCCCTCTCGGCTCTCCCTTTATGAACTGACGGATCTGAATGTCAAAGCACGCCTCGTCATCCTCAGTGCGTGCGAAACCGATCGCGGCCACGTTACTGGTGGAGATGAGATCGCGGGCCTCACCCGCACCTTCCTCCAGGCCGGTGCCGAAAACGTGGTGAGCAGCTTGTGGAAAGTGAGTGACGAATCCACTGCGCTGCTCATGGAATCGCTCCATGCTCATCTTCGCGCAGGGGAGTCTACGCCCCTTGCTCTGCGTCACGCCGAGCTTCAAGTCCGGCGCAAGTTTCCGGAACCCTACTTCTGGGCAGCCTTCGTCGACACAGGCGTCCGATAGCGGTTAGGTCTCATTCAGGCGGCCGCCGGCACTGCACCATTCTGAGTTGACGCAGAATTCCCATTGGGTTCTATGAAGACTGGCGTGTGACGAGGCGGCAATCCGTGGCACACAGGCTTTCCGCCAATCGTGGAATGGCACAAGGCCTGTGGCAGGTTGCGGGATCTACTGCGCCTTCTGTCCCACTGCAACGATCATGAATGTATCCGGCTTCGGCTTGGGACGCCGTGCCGCCGCTCCAGGCGCAGCTGCTTCGAACTCCGCAGTCGGCAGATAGATCGTGAATGTGGAGTCATCCACGCCCATGGTCCGTGCTCCGTTCGGCGTCTTCACTACTTGCTCGACTTCGAACTTCCCCGCCTTCTCGCCGGCCACAATTAACGACCCGTCTCCGCAGCTCGCAAAGGCCAGGCCCGCATGGAACTTGGTTGCGTCCACGCCCGCGCCGATGGGCAGGTCCGCCTGCACTTTGCCGTCGTCCGTGCTCATTACGATCAGCTTCTGCGGATTGCGGCAGCCGATGAACAAACGGTGCGTTTTCCTGTCGATTGCCATTCCCACCGGGTGGCCGCCGGGAGCAACGGGCCAGCGTGCAATCACCTTCCGCGTCTTGAGGTCCACCACTGCCACCAGGTCCTTGTCCTCAAGGTTGACGTAAGCCTTGCCCGCCTCATCGTAGGCCAGAAACTCCGGCGCTCCGCCCAGCGCAATCGGCGGATCGATTTTGCCGTTTACCGGATCGATGTCCGGCTTGAACGTCATCAGCGCGCCACCGTCTCCGGAGACGGCCAGAATCAAGTCCAGCGCCTTGTCGTAGATAATGCCGTCCGAATCGGGCATCGTAGCCAGCGTGCCCAGCACCGCGTAGGTCTTCAAGTCAAACACTACGATCGCGCCAGTTCCGCCGCCGTCCGTAATGAACCCGCGACCCAGCGCCGGGACGATCGCAGTGCCATGCGACCGCTTCTGTCCCGGAATGTCGCCCAGCGTCTTCCCGGTGGTCGCATCGATCACCATCGTGTGCGTGCTGCGCGTAACAAAGAGCCGGTGCGACTGCGAATCGACCGTGATGTAGTCCCACCCGCCTTCTCCGCCAACGTGCATGGTCTTTGTTACATCCCACTGTGCAAGAGCCGGCAACGAGCCGGCAGAAAGCAGCACCGCCAGCGACATGACAACCATCCGCTTCGTTCGCATATTCATCTCTCCCGATAAGAAACAAGATTTAGATTGCGGTGCAGGGTGGACAATCCGAAAGGCAACAGCACGTTCAGGCAATTGTAGCAAGTTAGCGCCCGCTGAGGCGGGCATAGCGAGTTAGCAAGTTGGCGGCGTTATCGCCGGTGGGACTGACACAAAGCGGATTCTTGAAACACGCTCCAGTCTTCGGCTGAAGGGAAGTGGTTCTGCCCCACGCCATCGAAAAGGTCCAGCCTGAATGGGCGGACGGCTCGGTGTAGCTTGCGGAGTTCCGCTCTTCAGGCTGACCGCAGTTCGGGAGCCGGCTTGGCGAGCAGGACGCCGAGCGCGCAACTTGCCATTCGGGCCAGTTCTCCGTCAGCGCGACTGGTGAGTACAATCGGGACCTTGGCTCCCACCACAACTCCCGCAGCCAGTGCTCCAGCCAGGTATTGAAGCTCCTTGAACAGGATATTTCCGGCTTCCAGATTGGGCACCATCAGAAGATCGGGGTCACCCGCAACCGGCGACTTGATTTTCTTAATGCGCGCGGCCTCGCTGGAGATGGCATTGTCGAATGCGAGTGGGCCATCGACGACGGCTCCGGTAATCTGTCCGCGTTCAACCATTTTGCAGAGTGCGGCGGCATCGAGAGTGGATGGAATAGCAGGGTTGACTGACTCGACGGCGGACAGGATGGCAACCTTTGGGTTCTCGACTTCAAGCGCGATCATCATGTCGATGGCATTCTGCAGGATGTCGATCTTGGTCTCCAGGTCCGGCTGGATGTTGATAGCCGCATCGGTCACAAAGAGCGTCTTGTGATAGGACGGCACGTCCAAAGCGAATACGTGGCTGATGCGCCGCCCGGTGCGCATTCCTCCATCGCGCGAGACCACGGCGCTCATGAGCTCGTCGGTATGCAACGAGCCCTTCATGAGCATTTGCACCTCGGTTTTGCGAGCAAGTTCCACGCCCCGCGCGGCCGCAGCTCGACTATCGGGGACATCGACGATCCGGATGGTTCCAAGGTCGAGTTCCATGGCTGCGGCGAGGCTCCGGATCTTCGCCTCGGAACCCACGAGAACAGGAACGATGAGCTTATCGATGAAGGCCTGGATTGCGCCCCCGAGAGATACTTCGTCGCACGGCCATACGATCGCAGTTTTGACGGCCGGTTTTGAGGTCGCACGGTTAATCAAGCCGTGGTAGCGGCGATAGGGATCGTTCACGATGAGCTTGGGCACGGGCAGGGTTGACCAGCGCAGTTTGGTGGGAGGAGCAAGGAGCTGTGCAGTGCCTGAAAAGATCGGCGTACCAGCGCCATTGACCGCTTCACAATCGAAGTTAACGCTCTTTGTGGCGTCGTCCTTGCTCGTGACCTGGACCTTGACGAGGATGCGATCCCCGACCCGGATGCGCGCATGGAACGAGAGCGATACGTTGGTCAGTGTGCAGCCGGGTCCGGGGATATTCATGCTGAACAGTCCGGAGATCAGCGAGGCGCACCACATGTTTGGGCCTGTGGGAGGCACGCCCCCTGCGCGCTCAATGAGTTCATCCGACATCAGAACGGAGTGGAACCCGGAGATCGAGGCGAAGGCCATCGCGTCATCCGCGGTAAGAACATGCTCTGTCCGGGCTGTGTCGCCAACCGAAATCTCGTCGTATGTCTTGCTCTCAATGAATCCCAGGTCCATAACAATTCCTTCTTCCCTTCAAACGGATATTGAGGTGCATCCGATGGTCCATCGTAAATGTCCGGGGCGCGATGCAAGGTGACTACAATCACTCTTGCAAGTGCATCGAGTCTGCATGGATCTGTTTTACGCGTTTTTAAGTCGGGAAAGCCCCAGGCTTTGCCGGGGTGACAGTAGAGGTTTGACAGTTCCGGGAGTAGTCCCCGGTTTTTGTCCTGTACATGGACCGGTTCTGAGAGCTTCCCTCAGGAGCTAAAGCCCGAAGGTATTCGGTTGCGGCTTCGGGACAACTGAAGTCATGCCCTGGCACAAAGCCTTGGCTGCGGAGCGCAACACGAAGCTGGCAGCGCCTACCGACGGTAG
>Ga0224559_1001034_pt1 | contig 15973 bp, 16 predicted proteins | sample 714S33034metaG_FD_180676 | JGI IMG/M metagenome (GOLD analysis project Ga0224559, IMG submission 180676) | Peat soil microbial communities from Stordalen Mire, Sweden - 717 S3 30-34 | ecosystem: Environmental > Terrestrial > Soil > Wetlands > Peat | place: Sweden: Norrbotten County, Stordalen... | reverse complement strand
TAAATACAGTAAACGTTCACGTATGTCCTATCGATGACTATGAAGATTGTTACGACTAAAACTAAATGTGATAATAATATATTTATAGGATGATTAAATTGTTAAAATGAGTTAAGTGTCTGGATTTTATAGATGATACATATTCTGTAACGTCTTTTGATTTTATTTGAAAATAAATTAATACTAATTCCCAGTTTTATACATCAATTTATTTATATATCCATGCTATTTGTGGTATGATTATATCCATTTTTAATACTACTATGATACTGAGTATCATCCGAATAATAACTCCACTTTAGAACTATTTTTAACATAAAAGCTATATGAAAAGTATTACGTTAAATTATATTCTTCTCATCAATTAATTTTTTATTTTCGAATCATTAATAGATTATATCTCAAATTTTATCCGTTGTAATGTTGAATCTGCAATATACGATCATTTTTTTATCTCATATTTTGAAAGTTTTTTCTATCCAAATTTTAATTTCATCTCTAGTTCTTCTGAAAGCATCAGTTTTGTCCTGGTCAGTTCCATCAACTTCTGTAGGGTCTTCAAATGATTCATGAAGATAAGTTTTTCCTCCAGGGAAAAATGGGCAAGCTTTACTATCTCCGCCACATACAGTAACCACAAAATCAAATTCTAAACCTTCAAATCCTTTTAAACTTTTGGATCGATTTTTAGAAATATCAACACCAATTTCTGCCAGAATTTTTATTGCATATGGATTCACTGTAGTTGGTTCGTCCCCTGCGCTATAAACATCATAATATTGACTATATAACGATTTTAATAGTCCTTCAGCGATTTGTGATCTGACGGAATTGTGGTTGCAGATAATTAATATTTTTTCTTTTAATTTTTGTGGAGTCATTTTTATCTTTCCTTTGAATACTCATTATCAACCATTCTATTTACATCCATATATTTAAATATATCATTGTAATATAGAATTGGTTATGAAAACATGTGAAATTAACGGGCAAGATAAACCAACTTGTAATCATATAAAGAATCTGGAAAAAATAATGTCAGAAATGCCTGATGAAGATATACTACAAAAAAATGCAGATATAATCAAAGCTCTTGAGATCCCACCAGGCTAAAAATTATTTACTTACTAAAATATAGGGAATTATGTGTCTGTGAGATAATGTCAGCACTGGACAAACCACAACCAACTGTATCCCACCACCTAAACATCTTAAAAAATGCAAGGCTATTAAAATCACGTAAAGATGGAGAATGGATACATTACAAACTAACAAATCCTAAACTACCTGAAAATCTTAAGGAACTACTAATAAAATCCTCGTAAAATGGGTTAAAATTAATATCAATTAAATTATCCAAATTTTATTTACTAATCATCCCATGGAGAATTTCAATGAATAAAAGTGTAATACTTAAAAATCTTTTAAATTCAGGCAAAACTCTGATAATGCCTGATGTATATAATCCTATAAGTGCTAAACTGGTTGAAAAAGAAAAATTTAAGGCTATACAGTGTTCAGGATACAGTTTTTCTATTGCATCTGGTTATCCTATAGAAAATGATGTTACTCTTTCTGAGAATCTTGAATGGACCCGTAAAATTGTAGAATCCGTAGATATTCCCGTAATGGCTGATGGTGAAGATGGATATGGTGGTCCTGAAAAAGTAATTGATACTATTAAGAAATTTATTCAGACAGGAGTTGCAGGTATTAATTTAGAAGATCAGATACTTGATAGAAAAACCAAAGTTTCTGTGATAAATGAAGATTTAATGACCCAAAAAATAATGTTTACACGGGAAACAGCAGAAGTAGAAGGAAATCCTAATTTTATCATCAATGCACGTACAGATGCTCTAAGATCTACTGAAGATAGATCAGAAGGATTAAAAATTGCAATAAGTCGTGCTAATCAATATATTGAATCCGGAGCAGATATTGCATTTATAACCTATGTAGAAACTATGGATGAAGTAAAAGTCATTAGTAGAGAAGTAAAGGGGCCGATTAGTATTGCTGCAGGAATGCCTTATAATATCGAAAATTTTTCTATCAATGATCTGAAAAAACAAGGCATCGCAAGGATTAGCTTACCCACATTATTGATTTTATCAAGTCTAAGTGCTATTAGGAAATCTCTAAAGTCTATAAACGAAGATAATATGTTAAAAACTCCTACAAATGAGTTTCTATATCCTATTCAAGATTTAAATTCTCTATTAAAAAAGTAATATAATAATTTTCATTGAAAATGAGGCTGAATATGAAAGATGATATTACAGGTCAGGTTACTGGCCAAATTTGTGACACTCCTAAACTAGGATTTTTAGACAGGTTTTTAACCATTTGGATTTTCTTAGCCATGGGCATAGGAATTTCTATAGGTTACTTTATTCCTGGTGTTGAATCATTTATTAATAGATTTTCTGTTGGTACAACCAGTATCCCTATAGCTATAGGTTTAATTTTGATGATGTACCCTCCTTTAGCCAGGGTTAGGTTTGATAAGTTGGGAGAAGTTTTCAAGGACACTAAAATATTAGGTTTATCTTTATTCCAGAATTGGATATTTGGGCCTATATTGATGTTCATTCTCGCTGTAGTTTTTCTGCGAGGTTACCCGGAGTATATGGTTGGTTTAATATTAATGGGTCTTGCACGTTGTATTGCGATGGTAATTGTTTGGAACCAACTCGCAAAAGGAAATAGTGAATATGTTGCAGGTTTAGTAGCATTTAACAGTATTTTTCAAGTATTTTTCTACAGTATTTATGCATGGATATTCATCACAGTTCTACCACCATTATTAGGGATACAGGGAAGTGTTGTAAACATAAACATAATACAGATAGCTGAAAGTGTTTTCATATATCTTGGAATACCATTTATTGCTGGAATATTAACCAGATACTTCCTAGTAAAACGAAAAGGTATTAAATGGTACAATGAAAAATTCATACCTAAAATCAGCCCCATAACGCTCATAGCACTATTATTTACAATCATACTGATGTTCAGCTTAAAAGGAAATGTCATAGTCCAATTACCCCTTGATGTAGTGATAATAGCCATTCCACTACTATTATACTTCGTAATAATGTTTTTCACAACCTTTTTGTTAGGATATAAGGCAGGTGCGGATTACTCTAAAACATCTGCATTATCATTTACAGCTGCCAGTAACAACTTTGAACTTGCTATTGCTGTTTCAATAGCAGTCTTTGGAATAGGGTCTGCAGTAGCATTTGCAACCGTAATAGGACCATTAGTAGAAGTTCCAGTACTTATAAGTCTAGTTAATGTAGCATTATATTTCCAGAAACGCTACTACACCACATGAAGATTATTTTAATATTTTTTTATTTTTTCTCATGATTACAAGTAGGATTAGTTGAAGAAAATCATTGCAAACTTAGGTTAGTAATCGTTGATAATTATATTCCTGAGATTAAAAATAATACTAATTCTCAGTTTTATACATCAATTTCTTGATATATCCATGCACTTTTAGGTATGAGTATATCCATTTTCAATAATACAACATTCAAATTAAAAAAAGAAGGTAATTTATTTCCCTGTTTTGAATTTGAAGGTGTAATTTGCTTTAAGTTGTTGCCAGAGCTTGTGACATGGGATTATCTTGGGGAGATTACCTTGTACATAAACCTGAATTATGTGAAAATTTGTGTAAATTAGCATTTAACCTTCCAATATAAACAAAAACAAATTAAAAACTCATGTGACATATTAAATATGAATATTAAATTCCCATTTTTACTTCAAGAATTAAAAAGTGAGTTATAAATTTTTACTATTTGATCTGTATAACAAATGTTATATTGAATATTTCAGACCACCTGGTCTTATATAATACTTATTACATAAATAATAATTGAAAATTTTGGGATAATCAATGTTATAAACATTAATCAGAGGTTAAAAAAATGAATGAAAATTCATTTAAAAGGAAAAATAAACTTATTGAAGCGGCTTTAGATGAGTTTTCATCCCATAGCTACGAAAACGCTTCATTGAACAAAATCATCAAAAACGCAGGCATCAGCAAAGGTCTTTTCTATTACCACTTTGAAGATAAAAAGGCTCTTTATTCATTCATACTGGAAACTGCAGCGGGATATCAAGTTGAATTTATAAATAAAAACATGAGCGAACAACAGTTAAAAGATAAAGATATTTTTGAAGATTTAAAAATAAAATTCGAAATTTCGGGGAAATTTGCCGCAGCAAACCCCAAATATTACAGATTTATTACCATGTTTATTAAAGAAAATTCAAATGAAATAAATAATGAATTAAAAAGTGCAGTTGAAGGTAGTAATGATTTATTGCTAGTACAACTGATAAAGAATGCTACAAAAAATGGTGATTTTAATAAAAGGTTTTCAAACGAATTCATAACGAAAATAATGAGTTATTTATTTACAAATTATTTTGAAATATTTAATGAAGAAGAGGATTATGAATTAGAGAACATACTTGAAAATGCCAAAAACTTTGTAGACTTTCTAAAATATGGATTGGGTAACTAAGGAGGTTTGATATGAGTAATAAACAAAAATATACCACAGATTCAGTAATTTCAAAAGATGGTACTATCATTGGTTACAGGCAGATGGGCACTGGTCCAGGTATTATTTTAGTGCATGGAGGTGCAAAGGCATCTCAAACTTTGATGAAACTTGGTACTACTCTGTCTGATGAATTCACCATATACATTCCAGATCGTCGTGGTCGTGGTTTAAGCGGACCCTTTGGCGATGATTATGGCCTACAAAGGGAAGTAGAAGATATGGATGCAATTATTAAAAAAACCGGTGCACATTATGTTTTTGGTACAGCAACAGGTGCCATTATTGCATTGCAATCAGCCCTCTATTTACCTATAATCCGTAAAGTTGTCCTTTTTGAACCACCATTTTATGTTAACGAAACTGAAATGAACAACTTCAACGACATTGGTAAACGTTACGATCAATATGTAGCTCAAGGCAATTTTAGCATGGCAATGGTGACTAGCAGTGAAATAGCAACCAAAGTAAGTGGTGATGAACTCGAACCACCTTATCAATGGGTAAAATACATACCAAATATAATATTGAGACTAATTTTTATAATTGTAATGGAATTAGATGCAAGGAGGGTCAAAGAAGGTGATTTAACTCTTAAAGATCTTGTACCTACATTCCACAATGATGTGGTGCTTGTTAATGAAACTAAAGGGACAATTGAAGACTTCAAAGATGTATCTGCAGATGTGTTATTACTCAACGGCAGTAAAACATTTTTATTCCTGAAACACAGTATAGATGCTTTAAATGATGTATTACCTCATGTAGAACATATTGAAGTTCCAGGGATTGATCACGCGGCTGCCGAAGATGCAACGGGCAAACCAGAAATCATTGCACAAGAAATAAAAAGATTCCTTAACGATAATACATAAATTTAGTTCACTAATGGTCAAAATAGAAATGAAACAATAGTTTTGATTAAATACATAAATTGTATTGTAAATTTTATTATTGTGTACAGGCAACATACGTTCATGATCTGCTAAGTATCCACTTTTTATTATTTTTTTTCAAATATCAAAATGACATTTTAGAATTTGAATAACTAATAGACTATTGAAAATAATTTAATACGAATTAATAAATTTATACATCAATTTCAGCATATATCCATGCATTTTTGAGTAGGAGTATATCCATTGTCTATACAATTTTTTAGGGTTATAAATTTTGTCGAGTTTCCGTGTGATTTGTATGGATCGTAAGTTAAGTAAAAGTGATATACATATATGATAAAATTGATATAAGAATTAACATATTAGTATTATTAAAAAGTAAAAATTCCAACAAATATCTTATTATTTTCCGAACAATATCCTTAATAATGGCATATGTTTTAACTAATTAGTATGAACATAATTACATAATTGATTCACAAAACATATTTTGAAATGTATTAAGTCTAGACCCTATTTTGACATATAAAAAAATAATTTAGTATTAATATTATATTTCTCCAATTAACAACAAATTATAAAATTTTCATTATGGATTCATAAAGTTCCCTCTTAAAGTTATTTGATTTAATTCCCCATATAAAGATTCTTAGAAACCATATCTAACTCTTTTTAATCTCATTTAGTTCATCAAGAGCATTCACAACAAAACCAATATCCTCAGCATTCATACCAACTATCATTTCATATGGTTTTATACCAGCAAATTTTCTTGAAGCATCACATCCCAACGTTATATTTGGTCTTTTGGTTTTATATGGTCCTGCAACGGCATCTCCACAGATTGATTGGATTCCTGCAAAGTCTGCCTTAAAACGATCATTAAGGGTATAAACCATTGCTTGCGATAATCGCATAGCTTGTTGAGTATTACAAATTATAATAACAACATCAGGATTGTATGGGGTTGTTTCTAGAGGTGCATATAAAACTGCTTTCATTATATTATCTATCTTTGGAATAGCATTTACAGTTCTTTTTGCAGATTCCAAGCTCGAAAATTTTCCCATAGAGTAATGCATTTCCCCAGATTTAACTTTTGCCGTGGGTTCTGTTAGTCCTAATGCTCCTGCCCCATTACATAATTGTTGTTCTTTGGCTGTTGAATAAAATATTTCCCCTTTTAATGCTTTTTGAACCATTTCACAGTGCCTAAAATTTTCTTCTACTTTTGGAATTCCTTCGGGAATGTGCTCTTTATTTGAAACAAGTTTAATTGCTACTGGAGATTTTTTTAATCCAAGTTGATCCTTTATTTTCAGTGACAATTTGTTATACACATCTACATCATACTTGTCCATGATTACACCAAAAAATAATAAATTTTGTTATCCCACCATGATCATTTTATTCGTTTTTGGATCTTTGTATACAGTTCCTACCTGAACATACCCGCTTCCTTTTCCAGACTGCGTTTCCGGTGTGCTATTTAACACTTTTCCCTGTTGAAGTTCTACTGTTTGTTGTACTGCTTTCATAATATCCTGTTTCTCCTGAGGTGAAGCGCTGCTGAAAACAACACTTTGCATTCCAAAAGACATTACAGTGAATATTAAAAATCCTACTGCTAAAACCAGCATACAATCCACCATATTGACTGCATATACCAAAGGATCTACTTCACCATCATTCGATATAAGTTTTTTTCTTTTCCTTAGCATTTTGTATAACCTCCAAGAGCGATTCAGCCATAGCATCTAAATTTGATATTTGATCTTCATACCATCTCCTTCTTACTCTGGATATTGTAAATGCAATTGCTGCAGAAGCCATGCCTAGAATTGCAGCATCGAATGCAACCATCAAATTTTGAGAAAGTGTTGTTATATCTCCCGCGCCTAAAGCAGCAAGTCCTGGGCCCATTGGTATCAATGTTCCCATAAGACCTATTGCTGGGGCAATTTTAGCAATAATATCGGTTTTTTCTATCTTTTTGATTGCTTTGATTTCTTCTTCTTCTATCAATTTACGTGCCAATACCTCTCTAGATTTTACTCCTAAAGCGCTAATGTCTGCTATTTTTCCTAATATTTCTTTATGTACCTTGGGAAGTTCAATCTCCTCTAAAATGTCTTTAATCGTTGCTAGCGAACTATTATTCGAAATATTCATTATAAAACTTTCCACCTCTACAAAAGTTGTCTTTCTTCTAATGGAATACTCGGAAATTATCCCTCCCCCCTCAATTACAACATATACCAACATTATCAAAAGAACTGCTATAACTGGTAAAAGTAAACTTTGAGAAACAACATAAAGTGTACTATTAATAATGTCACTGCCTGGAATCACTGCCATATAAATCACCCCCTATTGTATTGTTTTTTAGTCCTGTAAAATCCTATGACTATAAGAATAACCACTAAAATAGCTACATAACTTAGCGTAGTTACAGAATTTATGTTTGTTGGTCTCATTGGGGACTGTATAACTGCATTGATATTAGGTAACAAAATAGTACTTGCTAAAAAATAGAATCCCGCAAAAAGCATGAAGTTTCCAAGTAAAATAGGATAAGGTTTCTTAACAATTCTAACTATGGCTCCAGATGCAAAATAGAATACCACTATTGTTAAACTTAATAACAATGCTGCATATTGTCCAATGGTTGCTGAAGAAACTCCTATAATTGGGGATATTAATACTATTGCTACCACAACAGCTCCAAAACAGCAAGGGCAAGGCGCAATCATAGCTGCACATGTGGCCTTTGCATGATTTTTATGGTGTACTTTCCATTCTCTAATCGTTATTAAACCAGCATATGAAATAATTAAAGCCATTAACGAGAATAATACAAAATTGTAATCATATACTACTTTATATAGAAGATTTGCATATCCTGAGATTATTGAAGCCAGTACCAATGTGCCTATCCCATAACTAGCTGCTATAATTACTCCAACTTTTTTTGAAAGACCAGCAAAACCAATAGCAAGTCCAATTTTAATACCAAATATTAAAACTGTAGATAATATCCCTAACTGCCATAATAACTCTAACAATTTGATCAATCCCTATTTATATTTTAAGTTAATCTGAATATTTATTTTGAGTTATATTCTTGATGCCATATTGAAGTTGACCAAAATCAATTCGGATAATAATAAAATCAGACTCTTTCTTACCCTTTAGAAATGATTCACGGATCTACAATCAAAAAAATAAAAAATGGTAATTCTGAATTACAAAATGTGAATTCAGGTTCCAGTTACAGTAATTAACTTTGTTTTACCATTAACTATTACTGGTATTTTGTGTACACCTTTTTTATTTATTTTAATTGACATTTTCAAGTTTATTGTTTTATTTGATCCTACGGTTCCTGTCCATTTATTAGAGCTGTATTTGAACGGGGCTGTTTGGCTTGTACTGATTTTAGTGAACGCACTAGAAAGTTTGTTTTGTACAGTAATTGTTCCTGAATTATCAAGACCATGGTTTGTTATTTTTATTGATAGATTAAATTTACTTCCAGCTTTGACTTTTGATTTGCTTACAGAATAGGTATAATGATCCTCAACATCTTTGTTAATATTTAAATTACTGTTTGATGCATTTATTGTATTCTTCCCATTGTTATCTATATAATTTACCGATGGGCTGGTAGATAGTTTTCCTGCATGTTTAGCTGTTACTGTAAATACAATTATGGCTTCACTGTTTGCACTCAAGGTATTCAAATTCCAAGTACCGGTAGTTGCGTTAAAAGTTCCTCTCGATACTGCTCCAACTTGATAGTTAATGTAATTGGAAGATGGTAAGAGATTAGTTATGTTTAGGTTGTTTGCTGAACTTTGTCCATTGTTTGAAACTTTTATAGTGTATGTGGTGGTTTTACCATTGGTTATGCTGGAATTAGAGTAAACAGAACTTAGTGAAATATTTGAATATTGGTCTGCAGAGTCACTGAATGTTCCATTTGCACTTGTTTTACTGTTTGTACTGCTGTCAGCTATTAATACATAATATGGGAATGTTGGTGGGAACGCTGTAGATGTTAGGTTGTAGGTGTTATTCTGGATGCTAACATTGTAAAATCCAGAAGATAGTAATACTCCTACAAATGAGTTACTCATTGTATTGTTAGTTATATTCACATTTCCTGCACCGTATACCGTTATAGAACTTAGTTTACAATTTGTGATTGTATTATTGTACACACTATGTCCTTGTGAGTGCATTAAATAAATTCCTTCATTACAATTATTAACTAGATTACCACTAACTGTTACGTTAGGCCCTACAGGGTGTCTTACATCAATTCCATGGTTGGAACAGTTTTGGACACTATTATTTGAAATTATGGCATTTGCTGATCCAAAGGAAAGGATACCTGTGGTGGCCATGTTTCCGACAGTGTTGTTATTGATGATTAAATTTGGACATTCATAAGCATATATTCCCCATGATGCTAAGTTTAGACTATTATTATATATGTTAAGTCCACTTACGTACTGGGAATAGATCAATGAATTGTCATAACCCATACCAGTAGTTGAATTGGCCATACTAGTAATATTAAATCCACTTAATGAACTTCCATTACCTGCCCCATTGGTACCGTTAAAGAAGTAAAATGCAGCTGTGTTGGCTATGGCATTATTGGTAACTATTTGTGGAATAGCTGATGAATTACTAATGGCTTTTATAACTGTTCCACTATTAACTGCTACAAGGTTCAGTGTCTTATTTATTACCAAAGCAATATTATCATATTCACTTCCTAAAAACTCTATTGTGTCTCCCGATTGTGATCCATCAATAATGGTCTGAATTTGAGTATTATTCAATCCTGAAGCCACCGTTACGGTAGCAGCAGAAGCACTAGCAATTCCAGAACCAAATATCGATAGGACAACAAAAGAAAGTATTAAAAATTTATTTATCCCTTTCAAATTTTCCCCTCCGATTTTAGTATTAACTTATTTTACAACAAAACCATTATCGAATGTATAATATAAACATTTCGATTGATTAAAATTTATTATCATTCTCTTTGATCTAAAATGACTTAAAATGGTTAAAATTAATAATAAACAATTATTTGAAATTTTTATTAATTTATATTGTTAATTATATCTATTATTAATTTTTAAAGGATAATCTTATATTGGAATTTAATTATAGATATATGTTACAATCATATATGTATAAATATATAATTCGATAAATAAATCTTATAAATATTACGTGAGAAAATGAATTCAAAAAAAATAAAAGAAATATTAAATCTTCGTTCGATATTATTATTACTATCAATAATAATCTTTATAAGCACAAATATGTCCCCTGCTTCAGCAGCCACTATTAATATCGCTCCAGGATTACAAAATTACGATATACAAACCCTGATTAATGGATCAAATCAAGGCGATACAATTAACTTTCTGGGGAGTAGTTATAGCAACATATCCTTAATAATAAACAAAAAATTGAACATTATCAGTAATAAAAATACAATAATAATCAGTAACAATTCTAATAACATCCCCGGATTAGGAACTTTTGCTTTTTATTTCACTAATACAAGTTTAGGTAGTGTCATTGCAGGATTTAATATTATAACTAACTCAGATTATGGTATAATCGCCGAAAATGTAAAAAATATAACTATTAACTCTAATAACATTTCAGGCGGCCATGAAGATTCTGTCTATTTAAAAAATGTATCTTATAGCAATTTAAATCAAAATAATTTAACAAATTCAGGTGGAAATGGACTAAATATAGAAAATTCTAAAAATGTATCTGCAAATAAAAATCTGATAAAAAATAACATTAATTCTGGAATAAATATATCTAATTCTTCTAATATTGGAATAACCTCAAATAATATTATAAATAATAATTTAAGTGGATTATCAGTTTATTCTTCCAAAAATGTGTCGGTTAAGAACAACACTCTTGAAAATAATGAATATGGAGCATATTTATCTAACACTTATAAAATCAACATCACAGGCAATAAAATTGATAAAAATAGGATAAACGGAATTTCTCTTGAAGATACCACAGAAAACACCTCTATATCCCAAAATAATATTACTTCCAATATAAACGGAATTTATATTGATTCCTACAGTGTAAATGATACAATAATCAACAATACAATAGAGAATAGTGTAAAATCCACTTTAACATATATAGATGTATTTGACACGGGAGATGGTATAGGCCTTGGAGATAATTATCAAGAGTCAAATAATCTCATAAATATCTTATATAATATCATAGTAGGTAATCAAAATTTTAATGTTAAATCTAATCCCGAATATAGCGAGTTTAATGTGGGGGCCAACTGGTATGGATCCAATAACAGAGAGGATATAGGTGTGTGCCCTATGGTGTGCACAGCAATGATTACAACTAATCCCACAGGTAATGGAATAAATTATTATTCCGGAAACGCGTTGGTCAATAATTACATGCCGGGTTTTTCTAATTCTACAAATGGGAATTCAAATGGGAATTCAAATGGGAATTCAAATGGGAATGGTAAATCTAACAGCAATGTAAATTCAAGTACCTATTATTCAAAAAGTTTAAACGGTTCATCCAGTTTAACTAAACAAGCCACCGATATGATTGGGATAATTGGGAAATCTTTATCTAATGAAGGAAATGCAGGTTCAAATGGAAATGGGCTTAAATCTGTAGAAGTATCTATTAAACATACAATAAATACAATTAAAAATAATCCTTATACTATTCTAGCAATATTTGCTCTATTGGCTTTAATTGGAGTGGGATATTTTAAAAAGGCAAAGTTCGATTAATATACCATTACAGATTGACAATCTATCAATACTGGTTATATAATTGAATTTTAATCCATTTGATATTGAGGAATAAGTACATAATTGTATATCGAAATAAAATATTTATGTTTTAAATTTGAACATATAAACTGATTTTAAATTATTTCCTGCTTTGTCTTTTACTGCTGCCCATGTATGTATACTTCATATATATTGTTCCTAATTCTTTTATTTGCTTGTTTGTATCTTTCAGAAAGTTTTTAGGGTTCCTGAAAGAATCCCAGACCGTTCCACGGTCTGGACTTTCCGAGAGCGTCTAATCGATACGGGCAAAGGCGAAAGAATATGGGAAGAACTGCAACGACAAATTGACATTAAAGGATTAAAGATTAAATAAGGTATTATACAGGATGCAACATTCATAACTGCCAATCCTGGCCATAAAAAAGTAGATGAACCTCGAGGACCAACCACAAAAACTAGATGAAACAAAGACGGTGAATGGACTAAAAAGAATTGAAAATACCATTATGGCTACAAATTACACAGCAAAATAGATATAGACATTTAATTAATAAGAGAAATCGAAACCACCCCGGCTTCAATGCATGATAGTCAATTGACCTAACAAAACCCGGGAAAGTTTAATACCGAGACCGCACATATTTCGGAGCACCATGCAAAGGTTATGATGTAACCATGAAACGCGCAACACGAGGCCATCCACTAAATATTCGAGAAAAAATACGAAACCAACGCATAACACGCAAAATATCACCCGGAGAATGACCATACGCCATAATCAAAATATAATCCACTCCGGCCACGTCAAAGTCACCACAACACCATGAACACACACCAAAAACATCTTCACCTGCTTCTGCTACAACATCCAACAATTAAACACTCTAAAACAAAAAAATACGCCCTAGCGGACGCTATAAAAAAAACCATGAAATATAACAAAAAATAGATGACAAATAAGAAATTTAACCAATAAAAAGCAAAAAAACTATAAAACAACCTACAAAAATAATTATAAGAATCGGTAAATATATTATTAGTTAGCATAAAAAAAAGTTGAAGGTGATATTATGGAGATTAGTGCAAGGAATGTTTTTAAAGGTAAAATTGAAAATGTAGAAGTTGATGCAGTTATGGCCAACATACATATAAAAATTGAATCACCACAACTCGTAACTGCCATAATTACCAAAGAATCAGTTGACAAACTTGATCTTAAAAAAGGAGATTCTGTTTCAGCAATAATAAAATCAACTGAAGTCATGGTAGCTAAATAAATTATAATTTTCAATTTTTTTTTATTTTCTATTCTTTTTCTTTAGAATCTTTTCATGACTTAATTTTTAGATTATATTTCAATTTAATAGCTAAATACTCTCTTTTTTTCAATTAATGTTTCCCATGTACTTTATCTGAATGAATTTGATATTTTTAGAATTAACAAAAGTATCGAACAAAAAACCTAAACGATTTATATATAACTTCATATCGAATATAAATATGAACATTTAATAAAATTAAAAATCCGATTTTATAAGGTATAATCAAATTAAATCTTAATTTAGAATATAAATCAAGAATATGGGGGGTATAGAGTATTTTTTTGCGAAATGGGTCGTCTATTAAAATTTCATGGAAATTTGCAAATAACAATTTTATAATGTTTTCATTAGTATTGTTAGGTTTAGTCATTATTTTTTCCTATGGTGTAAGCAATGTTTCAGCTGCATCTGGAGATATTATTTATGTTAATGATTCATCAGGAAATGATGCATGGAATGGTTTAAATTCAACATATATTAGTGGTATAGATGGGCCCAAAGCTACCATAAAAAATGCCACAAGTACAGTAATATCTGGTGGAACTGTCTACATAGCCAAAGGAAATTATAGTGAAAACAATATTACTATAAATAACAACATGAACATCATAGGTGAAAGCAAATCAGATACTCTAATCAATGGGGAGAACAGTGGGACAATATTTGATATTACATCGGATGTTATAGTCAATATTAGCAATTTAACATTCATTAACGGAAACACAGATAATGGTGGTGCCATCTATAATAATGGTTATTTAACTTTAACGGGCTGTGATCTAATAAATAACACTGCAGGAGTTAGTGGTGGTGCTATTTACAATTCAGGCACTTTGAACCCAATAGGTAGCAATTTTATAAACAATACTTCTGCTAATTTTGGTGGTGCTATTTACAGTGATGGTATTTTGAATGTTACCGGTGGAACTTTCTCAAGTAATATGGGTGGTATGGGTGGAGCAATTTATAATTATAATGTTCTATTTGTATCAGGAAGTAATTTTACAAATAACACAGGATGTGACGGTGGTGCTATAGTTAACGAAGGCAGTTTAATTGAAACAGGAAGCACTTTCACATCCAACAATGCAATGTGTGCTGGAGGAGCAATAATCACTTTCAACGATTGTACATTGACCGTGAATAACGGTACATTTACAGGAAACAGTGCCAACTTCGGTGGTGCATTTGTTAATTATGGTGAAGTGGATGTAACCGGAAGTACTTTTAAAAATAACACAGCAAACCAATGGGGCGGAGTTATATACAATTATGGTACTGGCAACTTTCATTTCAACCGGATCATTGGAAACACAGCAGGTAAAGGCAATGCAATATACAATTATTATTCAACAATGGATGCATCAGACAACTGGTGGGGCGATAATAATGGCCCATCAATAGGAAATGATGTGGTGGGTTTAACCATTCCTTCCTGGTTAGTTTTAAAGTTATCTGCAAACCCTATTAGCATACAGTATAATAGTCATTCAACCATAATAGCAGATTTAAGATATGATAATCTGGGATCCCTTGCTGGTGGATATTTACCTAATGGAATACCAGTAACTTTCACAACAAACTTAGGAACAATAAATCCATCATCCACATTTAATGGAATTGCAACATCAATATTAACAAGTGGAGGAACAGGAGGAACAGCCACTATATCGGCATACTTAGACAGTCAACCCGTATCAACATTTGTTATAATAAAAGACACAATTCCACCTAAAATAAGTTCAACTAGTCCCAAAAACGGTGCAAAAGGAATATCTAGAACCGCAACTATCGCAATTAAATTCAGTGAAAAAATTAAAAATAGCAGTTTCTGGTCAAAAATAATGGTCAAAAATAGTAAAGGACAAACCGTCAAAATCTCCAAATCCATATCAGGAACCACTTTAAACATCAAAACCAGAACTAAAAGAACAGCAAACAGCTGGTACACAGTAACCATACCAAGAGCAGCAATCAAAGACCTCGCAGGCAAGAACTTACAAGCAAACTACACGTTCAAATTCAAAACTGGAAAATAAAAATACTTTTTTTCTTTTTTTTATTTTAAATGTTGTATTATTGAAAATGGTTATACTCATACCCAAACACGCATGGATATATACTGAAACCGATGTATAAATTTATTAATTTGTATTAATCTATTTTCAAAAAAAATCAATAAATGTCAACAATTTTTATAGGATGTTTAATGAGACAAATGATTGAATTTGTAACGAAACTTAATTCAGTTCATTTTAATATATACCTTTGAGTTAATTCATGATCAAATCCAGACACTTAACTCATTTTAACAA
>Ga0224559_1001033_pt1 | contig 15982 bp, 13 predicted proteins | sample 714S33034metaG_FD_180676 | JGI IMG/M metagenome (GOLD analysis project Ga0224559, IMG submission 180676) | Peat soil microbial communities from Stordalen Mire, Sweden - 717 S3 30-34 | ecosystem: Environmental > Terrestrial > Soil > Wetlands > Peat | place: Sweden: Norrbotten County, Stordalen... | reverse complement strand
AAAGAGTATTCGCGAAAGCTAGTATGACCTTGGGAAAAAACTGGGGCAAATCCATTCCACAAGCACAAACGCCCGAAATATTAATGGAGAAAATTGCTAAATATATCCAAAACGACCTTAAGATTGCCAAAAACGTAACTTTTGAAAAGCAGGCGGAAGAATATATTCTGAAATTTAGAGGCTGCTACATTTGCCATGGCAAACTCGTTAAAGAACGATTTGGAATAACACCGGCATGCGCAATCTCTTTGTTCCCAGTAGGCGCACTAGCGGAAAACCTGAAAATTAGAAATGTCCGACTAAAAGAAATCCGCAAACCTGGTCCAGTAGGTGACTGCGACATGGTTTACGAAATAAGAATCTAAATCTAAAACTTTTACCTACGAAGATAATGATCAACTTAGATAAAACAGCTTCTAACCAAGCGTCCTAAGCGAAAAACCAAAAACCATTCAACCGAGCTAAAAACTTAGACAAAAAAGGACGTTGAAGGTTAAACCTTAAGGTTTAACACTCTCCATGACTGCAACTGCAATTTTGACTCGACGACGTTCCGCTGAGATATTTTTGGGGGTTTGCTTCGAAGGATTTTTTGCATCCGGGAGCGCAGAAATAGTAGTATTTGCCTTGATAGATTGTTTTGTACTTTGCAGTTTTCTCATCGACTTCCATATTGCATACTAAATCTTTTGCCATACTTTTTCACCTCCATGCTTAGTTTCTCGTAATCAGATTTTTGGTTTGAATCTCCTGAGGAGAGAGGCGTTTGTGACTACAGTTACTGAGCTGCTTGCCATGGCTGCTGCCGCGTACACTGGGTTAAACAGGACATGCAGGATGGCGTAGAATGCGCCGGCTGCCAAGGGAACGAGGATGATGTTGTAGAAGAATGCCCAGAATAGGTTCTGCCGGATTTTTTTCATCGTTGCTCGGCTTAACTGGATTGCTACAACCACATCTCGCAAATCGTTCTTTATTAACACAATATCGCCTGTTTCAATAGCCACATCTGTTCCGCTGCCTACAGCTATCCCAATGTTTGCTTGGGCTAATGCGGGTGCATCGTTTATTCCGTCTCCCACCATAGCGACAACTTTGCCTTCTGCTTGAAGCCTCTTTATCTCTGTTGCTTTTTCGCTTGGGAGAACCTCTGCAAAGACGCGGTCAACGCCTACCTGCGCCGCGATGGCTTTGGCTGTTCTCTGGTTGTCGCCGGTAATCATGATGACTTCCAATCCCATCTGTTGAAGGGTCTTTACTGCATCGGCAGAATGCTCCTTCAAGGTGTCAGCCACCGCTATCAGACCCGCAAACTGGTTGTCAATGGCTAGGAGCATGGCGGTTTTGCCTTCTTCCTCAAACGCCGACATTTTCCCCTCAAACGCTTCAATATCCAGGTTGTTTGCTTCCATGAGTTTGCGGTTGCCCAACAATATTTTAGTTCCTTTATGCTCTACCTCCACTCCATATCCTGGGAGGGCATTGAAGACATCAGGCTCATCAATCTGGATGCCTTTCTCTTTTGCTTTTTTTACTATGGCTTCTCCAAGTGGGTGTTCTGAGTTTTTTTCTGCAATAGCGGCTAGCTGCAAAAGTTGGTCTCCCTTGAACGCTTCTGTTGGAATGATGTCTGTGACTTCAGGTTCGCCTTTGGTGAGTGTTCCTGTTTTATCAAAAACAATTGCTTGAAGCTTGTATACCGCTTCCAATGCTTCGCCGCTTTTTATCAGGATGCCGTTTTCTGCTCCTTTTCCGACGCCCACCATGATCGCTGTTGGAGTAGCGAGCCCAAGAGCGCAAGGGCAAGCCACTATTAACACTGCAATGAAAACTGTAAGTGAGAAGATAAATGATGCTCCGACAACAAAGTACCATGCCAACGCTGAAAGTGTCGCTGTAATTATGATGGCTGGAACAAAATATCCCGAAGCAATGTCGGCTAATCTTTGAATAGGCGCTTTCGAAGTTAACGCATCTTCAACCATGCTTATGATTTGTGCAAGAACTGTGTCTTTGCCAACTTTGGTGGCTTTGAACTTTAGCATACCTGTCTTGTTCATGGTGGCTCCTATGACTTGGTCGCTGACTCTCTTTTCGACTGGGATGCTTTCGCCCGTGATGACTTTTTCGTCCACTGCCGAGTAGCCCTCGGTAACAGTGCCGTCGACTGGAATTTTTTCTCCCGGTCTAACTACGACGATGTCGCCTACTTGTACGTCTTCAACTGGAATTTCCTGTTCCTCGCCGTTGCGGATTACTCGGGCTGTTTTGGCTTGGAGCCCCATGATTTTTCGGATGGCTTCCGAGGTTCTGCCTTTAGCTACGGCATCTAAGAGTTTTCCCAGTAAAATGAAGCTCATAATCATAGTGGCGGTATCGAAGAACACTCCTGCACCAGGGAAAACGTTTGGGGCAAAGGTTACGACGGTGCTGTAGATCCATGCGGTGGATGTGCCCATGGCAATTAACGTGTCCATGTTAGTGGTCTTGTTTCGTAGCCCTTTGTAGGTGCCAACGTAGAAAGTCCAGCCCACGATAAACTGAACTGGCGTTGCAAGAAGGAACATGAGGATGTTGTTTTGCTCCATAGACAGAGGTGAGAGCCACATCAAAACAAGAATAGGAATAGTCAGAGCAACGCTTGTGAATAAGAGGATTTTTAGGTGTCGAATGTGGCGTTTGCGTTCTTCACCAGCTGTGTCATCGTGGGTTTTTTGTTGTTGTTCGATTACTTGGTATCCGTTGTCCTGGATGGTTTTTTTGATGCTTGGCAAACTTATTTGCTGGGGGTTATATTCGACTGAAACGCTTTCAGCAGCAAAGTTGACGACTGCGTTATAGACTCCTTCGTGGTTGCCCAGGGCCTTCTCAATGGTTTTGGCACAGTTAACGCATGACATGCCGCCGATTTGGAGTACAATTTTTTCGTGGATTACATGATAGCCTGAGTCTGTGATGACGGCTTCGATAGTTTTTTGGGTGATGAGGTCGGGGTTGTAGTCAATTATTGCTTGTTCAGCGGCGAGATTTACCGTAGCTTGGGTTACGCCTTTTATTTTGGTGAGTTCTTTTTCGATGGTATGTGCGCAGTTTATGCAGCTCATGCCGCCGATGTTGAGGGTGATTTTTTTGCTTTGCCAACTCATATTGTTGCTTCCACTCATAGCGAACCTTTGTAGGAACTCGTTGTTGGACAACCTACACACTTTTTGGTTTCATAGCTTTTGCACGGATCACATTCCACATTGCAGGGTGCAACCTTTCTTTCTTTAAGTGCCAAGTTTTCCCTAATCTGAAGAAATGGTGAAAAATAGGTATCACTAATTGGGTAGAATTCTGATCTTCGGATTCCTTTGCTACACCTTAGAGAGCATTTCTCCATCGAGATGCTTTCAAGAGTTTCTCTCGTTTCCGCAACTATAAGTGCCATTAAATTGAAACCGCCTATTGTTTTAAAAATCTGAACTATTCTAGGACATTCTTCGAAACGGTCAAGGACGTTTTGCATCGCTTCTGCACTCTCCATTTCTAGCATTACAAGTGCTGGATGAAGCCCAAGCGCACTTGGGTTGACCAGAGCTGATATTTTGATTATACCGTTTTCGATGAGTTTTTCAAGTCTTTTCTTTGTTCCCATACTTGTAAAGCCTGTTATTTTTGATAAATCCTCAAGAGACGTTCTACCATCTACTTGAAGTTGAGCTATTATTTTTTTGTCAACCTCGTCCATTAGCCATCCCGTTTGTTTTCTAAACATAACCTATTAATATTGTTTATCTATTAAACTATGTTATTATTAAATCAAAAGGTTATCGAAATGACAAAAAGAATAATGATGCCAGTTGAAGACGAAGCAGGATTAGACGCTCAATTAGCACACCACTTCGGAAGAGCACCCTACTTTGCTATAGTAGAATTCGACGAGAACCAAAAAACCTCGAAAGTTAAAACTGAACCAAACAGAAGCGAACATATGGGAGGCGCCCCAGGGCACTCGCATGAAAGTTTTCTTGCCTTGAAACCGGACATTGTAGTGGCTTGCACAATGGGTCCAGGCGCGCTGAGCACTTTCCAAAATGCTGGTATTACCGTTTTAAAAGCAATTGAAAATACGGTGAAGGGCAACATTGAATCTTTCAAAGAAGGCAAACTTAAAGAAATGGTGGGTGGATGTGAACACGCCCATCATCACGAACACGAACATTAACCTAATAAAATAGTGCTGGCGGTCACCCTATTGGTTATCAGCTGGAACGGGTTATTATACGCACCCGAATTTGTTGTGCTAAAAACTTATATTTCAATCGTTTGGAAGAGGTTGGCATGACAGAACCAAAAAACGGTCGACCAATTTTCTTCCCAGAAAAACTGGTTCTCTTTGGTAACCTAGCACTTTTTCTTTGGATTGTTCTTGATTCCGTGGCTTTTCTGCTATATGATTTCATAGCCGGTATTGTGTTTTTCATCCTAACTCTTATCTTGATTTATGGTGTACTGCATATTTTGGGTTGCTTACGTCCATGCTACAATTGCATAAAATGCACTCATGGCATTGGGCTCTTAGCAGCCTTGTACTTTGGCAGACGCATCTTTAAAGACTACAAATACAACTACAAACTGCCCACAGCAATATTTTTCACAATATACATCGGAGGATTCCCCGCTGCATTCGCACTCTACTCGGCAGTCGTAGATTTCACAGCCATCAAAGCAGCAGTGTTTGTGGCTCTCTTAGTGTTTACGATCTATAGTGCCTTAACATGGCGATCAAGAAAACCAAAAAACACAAAAGAGGTAGTGTAACTTCGGCAGAGTTTAACGCATGTTCTTTCCCAGCATTGATAACTAAAAATAGTTAGTAACCTTGAATTTCAACTTTTAGAGCGATCTAACGTTGCCAGTCTGTGTTTTTTCTTCAGTAAAGAATTTTTTAACCATCGCACATTAATACTGGATCGTTTTTCGCTTAAAGCAATTGAGGCATTAGCTATGGAAAATCATCTTGATCGTGCCAAGTTTTTAATGTCCGAAGAAAGAAAGCAATGGCATAATCCTGAAACCATCTTAAAATGTGCAAGCGCGACAGAAAGAATGACGATGGCTGACCTTGGCTCAGGACCTGGTTTCTTTACTATACCAATGGCTCAGATAGCTGGAGAAAAAGGTCTCGTATATGCTGTTGATAGTGATCAGAATATGCTGGACAGTTTGAAGGAAAACATTGCCAAATCAGAAGTAAATCCAAAAGTAATAAAAATTGTTAATAGTGATGTGTGTCATACAGGGATTCCTAAGGAATCTGTCGACTTTGTTCTTTTTGCTAATGTTCTTCATGAAGTGGCTAATAGGAAAACTTTCTTTCAAGAAGTGAAACGCATATCTAAACTTACCGCATACATCGTTGATGTGGATTGGAAAAAGATTAAAACAGAACATGGACCACCACTAAAAAGTCGTCTATCCGAAGGTGAAGCTAAACAGATCCTTTCAGAGAGTGACTTTACTATTGTAAAACAGACGGATGCAGGACCATACCATTATGAATTAATTTGCAAGCCAACAATTCTACCTTAGAATATTCACCTCAGCTTGATTTTGTTTAACTTTTCTTTTACTATAGACCAAAAAAATGGCCGCAAAAAGATCAGATGCCGAGCTACACTTATCCGAAACTAAGCTACACAAGCCTAATGAGAATTCTAAATTATGCTAAACTATGTGGACATTAGCGTTTTCTGCTATGAACTATTATAATAATGGCAACGATAATGCTGACTGCGATTACAACGGCTATTGAGAACTCTAACTCTCCAAGAGAGAACATATTTGATGCAGGTGAGTTTGAAGACGATTGTGTTGCCGTTGTTTTTGGGTTGCCAAATGCGTAAATATTGTGGTCCCATGACCCAATGTAAACTATTCCTCCTGAAACTGCGGGAGAAGAACTCACGTGATCTTGGGTTGTGTATGTCCATTCACTTGCTCCGCTTGAGGCGTTTAGGCAGTAAACATTGTCATCCCAACCTCCCACGTAGACATATCCGCCTGCGACTGCCGGAGATGAATTTACTCCGTCTTTAGTTGTGAAATTCCATATTTTCTGACCGCTTGAGGCGTTTAGGCAGTAAATGTTTTTATCCGGTTTGTCTGAAACTCCCGATCCAACGTAAACATATCCATATGCAACTGCGGGAGAAGAGTCAACCCACCCTTGCGTTGTGTAATTCCACAGTTTTGTTCCTGTTGAAGCATCTAGACAATAAATATTCATATCTTCAGATCCTATGTAGACGCGATCGTCGATAACTGCAGGAGAAGACATTATCAGATTCCCTGTCGTGTAATTCCATATCTTACTGCCTGTTAACGAATCAAAACAGTAAACGTTGTTATCTGCTGACCCAACATAAACATGTCCGTCGAAGATAGCTGGAGAAGACTCAACAAGGTTTCCGGTTGTATAATTCCATATTCTGGCGCCGGTTAATCCGTCAAGGCAGTAAATGTTTCCATCCCAAGAACCTATGTAAACGTAGCCGTTGGCAACTGAGGGGCATGATTCTACGGTATTTCCAGTTGTAAAATTCCAAACTTGATTACCTGTTGAAACGTTTAAACAGTACACATTGCGGTCGTAACTTCCAAAATAGGCATAGCTTTCTGCAACAGCAACGGAGGAACTTATTGCAGCTGGCCGACCGAGAGGTGTGTAAGTCCATACTTGTGATCCATCTGAGGCATTAAGCTTATAGACGGTTCCATCATCGGAGGGTATGTAGACGTAACCGTCAACTGTTGCTGGAGAAGCCCCTATGGGGTTTTTGGTTGTGTAATTCCAAAGCAAATTGGCAGAAGTAGCGGGTGCAGTATTGGCTGAGTAACCTGTGTGAGTTAAGTCGTGATGAAACATCGACCAGTTATCTGAGGCAACATTGGCGAATGCCTGCGGTACAATCGAAAACAAAAAAGCTATCAGAAGAATCAAACAAAGACTTTTTGTGTTTATGTCTTTCAAAATCTTTGCCACGCGCTTTGTAAACAAGTCTATGTCAACTTTAAATGTTGTTATGGTTAGAGAGACCAATAAAGGCAACTCAAAACTTGACCGTCTAAACAATCCACTTTTTGAAGTAAAAAGAGTTCTTCGTTTTCTGGCAACTGTCGATTTGGAAAGTGAAGATTTAATAATTTCTGCAAAGACTTGATTTAAATTTATTAATTTTAAAGAAACGTAAATTAATGTTTAGTTGACTGTAATTACGTAGTGGTTCTTATGAAGGTAGCAGTTTCTGGTAAAGGCGGAGTTGGCAAAACCCTAATTGCTGGCGGTTTAGCCTATGGGTTTGCTGAACGTGGCCTAAAAACTATTGCGATTGATGCAGATTCCTCTCCAAATATGGCTTTAACGCTAGGTTTGTCAGCCGAGGAAACGCGTAAGATCGTGCCTATTTCCGAGAATAAGACTCTTGTGGAGTCCAAAACAAGCACAGAGTATACAGGTGTTTACAACTTAAATTTCACTGTTGACGACATCGTCAAGGAATATTCCGTTCCCACACCATTAGGTGTAAACTTAATTGTTATGGGTACCGTTCAGGCAATGGAAGCAGGCTGCATGTGTGCTCCAAACGCCGTTATACGCGCTTTGCTTCGTCATTTAGTTGTGGAACGAGACGAAGCTGTTGTCTTAGACCTTGAAGCCGGTGTAGAGCATATAGGCAGGGGTACCGCTAGACAAGTAGATGCATTACTAATTATTGCTGACTCTAACCTGAAATCTTTGGAAATCGCTAAGCACATACATGACATGGCGTCAGTCGCTGGCATGAAAAAACTTTACCTCATCGGCAACAGAGTCATGAACGATGCCCAAAAAGAGGCCATTCAGAACTTCGCCGACAAAAACGGATTAACAGTGCTTGCTTTTATACCGTGGGATCAAAAAGTTATAGATGCTGACATGCAAGGCGAAACCCCGCTTAAGAATAAGGAAATAGTTGCCGTTAAAACCATAGATAATATATGTGAGCTTTTGCTTAAGAAAACAGTATAAGACTTTGAGGTTTTTGATATGAAAACTCTTGTTACTATTGGGCGTGGTGGAACGGGAAAATCCAGCTTCACGGCTTTAATGGCTAAAAGTTTCGTAGAAACTAATCAGTCACCTCTTTTACTGGTTGATGCTGATCCAGACCAGAACCTCGGTGAAATGCTTGGAATAGACCTGAAAGAAGCTGGAAAATCAACCATAGCCGAGCTTCTTGTGAGCACATTCATTGAGCAAGGAGGCACTACAGTCGGCGTTCCTCCAACCCAGCGAATAGAAAGTCGCATTTGGGAAAAAGGCTTATATGAGAGCGAAAATTTCGATTTTCTCTCGGTTGGCACTAAATGGGTTGAAGGCTGCTATTGCATGCCAAATTCTGCTCTGAAAGGTGCACTTGAATCACTGACTAAAAATTACAAATACATACTTGTTGATTCTCCAGCAGGACTAGAAAACCTCAATAGACGAATTACTTCAAACGTTAACGACATTTTCGATATTCTCGATCACTCAAAGAAGTCCCAAGATCATGTCAAAAGAGCGGTCAAAATAGCTAATGAAGTTGACATGAAATTTGAAAACTTTTACTTAGTGGGCGGTTACCGTTTTCCCGCAGAACTTGGAAAACAAGCAGAAGCAGACTTGAAATTCAAATACTTGGGAAAAATTGAAGCTGATGATCAGTTAGATGAATACGTTTTGGATGGAAAGTCGCTTCTTGAACTGCCAAAAGACAACAAAGCCTACCTCTCAGTTAAGGAAATATTGAAAACTTTAGGTTACTTATAGCCCGAGTTTTTTTACATAGTTTTTCAAAAACATTCCATATCTACAGCTGCAACATGACTTTTGCCTAAGAAATCTGGAAAGGTTTAAAAAGATTGTAATGTGACATACACCTAAACCTTTACAGAGGTTTCTCATTTGACAAGTAAAAACGTCCAAATTAAAATCGACGAAATGAAGACCAGTAATGGTCAAATTAAAAACTTTGAATTGTCCATTGGCAAAGTTATCAACGATAATTACACAGAACCGATGGGTCCTACCCCTATGCCCTCCATGACTACCCTGCGCGATTGGGACATGAAACTCCTCAATAAATACAAGCCCTTTTACATGCCAGATTGTGATCTTTGCTGTTTGTGCACTTTTGGAAAATGCGATTTGACAGCTGGAAAACGCGGCGCATGCGGCATAGACATCGCAACCCAATCATCTCGAATTGTCATGTTAGCTTGTGCGATTGGAGCAGCATGCCACTCAGCACACTCACGTCACTTAGTTCAACACTTAATTGAAAAATACGGTCGCAGATACCCATTAAACGTCGGCGGCCTAAACATTAAAGTTGAAGCTCCAGTCACACGTCTTGTTACAGGTGTAAAACCTGAAACTCTCGGCGATCTTGAAGATGTTTTATCTTACGTAGAAGAACAAATCACTCAAGTTCTCGCAGTTGGACACACAGGTCAAGAAGGTCACAACTTAGATTTTGAATCCAAAGCTTTCCACGTCGGCATGATTGACCACATTGGTATGGAAGTCGGTGACATTGCACAGATTTCCACCTTAGGTTATCCAAAAGGTGACGCTGATGCACCACTTGTGAAGCTTGGTATTGGTAGTGTTGATCGAGCAAAGCCCGTTGTTATGGTCATAGGACACAACGTGGTTCCATCGATTGGAATTATCGATTATGCAAAAGAAACCAAAGCTGACGACAAAATAGAAGTAGTGGGCTTATGCTGCACAGCGCACGACATAACTAGGTACTATAACAAAGCCAGAATCGTTGGACCAATCAGCTGGGAATTAAGATACGTGCGCGCAGGATTGGCAGACGTAGTCGTTCTTGACGAACAATGCATCCGAACAGACATCTACGAAGAAGCAGCAAAAGTTAACGCTCCAGTAATCGCTGCATCAGAAAAGAACTGCATGGGCTTCAAGAACCGCACAAACGATCCAGCAGACGAAATTGTTTCTGACCTAGTAAGCGGCAAAGTTCAAGGTGTGCTGATCCTTGACCCAGAAAAAGTTGGCGAAGTCGCAGTCCGCGTCGCTCAGAGTGTTGCTCCATTACGCAAACGAAAGAGCAGCCTTCCAACGTTAGAGGAAATTACCCAAATTGCTAAGACTTGCACACAATGTAAGAGTTGCCAACGTAACTGTCCACAAGATTACGCAATTCCAGCAGCTATCAAAGCAGCAGCAAAAGGTGACATAACCTTACTAACCGACTTGTACGAGACATGCATCGGCTGCGGAAGATGCGAAGAAGCATGCCCACAAAAAATTATGATACACAGCCTCATCGTTAAAGCAGGCGAAAAAGCAATGCTTGCAGAAAACAACCTTTGCAGGGTAGGCCGAGGTGCAGTTCAGGACGTTGAAATCCGTAATGTCGGCAGCCCAATTGTCCTTGGAGAAATCCCAGGTATCCTTGCAGTAGTTGGCTGCAGCAACTATCCAAAAGGCGGCAAAGACGTCTATGACATATGCCGAGAATTCGCCCTGAGACGATACATTGTTGTCTTATCAGGATGCTCAGCAATGTCCGCTGGCAGCTACAGAAACAGCGAAGGCCAAACAATATACGAAGAATTCCCAGGCGGATTCGAAGCTGGAGGCGTCCTCAACGTAGGCTCCTGCGTCGCAAACAGCCACATCGCCGGAGCATGCATCAAAGTAGCAAACATCTTCGCAAAACGCCCACTAAGAGGCAACTACGAAGAAATCGCTGATTACATCCACAACCGCTTAGGTGCAGTTGGCTTAGCTTGGGGTGCATATTCACAGAAAGCCGCAGCAATCGGAGCGGGATTCTGGCGTTTAGGCGTACCAGTCCTCGTTGGACCACACGGTGTAAAGTACCGACGTATGCTCCTTGGTAGAAAAGATAAACCAGAAGACTTTGAAGTTTACGATGCACGCACAGGCGACAAAGTAAGAGTCGGACCAGCACCAGAACACCTCTTTAACTCAGTAGAAACCAAAGAGGAATGTATGGTTGCAATCGCAAAGCTTTGCATTAGACCAAACGATACATGGAAAGGACGCAGCATAAAACTAAGCCACTATGTCGACTTAAGCAAACGATACATGGGAGTTATGCCAAACGACTTACACCTGTTCGTAAGAACAATGGCTGATGTCCCAATGACCATGAAAGACGAATTCACAAAAATATTAGAAGCACACGACTGGAAAGAAACAGTAATTCCGGACCCAACCTTACTTCCAAGAATGGTCCGAAAAATGAAGGAGTAATTGGAGGAGAAAAACTATGTCCTGTGAACCATGGCAATGTGCAGAAATAGCATCAACTAAAAAAGCAAACCCAATACAAAAACCCGAGATAGCAGTTGCAATGATCAAAAAAGCCCAACGTCCCCTTCTTATTGTGGGAAGCAACGCGACTGAAAGGTACATGGAAGGCAAACAATTAATCGAATATCTAATCGACTTCGCTAACGCCTCTAAAGTACCTGTGGTAGCTACAGCCCACATGGTTGGCGAATTCATAAAACGCGGATACCAACCAGCAGCATTCATGAATGCAATGGAGATTGGCAACCTAGTAGTTGATCCAACCTGGCAGGGATTAGATGGCAAAGGTCACCCAGACCTAGTTATGTTCGTCGGGTTACCTTACTATGTTGAATCATTGATGCTTTCAGGACTCAAACACTTTGCACCAGACCTCAAAACCATGACCCTTGATAACTTGTTCCATGTGCATGCAAGCTGGTCTTTCCCAAATGCAACCCTAGAAGAATGGGCTGCAAACCTCAAAGTAATGACCTCAAAATTTAATGGAGGAAATTAAAAAATGTCTATGTTTAAAGATATACCTGTTGAAGTTGGCGTAATATTCGAAGGCGAACGTATCCGAAGAAATGATATGCAAGTAGAACTCGGCGGACCCACAGTTAAACAAAAGTTTGAATTAGCAAAAGTAAAACCCATGAATGAAGTCGAAGATGGAAAAATCACCATCATCGGCCCAGACCTAAAAGATTTGAAAGAAGGCGGCGCGTACCCATTCGGCATCCTTGTCGAAGCTGCAGGCGCAAAACTCGACCAAGGCCTCGAAGGAGTTATTGAAAGGCGTATTCACGGCTACCTAAACTACATCGAAGGCTTCATGCACCTCAATCAGCGATATGACATCTGGATACGCATTGGCAAAAAATCATTCCAAAAAGGCTTAAACAGTTTTGAACCAATCGGCAAAGTTCTTCTTCGCTTATTCAAAAGTGAACTACCCATTATTGAGAAAGTACAAATTACCTTCATAACAGACCCTGCAAAACTAGAAGAAATGACTCCAGAAGCTATCCAAGCTTACGAATCACGCGACGCAAAAGCCAGAGGTCTAAAAGACTCAGAAGTAGATACGTTCTATGGTTGCGCACTCTGCCAATCATTCGCACCAAGCCACGTATGTATAATTACACCACAAAGATACAGCAACTGCGGCGCAATCAGCTGGTTCGACGGTAAAGCCTCAGCAAGTATTGACCCGAAAGGTCCAGTCTTCGCAATTCCAAGAGGCGAAATGATCAACGAAGAGAAAGGTGAATTCTCCGGCGTAAACGAAGCCGCAAAGAAACGCACCATGGGAGAAGTCAACCAAGTCTGGCTCTACACAGCATTCGATCACCCACACACTTCATGCGGATGCTTCGAAGCAGTAACATTCTACATCCCAGAAGTCGACGGATTAGCAGTTGTAAATAGAAGCTTCAAAGGCGCAGCAGTAAACGGCTTACCCTTCAGCACCATCGCAGATTCAGCAGCAGGCGGAAGACAAATCGACGGATTCCATGGAATGTCCATCGAATACATGAGAAGCAAAAAATTCTTCGCAGCAGACGGCGGATGGAACCGCATTGTCTGGGTACCTAAAGAAGTCAAAGAAAAAGTAAAAGACTTCATACCCAAAGAACTCGTTGACAAAATAGCAACTGAAGAAGACGCAAAGAACGTAGATGAACTCAAAGCTTTCCTAAAGGCCAAGAATCACCCAGTAGTAGCAAAATGGGCAGCAGAAGAAACGGCAGCGCCAGCAGCAGAAACACAAGCAATGCAAATTAACGAAGAAGCAGCAGGAACTATGATGCCAGTTGCAACAGCAGGCACACTGCCAATAATGGCCGGCGGATTCAAAATCATACTTAAAGACGCAAAAATCTACGCCAACAAAGTCATCATAACAACAGTGAAAAACGACAAAGACAAACGGTGATTTCAACGCCCCAAAACGACACAGACAAAGACAAAAAGAAAGACAATGAAGGGCTACTGCTAAGTGAAGATTTACTTAACGCGCTCGCAAAATTCCAGCAAATAGAGCTGGAAGACTTCCAAATGGACGTTAAAGATCTAGAAATATTGTTTGAACCCGGTATGGCTGGGCAAATAATGCCCAAACTAAAGCTTCCGGGCTTAGTACCAGGCGGAAAACCAATTTCAATGCTACAGGTGCCTTTCATACCACCAATCGAAACATACCCAAACAAAATTGCTGAAGTAACACTCGGGGCAACAAGAAAAGACGGCGGCACACGCGGAAAATCACTCACCATAGGCGGAGAAGTTTCTCCCGCTTTTTACACTTTTGAGAGACCAATGCCTCACAAACCAGTAATCACCCTTGACGTTTTCGACATGGAAGTCCCATTAAGCAAAGCGGTCAAAATGCACGTAAAAGACGTCGTTGGCGACCCAGCAGCATGGGCAAAACTTGCAGTCGAAAAGTTCGGCGCAGACATGGTAACAGTCCACTTAATCAGCATAGATCCTTTACTGAAAGACGCTACACCAAAAGATGCAGTTAAAACCGTTGAAAAAATCCTCCAAGCAGTTGACGTACCACTCGTTATCGGTGGATGCGGAGACCCAGTTAAAGATGCAAATGTTTTCGAAGCAATATGCGAAGCTTTCCCAGGAGAACGATTCCTTATTAGCTCAGTAACACGCGACATGGACGTTGAACGATGTGCAAAATACATAAAGAAAGCCGGAAATGCGGTCTTATCGTTCACTCCAATGGACCTTAACTTAGCACGCGAATTAAACAGACGACTATACGACTACCTCGGCAGAGAAGACATAGTTATGGACTTAACAACTGCAGCATTAGGCTACGGTTTAGATTATGCATTTACAAACATGGAACGCGCAAGAATAGGCGGATTAATGGGCGATTCAGAATTAGCTCACCCAATGTCCTCAGGCACAACCAACGCTTGGGCAGCCCGCGAAGCATGGCTAAAGATGTCAGCTGAATGGGAACCACGCGAACTTAGAGGTCCACTTTGGGAGGTAACCACCGCATTAACACTATTGCTTGCAGGCGTTGATCTATTCATGATGATGCACCCAGCAGCCGTAAAAACACTAAAAGACGTAACAAACTACATGACAAGCGGCAAAAAAGCCGACCCATCAAAATACGCGAATTGGGTCTCATTAAAAGCTTAAGGAGATATGACCGATATGGCAGAAAAGAAAAAAGGCGGATTAAAAGAACTTAGCCCGATACTCATTTACAAGTCCTTACCAAAAACTAACTGCAAAGAATGCGGCGTCGACAACTGCATGGCATTTGCCACCAAGATTGTCAACCGAGAAGTTGAACTTGACAGCTGCAAACCACTCCTCAAACCAGAAAACGCCAAATCCTACGCCGTACTCAAAGAACTCCTAAAACCAGCAGTAAAAGAAGTCATCGTTGGCGTTGGCGACAAAGCAAAGAAGATCGGCGGAAAACTTGTCATGTACCGCCATGAATTCACCTACAAAAACCCAACAGCCATCGCAATTGATGTCACTGACGAAATGCCCGAGCAAGAAGTCGTCTCACGCGTCCAAAAAACAGAAAACTTCACTTTCGAATATATCGGCAATACATTAAAACTAGACATGATAGCAGTCAGATGCACATCCGAAGATGCAGACAAATTCAAAGCAACCGTCAAGAAAGTTTCAGAAACAACTAAACTACCCGTGATACTTTGCACCCTAAACCCCACAATTGCTGAAGCAGGCTTAATGGCCTCACCAAAATCAAGACCACTACTCTATGCAGCAACAACAACTAATTGGAAAGACATGGCAGAACTCGCAATAATGTACGATTGCCCACTAGTAGCATCGGCACCAAACGATATGACTGCACTCGTATCCCTTGCAAAAACCTTGATGACATACGGAGTAAAAGACATAGTTTTAGATCCAGGCACATTCGTAAACGAAGGATTACCCGACACAATTAACAATTTCACAATGCTCCGCAGAGCAGCAACCAAAGGCGGCGAAGAACTAGCAGGTTTACCGTTACTCGGCGTACCCATGGTCGCTTGGGCAGACAAAGGAGACACAGCCGACGACCTAATCAAATGGCGAGAAGCATACGTAGCATCAATGCTTATCGTTCGATACGCAGACGTACTCATAATGCACGGCGACAGCGGATGGGCATTATTACCAACAACAGTACTGCGCCAAAACATTTACACTGACCCACGCAAGCCAGTTGCAGTAGCACCAGGACTCAAAATCTACGGCACACCCGACGAAAACTCACCAGTAATGTTCACAACAAACTTCGCATTAACCTACTATACAGTAGCCTCAGACATAGAAAGCAACAAACTCAACGCATACCTAATAGTAGTCGAAACAGAAGGCTCAGCAATCGACAGCGGAGTCGCAGGACGCAAACTAACAGCAGAAAGAGTCGCAGACGCAATCAAAGCATCAGGCATCGAAAGCAAAGTCAAACACAGAAAAATAATCATCCCAGGCAAAGCCTCACGCATCAGCGGCGAAATCGAAGAACTCAGCGGCTGGAAAGTCCTCGTTGGACCACGCGATAGCAGTGAGATACCCAAATATCTCATAGAAAAATGGCAACCATAAGCC
>Ga0224559_1001032_pt1 | contig 15990 bp, 10 predicted proteins | sample 714S33034metaG_FD_180676 | JGI IMG/M metagenome (GOLD analysis project Ga0224559, IMG submission 180676) | Peat soil microbial communities from Stordalen Mire, Sweden - 717 S3 30-34 | ecosystem: Environmental > Terrestrial > Soil > Wetlands > Peat | place: Sweden: Norrbotten County, Stordalen... | reverse complement strand
CGGCGTGCCGCCCGAACGCCGCGTCGCGATCTTCGAGGATTTCGAGCAGGGCGACGGATCGAACGCGCGACACTACGAGGGCACGGGGCTCGGCCTCGCCATCGCCAAGCGCATCGTCACCCTGATGGGCGGCGAACTGACGCTTGCCGACAATCCCGGCGGCGGCTCGATTTTCGCCTTTGCCGTCGCGTTGCCGGCCGGCGCGAACGCGCCCGACGAGTCGGCGCCGAAGGCGCTCGCCGGCCGCCGCGCGTTGATCGTCGCCAGTTCGCCGTTTGAGGCGCCGGCGATCGCCGCCCGGCTGGTCGAAGCAGGCGTCGCCGTCGTGCGCGCCGAAGGGCTCGACGACGGCCTGACCGCGCTGGCGAGCGGCGATCGTCCCGACCTCGTCATCGTCGACTGCGCGCTCGGGGTCGAATCGACCAACCGCCTCGCCCGCGCCGCGCGCGCCGCCGGCGCGCCGAAGGCGCTGGTGCTGTTTTCGCCGTTCGAGCGGCGCGCCTTCGGCCCGGTCTCCCTCAGCGGTTTCGACGGCTGGTTGGTCAAGCCGGTTCGCGCTCGCTCGCTCTACGAACGGCTCGCCAGCGAATTCGCGCCTGCCGCGGCCGCGCCGCCGCCAACCGCCGTTCCGGCCGTCCGCCGCGGTCGAATGAAGCGCGCGCTGCTCGCCGAGGACAACGACATCAACGCCCTCGTCGCGCAGAAGGCGCTACGTCGCCTCGGCTTCGACGTCGAACGGGCGCGCGACGGCGAGCAGGCGTCGCGTCTCGCGCTTGCCGCATCGCGCGGGGCGGTGCCGCGTTTCGACGTCGTCCTGATGGACATCAAGATGCCGGGCATCGACGGCTTGGAGGCGGCGCGGCGCATCCGCAGCGCCGAGGCCGAGGCGAAGGCGCCGCACGCCGTGATCGTCGCGCTGACCGCCAGCGCTACGACTGAGGACGCCGCCGCCGCGACCGCGGCGGGGTTCGACGCGTTCCTCGCCAAACCGGTCGAGGTCGGCCGGCTCGAAGCGACGATCGAAGGCCTGCTCGAGGCGCGGGATCGAACGCCCGTGCGCCTCCGCCTGTCATAAATCCGTGCGACAAGAGTGATCTGACGGCGATTCGAGGGGTTCGAATCGGGGGGCTGTTCGATGAGCTTGGCGACCTTGGCTGGCGCGGCGCCTGGCCGGCCGGCGTTCCGTCGTCGTCAAGTGCGTGATCTGATGGGATTGCCCAAGACGCTGGCGGCGATCGGCGAGCTCGACGTCCGCCTGGCGACGACGAAGACGGAAATCCGGCGCGCCCAAAAGCTGCGCTATCGCGTGTTCTTCGAGGAAGGCGGCGCCAAAGCCGATGCGACCGCGCGCCTCATCCGCCGCGACGTCTGCCGCTACGACCGCGTCTGCGATCACTTGATCATCGTCGACAACGCCGTCGTGCGGATCGACGGCAAGCCGACGGTGGTCGGCGCCTGCCGGCTGCTGCGCGACGATGTCGCAGCGGCGAATTTCGGCTTCTACAGCGCCGGCGAATTCGATGTCGCTTCGCTCATCGCGCGCCATCCTGGTGAGAAGCTGCTCGAACTCGGCCGCGCCTGCGTCGCGCCAGCCTACCGCTCCAACAAGCGCGCGATCGAATTGATGTGGCGCGGCATCTGGGCCTACGCGCGCCATCATCGCGCCGACGCGATTTTCGGTTGCGCGAGCTTCCCGGGCGCTGAGCCGACCGCGCACGCCGCGGCGCTGAGGTTCCTGCGCGCGGCCGGCGGCGGCGATCCGCTGTGGGACGTCGACGCCGTCGAGGGCCGCGCCGCCGACCTCGGGCCGACGCCCGAAGCGTCGCTCGACGCGCGCGCCGCCCTGCGCGCGCTGCCGCCGCTGATCAAGGGCTATTGGCGCTTGGGGGCGAAGTTCGGACCGCAGGCGGTGGTCGACGCCGACTTCGGCGCGACCGACGTATTCGCGGTGATGCCGGTGGCCGAGATCGAACCGCGCTATCTCGAATATTTCGCTCCGGACCGCGCCGCGCCGCTGGCCGCTTGAGCCGGTTCGGCCAGCCATTTTCAATTCGGGAAAAATCGTCTAATCAGGAGCGCGCTTCGCCGCGCCTGCACCCGTAGCTCAGCTGGATAGAGCGCTGCCCTCCGAAGGCAGAGGCCACAGGTTCGACTCCTGTCGGGTGCGCCATAGTTTTCAATTACTTAGCCGGGCAAACCCTAAGCACCACGCAGAGCGGGGAAGACAGAGGGAAGAGAAAGTGCGTCTTCGCGGGCGTGCTGAGCGTCCACCGCGAGACATTCCGTCCGGTTTCGCTTCTTCGACGACAGTCGCGCCGGTTGTTCTGTTCGACCGCGATTAATTAACCATTCTGGGTTAGCGCAAAAGCGACGGCAATTCTTGAATCTGCGACGAATCGAACGCCCATGAAATTTCAGATTGGTATCGTGAGAAGTGCGTCTCTCTCCAACAAAATCGCGGCGGCCAATATCTTGGGAATGGCCATCCTAGCGGCGGCGCTGCTGTTTCTCTACCAGACGACGTTTTCGAGCTACGCAGAGAACCAAGCCCAAAAGTACCAGGAATCGGCGATGCGCGTCGCCTGGAACGTACTTGGCCAGTACGGCGGAGAATTTCGCGTCTCGGGTGGTCAGTTGATGGCCGGCGATCGCGCGCTCAACAATTTCGATGAACCGGTCGATCGCGTGAAGTCGCTAATGGGCGGCACTGCAACCGTTTTCATGGGCGATCTGCGTATTGCAAGCAACGTGAAGAAGCCTGACGGGTCGCGCGCGGTCGGCACACGCCTTGCGCCAGGGCCGGTGTTCGACGCGGTCCTGAAGCGGGGCGAGTCTTATCGCGGCGAAGCCAACATTCTCGGCCAAAACTATTTCGCGGCCTATGATCCGATCAAGAACGTTGCAGGTGAAGTGATCGGAATCCTCTATGTCGGCGTTCCCGTAGCTGAATTCCGCACCGACCTCGCAACCACGATGGAAACGGCGTTGCTCGTGGCGCTCCTCCTCACGGCGGCGATCGCCGGCACCATGCTCATGCTTTCAAGACGCCAGTTGACGCCGCTGCGGCATCTCGCGGCCGTGATGGCGCGGCTCAGCCAGGGCGACCTCGCCGAGCCGACGCTGCATTCGGAGCGCATGGACGACATCGGCCAAATGGCGCGCGCAGTCGAAGTGTTTCGCCAGACGGCTCTTGCCAAAGCGCAACTCGATGCCGAGACCGATCGCCTTCGCAGCGACGGCGAGGAAGAGCGCCGCCGTCAAGAAGCATTGCGAGCGTCGTCGAGCGAAGAACAGAGCCAAGCCTTGCGGGGGCTCGCCGAGGGATTGAAGCAAATTGCGGCAGGCGATCTATCGAGGCGCCTAGACGAGGGCTTTTCATCGACCTACGCCCGGATCCGCGACGATTTCAACGAAGCAATCGACCAGCTGAAATCCACTATTCTCTCGGTCGTCGGAAGCGCCGGCGCGATCAAGACGGGCGCCCAGGAGATCTCCGCCGCCTCCGACGATCTTTCCCGTCGCACCGAGCAGCAGGCGGCGAGTCTCGAGCAGACCGCCGCGACGCTCACCGAAATCACCGAGGCGGTGAAGAAGTCTGCGGAGGGCACCAGCCGTGCGCGACAGGTAGTGACCGCCGCCGACGCGGACGCCAAGCAGAGCGCCGTCGTGGTGCGTCAGGCGATCGAAGCGATGAGCGCGATCGCCAAGTCGTCGCAGCAGATCAGCCAGATCATCGGCGTGATCGACGAGATCGCCTTTCAGACCAATCTGCTCGCCCTCAACGCCGGGGTCGAAGCGGCGCGCGCTGGCGAGGCGGGTCGCGGTTTCGCTGTCGTCGCCTCCGAAGTGCGCGCGCTCGCGCAACGTTCGGCGGAAGCGGCGAAGGAGATCAAAGCGCTCATTTCCGAATCGGCCGGCCAAGTCGACGAGGGCGTCAAGCTGGTGGCGGAGACCGGTCGCTCGCTCGAGCGCATCATGGCGCAGGTGACAGACATCAACGCCGTAGTGGGCGACATCGCGGCTGGGGCGCACGAACAATCGACTGCGCTACAGGAAATCAATGGCGCAATCGAGCAGATGAACATGGTGACGCAGCAGAACGCCGCGATGGTGGAACAATCGACCGCAGCCGGCCAATCCCTCTCGGAGGAATCCTCGAAGTTGGCGGAACTGGTCGGTCGGTTCCGGGTTGGGCGGCCTGCGAGCGAGGAGACTCTGCGCCGCGAATTGAAAGAGGCCGCGCCGCATGCCTTCCGCGCGCCCGACAGGACGCAGCGCGCGGCGGCTCCTTCCGTGGCGGCGCGTCCGACGCTCACCGAGCGCCCGACGCCGAGGCGGGTCAAAACAGCGAGCGGCGCGCCGACCAGCCACTGGACGGAATTCTGAAGCGGGCTGGGCGCCGCGAGCAGTAACACACGGCCGACTCGGATGGGGAGCGTGCGCCGTTCGCCGACGGGCGCCGCCCTACGACTTCTTGGGTATCGATCGCTCGCCGAAGTGCGGCCAGCTTGTCCCTTCGCAATTCGCGCCAGGCTGCTGGTTCGCCGTTGGAATTGCCGACCTCGAAGCACTTATTTGAGAGCGAATGTCGGCTTCGACATTTCGATTGCCCGAAGCCGTCAGTCCGTCGCGACCAACCATGGTCACGCGCGCGCAGTCGACTGAAGGTCTCGCGTCGGGTCGCATTGCGCCAGTGAGCAGCGCATCGACGATCTGTCGCTCATTGATGCGAAGCGATCAAGTAGGTTCTTAAGAATCATATCGGTATTTCAATCACATCGGTGTTCGCAGTTTTGTCTTGAGCGGCGCGCCAGCCCTCCATTTCCTGGCGTCGCGTCGTGGCGCAATTTCGTTACAACGGCGTCGGTTCGCTGGCTTTGCCGCGCCGATGTCCCCACTCTCGGAGCCGCTGGAAGACGACGTACAGCATGGGGATGACGAAAATGCCGATGGTGCTGGCGGCCAGCATTCCGGCGAAGACCGATGTGCCGATGGCGCGGCGACTGAGCTGCGCAGCGCCGTGGGCGACGACCAACGGCGCCAGCCCCAGGATGAAGGCGATTGAGGTCATCATCACTGCGCGGAACCGCGTTCGCGCGCCGAGCGTCGCCGCTTGCTGAATGTCGAGGCCGCGCTCGCGCTGTTCCTTGGCGAACTCGACGATCAGAATGCCGTTCTTGGCCGCCAGCGCTATCAGCACGACCAGTCCGATCTGCGCATAGAGGTCCAACGTCAGATGGGCGACCGACAGGCCGACGAACGAGCCGAACGCGCCGACCACGACGGAAATCAACACCGGAAGCGGAATCATCCAGCTCTCATAGAGCGCCACCAGGAACAGATAGGCGAAGAGGACCGCGAGCCCCAGGATCGCGCCCGTCTGGCCCGACGCCTGCTGCTCCTGATAGGCCGTGCCGGTCCATTCGTAGGCGTAGCCCGCCGGAAGAACCTTCGCCGACACCTCCTGCATGGCCTGCAGCGCGTCGCCGGAAGACGCGTCCGGCGCCGGCGCGCCGTTGATCGTCACCGAGCGGTAGTTGTTGTAGCGGACGATGACTTGCGGCCCCACGACAACGTGGAGGTCGGCGATGGAGCGCAGCGGCACCATCTCGCCGTTCTTGTTGCGAACTTGAATCTGCCAAAGCGCCGACATGTCGCGCCGGTCGGCGGCCTCGCCCTCGATGTTGACCTGCCAGGTTCGGCCATAGAGATTGAAGTCGCCGGTGTAGTATCCGCCGAGCGTCGCTTGCAGCGCGGTGAACACGTCGGCGATGCCCACGCCGAGCGCCTGCGCCTTGTCGCGATCGATGTCGAGATAGATCGACGGGGTGGTCGCGGTATAGGTCGAGAACACGCGCGCCAGTCTGGGGTCCTGATTGGCGTCGGCAATCGTTCCCTGCATCACGCTGGCCAGCGTCGCTGGGTCCTGACCCTCCAGCGCTTCGAGCTGGTACTGGAAGCCGCCGCTGGTCGAGAGACCGACGATCGCCGGCAGGTTGAAAGGAAGGACGGCGGCGGAGCGAATCTGCGCGCCCTGCCTAAACACCTGGGCGATCGCCGCCTGCGCGGAATCCGCCACGCCCTGCCTCTCCGCGAACGGCTTCAGCTTCGCGACGACGAGCGCCGCATTGGATTCGGCGCCGCCGTCGAGCAGCGAAAAACCCAAGATGGAGTTGATGTGCTCCAGTTGCGGCATCTTCTGCAGAAGCTGTTCGAGCGAACGCACCGCCTCGGAGGTGCGCTCGAGCGACGCGCCGTCGGGCAGTTGGACCGAAATCATGAACGCGCCCTGGTCCTCTTCGGGAAGGAAGCTCGTCGGTGTGATTTTCGCCAAGCCGAAGACACCCAACCCGAACAGCGCGACCGCGCCAAGCGACACGAGCGAAATCCGCACGAGCCGCCGAACGATCGCCGCGTAGCCGTCGCGCCCGAAGTCGATCCCGCGCAGAATCCATGCCTCGAGCCCGTGGCGCTTGCCGACATGACGCAGGAAGACCGCGCACAACGCCGGCGACAACGTCAACGCGTTGACGGCGGAGATCAACATCGCCGCGGCGATGGTGACCGCGAACTGGCGAAACAGCAGCCCCGACAGACCGGGAACGAAAGCGATCGGCACGAACACCGACAACAGCACCAAGGTGATGGCGATGACCGGCCCGGTGATCTGGGCCATCGCCTTCTTGGTGGCCTGCGCCGGCGTCAGATCGGGCTCCTCCTCGATCACGCGCTCGACGTTTTCCACCACCACGATCGCGTCGTCGACCACGATGCCGATCGCCAACACCATCGCCAGCAAGGAGACGGTGTTCACCGAATAGCCGAACGCGAGCAGGACGACGAACGTTCCGATCAGGCTGACCGGCACGGCCACAGCCGGAATGATGGTGGCGCGCAGATTGCCCATGAACAGGAAGACCACCAGCACGACCAGCGCGAACGCGATACCCAGCGTCTTGACCACCTCATAGATCGTGTCGTTGACGAAGGTCGTGGAGTCGAAAACGACGCTCGCCGTCATTCCCTTGGGGAACCGTTGTCGGAGCTGCTCCAGCTTCTGGTTGACGAGGGAGGCCGCGCTCACCGCGTTGGCGCCGGGCGCGAGATAGATCGCCGCCGCGACGGTCGGCTTGCCGTCCAGACGGCTCTCGATGTCGCTGTTTTGAGCGCCCATCTCGACGCGCGCGACGTCGCGCAGGTGAAGAGTCGAGCCGTCGGGGTTGGCGCGCAGAACGATGTCGCCGAATTGCTCCGGCGTCGTCAGGCGCCCCTGGGTCTGGACGTTCAACTGGATCTGCTGATCTTTGTCGATCGGCGGCGCGCCGACGCGTCCGACCGCCGCTTGCACGTTTTGCGCTTGGATCGCGTTGATGACGTCGGTCGGGGTCAGGTTGAGACTGATCAGCCGCTGCACGTCGAACCAGACGCGCATAGAATAGTTCAGGCGCGCAAACAGCTGCGCTTGTCCGACGCCGGGGATGCGCGCCAGTTCATCCATCACGTTGATGGTGGCGTAATTGGCGAGGAACAGCGGATCCCGCTCTCCGGTGTCGCTGGAGAAGCAGACGAATTGCAGAATCGCCGCAGAGCGCTTTCTGACGGTGAGGCCCTGCTGCTGGATTTCCTTGGGCAGTTGCGGCAACGCCAACTGCACGCGGTTGTTGACATTGACGGTGTCGATGTCGGCGTCGCTGCCAAGCGCGAAGGTGACGTTCAGAACGTAGCTGCCGTCATTGCCGCTGGTCGACTTCATATACAGCATCTTGTCGACGCCGACGATCTGCGCTTCGAGCGGCTGGGCGACGCTCGCTTCCACGACCGCCGCCGACGCGCCGGGGTAATTTGCGCTGACCATCACCTGCGGTGGCACGAGCTCCGGAAACTGAGCCACCGGCATGCGGATCATCGCCAGCAGGCCGGCGAGGGTGATCACGACCGCGATGACGATCGCAAGCCGCGGCCGATCGATAAAGACGGACGAAATCATTTGGCGGGCCCGCCCGCGGGCGATTGGGCAGGCGACGCCGGCGCGCCGGCGCCGTCATTGGAGCCGTTGAGGGCGGCGCTCGCGGCGCGACCGGCGGAGACCGTCCGGCCGGGCTGCACTCGCTGCAGCCCCTCGACGATGATCGTCTGCCCCTCTTCCAACCCGCTCAGCACCGCCGCCGAGGTCGGCGTGGTCTGACCGAGCCGGACGCCCAGCAGCTGCGCCTTCCCTTGCGCGTCGACGGTATAGACAAAGTCGCCGGCCTGATCGGAGAGCACGGCGGCGCGCGGAACCACGAGCATCTCGATCGGCTGCGCGCCCTCCAGCAGGACGTTGACGAACTCCGAGTCGATCAACTCGCGGTTCGGGCCGGTCGCCGCGTTCGGGCCAGGATTCGACGGGTTGGCGATCTCGGCGCGCAGCAACAGCGTGTCGGTGCCGCCCGTCACGCTGTTGTTGATGAATTCGAGCTTGCCGATCTGGCCGTAAAGGCGGCCGTTCGGCAGCTTGACGCGGACCTTGACCACATCGAAGCTGCCAGCGTCGGCGATCTTCTGCTTCAGGTCGAGCGCGGTTCTCGCCGGAACCGAAAAGATGACGTACATCGGGTCCTGGCTGACGATCGTCGACAGGACGCCGGAACTCGGGCTGACCACATTGCCTTCGGTCGTCGTAGTGCGGCCGATCTTGCCGTTGATCGGCGCGCGGATTTCCGTATAGGCTAGGTTGATTTCGGACAGGCGAAGCTGGGCCTGCGCGGCGAGCAGTTGCGCCGACAGGGCCTGCTGATTGGCCTCCGCGGCGTCGACCGTGGCTTGCGTGCCCGAGGTCGAGCGCAGCAATTCCCGAGCGCGATCTAGCGTCAAGGTTGCGTTGCGCAATTGCGCCTGGACCTGCGCGATCGCCGCCTGCTTGGCTTGCACGTCCGCCTCGAACGGGCCTTGTTCGAGTCGGTAAAGCAAGTCGCCCTGCTTGACCTCGCTCCCCTCGGCAAACAAGCGCTTGTCAAGGAACGCCGTCACGCGCGCCGACAGATCGACGCGACTGACGGCCAGAATGCGGCCGAGGAACTCGCTGGTTTCGGTGACGGGCTGGCGTTCGACCTTCACGACGCCAACTGCGGGCGGCGGCGCCTGCTGGGCTGAGGCTGGCGCTAGCGACGCGAGAGAGACCGCCGCCAAGACATAGGACCACGTGCGTAGCATCGGGCGCCTTGAAAAAAGTCCGACAAAGTGCATAACCGGAACGGTACGGTTCCGTACCGCGTTCGCCGCCAGGAGGCAAGTGTGGTCCAATCGACGGCAAATGCGGACAATCGCTCAGCGCGACGGGCTGGGGGTGGCGGCCGTCCAAAAGCCAGCGAGGTCGAACGGCGGAACGAACGTATCGTTCACACGGCTGGCGACATGTTCATGCGGCTCGGCTTCGACGGCACGTCGATGGAAGCCGTGGCGCAAACGGCGAGGATCTCGAAGCGCACCCTCTACGCGCGCTACCCCGACAAGGCGACGCTGTTCAGCGAGGTGCTCGGCGACCTCGTTAGACGTTGGCTTGTTCCCCTTGATCGCTTCGATTCCGAGCAAGACAACTTGGAGGACATCTTGTTGGCCCTGGCGCGCCATCTGACGAGCTCCTCGCTGACTCCGGAATCCGTGAGCGTCAATCGCGTCATCATTTTCGAGTCGCAGCGTCGGCCGGAATTGGGGCAGCTGGCCAACAACGCCGCCAGAAGGCCCGCCATTGCCGCTATCGCGTCCATTCTGTCGCGGCGCGGCAGCGAACTTCGCGTGACCGACTACAAGATGGCGGCCGAACAATTCCTAGGTCTGACCGTCGGCCACGGCGTGCATCTCGCCAATTTCGGCATCGAACTCACGCCCGACGAGATGGACCGATATGTCCGAGCCTCAGTGGATTTATTTTTGTCCGGCGCACGGCGTTGCGAATTAACGAGAACTCCTGGCAGGACGGCCAATTCGGGCGACTGAAAGCAATCATGGCGACGGCGCGTCGAACGCCGCGCAACGTTGGGCGTATGAGCTCCGGCGATCGCGCCTCCTTCTTGCTCGGCGGCGGCCTATCGGCGGCGCTTGGCGCCGCCCGGCGGAATGCGATCGCATCGCCGAAAGGCGGCCGATCGGTTGGATCGGCTCAAGCGAGCCGTCGCCCCGTTCGGCCGTCATGATCTCAAGCTGGGTCGCCCTCGGCGCTCAGCTCATCCAGTTGCCACCGTCGATGTTGTACGTCTGCGCGACAATGTAATCGGCGTCCTCGCTGGCGAGGAACGTCGCAAGCCCGCCGATCTCTTCCGGGCGCGCCATGCGGCCGTACGGCACCGCTAGCCCAACGACCCGCTTCTTCTCGCCCAGCGGCAGATGTTCGTACTTGGCGAACATCTCGTCGACATGCTTCCAATGCTCGTTGTCGACCACGCCGGGCGCAATCGCATTGACGTTGATGTGGTGCTTGATCAGGTCGAGGCCGGCGCTCTGGGTGAGGCTGATCACCGCCGCCTTGGTCGAGCAGTAGATGGCGACCAACGCCTCGCCGCGGCGTCCGGCCTGCGATGCGAAGTTGATGATCTTGCCGCCGCGGCCTTGCTTGATCATCTGCTTGGCCCCTGACTGCAGCATGAACAGCAGCCCTTCGACGTTGACCGCATAAACGCGGCGGTAGCTCTCGCGGGTGATCTCGACGATCGGCGCCAGGTCGAAGAGGCCGGCGTTGTTGACGAGGATGTCGAGGCTGCCGAAATGCGAGACGGTCGCCTCGATCGTCGCGTCGATCGACGCCTGCTCCGGGAGGACGAGTTTGAGGCCGAGCGCGTTCGGCCCAAGCTCCGCTGCGGCCTTCTTCGCGCCTTCCTCGTTGAGGTCGGCGATGACGACCTTCGCGCCTTCCTTGACGTATCGCGTGGCGATCGCCCGGCCAATGCCGCGCGCCCCGCCCGTAATGATCGCAACTTTGTCTTTAATCTTCAAGATCTCCTCCTTGGAATGCCGAGCGCCGTGTCCACGCGCGCGCTTGCTTTCGCATTCGCCGGGGTCGACGCGCAAATGATCAAACGGAAATGCGCTCGTGTGTCGCAGCCGCCCCAGCCCGACAGTCGGGCTCGACGATCGCCACGACGCGAGTCACGGAGGCGCGAAATCTCCGCCAATGTTCCACAGATCCTCTCCGGTCCGCTCGTTCTCCCCCGCCAACGCCTTACCACGGAATTGCATCGAACGAGGCCGGCGGGATTACGCTGACCCGGGTTCTTGCTTCGGGCCAGAATGTCGCGACCCCGGGGGGGGGGTGCGACTCGCTGTGGGTTGGGACCCCTCGAACATGCGAAGGTCTTTAGAACTCTCAATTGATTACGCCATTTCGCAGCGGGAATTCGCTTCGGCGCAAGTCCACAGCGTTGCGGCTCAGCGCGTGGTGTAGCCGCCGTCGACGACGAGAACGGCGCCGGTGATGTAGCTCGCCGCGGGCGAACACAGGAACAACGCCGCCGCCGCCACTTCCTCCGGCTGACCGACGCGGCGCATCGGCGTCATGTCGCGCCAAATGGGGAACATCTCCGGATCGGCGATGCCGCCGCGCGACATGTCGGTTTCGATGTAGCCGGGCGCGATCGAATTCACCCTGATATTGCGCGTAGCGAACTCGCTGGCGAGGCTCTTCGTCATCATGTGCACGGCGGCCTTCGAACTATTGTAGGCCACCTGCTGTTGCGGAATATTGGAAACGATGCCGGAAATCGACCCCATATTGAGAATGACGCCGGAGCCGTTTTTCGTCATCGGGCCCAACGCCGCCCTCGCGGTGCGGAAGACCGCGTCGACGTTGAGGCTCATCTGATCCCGCCACTGAGAGTCGGTGAAGTCGAGGGTCTCGCCGTGAATGGCGACGCCGGCGGCGTTGACCAGGATGTTGAGCTTCCCTTTCTTCGCTAGCGTTTCCTTGACCAACAGGTCGGACGCCGACGGATCGCGCAAATCCGACGCGACAAAGTGATACTTGACGCCCGCCTTCGCAAGAACGTCCGCCGACTCTGCGGACAAAGCGCGAGCGGCCAACACGACCTTGGCGCCGGCTTCGCTAAACGCCCGAGCAATAGCCAGGCCAATGCCCCTTGACCCTCCAGTGATAAGCGCGACCTGACCATCGAGTCGAAACTTTTCGAGAAACATGGGATTCTTCCTTCTCAATTCAATTTGTCTGAAGGCGAGCGTTCGTCATTCACTTCGCTGTCCCTTGGACAATGCGCCCGGCGCTCAGGCTCACCGCGATGATGAGCACGACGCCGAAAACGATTTGCTGGGCCAACGCGTTGATGCCGACGAAGGTCATGCCGGTTCGCGCCACGACGATCAGCAGAGTGCCAACCAGCGTTCTGACGACGCTGCCGCTTCCCCCGGTGAGCGAAGTTCCGCCCAGAACCGCGGCGGCGATGGCCGGCAGCAGAAACTCGTTGGCGATGGTAGGCGACCCGCTCGACAGCCGGCCGGCCAGGACAATACCGGACAGCGCCGCGAACAAGCCGGCGCACATGAACACGATGAGTTTCGACTGCTTGATGCGGATGCCGGCGACGCGGGCGGCCGGTTCGCTGCAACCTACAGCCTTCATCGCCTTGCCGAACGGCGTCATCTGCTCAACGACGAACGCCGCCGCCAGAGCGACCAGCGACACCCAGATTTCGTTGGGGATGCCGAAGGTGACGCCGATCGCCCAGCCCAGCGTGTGGGAGCGCGGCAGCGCGTCAATCTGGATTGACCTTTGATTCGAGAGCGCCAGCGCCGTCGTCGTAGCAATGCCGCCCACCGCCAAGGTGGCGATGAAGCTTGGCAGTTTCAGAACGCCATGGACGTAACCGGACAACAGCCCGAACGCCAGCCCGGCTGCCAGCGCTGCGAGAATCGCCAGGAAGCCGTATCCCGGGATGAGTTGCGCCAGAACGACTGAGCTGACGGCCGCGACGGATTGCAGGGATAGATCGATGCTCCCGAGGTAGAGCACCCATGTCATCCCGAGCGCCATCAAGAACAGCGTTGCAGAATCGGCGCTCAGGCCGATGAGCGTCGCGGGTCTGAGGAAAGTCGCGTCAAAGGAGCCAACAAGCAGAACCAATGCCGCCAAAGCGAACCAAGGAACGAGCGCCGAAAGTCTTTCCCTCGTCATAATCGTCACACCATGTAGGGAATGAGATCGAGCGGCGTGACCGGCGCCGTGACGGAATTCTCGAAAGCCGCCGACTGCTTGCCGTCCTTGAGAATGACGATCGTATGTGCGAGTCCGATCGCTTCCTCGAGGCTGTCGCCGATCAGGATGACCGAGACGCCCCGGGCGCAGATCTCACGAATGAGCGAATAGACGTCTTCCTTGGCGCCGACGTCCAGGCCGCGGGTGGGATGGTCGAGCAAGAACAGCCGCGCCCCGGTGCGAAACCACCGAGCCAGCGCGACCTTCTGCTGGTTGCCGCCCGATAGATTGACGCAAGGCGTGGCGCCGCTCGGCGCCTTGATGCGCAACTTGTCGATCAGTGCGGCGGTCGTTCTCGCCATTCGCGCGAAATTGAAGAAGCCGAACCGCGTGCATTCGCGGGCCAGCGGCAGGAAGATGTTCTCCTGCACCGTCATCGCCTCGACGATGCCCTCGATCTTGCGTTCGCGCGGCACGTAGCCGACGCCCGCCGCGACGGCGTGATCGGTCGGCGCGTTGCCGAGCGCGGTCCCATTCAGCTCGATGGACCCTCCGTCAACCGTTTCGAGCCCGAACATGCTGCGCACCAGCGGTTCGGCGCCGGAACCTTCCGTGCCGACGAACGCCAGGACTTCGCCCCGGCGAACGCTGAAGCTGACGTCTTCGAAGGTGCCCCGTTTGGTCAGCCGATCGACTTTCACAACGACGTCCGACGACGGGGCGAGGCGCTGATCTTGCTTGTAGTAGGATCCGGCGGCTTCGCGACCGACCATCAGATGATGGATGCGCGAAGGACTCGCCTCCTCCTTGCCCATCCGCTCGACGACGCAGCCGTCCTTCATCACGTAGATCGTGTCGGAAATGGCGATCACTTCGTCGAGGCGATGAGAGATGAAGATGATCCCGGCGCGCTGGCGCAATTTCCGAACGACCGAGAAGAGGACGTCGATTTCCGCCTTCTCGAGCATCGACGTCGGCTCGTCGAGCAGAATGCAGAGATTGCCTTCGATCGCTTCCTCCAGCGTCAGCACCTTGGCGAGCTCCACCATCTGCCGCTGGATGAAAGACAGCTCGCCAGTGACGGACTTGGGCGAAATCTCGAGCCCGACTTTCAACAACTGGCGCCGGGCCGCCTCGTTCATCGCCCGCCAATTGATCCGGCCGAATGTCAGGAACGGCGCCTCATTGCCGAGGAAGATGTTTTCGGCGACGGTGACGTTGGGCACAAGCGACTGCTCCTGGAACACCATGCCGATACCGTGGCGCGCCGCATCGTGCGGCCCGCTGAAGACGCATTTCTTGCCGTGAATTTCGATCGAGCCGGCGTCGGCTTGATAGTTGCCGTTCAGCACCTTCATCAGCGTCGACTTGCCGGCGCCGTTCTCGCCGACCAATCCGACGACTTCGCCGAGCCGCACCTGCAACGACACCTGCGTCAACGCCTGGACCTTGCCGAAGCTCTTCGAAATGTTGGTCAGTTGCAGCATCGCAAAGGCCCTACTTCACCACGGGGAGAACGCGATTCCGCTGGTTCAGCAACACCGCGATAATGATCATGACGCCGAGAACGCCTTGCTGGACGAAGGTCGGCAGACCCACGATCACCATGCCGTTGTTCAGAACCATCACGATCAGAACGCCGACCAACGTCGACGCCACGCCACCGCTACCGCCGGTCAGCGCCGTGCCGCCGACGACGATGGCGCTGATCGCCGTGAACAACTGTCCAGAGCCAATGCTGACGCTCGACGCGCCAAGGCGCGCGGATGCGAGGATCGAACCGACGCCGATGAAGAAACCCGACAGGGCGAACGCCAAGACGCGAACGCGATTGGCGTTGACGCCCGAGGCAACGACCAGATGCTCGGCCCCGCCCAATGCGTAGACATGCCTGCCAAATATCGTGTGATTTTCAATGAACCAAGCCGCGAAAAACATGATCGCCGCGACGTAGATGGCGATAGGCAGATCGAGCACGCGCGTCAGGGTCAGCGCCCGAACGTATTGGTCGGTGATGACGACGCGTTCGCCGCCGAGAAGAACCGTCGCCATGCCGAGCCCGATGAAGCTCATGCCGAGGCTCGCCATAAACGACGGAACCTTGAGGAAAACGTGGATGAAGCCGACGAGCGCCCCGAACAGAGCCGTGCCGAGCACGACGAGCGGCAGCGCCGCCAGCCCAAGGTTGAGTCCCGTATTGGCCGCGTTGGCGACGCCGGCCGCTAAGACAGCCGAGCTGAAGGCCATCGCCCCTTCCACGGACAGATCAATCGACCCCATGATGATGACGAACGTCACGCCGAGCGCCAGCATCAGCGGCGCAGTCGAGGCGGTGGCGATTCGTATCAAGTTATCGATGGACATAAATCGCGGCTCGACCAGCGAAATCGCTGCGCACAGGCCGATCAATACTAGTATCGGCATGGCGTTCGCCAAGCGAAGCTTCGTCGATGCAGTCATGGCTTTGTTCCGGCGTTCGCGAAGCGCGCACCAGGCGCGGGGCCTGGTGCGCTCTCATTTCTTCGCCGCGTGCTTCCAACCTCAGTTATAGGTGATCTGTCCCGTCAAGCGGCTCCATAGATCGTTCCAGTCGATGGTTGGCGTCGACTCGATGTGCTTCTTCCAATACTCTTCGACGTCGGCCTGCGTGATCATGACGCCGGTGCCATAAAACTCGCGATGAGCGTGCGGTTCGTCGGACGTCTTGAACTTGCCGATCGCCGCGTGATAGCCGAGCGAGAGAGTGATGCCGCCGATCCAGAGCGGGTCCCAATCCACGGTCGCCGCCATTTCCTTGTTCTTGATCGCCTGCA
>Ga0224559_1001031_pt1 | contig 15991 bp, 15 predicted proteins | sample 714S33034metaG_FD_180676 | JGI IMG/M metagenome (GOLD analysis project Ga0224559, IMG submission 180676) | Peat soil microbial communities from Stordalen Mire, Sweden - 717 S3 30-34 | ecosystem: Environmental > Terrestrial > Soil > Wetlands > Peat | place: Sweden: Norrbotten County, Stordalen... | reverse complement strand
AGATTGGTTCAGGCGGCATTCCCGGCGCGTCCACACCGATGCCCAGTTGGATGCCCGGTTACATGTACGCCCTCTGCGGATTCCTTCTTGCTCTGGCGCTATGGGGAATCCTGACGACGGTGGGGCTCTTCCGGCTGCGCCGCTGGGCCCGGTATTCCGTGCTGATCATTGGCGGCGCCTTGGCACTTTTCGGTCTCTTTTCGTTGCTGGGTACGCTGGTCCTGCTTGCGATGCCTCTGCCGGTGGCGTCCGGCGTGGATGCGTCCCAGGTTCAAGCTACGCAGACGATAACAAGAATCGCCTTCGGAGTGGTCGGTCTGATTGACGCAATCACGGCCGCCGTGGGCATCTTCTGGCTGGTGTACTTCAATAAGAAGAGAGTCCGCGAGTTGTTTGCGAGCGCCGCCGGCGAGGCTCTGCAAAGCCGCCGCCCATTCCCGATCTCTCTGCTTGCCGTATTCAATCTGATCGGAGCAGCCAGTTGTCTGCTGATGGCGTTCCTTCCGCTTCCGGCAGTCATTTTCGGACTGGTTCTGCACGGTTGGCAGAAGGCAGCGCTCTATCTCGTCTTTGCCGCTTTGCAGGCGGCAGTGGGAGTCGGCCTGTGGCGGCTGGAGGAATGGGGACGCAAGCTGGCGCTGGGCTTCATCGCCTTCGGCGTGGTCCAGGCCGCAGTTTATCTTGTGCGCCCCGCGCTGGTTCTTCGCTACAGCGCGGAGGTGAACCAGATCATGGCTCCCATGCCATCGCCGTTGCCGATCGAGTTCCAGTCCATGATGTACCGAACATCGTTTGGTCTTTCAGCGCTATTCTGCATCGCGATTGCCGCGGTTCTCGTCCACTACCGCGCAGCGTTTCGGCAGCCGATTGAGCCACAGCAGGGTTCACCCGCAATCGCGCTCTAGCTGAATCGCGCTACAGCAACAACTATCTCCCATAAGTCCATCCCTTCTCGTGGAGGCAGACCGCGGACTCCTTGTCTGGATGTGATCCCGCCGTGTGTCACCTCATCCACAACGTGTCTCCGCTGACACGGAATTCCTCTGTCCCCATACCCATAACCTCTTTGTTTTCAATCCCAGGAGACTGGCGATCCGGTTGCTCTTTGTCCAGGCGAAAGCATCGGGGACGAGGGGGACGCGATGACAGGATTGAAGCTCAGCAGACTGGGATTGGCGGCAAGCATGGCGTTGCTGCTGGCGATCCAGGCATTCGGTCAAAACGCAGCAAACCGGCTGATCGTGGTGAGTCTCGAAGACCGCAAGCTGGCCCTGGTCGAAGACGGACAAGTCAAGAAGGTGTATACCGTCGCAGTCGGCAAGCCTTCGACGCCCAGCCCGGTGGGAACCTTCACCATCGAGCGCCGCGTGGCCAACCCCACTTATCGCCACGATGGCAAGACCATCCTGCCAGGGCCGGGCAATCCGGTCGGCACGCGTTGGATGGGGCTTAGCAAGCACGGTTACGGAATTCATGGAACGAATGAGCCGAAGTCGATCGGCAAAGCTGCCTCGCATGGGTGCATCCGCATGTCCAGGGCCGATCTTGAAGAGTTCTACGGCCTGGTTGCCGTGGGCGACACGGTTGAGCTGGTAGGCCAGCGCAACGATGAGACCGCGCAACTGTTCGGCGATGGACAGAACCCGGCAGCGCCGGCCGCCGCACAACCTGTTCAGACCGTGACTTCAGTTCCGGCGCAGGTCCAGATTCCAAGCGAAGACAGGACAAGTCCGGCGGTTTCCGCGGTCGCCGTCCTGTTGGCTTTGCGATAGGTGAGGCGTGCGATGAACCTGCTGAATGAAGCGATGGGTGGTTTGGGAACGGCGCTGCTGCCGGTGGTGGCGGGACTGCTGCTGGAAGAGTTGACGATCGGAGGACTGGTCCGGCTGTTGGTGGCTCCGTGGCCGAAAACCGGAAAACGTATGGAGCGCAACAACCCAAAAGGAGACGGGAAATGATCGCATTGAAGCTGTTGCTGACGGCCGCGGGAGTGCTGATGCTGGCTGCCGCGTTGGGAATTCCAATCTATTCGCTCTGGCTTCGCTATCGCCTCGCGCGCCGCAAAGCCGCGGGCGAAACGGAGCTGACCGAACCTGCTGAAATCGCATGGCGCGGTTCCGTGGCGCTGATTTTGGTGGCCTGTCTGCCGTTGTTGGTGGCTGCCAGCATTGTCGTGGTGCCCAGCGGAATGGGCGGCGTGCGGGTCAGCCAGATTAGCGGCACGAAACCCGGCACGCTGTATCCGGGCGTGCATTTTGTTACGCCAATGATGGAGAGCGTGCAAACCTTCGACCTGCGCGATCACCTGTTCACGGCAGGCATTGTGGAAGAGGGCGCCAAGGCCAGTACGCCCAAGAACGGGCTCAGCGTGCAGTCGCGCGAGGGCCTCAACATAGGCCTGGCGGTGACGGTTCGCTATCGCCTCGATCCCAACAAGCTGGCCAGTGTGCAGGCCCACATGCCCCAACCCGTCGACAAGGAGCTTGTGCCTCCCGTGGTGGCCAGCGCCTGGCGCGAGTTGACGCCCGAATACAGCGTGCGCGAGATCTTCTCGACCAAGCGCGAGGAGGTGCGCGCCAAGGCCGCGGAGATCATCACCCGCAAGCTGGACGCAGACGGCATTGTGGTGGAAGAGGTGATGCTCTCCGACATTCAACTGCCCGAGGAGTACGCCAAGGGGCTTGAGGGCCTGTTGCTGAAGGAGCAGGAAGACGATCAGATGGGCGTGGTCACCGACATTCAGCAGAAACAGGTGCGTATTGCCGAGCTGCAGGCCGAGGCCGAGGCCGCGCAAAAGGTGAAACAGGCCGAGGGCGATGCCCAGTCGCGCGTGGTCGAGGCCAAGGGTGAGGCCGACGCCATGCAATACACGCTGCCGCTTAAAGAGAAGCAGATTGAGCAGAGCAAGCTGGAGGCGGAAGCGCGCAAGGAAGCGACCATCCAGAATGCCGAGGCAGACGCGCAGGCCAAGGTGATCGACAGCAAGGCCGAACTTCAGCGCCGCAATCTGTTTGCCGATGCCGAGGCCAACCGCGTGCGCCTTATGGCCGCGGCCAACGCCGAGCGCATGACCAGCGAGGCGGAGCTGCTGAACAAGTCGCCACTGCTCATCAACAAGATCGTGGCCGAACGGCTCTCGGACAAGATCCAGGTGCTCATGGTGCCATCGGACGGCAAATTCTTCTTCGCCAACGACGTCTTCAAGAACATGGCGAACAGCCCGGTGGTGAAGCAGGAGATGGACAGCCAGGACGGGCCAGCGCCTCGTTCTGGCCATTGAGGTTCTGCCGAAGCCTGCCCAGTCTCCCACCGGCGATGCCAACCCGCGGAGGGATGAAACTGCGCCCGGCGATGACGCCGCCAACTTGCTAACTCGCCATGCCCGCTTCAGCGGGCGCTAACTCGCTACAATGACCTGAACACGCTGTTGCCTTTTTGGATTGTCCAACTTGCACCGCAATCTGAATCTTGTTTCTCATCAGCCGTGCTGCAAGATGCCCAAGATGACGCAGTTTTAACCCGCGAGGGAAAGTCAAACTTCAAAAAGGAGTTCCCTCGGAACTGAAGCCGCGCCTCTTGACTTGCGGCCGCACTTTTCATCCATGGTCCCATGCTCCATGCATTCAAAATCGCGCATCAGCCCCAAACGATATAATCCGCGCAAACGAAGCGTGCAAAGAAAGCTGAATCCAATGAAGCTGGTCTGGCTGGTAGCGATGGTTGCAAGTGGGCTGATGGGACTGGCGGCGTATGCCGCGCCCAGCCCATGGGAATCGCCCGCTGCCAGCCTGGCCGAAGAGATCGCCGGTATTCTGGGCCCGGGCCAGGCGCGGCTCACGATCCGGAATCTTTCCACAATTCCGAGCGACGAAATTCCGTCAATCCGGCTGCTGCTGGAACAGGATCTGAAGGGCCACGGAGTTCTGGCTTCGGGCGTCGAAAGCGCCAACACCATCCGCGTCACCCTGAGCGAGAATCTGCGCGAGCGCTTGTGGGTGTCTGAGATAGTCGAAGGCAACGAAACGCGTGTGGCGATGGTGCATGTGGAGCCGGGCATTTCGCAACCCGCGCAGCCTGAGAGCGGACTAACGCTGCGGAAACAGGCTGTGCTCACCACGCGCGAGCCGGTGCTGGCGGCGCTGGAAACTCCGGACGGCCTGGTCGCTGTGGAGCCGGATGAGATCGCGATCTACGCCCAAACAGCCGAGGGCCTGCGGGAGCAGAAGCGTGTTGGCATTGGGCAAAAGAGGGCGTCGGTGCGAGACCCGCGCAGCGTGATCGCGGCGCTGCCAGACGGTGCGGGATTTGACGCCTACGTTCCCGGAATGGCCTGCAGCGGAAGCCACCTGCCCGCTCAACCCGCGGGCGAATGGACCGTCCACTGCCGCGAGAGCGACGATCCATGGCCGATCCTGGTGGGGACCATCCTGCAATCCGACCCCGCCAGCGGGTCGATCTCCATCAAGGCCTTCTACAACGCCGCGCGCGACTACTTCACCGGCGTCGTCACTCCCAGCGTCGATGCGGAGCTGCCCCCGTTTTACTCCGCCGCCCTGCTGCCTCGTTCCGACGGCGCGGGATTGCTCATCAACGGCATTGACGGCAAGGTGCAAATGGTGGAGAGCGGCTTGGCCAAGCCGGTGGCCGGCACGCGCGACTGGGGCAGCGACTTTGCGGTCTTGCGCACCGGATGCGGCGCCGGTATGCAGATCATTGCTTCGGGCTCGGGTGAAGCTGCCGCGGACAGTCTGCGCGCCTACGAACTGCCCGGCCAGGAAGCAATCCCGGCGAGTGCTCCGCTGGCCATGGGCGGGACGGTGACGGCGTTGTGGTCCGCTCCAGATGGCAAGAGCATCTTCGCAGTGGTTCAAAGCGCCGCAAACCAATTTGAGGTGGACCGTGTTACGGCAAGTTGCAATGAATAGGTATCCCACCTTAGCCACAAAAACAAAGACGTGGCGAAGGTGGGGCACCCTCTGTTTCATGCTGGTCTCCCTGGCGCTGCTCGCGGCTGCGCGCACCCGTCCCCATTACGGAGGCACGCTGCGCGTTGAAATCGAGGGCGATGCCTGGACGCAGGGTGCGCACCAGCGCGGCAGCCTCGCCCGGCGGCTGGTCTTCGATGGCCTCACTCGCTTGGATGCGGATGGAACTGCCCGCCCGGCACTGGCGGTGCGATGGGCGTCGGAGAATAACGATCACCGCTGGCAATTCTGGCTCCGGCCCGGCGTTCATTTTCATGACGGCTCGGCGCTGACTGCATCCGCGGTTGAAACTTCATTGACCGGGTCCTGCGGCGCGGGCTGCCCCTGGACAGCGGTTCACGCGGTCGGGTCGACAGTCGTCTTCACCGCGGATTCTCCCCTGCCCAACCTTCCGGCGTTGCTTGCCGGCGACGATTTCTTGATCGGATACGCCGGACCTATCGACTCCTCCGCAACCGCGCTTCCCGGACCCACCATTGGCACCGGGCCATTTCAGGCGGGCGGATTGTCGAACGGGGTTCTCACCCTGCTTGCCAACGACTCTTGCTGGCAGGGCCGGCCCTTTGTCGACAAAATCGAAATCCGCGGCTACGTGCCCATCCGCGATCAATGGCTAGACCTGAGCGTGGGCCGCGCCGACTTGGTTCAAGTTCCAGCCGAGCAGTTGCGCCAGGCTCAGCAGCAGCGGCTCACCGTGGTTTCGACGCGGCCGGTCGAATTGCTTGCGCTGGCGGTGGCCGATTCCGGTGCTCTCGGCAACCAAAACCTGCGTGCAGCCATCGCTCTGGCCGTCGATCGCAGCGCCATCTCGAATGTGATCTTTCAAAAACAGGGTGAAATCACCGCCGGCCTGTTGCCCTCGGCGCTCACCGGCTACGCGTTTCTCTTTTCACCGGACCCCGACCTCGACAAGGCTCGTGAGCTGCGCGGAGGACTGACGCCTCCCCCACTGACCCTGGCTGCGGAAGGCGGCGCCGCGATGCAGTTGGCGGCGCAGCGCATCGTGCTCAATCTGCGCGACGCTGGATTCAATGTGCAGGTGGCTGGCAACTCCGGACCGCGGCACACCGACCTGGTTCTGCTGCGGCTCACGCTTGCCTCGAACCAGCCGCAAGCTGCGCTGGAATCGCTGCTGCGTAGCGTCGGGGTTGCCAGCCCAGTGCTCGAAAATACGCCCGCCGGCCTGTTCAAGGTGGAGCGCGAATTTCTTGATACCCACACCCTGATCCCGCTGCTCTATCTTCCCCGCGCTTGGGCTGTCGGCGGTCGAGTTCGCGGCCTGCGCCTGAGCCGCGACGGTGTACCGCTGCTCGACGGCGCTTCGCTTGAGGCCGCGCCATGAGCCTGCGCCAAAAACTGCTGCTGCTCTTCTCGCTTACCGTCGCCGCCGCGGTAGCCGCGGTGGCGTGGACCGTGCTGGTGCGCGTCCGCCTTGTCTTCGAGCAGCGCGACCGCGAGGAGACGGCTCTTTTTGTCAGTCAGTTTCAGCGCGAGTTCCAGCACCGCTCCGCCGAGGTAGCCGCGGCGGTGGACCGCATCGCCGCTAGTGAACGCGTTCGCGCCATGGCCTTCGAATTGGTTCAATCGGGCGACGCGGCGCAGTATTTGACCGAGGCCCAAACATTGGTGCAGGACTCGCAACTCGACTTTCTTGAGATTGTCGGCCCTGATGGCAACGTAGTCAGCTCCGCCCAGTGGCCTGCCCGATTCGGCTATCCGGAACCAGCCGCTGCAGCAACGCAGACAAGTTTTCTCAAGCGCGAAGACTTGCCCGATGGCACAACGGCACTGGGACTTTTTGCCGTTCGCGCCGTTCGCGGCGCTGAGCCGCCAGTGCGCCTGATCGGCGGCAAGCGCCTCGACCAGAGCTTTCTTGCCGATCTCCCTGCCGCGCCGGGAATGCAAGTCTTCCTCTACAGCAATGCGGAGCCCTCGCAGCTGTCAGCATTTCAGCAAACACTTGCGCCATTCGATCCCACGCGCCTCCTGGGCGTTAGCGGCGAAGTTGCCGGCGCCGCCAAGTATCAAGCCTTGATCGACTCTGCCCGTCAAAGCGGACAGCCTGCCAGTGCAATTCTCTATCTGACCGGCCGGCGCGAAGACAGCGTGAATGCAACGGCCATTCCACTCAAGAACGAGGCAGGCAACGTCCTCGCGGTGCTCACCGTCAACATCTCGCGCAGCAGCATGGTTGAGGCGCAGCAGCACATTCGCGCCATCGCCTACGGTGTGGCAGCCGCCGGTATTCTGCTTGCCATCGCGTGCAGCCTGTGGATCGCCGCGCGTGTCTCGCGTCCCATCGAGCAGTTGGCGGCCGCTGCGGAGAAGGTGGCAGGTGGAAACTGGGAGACGCGCGTTCCCGAACGCGGGCGCGACGAGGTTGGCGTGCTGGCGCGCAGCTTCAATCACATGACGGGTCAACTTGTCGGCCAGCGCGAGCGCCTGGTGCAAACCGAGCGCGTCGCAGCCTGGCGTGAACTTGCCCGGCGCCTGGCCCACGAGCTCAAGAATCCTCTCTTCCCGTTGCAACTTACCGTCGAGAATCTGGTGCGTGCGCGCGCGTTGCCGCCAGCCGAGTTTGACGAGGTCTTCCGCGAGAGTACGCAGACCCTGGGCATGGAGATTGCCAACCTGAAGACCATCATTGGCCGGTTTAGCGACTTCAGCAAGATGCCCAAGCCTGAGTTAGAGCGGATCGACGCGCGGGATGTGCTCAATCGCGTCTTCACGCTCTACAATGCGGCGTCGGCCGAGAACACTGCAATTCATCTCATCGTCGAGCTTCCTACAAGCTCATTGCCCATCGATGCCGATCCAGAACTGCTGCACCGCGCGCTGTCAAACCTGGTGCTCAATGCGATGGACGCAATGCCCAACGGCGGCACATTGACGCTCTCCGCAAAAGCGCATGGAGACAGTGTGGAAATTCGCGTAGCGGATACAGGCGAGGGAATGAAGCCGGAAGAATGCGAGCGGCTGTTTACCCCTTATTACACGACCAAGGAGCATGGCACCGGCCTCGGTCTGGCGATTGTTCAATCGGTAATCGCAGACCATGCCGGCGCCATCGCGGTCGAAAGCCGGGCGGCCAGCGGTGCTACCTTTGTCATCACGCTCCCCAAAGCGAGTGAGACGAAATCATGACGGCTCAAGCGAAGATTCTGATTGTCGACGACGAGGCGAACACGCTGGCGTCGCTTTCACGCGCCTTCCGGCTGGCGGGCCACGAAGCCGTAGTTTGCGACAACGCGACGCGTGCATTGGAACTGGCCCGGACCCAGCCCTTCGACCTGATTCTCAGCGACGTGGTCATGCCCCGGCGCGACGGATTGGCGCTGCTTGAAGACCTCAAGAATGCCGGCGTCGGCGCGCCAGTGGTGATGATGAGCGGCCAGGCGCACATCGAGATGGCGGTTCGCGCCACGCGGCTGGGCGCTCTGGACTTTCTCGAAAAACCGCTGTCCACCGAGAAGCTCTTAGTCACGGTTGAGAACGCGCTCAAGCTAACCCGCCTGGAGACCGAGAATCAGGATCTGCGCACGCGCATCGGAAAGCACACCATGGTCTTCACCGGCGACACCATGCGCCGCGTGATGGCGCAGATCGAGCGCGTGGCCGCGAGCGAAGCGCGCGTCTGCATCTACGGTGAAACCGGTACAGGGAAGGAATTGGTGGCGCGCACCCTGCACGAAAAAAGCAATCGCGCAAACGGACCGTTTGTTACTCTCAACTGCGCGGCGGTTCCGGCCGAGCTGATTGAGAGCGAACTGTTCGGGCACGAGAAGGGCTCATTCACCGGCGCGGCGCAGCGTCATACGGGCAAGTTTGAGCAGGCCCATCGCGGTACGCTTTTTCTGGACGAGATTGGCGACATGCCTCCCGCCATGCAGGCCAAGTTGCTGCGCGTGCTTGAAGAGGGCGAGGTGGAGCGAATCGGCGCGGACAAGCCGACCACGGTGAATGTGCGCGTGGTCGTGGCGACGCACCGCAACCTTGAGCAACTGGTTGAATCAGGCGGCTTCCGGCGCGATCTCTATCATCGCGTTGTTGTCTTCCCCGTCGAACTGCCCCCTCTGCGCCAGCGCCCCGAAGACCTGCCCGCGCTGGTGGAGCATTTCGCCCGCCAGGTCAGCGCGCAGAACGGTTGGAAACCCATTCCCTTTACCGAGTCGGCCATCGACGCACTCAAGCAATACACGTGGCCGGGCAACATTCGCGAACTGCGCAATATCGTCGAGCGGCTTCTGCTGCTGGCCGGCTCTCAAGTTGATGCCGAGGCCGTGGAACTCGCGCTCCCCGACGCTCACTCCAGTTTCAGTCGCACGAGTCGAGGCACAGTCGCAGCCCAGCCGGCTACCGCGAATGCCGCCGGGTCGCTCGCCGAACGTGTGTTGAGCTTCGAACGCGCCGAGATGCTGAAGGAACTGGAGCGCCACAACCGGCAAATTACACAGACCGCCAAGGCGCTGGGACTTGAAAGGAGTCACCTCTACAAGAAGTGCCAGCAGTTGGGCATCGACCTGAAGAGTCTCGATGAGTCCAAAACGAAGCCGGATTGACTGCCTTCTGTTGCATGTCATGCAGGGTCGTTGCTCGCGCCACACTGCTTCCCTGAGTGAAACTAAATCCCCAATGGACAACGTCGGATTGTATGGAGTCTGCAATTTCGGCCAGGGCGGTTCCCCCGTGCGAAAGCCGTCCCGCGCAAGAATGAAGGCAACATCGCAGGTCGTCCATCCCACCTTGAAGGAGAAGTACCGCAATGAGCCTCCGCACATTCGCCGCATTCGTTTTCGTCGCCCTTCCTCTCGCCACGATTGCGCAGACCGCGCCTGCCGGTCCCATGCCGCCGAAGACCTGGGTGGACAAAGACACCGGGCATCGCGTCTGGCGGCTTAGCGACGAGCCCAACTCCGGTGGATTCTACTTCAACGTCAATGCGTATACTCCCGACGGCAAGCAGATGATCTACACCGCGCCGGACGGCATTCATGTGCTCGACCTGGCCGCGCGCTCGACCAAGCTGCTGGTGGCGAATCCGCCGCGCCCAGAGAAAGTAAATGGCGCCGGTGCGAGTGGAGCCATGGGTCGCGGGCCGGGCGCGGGGATGGTCCATGCTCTGGTGGTCGGGAACAAGACCAACAGCGTGTTCTTCACAAAAACTGACCCGGCAACCGGCGTGGCCGCGGTGTACAAGGCAGACACCAACACCGGCGCAATCCGCAAGCTAGTGGATCTGCCCGCGAAACGCAACATCGTCAGCGTCAACGCCGACGAGACCCTGGCCGCCGGCACCTATATCGAAGGCGACGCGACAGGCAGGGAGTTTGGGTCGAACCTGCCCGCTCCGCCGCAGCCCGCGGGCGCCCGCGACAACCGCGTGGCCGGTGCAGAGCAGGGGCCGCATTATCAGCCCGGCGACAAGGGCGCAATGATGGAGGCTCGCCTGGCGGCGCGGTTGCCTCTTGTGCTGTTCACCATCCGATTGGAGCCGGGACCGAACGGCGAGAAGCCGGGGACCGAAACCATCCTGCTGCACTCGACGGATTGGGTCAATCACCTGCTTTTCTCACCCACCGATCCCACCTTGCTGATGTATTGCCACGAGGGTCCATGGCAGAAAGTGGACCGCATCTGGATGATTCACACCGACGGAACGTACAAAACGCTCATCCACAAGCGGACCATGCTGATGGAGATCGCGGGACACGAGTTCTGGGGGCTGGACGGAGAGACGATCTGGTACGACTGGCAGTATCCCAAGGGCGAGGACTTCTTCCTCGCCGGCTATAACCTGAAGACCGGCCAGCACACCGCGTACCACATGCAGCGGGACGATTGGTCGATTCACTTCAACCTCACCAAGGACCTGTCTTTGTTCGCCGGCGATGGCGGCGACCCAGGCCAGGTCGCCCGAGCCCAAAATGGCGAGTGGATCGAGCTGTTCCATCCGCAACTAATCACAGGCGGGCCTGAAGCGCTGAACGAGCCAACATTCTGGCAGGCGGGCGTCTTTTATCCCGAGCACCTGGTCAACATGTCTCACCATTACTATCGCCAGGAACCCAATGTCCGGATCTCGCCGGATAAGTCGCTGGTGATCTTTACCAGCAACATGTTTGGTCCGAGCTACGTGTTTGGCGCGGAGACAGCCAAGGCTGAAAATCCGCCCGCCGACGATGTCCAGTCGACGCCGGATCTGGCCCGCAAATTCAACCCGGCTGATCCTCCAGACAGCAAGCGGCCCGTCGCCCCGCCACCCGCACGATGAACTAAGCCACGGAAGCAAAGGGCGCGAAGACTGGTCGTCCAGAAACAAATCTATCGGACCGGCGACTGCGGCAGTTACCAAATCTGGGCAGACCATTACTAAAAGCTCCCGCTTTCGGTGGCGTTTTCTGCTGGGTTGTCATAGAGTTACGCCATGCCTTTCGATGCGGTTGATGTTCGCCGGGCATTTGGAGAAGATGAGTTCTTCCCCCTCTTCCAGCCATTGGTCAATCTCCAATCCGGCCGCCTGGTAAGCTTCGAAGTCCTTGCCCGCTGGGATCACGCGCAGTTGGGCTTGATCCAGCCGGACGCCTTTATTCCCATGGTTCAGAAGAGCGGGCTCATCAATACATTTACCCAGATAATATTGAGGAAGGCCTTCGCAACGGCTCCTTTGTTGCCCCCTCCCATCATGTTGTCCGTCAACCTTTCTCCCTATCAATTGCTAGATTTCACCCTGCCCGGCCAGATTCGTGCTTCCGCCGAACAGGGTGGCTTTCCGCTGGACCGGCTGACGATCGAAGTTACCGAGACCGCGCTGCTGGATGGCATTCCAAGCGCCCAGGAGATTGCTCGCGAATTGAAGGCTATGCATTGCAGGCTGTCGCTGGACGGTTTCGGAACCGGGCACTCGGACTTGAACCACTTGCTGGAATTGCCGTTCGATGAATTGAAGGTGGACCGAAGCTTTGTCCGAACCATGACCCAGAGCCAGGAAAGAGCGAAAATTGTCGGCGCTGTCATCGGCATGGGAAAAGGCTTCGGGCTCACCACCGTGGCTGCGGGAGTGGAGACCGAAGAGCAGGCCGCAATCCTCAATTCGATCGGGTGCGACCTGGTTCAAGGTTGGCTCTATGGCAGGCCCGCCCCGGCCGAGGAGATTCCGCGCATGATCGCAGCGCCGCCAAGACCTTGCCCCGACGGCGCCGCAGAGTCCTTGGTTACCGCGAACTCCTCATCGATCCAGTAATCGAATTAGGCTGTAGTTCCCCACCGGCTTCACCGACCCACGGGGAATAAAACTGTGCCCCATCCATCGGACGTCTTTGTTCTTGTCCGATGGGTGGGAGCCCGTAGAACTCCATGACGACGCCTTGTTTTGTTGAACTCGCATTCTTGTTTCTTCCTTACCGTGTTCGTGCCAGCCTCCGGTTGCGAAACCACTTGGCCACGCCGAGCGAAAGCAGCAGCCCGCCGAATGGAATCGAGGCCAGCGCGACAATCAATGCGAACCAGCCAGTATTGGTCTTGGCCCCGGTGGGCGAGAAACCGCCCAGCAGCGTGATCAGCAGCAACCAGGCCAGAACCCCCGAGCCCAGAATCGATGCGCCCCATTGCAGAAGCTGGCGGGTTCCGTCGTCGGGTTGTGTGGGAATGGGCATGGGCGTTGATTTCAGGATCTGGCTGCGGCCAGCATGGCGTAGACGATCACCCCGGTGACCGAGACATACAACCAAATGGGGAAGGTCCAGCGGGCGACCTTGCGGTGCGTCGGGATGCGTCCGGTCAACGAGAAGAAGAAGGTAACAAGCACCAGCGGCAAGGCTATCACGGATAGCAGAACGTGGCTGGTGAGAATGACGAGGTACACAGTGCGCACAAGGCTGTGGCCGGGGTAGTGGCTTTCACCGTGCAGCGCGTGGTTGACAATGTAGCTCACCAGAAAGAGCGCGGAAAACAGGAAAGCAGTGATCATTGCCCGGCGATGCGGCTTGATGCGGTGCGCCTTGATGAAGGTGTAGCCGATGAGCAGCGCCGAGGCGCTCAGTCCGTTGAGCAGTGCGTTGAGCGCAGGCAGAAACGTGAGCCGCACGCTGGCCGCATCGGCGGCTGGGTGGACATAGATAAGCCAGAAGAGAAAAGCCGTTGCCGCCGCGCTGATGACGAGAATAGCGGCGATAGCAGAACGGGTGCTGGCTGAACCAGCGCCAGATTGTGGAGCGACGGCGGTCGTCATCATGGTTCCGCTTCCTTATTGCTTTGCAGTAGCGCAGAGCATCAGCGTGGTGAACAGCAGAGGCAGGTAGAGGACGCTGACCTTGAGAAGGTCGCGCGCCAACATGCGGCTCTCGGTCTCAGTGGGGCCGCGCAGAATGCCTGCGAAACGGACGGCATAGGCCAGATAGAAGAGGCCCAACACGCAGGCCAAAACGAGATAGGTCACGCCGGTCATGCCCAGCCACCAGGGAATCAGGCTGACGGGAATCATGAGCACGGCGAAGAACAGCGCTTCGCCTACGGTGGACCAGCCGTCGGGTTGCACAACAGGCAACATGCGAATGCCGGCGCGGGCGTAGTCGTCGCGATAGAGCCAGGCGATGGCCATGAAGTGAGGGAACTGCCAGACAAACAGGATTGCGAACAGAGCCACGCCCTGCCACTCGATGCGCCCGCGCGCAGCGGTCCAGCCCAGCAGCGGGCCCATTGCGCCGGGGAACGCGCCGATAAAGGTTGCCATCGTTGTGAAGCGCTTCAGCGGCGTATAAATGGCCACATAGGTAAAAGCCGTCAACAGCGCCAGGGCTACTGTGAGCAGGTTGGTGTGCAGCGCCAGCCACACGGCGCCGAGGCCCAGCGCCCCAAGTCCGGCCACGATACCCTGAGCCAGCGAGAAGCGTCCCGCAGCCAATGGACGGCCGGCCGTGCGAATCATGCGCGCGTCGATCTTGCGCTCCAGAGCTTCGTTCAGCGCGCCCGCTCCGGCTGAGACGAGGCCGATGCCCAGCAGCGTGTCCAGCAAGCCGCGCTGCAGACTCGAGATTCCCGACAAGATCGACCCCAGGTAGAATCCGCCCCATCCGGTCACCAGTACCATGGCAACCACCTTGACCTTGAACAACTCGCGCAGGTCGTGAATCAACGTGGCTGTTGCGCCGGGGCTGGGCGCGTGGATGTGCGGGTGAGTTTGAGAGCCGGCGTTCCCGGCAGACGGCGCTGCGAGGTCTGACGGAACCGCGGCCTGGGAGACTGGAGTCATCTGGTGAGTGTGAGGACCTCAATTGGAGCCCGAACTGAGTTGCACAGAGGAGCCTGTGTCGATGATAGCAAGCTGGGTAGTCTTGGGAGCGCGGGATGGAAGGCTTGCGTTGGATGCGGCGGCAATTCTCAAGAGGCGGCGAAGGGGTTCTCAATCTTGACGCCGGCGATGGTTTGGCCGTGGCTCAGGTCCTCGGAAAGAATTCGCGTTGCGCCGGCTTTGATGGCTGCGGCAACAATCATCGCATCCCAGAAGTTGATTCTGGCCTCATCCTCGATACGAAAAGCATTTTTGATCTCCACCGGGGTTGTTTCGATGCACCAGTAAGCATATTGACTGACAATCAGTCGAGCCTTTTCCCTCGGCAGGGGAGTAGCCACCTTCCGCGTCACCGTCGAATAAAACTCCTGCAAAACCTGCATGCTCAAGGCGCCGAAATCCCGATCCCAGAGGTCGCGCAGAATGGCTTTTGCCGCGTCCTGTTTGTATCCTTCCTTCTTGTCATGGGCATAGACCAGAACGTTTGTATCGACGAATACTTTATCGTTCATGCAGCGCGTCCCGGTCCAATTTAGGGATTTCGCCCATTTCAAACCCTTCTTCCATCATGGCGAAGGCTCTCTGCATGGCACGCTCGTAATCGTCTTCCGTCTCCGCAAGTTGCTCAATCTGGCTGGTGAGCAGGCCGCTGATGGAGGTTGAACGCTTTGCCGCAAGAACGCGCGCCTTTTGCAGCGTCCGCTTGCTCAGGCGTAGGGTAATGTTTTGCTTTTCCTCGATCACGGGCATCATCATGTCCCCTTTGGCACGTGTATTACGTGTAGCACGTGTTGCACGTGATTGCAAGCCGCCGGGCAATATCGCCGATGCTCGATCAGCTCAACCGGGCAGCGCGCAGGATCGCGTCCACGGCTTGCTCCGGCGTGAGGGCATCGACGGCAATCGAAACGTGAGCACTTCGGTAGAGCGGGAGCCGCCGCAAGTAGCGGCTAGCGAGGTTGGCCTGGTCGGCGAGGATGGGCCGGATGTGCTCCGTGCCGCTGCATCGGGCCAGAGTGGTGGCAAGCTCGACCTCGAGGTGGATGAGGATCGTGCCTGGGGCGCTGAGCAGCAGCTCCCGCGTGGCTGGGTGCTCGATTGCGCCTCCGCCCAGTGCCAGAACCTGCGCATCGCCGGCCGCGTGCAGGCGGGCTATTGTCGCGTGCTCGCGCTCGCGGAATGCAGCTTCGCCGTGGCGGGCGAACAGTTCGACGATGGGGACGCCGGCCTCAGCCTCGATGACATCGTCCACGTCAATAAATGTCCAGCCCAAGCGGCGCGCAACAAGCGGCCCGACTGTACTTTTGCCCGAGCCCATGAAGCCCGTCAGGACGATGCGCCTCGGCGGGTTTGCGGGAACGGGTTCGGATTCGAGTTGGGTAGGGTAAGTCATGAAATAGCTTTCGAAACAGGCAGGGTCGCCTCGCTCGTTCAAGTATAGGGAAGCCGGACTAGCAAACGCGCCTTTACAGACCGCGTAAAAACTCAATTCGCGGCTAGCAAATGCGCCTATACAGACTGCTGAAAAGCTTAATCCGGAGGGAGGCGGGGGTTTTAGCCCCCGCATTAAGCCAACAGAATCAACGTGGGCTATACAGGCTGCGGAAAAACCCCTGATCTGGGTTAAATGCGACGAAAAGCATCCCTCAGGGGCTAAAGCCCGCATTGATTCTGTTGATCTTATGCCAGGGATGAATCCCTGGCCTACCGCCCGAACGAG
>Ga0224559_1001030_pt1 | contig 16023 bp, 13 predicted proteins | sample 714S33034metaG_FD_180676 | JGI IMG/M metagenome (GOLD analysis project Ga0224559, IMG submission 180676) | Peat soil microbial communities from Stordalen Mire, Sweden - 717 S3 30-34 | ecosystem: Environmental > Terrestrial > Soil > Wetlands > Peat | place: Sweden: Norrbotten County, Stordalen... | reverse complement strand
CGAGCTGCGCGAAATTCGCCTGTTCGAGCCCCGGAATGGTGCGGAAAACCTCGATCTGCGCGCCATGTTTCAGCTTGGTCTGGAAACCAACCATATTATACAGCGTGCCTAGCGCGTTATCTTGCCGCAGCTGCGCGACGGCGTAGGACTTGACGCCGGGCGTATGGGGATTGGTGAGGCCGAAAGGCTTCATCGGCCCATGCCGCAGGGTCTCCGGCCCGCGCGCGACCATGATTTCGATCGGCAGGCAGCCGTTGAAATAGGGCGTATCCTCGAATTCCTTGAATTCGGTCTTCTCGGCGGCGTTGATGGCGTCGATGAAGGCGTAATACTGGTCTTTGGTCAGGGGGCAATTGATATAGTCCGCGCCCGTCCCGCCCGGCCCCGCCTTGTCGTAACGCGATTGCATCCAGGCTTTGCCCATGTCGATCGAATCGCGGTGGACCACTGGCGCGATGGCGTCGAAGAAGGCGAGGTCGCGCTCGCCCGTCAGGGCGGCGATGGCGCCGGCGAGCTTTGGCGAAGTGAGCGGCCCGGTGGCGATGATGACGTTCATCCAGTCGGCGGGCGGCAGGCCCTCGATCTCCTCGCGTAAAATCTCGATCATCGGATGGCCGGCGACGGCGGCCGTGACATGGGCGGCGAAGGCGCTGCGATCGACGGCGAGCGCGCCGCCGGCCGGCAGCTTGTGCGCGTCGGCGGCGCTCATGATGAGCGAGTCGAGCGCGCGCATTTCCCGATGCAGCATGCCGATGGCGCTGGCGTGCGGATCGTCGGCGCGGAACGAATTGGAGCAGACGAGTTCGGCGAAATCGCCCGAGCGATGCACGGGCGTCTGCCGGACGGGGCGCATCTCATGCAGAATGACGCGCTGGTTCTGGCGCGCGATCTGCCATGCCGCCTCCGCGCCGGCGAGGCCGCCGCCGATGACATGGATGGGGCCGTGCGTTTCATTTGACATAGCGCTTATCTTTTTGTTTCGCCGCGTGATCCCGTCAAAAAATTCTGCAACTTTTTGAGATCCCGCGGTAGCCGAATTTCAGTGCGCCCCCGCGCGGCGCCTCAAGTAACCAGAAACCAGGTTGAAAGGCCGCTGGTCCGCGGCTCCGCGATCAGGGATTCAATCGCCCATTTGCCCGGATTGTCGGCGATGAAGGCGACATGCTTGGTCCGGCCCGGCGCGATCAGCACGCTGTCGCGCCAATAGGGCTCCCAACCGTCATCAAGATCATGCAGCAGGCGCATCACATGGCCATGGAGGTGGATTTGCTGGATGACGGCGGAGCGGTTGACGATGGCGAGCGTCACCGGCGACCCGCGCTTCACCGAGAACAGCGGCTTGTCGGCGGGCGCGCTTGCCGCCGCGCCATTGATGGTCCAAAGGGCCGGATGGCCGGGCGCGGACGCTTCCTTGGCCGGCGCAATGACGAGTTCGATCCTTTTGGCGTCCTGGAGCCGGATCGCCGTCGGCAGCAGCGGATTGCGGTCGAGAGAGGCGATGGCGGGCAGGGCCGGGCGGGCTTCGCCGGCGGTGACGAAGGCGATCAGCGCGCGATCCGGCTCGTTTTCTCCGTTCAGAACGAGGCGGGCCTCGGCGCCCGCCTCGCGCGGCAGATCGAACATCATGTCGAAGCGCGCGCCGGGGCCCACGGGAAAGGTCGCCCGCGCCGGTTCGAAGGCCGAATCGGCGGGCTGGCCGTCGACGGCGAGAACCCAGGGCTTCGTCCCTTCGAGCGAGAGCGACATGATCCGCGCGCCGACGGCGCTGACAAGGCGCAGCCTGATTCTCGCGCCCGGCGCCATCGTCTCTACGACGGGAACCTGCTTTGAATTCAGAGTGACAAGCGCTTCGCCCCCGGCCTCGGCCCCGAAATCGGCGTCGATCTCCCCCTCTTTATTGAGGCGCCAGTCGGCGACGATCGCCAGCATGTCGCGGTCGACCTGCGGCGGATTGGGCTCCTCGACGATTAGCGCGCCGTAAAGGCCGTGGGCGAGCTGTTCGGCTGCGAAGGGCGAGCCCCCCGGCCGGTAGGAAAAAAGCCCGCTGTCGGGCGGCGTGAAGCGATAATCGTAGCTCGCGCCGGGCTCGACGGGCGCTTGCGTCAGGGCGCCGACGCCATCCATCTCATTGGCGAGGCGAACGCCGGGCCATGTGAGGCTCGTTTGCTGCGCCAGCCTGTTGACGAGACGGATCTTGACCTCCTCGCCTTTTTTATAGCGCAGCAGCGGGCCGGGAACCTCGCCATTATAGGTCCAGATGGGCGTTGGCGCGGCCGGATCCGGCAGCAGGCGGAGGGTTCCCGGCCGGGCCTCCAGAACGACGAAGCCGTCGGCGTCCGGCGCCGGTTCGGCGCGCGCGGAAGGGCGGGAGATATCGAAAAGGCTGATCGCGAGGCCTGAGCCGAGGGTCGACTCGAGAAAGCGCCGGCGGCTGATGGGTTTTGCGGGCATCGGCGCGCTTGCGGGTTCGAGACGGAAAGTTTTGAAGGGAGGGGCGCCGGCTTTGCGTCGATCTCGATCGACTTGCCGTGCTGCCCGGTTTAGGGGCGAAGCCGGGGCTTTGGCAAGGGCGTCGCGGGCGCGGGGGCTGCGATCGGCCAAATTTGCCATTTTGCGCCCTCAAGCCTAATTCTCGCTTTTTTTGCTGCATCGATTTGCGCCCGTTGCTATAGAGCGCGACCCGCATCGGCGATTTGGGCGATTTCGATGGCCCGCCGAAGGGGGCTCGAAAAGGTCTCGCGCGGGCGTGGCGGAACTGGTAGACGCGCCGGATTTAGGTTCCGGTGGTGAAAATCGTGGGGGTTCGAGTCCCTCCGCCCGCACCATCATCCGGCGATTTCCGGGCGCAGCAGAGGTTTGGTCCGGGCGGTCCGGATCGAAGATTGTTTTTTAAGCAGGCGAAGCGTTCAAAAAGGTCACTCAAACGATGCAAGTCACCGAAACCCTCTCGCAGGGCCTCAAGCGCGAATTCAAGGTGGTGCTTCCCGCGACCGACCTCGCGACCCGCCTCGAAGGCCAGCTTTCCGAGCTGCAGGCCAAGGCGCGCATCAACGGCTTTCGCCCGGGCAAGGTGCCGGTGGCGCATCTGAAGCGGCTCTATGGCCGCTCGGTGATGACGGAAGTCGTCCAGGAGGCCGTCAACGAGGCGCATCGCAAGATCATCGAGGACAACGCCCTGCGTCCGGCTGCGCAGCCGAAATTCGATTTTCCGGGCGAACAGGACGAGCTGGAAAAGGCTTTCGAGGCGAGCGCCGACTTCGCGTTCACCATTGCGATGGAAGTCCTGCCGAAGATCGAGGTTGGCGGTTTCGACGACGTCGAGATCGTGCGCCTCGGCGCCGAAGTTGAGGATTCCGAGGTCGACGAAGTGCTGAAGCGCCTCGCCGAGCAGAACCGCACCTTTACGCCGAAGGAGGGCGAAGAAGCCGTCGCCCGGACCGGCGACAAGGCGACGATCGATTTCGTCGGAAAAATCGACGGCGAAGCGTTTGAGGGCGGATCCGGCGAGGGCGTGGATCTCGTGCTGGGGAGCGGCAGCTTCATTCCAGGTTTCGAATCGCAACTCGAGGGGCTTGCCGCCGGCGGGAGCCGGACAGTTTCGGTCACCTTCCCCGAAGATTATTCGGCCGCGCATCTCGCCGGCAAGGCCGCGAGCTTCGACGTGACGCTGAAGGGAATCGCGGCGCCCGGCGAAGTCGCGATCGACGATGAACTGGCGAAAGGCTTCGGCCTTGAGGATCTCGCCAAGCTGAAAGAATCGATCAAGGCCAATATCGCGCGCGATTACGCCGCCGCCTCCCGTCGCAAATGGAAGCGCGAACTTCTCGACGCGCTCGACAAGAAATATTCCTTTGAGCTGCCCGAAGGGCTGGTGACGCAGGAATTCGATCAGGTGTGGCGCCGCGTGGCCGCCGAGCAGGGCCAGAGCGGCCGCAGCTTTGAGGACGAAGGCACCACCGAGGAGGCCGCCCGCGCGGAGTACCAGAGGATCGCCGAACGCCGCGTGCGTCTTGGTCTGTTGCTCGCCGATATTGGCGAAAAGGCCGGCGTCACGATTTCCGACGATGAATTCGGCCAGGCTCTGATCGCGCGCGTGCGCTCCTATCCGGGCCAGGAAAAGGTCGTCTGGGATTATTACCAGAAAAACCCCGAGGCGCGGGCCGAGATCAGGGCGCCGCTCTACGAGGAGAAGGTGGTCGACCACATCCTCGCCCTCGTGAAGGTGACCGACAAGACGGTTTCGAAAGAAGAGCTGCTGGCGTTTGATGACGAGGATGAGGACGAAGCGGCGCCTGCGGCGAACCCGACAGCCGAAGACAGCGCGCTGGCCTGAGCGCGCCTTCCAGATGGCGGCTCTTTTCGACGAGCCCGTTGTCAACCGGACGGAAGCGCTTATCTTCTGAGCGCGTCCGTTCCAATCGTTGGTCGGCCTGATTCTTGCCCGGCTTCCCGCGACAGCCAGGCTCCACTCGTCGAAAAATAAGGAAGAATCCGCAATGCGCGACCGCGACCCGCTTGATATTTACGCCAACTATCTGATTCCGCAGGTTATCGAGAATACGAGCCGCGGCGAACGCGGGTTCGACATCTATTCCCGCCTGCTGCGCGAACGCATCATTTTCCTCACCGGTCAGGTTGAGGACAATATGGCGTCGGTGATCATCGCGCAGCTGCTCTTCCTCGAGGCCGAAAACCCGAAGAAAGAGATCTCGATGTACATCAATTCGCCGGGCGGCGTGGTGACCTCGGGCCTCGCGATCTACGACACCATCCAGTTCATCCGGCCGAAAGTCTCGACGCTCTGCGTCGGCCAGGCCGCCTCGATGGGTTCGCTGCTTCTCGCCGCTGGCGAGGCCGGGGCGCGGTTCGCGCTTCCCAACGCCCGAATCATGGTGCATCAGCCCTCCGGCGGCTTCCAGGGCCAAGCCTCGGACATCCTGCGCCATGCCGAGGACATCATGAAGGTGAAAAAACGGCTCAACGATATTTATGTGAAACATACGGGCCGCGACTACGAGACCATTGAGAAAACGCTCGACCGTGACCATTTCATGTCGGCGGACGACGCCAAGGATTTCGGCATTGTCGATGTCGTGATCGCAAAAAGGCCGGATGACGGGCCGGGCGCCGAAAAGAAATAAAAAAGAAATATCTGGTTGAGATCGCATGAATCGGGCTCTGCAGCCGAATAAGAAACCGAGCCTTTTCAGGGGTTTGGTGTGTTCTGGCGGCTCCGTTCGCGTCACCTATTAGCCGCGCTACATTGCCCCTGCGTGGACGGTGGCGCGGTATTTGCTTCGCGTTTTTGTGTTGGGTTATGGGTTTATTTTCCTGAAGCCCGCGACATAGACCGAGGCAAGACCTTATATCGCCGATTCGGCTTCAGCGTCGATATGACGCAACTAAAGCGGAACCGGCTCTGGCGACGCAAGGCCTTGCTTCTCCGCCGCGAACATGATTGCATTTCATTTCGAGGCGCAGTTTGAGGGAGAACGAAGCGGGGAAGTGACTAAACGGCTGGTCGTGTGCGGATCCGCCGGCCACAGCGGCGCCCGGATCGTTTTAGATTCGCATCTGCGTCCATCAGCATGACCGAGATTCGCACATGATTTCGGTCGGTACGGAGACTATCCATGACCAAGGTCGGCGGCGGCGACGCGAAAAATACGCTCTATTGCTCGTTTTGCGGCAAGAGCCAGCATGAGGTCCGCAAACTGATTGCCGGTCCGACCGTGTTCATCTGCGATGAATGCGTCGAGCTTTGCATGGATATCATTCGGGAGGAGAACAAATCCTCCCTGGTCAAGAGCCGCGACGGCATCCCGACTCCGAAGGAAATCTGCAAGGTGCTCGACGATTATGTGATCGGGCAGCCGCAGGCCAAGCGCGTCCTCTCGGTCGCCGTGCACAATCATTACAAGCGGCTGAACCACGCGACGAAGCACAATGACGTCGAACTGGCGAAGTCCAACATCCTGCTGATCGGGCCGACCGGTTCGGGCAAGACGCTGCTCGCCCAGACGCTCGCTCGCATCCTCGACGTTCCTTTCACCATGGCGGATGCGACGACCCTGACCGAAGCCGGTTATGTCGGCGAGGATGTCGAGAACATCATTTTGAAGCTGCTGCAGGCCTCCGACTACAATGTCGAGCGGGCGCAGCGCGGCATCGTCTATATCGACGAGATCGACAAGATTTCGCGCAAATCCGACAATCCCTCGATCACCCGCGACGTGTCGGGCGAAGGCGTGCAGCAGGCGCTCCTCAAGATCATGGAGGGGACGGTGGCTTCGGTGCCGCCGCAGGGCGGACGCAAGCATCCCCAGCAGGAGTTCCTGCAGGTGGATACGACGAACATCCTGTTCATCTGCGGCGGCGCCTTCGCCGGCCTCGAAAAGATCATTTCGATGCGCGGGCGCGGCACCTCGATCGGCTTCTCGGCCACCGTGCAGTCGCCGGACGATCGCCGCACCGGCGAAATCTTTCGCAAGGTCGAGCCCGAGGATCTGCTGAGGTTCGGCCTGATCCCCGAATTCGTCGGCCGCCTCCCGGTCATCGCGACGCTTGAGGATCTCGACGAAGAGGCGCTGAAAAAGATCCTGACCGAGCCGAAGAACGCGCTGGTGAAACAGTATCAGCGCCTGTTCGAAATGGAGAACACGGAACTGACCTTCCAGGACGAGGCGCTGAACGTCGTCGCCAAGAAGGCCATCGAACGGCGCACTGGCGCGCGCGGCCTGCGCTCGATCATGGAGGGCATCCTGCTCGACACCATGTTCGACCTGCCCGGCCTTGAAAGTGTCGAACAGGTGGTCATCGGCCCGGACGTGGTCGAGGGCAAATCGCGCCCTCTCTACATCTACGCCGACCGCAACGAGAAGAGCGGCGCGACGGCCTGACGCCGCATGGGGCGTCGGCTCGGCCTGGTCCCGCGCGCGGATGGCGCGCGGCGAGGGCCAAGAAAAGGTCCGGCGCTTGCATGCGACAATTGTGACAGGCGCTTGAAACGCCAGGCGCTCGTTTCCATCTAGATTTGGTAATGTTTTCACGCCAGCCCGCCGAATTTAGCCAAATTTGATATGGCGCATCTGGTCCGGGGCGCGTCAGCGCCGCGGATCAAATGAAATCGGAGCGCGTTTCGAGATAGGAAAAAACAATGACCCAGAAGCGTGAACCCGCCGCGCCCGGCGCAGTCGAGAGCTACCCCGTCCTTCCCCTGCGCGACATCGTCGTGTTCCCGCATATGATCGTGCCGCTGTTCGTCGGCCGCGAAAAATCCATTCGCGCCCTCGAGGAGGTCATGAAGGCGGACAGCCTCATTCTCCTCGCGACCCAAATGAACGCGTCGGACGATGATCCGGCGACGGACGCGATTTTCACGACCGGCACGCTTGCCTCGGTGCTGCAGTTGCTGAAGCTGCCCGACGGCACGGTGAAGGTTCTCGTCGAGGGGCAGGTCCGCGCCAAGGTGCAGGGCTACACCAGGACGGAAGAATTCTATGAGGCGGACGCTGAGTCGATCGCCGACGATCCTGTCGACAAGATCGAGGTCGAGGCGCTGGCGCGCTCCGTCGTCGCGGAGTTCGAGGGCTACGTCAAGCTGAACAAGAAGATCTCGCCGGAGGTCGCCGCGGCCGTCACCCAGATCGAGGATTACGCCAAGCTCGCGGACACCATCGCCTCGCATCTCGCCGTCAAGATTGCCGACAAGCAGGCCGTGCTGGAGACGACCTCGATCACCAAGAGGCTGGAAAAGTGCCTTGCGCTAATGGAGGGCGAAATCTCGGTGCTGCAGGTCGAGAAGCGCATCCGCACGCGCGTCAAGCGCCAGATGGAGAAGACCCAGCGCGAGTATTATCTCAACGAGCAGATGAAGGCGATCCAGAAAGAACTGGGCGACGAGGACGGCAAGGACGATCTCGCCGAGCTGGATGAGCGCATAAAGGCGACCAAGCTCTCCAAGGAGGCCCGCGACAAGGCGACCGCCGAGCTGAAGAAGCTGCGGCAGATGTCGCCGATGTCGGCCGAGGCCACCGTGGTGCGCAACTATCTCGACTGGCTGCTGTCGATCCCGTGGAACAAGCGCTCCAAGGTCAAGAAGGATCTTGGCATCGCTGAAAGCGTGCTCGACGCCGAGCATTTCGGGCTTGAGAAGGTCAAGGAGCGCATCCTCGAATATCTCGCCGTGCAGACCCGCGCCAATAAATTGACCGGGCCGATCCTCTGCCTCGTCGGTCCGCCCGGCGTCGGCAAGACCTCGCTCGGCAAGTCGATCGCCAAGGCGACGGGGCGCGAATTTGTGCGCATGTCGCTTGGTGGCGTTCGCGACGAGGCCGAGATCCGCGGCCACAGGCGCACCTATATCGGCTCGATGCCCGGCAAGATCATTCAGTCGATGCGCAAGGCGAAAAGCTCCAACCCCCTGTTCCTGCTCGATGAAATCGACAAGATGGGGATGGATTTCCGTGGCGACCCCTCATCGGCGCTGCTTGAGGTGCTGGACCCCGAGCAGAACCATTCGTTCAACGATCATTACCTCGAGGTCGATTACGATCTTTCGAACGTGATGTTCGTGACGACGGCGAATACGCTGAACATCCCGGCGCCCCTTATGGACCGCATGGAGATCATCCGCATCGCCGGCTACACCGAGGATGAGAAGATCGAGATCGCAAGGCGCCATCTGATCCCGGCGGCGCTGCGCAAGCACGGGCTTTCCGATGCGGAATGGTCGATCGAAGATGAAGGCCTCATCCTGCTGATCCGGCGCTATACCCGTGAGGCGGGCGTGCGTAACCTTGAGCGCGAAGTGTCGAAACTGGCGCGCAAGGCTGTGAAGGAGATTCTGACCAGCAAGACCAGGCAGAAGTCCGTGAAGGTGACGGCCGAAAATATTCCCGATTATCTCGGCGTGCCGCGCTTCCGCTATGGCGAGGCCGAGACCGAGGATCAGGTCGGCGTCGTGACGGGACTCGCCTGGACCGAGGTCGGCGGCGAGTTGCTGACGATCGAAGGCGTGATGATGCCGGGCAAGGGCCGCATGACCGTTACGGGAAATCTCCGGGAGGTCATGAAGGAGTCGATCTCGGCTGCGGCCTCCTACGTCCGTTCGCGCGCGGTGGATTTCGGCATCGAACCGCCGATGTTCGATCGCCGCGACATCCATGTGCACGTGCCGGAAGGCGCGACGCCGAAGGACGGGCCGTCCGCGGGCGTCGCCATGGCGACCGCGATCGTCTCGATCATCACCGGCATCCCGATCCGGCGCGACATCGCCATGACCGGCGAGATCACGCTGCGCGGCCGTATCCTGCCGATCGGCGGGCTCAAGGAGAAATTGCTCGCGGCTCTACGCGGCGGCCTCAAGAAGGTGCTGATTCCGGAGGAGAACGCCAAGGATCTGGTCGATATTCCGGCCTCGGTGAAGAACGCGCTGGAGATCGTGCCCGTCGCCCGCATGGACGAGGTGCTGCAGCATGCGCTGATCCGTCAGCCGAAGCCGATCGTCTGGGAAGAGGACTTGAAGGCTGCCCGCCCCCTCGTCTCCGAGGATGACGCTTCAGGCGCCATCGCTCACTAGGGCCGCGCCCACTGAACCGGGCGATTGCTTTGAAAAAGGGGCCGTGACGCAAGTTGCGGCCCCTTTTCATTGCAGAACGCGGCCAAGGTCGCCGTTGACCCGGGCGGCAACCTGTGTCTAATCCCGTCGGCCGGAAGCTGGCGGCGCGGGCGGTTAGCTCAGTTGGTAGAGCATCTCGTTTACACCGAGAGGGTCGGCGGTTCGAGCCCGTCACCGCCCACCAGGATCGCTTATGCCGGGGCGCGTTCGCCCAACGGCCCCGAAACAGGTGGCGCTAACCTCGATGAGCCGGTTCGGTCCTGCGTCTGCAATCGCCGTCGTGGTCTTGGCGCTCGTCCCGGCCCTTGCGTTGACCGCGAAGGCCGAACCGATAGGCGCGCCGGGTTCCTGTCCGCGACCCGTCGATCAATATGGCGCACGCTACGAAAGCTTGACGGGCGTCTATCAATCGCGCGGGGAAACGCCGGGGGGCGGGAAATTCCTGACAATTTTGCCCGATCGCGCCGTGGCCCCGGTGTCGATAATGGTGACGGACGGCGCATTTAACGCCGCCCGAACGCTTCGGGCCGGCGCGCGCATCACCGTCGTCGCCTATTCGAGCAGTTCGATCTCCGGGGCGCAGCCGCCCTTCAGCTGCCTTGAGCTAGCCGCATAGCCGGCTCATTGTGCGGATACTTTGAAGAAGATCGGGTCGTTATTGGAAAAACTGCGACCAAACGGCACGCCGTTTCCGGTGAAGCCGCCGAAGAACGTGTTTCCGACCGCTTTGACCTGCATATAATCGCCAAGCACCCTCTGCGTGTCGTTGCCATCGTCGGTCGCCGGCGAGTGGAAGGTTTCAAGCACGCGGTCGGTGAATGAGGCGCCGAGGTCCGTGCTTGTGCTGAAATGCGCCGAGAAGGTCGGATACCCCGCCGTATCGTCGCAGGTGTAATAGAAAACGCCGATGGTGCGGTTCGCTGCGATGGCGATGGACGGGATGGCGGCGACAACCTGTCCGGTGACGAAATGCTCTGAATCAATGTCAAGGCCGCCGGAGGCGTTCGGCGTCAAGCGCCGCAGCGCCAGCCTGTCATTGCCGGTTGTGGCATCGCGATTGCCGTAGACGTAAACCACGTCGCCGGTCACGGGATCCACCGCGGCATGGTCGGCTCCACCGAGCAGCGCGTTGACCGTGCAGAACTTCGGCCGCGGCTGCGTGCTGTCCGCATTGGCGACGATGATGCCGGTCGGACTGCCGTTCAGCCCCCAGGTCTTGCCGTAGTCGGTAGAGCGATTGAGCATATAATCGATATTCTGCGAGCCGCCGGCGCCCGGATTTATGCGGCGCTGGAACAGCCCGTAGACGACGCCGGAGCGCGGGTCGATCGTCAGGCGATGGCCGGGATTGACGTAGCCGGTGCCGTTTCCGTCGCTATTGTCGATGGTGAAGCGCAACGGATCGGTAGCCGTCGCCACGGCGACGCGCATGGGAAACTCGGTGATTGCGCCGCCGGAACCGGCGACGGTGGGCCCGCCGTCATCGCCACCCGTGCCGAAATCATCATAGGCGACATAGACATTTTCCGTCTTCGCCAGTCTCATCCCCGCCATATGGGACGGCCCGGTTCCGACGAGCAGCCAGGGCTGATCGACGTTGCCATCGGGCGCGCCGATATGGTTGACCGCCTGCGCGACGCCGCCCACCGTGAAAAAGCTGAATGCCCCTGTCGCGCTCGTCAGAGCGCTGCTGCGGGCGCTGAACACATTGTTGGGATTCATGGCGAGGAATGTGGCTGCGAGGGGACTTGAATGGCCAAAATCGATTGTCTGGTCGCAGGGGCAGCCGGCAAGGCCGGCAGCGCCGGGCGGCGGATTGATCGAGAATTCTTTCGTCCAGGTCGAACCGCCATTGGTGGAGAGCCAAAGCGCTGCGGTGGCGCCCCAGCTCGATGAGAAGGCGGTCATAACGATGCGGTTCACGTTGAGCGGATCGACGGCGATGCTGACTTCGCCATCGTTGAACGTGTCGGTGTTTTTCAGAGTCGTGTCGGTATTGTTGACCACCGCATCGACGACAGTCGGCGTCAGGATGAGGGGCGACAGCGTTCGCGCGGCGCGAAGAGGCCTTACTTCGCCCGGAGCGATCGGCCGCGCATAATTTTTGAGATCGGGCGGATAGCTGCGCACCGAATTCTGCGCCCGGGCGTCAGTCGCGATCCCCGCCACGGCGAGAAGCATCATCGCCGTTTCAGCTAAACGTCGTTTCATGGAAGCCCTCATCATGGTTATGCATTCTGAGAAAATGGCGCCGCGCCGCGAAAGATCAGAAGCGATGTCAGGATAACCATCTTTTGATGAATGCTCTTTGATGTGGGGCAATTTTTGTCATGAATCTCTTGCTGTCACCCGGGTTTCGCCTGGATGATCGCGGCCGGAAGTAGTTTATGAGGGTTCGTCCGGAGGGGGCGTCCGTTCGGCCCTCCGTCACCGCTTCCGACGGAAGGCGGGCGCGCCCCAAGAACTTTTCCGCGCCCGGCGCTCCATCATCGAGGAACTTTCCTTATGTCGTCGCCTGATCTCGGCTCCGAACGGCCCCGGCGCCCTCTCCCCAACGGCTATCGCCAGGGCATCAGCAACGCGATCACGATCTTCATCGGCTTCTCGCTGACGTTCCTGCGCGGCTGGGTGTTTGACGCGCCGGGCGAATGGACCACGCGTTCAATGGCCGCCGCCGCGGTCTTGATCATTCCGATCCTGCTCGAGATTTTCGCTCTTGTCAGATCCCTGAGCGTCGCGGATGACGACGAGATTGAATACGCCAAAACCGTCCGGTGGTTCATCGCATCGATCGTCGCCATGGTCGTCGCGATCCTGCTGGCGGCGCTGATCTTGTCCGGCGCGTTCGAACCCGGCGCTTTGCCGCCAACTCCCAACACGCCCCGCATCGAAAAATAGGCCGGGATAAACGGCGCGCGGCTCGCCGGCGCCGCTTTTGATTTGGCCGGAATCCTTTGCCTTTGGGCGCGGGACGGCGCCGCCTCAATCTTCGCGACGGGCGCGTTCTTGCTTGACTTCAACGCCCGCCTATCCTATCCGGCTTCTTCCCGATGCGGCCGTCCTCGACGCCCGCATTTGCGGGGGAGTAGCTCAGTTGGTTAGAGCGCCGGCCTGTCACGCCGGAGGTCGCGGGTTCGAGTCCCGTCTCTCTCGCCATATCGGATCCTGCGCCATATCGGATCATTCGCCGCATGGATGGTGCAAATTCTACAATTGTCCCATTTTCGGTGCGACAAAGCAGCCTCTCTGATGCGCGTTTGAGCAGATTCGCGCCTGCCGGGCGCGGCTGCGTTGAAAACATCATCTTGCGCTGCGATTGGCGCTGGGCTACGGATCGCTGCATCGCCGCAGAATGAGGGGCGCACCCCTTTCGCGCCGGCGACTCCTACCGGCCTCGCCGGTCCAGACCGAGCTTGTTCATGCCGAGTCTTCTCGATCAATATCTCCCTCTCGTGGTCTTCATGGCCATCGCCGCCGTCATATCCGCAGCTCTCCTGGCCGCGCCCTTCATCCTCGCCTTCAAGGCGCCGGATTCGGAAAAGCTCTCCGCCTATGAATGCGGCTTCAACGCCTTTGACGACGCGCGCATGCAGTTCGACGTGCGCTTTTATCTGGTGTCGTTGCTGTTCATTATTTTCGATCTCGAAGTCGCCTTTCTGTTCCCCTGGGCTGTCGCGTTTCGCCAGGCCGGCGCGTTCGGCTTCTGGGCGATGATGGCGTTCCTCGGGATTCTCACCGTCGGCTTCGTCTACGAATGGAAAAAGGGCGCGCTCGAATGGGATTGATCTCAGCGCCTGAGGACCGCGCCGTGCTCGCCGCCGCCGGCGCGATTAGCCCGGCGACCGACCGGCTGCTGAAGCCGGAGGACCCCTATTTTCGCGCGATCAACAATGAACTCGCCGACAAGGGTTTTCTGGTCACGACGACCGGCGAACTGATCAACTGGGCGCGCACCGGCTCGTTGATGTGGATGACTTTCGGCCTCGCCTGCTGCGCGGTCGAGATGATGCAGGCCTCGATGCCGCGCTATGATGTCGAGCGTTTCGGTTTCGCGCCGCGCGGCTCGCCGCGCCAGTCCGACGTCATGATCGTCGCCGGCACGCTGACCAATAAAATGGCGCCCGCCTTGCGCAAGGTCTATGACCAGATGCCCGAGCCGCGCTATGTCATCTCCATGGGCTCCTGCGCCAATGGCGGCGGCTATTATCACTATTCCTATTCGGTCGTGCGCGGCTGCGACCGGATCGTGCCCGTCGATATTTACGTTCCTGGCTGTCCGCCCTCGGCGGAAGCGCTTCTTTACGGAATTCTGCTCCTGCAAAAGAAAATCCGCCGCACCGGGACGATCGAGCGCTAGGGCGCGATCCCGTAATGGCGCTGACTTTTTGGCTAAGGTCATGCGGCGCGGGCGAGGCTTGAAAAATTTGCGCCCTTCGCGGACCCCCGCGATTGGAAACTTATGTTGATCTTGCGCTGCGCCAAACGGCCGCGTGCGCGAAATCAGAAGGGTTGAGATGGACGACGATCTGCAACATCTCGGCGACGCCATCGCCGCGGCGCTTCAGGGCCGGGCCGAGTCGAGCGTCGCCTTTGGCGAACTCACCCTGACCGTCGGCCTCGATGATCTGATCGAGAGCGTGACTTATCTGCGCGACGATCCGTCCTGCCTCTTTGTCTGCTTCATCGATCTCACCGCCGTCGATTATCCGTCGCGCGAAAAGCGCTTCGACGTCGTGACGCATCTCCTGTCGCCGAAACATAATCGCCGCATCCGCGTCAAGGTCGCGACCGACGAGGAGACGCCCGTGCCCTCGCTCAGCGCCCTTTATCCGGCGGCCGACTGGTTCGAGCGCGAGACTTACGATCTCTTCGGCGTGTTCTTTTCAGGTCATCCCGATTTGCGCCGGCTGCTCACCGATTACGGCTTCGACGGCCATCCGTTGCGGAAGGATTTTCCGATGACGGGCTATGTCGAGGTGCGTTACGACGACGAGCAGAAGCGCGTCCTCTACGAGCCGGTACAACTCCCGCAGGAGTTCCGCAGCTTCGACTTCCTCTCGCCATGGGAGGGCGCGATCGACTATGTGCTTCCCGGCGACGAGAAGGCCAAATCCAATCCGAACTGACGCGCGAACGACCGATTCCAAGACGCAAGACCTTCCGCGTGAAACAGCCCGAGAACGAGACCTAGATGAACGACTCTCCGGTCCGTAATTTCACGATCAATTTTGGCCCGCAGCATCCGGCCGCGCATGGCGTTCTGCGCCTCGTGCTCGAACTCGATGGCGAAGTCGTCGAGCGCGTCGATCCGCATATCGGCCTGCTCCATCGCGGCACCGAAAAGCTGATGGAGGCGCGCACCTATCTGCAGAACGTGCCGTATTTCGACCGGCTCGATTATGTCGCGCCGATGAATCAGGAGCACGCCTTCTGCCTCGCCATCGAGAAGCTGCTCGGCCTTGAGGTCCCACGCCGGGCGCAATTGCTGCGCGTGCTGTTCTGCGAGATCGGCCGCATCCTGTCGCATCTCCTGAACGTCACGACGCAGGCGCTGGACGTCGGCGCGCTGACCCCGCCGCTATGGGGTTTCGAAGAGCGCGAAAAGCTGATGGTGTTCTACGAGCGCGCCTCGGGCGCGCGGCTGCACGCCAATTATTTCCGCCCTGGCGGCGTGCATATGGATATTCCGCCAAAGCTCATCGACGATATCGAGGCCTGGTGCGACCCCTTCCTCAAGTTCTGCGACGATCTCACGGCGCTATTCATCGACAACCGCATCTTCAAGCAGCGCAATGTCGATATCGGCGTCGTCAGCCTTGAGGATTGCTGGCGCTGGGGCTTTTCCGGCGTCATGGTGCGCGGCTCCGGCGCGGCGTGGGATCTGCGCAAGGCGCAGCCCTATGAATGCTATGAGGAGATGGATTTCGACATTCCGGTCGGACGCCATGGCGATAATTACGACCGGCAGGTCATTCGCATGGAGGAGATGCGGCAGTCGGTCAAAATCATGAAGCAGGCGATTGCTAAGCTTCGCGAGCCGGCCGGGCAGGGGCCGGTGCTGGCGCGCGGCAAGGTCGCGCCGCCCTCGCGCGCCGAGATGAAGCGCTCGATGGAGGCGCTGATCCATCATTTCAAGCTCTTCACCGAAGGCTTCCATGTGCCGGCCGGCGAGGTTTACGCCGCGGTCGAGGCGCCGAAGGGCGAGTTTGGCGTCTATCTCGTCGCCGACGGCACGGACCGGCCCTATCGCTGCAAGATCCGCGCGCCCGGATTCGCTCATCTCGCCGCCATGGATTTCCTTTGCCGCAAATCCATGCTGGCCGACGTCAGCGCAATTCTCGGCTCGATCGACATCGTGTTTGGCGAGGTGGACCGGTGAGCGCGCTGACTTCCACGGGCAAGCA
>Ga0224559_1001029_pt1 | contig 16024 bp, 17 predicted proteins | sample 714S33034metaG_FD_180676 | JGI IMG/M metagenome (GOLD analysis project Ga0224559, IMG submission 180676) | Peat soil microbial communities from Stordalen Mire, Sweden - 717 S3 30-34 | ecosystem: Environmental > Terrestrial > Soil > Wetlands > Peat | place: Sweden: Norrbotten County, Stordalen... | reverse complement strand
GGTTGCTCGGCTGTGCCGAGGCAGACGTGCCTCCGGTGTCGCCAGACTGCTGTAGCTCAGAGTTACTGCGGAGATACCAGAGCGAGACCGTGCTTTGCAGATGTGGGGCGGCCGTAGTTCGCGCGCCGATTTCCCCGCCTTTAGTTTGAACCAGAGGCGGAATTTTCGAGCTAGGTGTATTCGGGTAAGGATTGTCAACCGAAATAGGTTCTACAGTTTGCGTTGCACCGCGCCCGTCGTTGCTGTGAAAGCCAAATCCGCCTTGCAAATATAACTCGGTATTGGCCCACGGGCCAAAGATCAAACTTGCTTCTGGACTGGGCAGGAACTTGCTGGCCGAGCCGGAATTGGCTGCGTTAATTGCAGCCGAGTAAGCCAAGCTGGTGACAACAAATTTTTCGTCGTCGCCGCGCAAGGCCACTACCGAACGGATTTTTTCCGCCCACTGGACTTTGTTTTCCGCATAAAAACTTCCTATTGTGTCCGTGAAGCGATCTCGCTCCCTGGTCGCGGGCAAAGTCGGGGGAGTCAAGTCGCCGGTATTGTAATCAGTCTTATCCATGCGCACACGATTCTTTGTGGCATAAAGGCTATTGTTAATCCAATCGTTGCGCAATTGCAGGCCGATTGTGTTTTTTACGTGGCGGCCATGCCATTGGCTGAATATCGTATGGTGTGCGTCGAACCCAACCACCCAGCGCCTATCCTGCTGTTCAAACTGGTCGCCGCGAATGGGGTCTACCAAGTAGTAAGTGAAATCCGAAAATAAGTCCATATCATAATAAAACCCGTAGGCCACGACTTTCGATGCGGAATTTGAGGCTTGGCGATGACCTTCAGCCTGCAAGCTATAACGCTGGCTGTGGCCGCCATCCGTTGGGTCCAAAGTGCCATATAAACCAACCAGAGGCACGGCGCTCACCGGAATTTGATCGCTCGAATGCCATCTGCCGTGGTAGCCGCGGGCCGTAATGCTGGTTCCATTGGCGTCATCGCCCTGGCTGTAAGTTAGCAAGCCGTTGAATTTTGTAAAAGCATCCGGATGAATCCATGGGCCGTTGTCGTAATACGCTTCTCCACCATACAGCAAACTGCCCGCACCGAGTTTTTGCGATGCGCCGAAAACAGTTCGCCCATAGGTGTACGTGCCGTTTTCCGCTTTGACAAAGTCCTGGGGCAGCGTCTTGAAGTATTCCACATGGGCCGCTCCAGCCGAACCAAAGTTACCGATGTTGGCATAATAAGGACCTTTCTCGAAATTCACACGCTTCACAAACTCCGGGATGACGGTGTTCATGTCCGAATAACCCTCGCCGTGCGCGTGCGAGGGCAGGTTCAGCGGCATATCGTCGATGAAAATGGCGAAATCCGTGCCATGGTCAAGATTGAAGCCGCGAAGATAGTACTGGTTGGCCTTGCCGCCGCCGGCGTGTTGCGTAATGATGAGGCCGGGAACCGTCTCCAATACTTCTCCCGAACGAAGAATCGGGCGATCTTCGATCTCCATTGCGCCCGCCGTTCCCTGAGTGCCGGATTCGGCAATTCCGATTAGGTCATCTTCTCGGCCCTGCACGCTGATGGTGGTGCTCACGGCGCCCACTGCCAGTGAGATGCGCAGCGGGGCCAGCGCCTCAGTGGTTCCAACGGTGACGGGGATTTCTTTGATTTCAAAACCGGGATTCGTTACAACGAGTCGATAATTGCCTGCCGCGATTCCATGAAGAATGAAGGATCCGTTTTTGTCCGACTGCGTCGTTCTTTGCAGAGAGCCGTCCGCGCTTTGAAGCTGCACGGCAGCCCCTGCAATCACCGCGCCAGAGGTGTCAACGACAGTTCCTGATAGCCGAGACAGATAAGCCAAATCATTTGTGCCAAGCGGATGATCCTGCGGATTGAGCACCGTGCCACTGACGCTCCCCGCGCCGGACTGTGCGGCGGCAGTGAAAATGAAGATGAAAAGATAGACAAGAATAAGTGCTACGTATTCTGTATTCGTGCTACCGTTGGCCATGACTATTCCCTTTCTGGTTGGTGATTTAAATTTCAGTGTTTGTGGCTGTGCTTGTGCGCAGGCTCGTGAGAGTGTTCAATCGGGTGCGCCGGGACGGTCATCACCAGCCGCCCGTGCTGCACGCCTTTGAGGCCAATCAGCAGATCGGCGAACTGCTCCACCTTGGCTGATTTGCCGTGAACGATCAGCACTTCCAGGCAGGAGTCGTGATCCAGATGCGCGTGGCTGGTGGAGAGCACCAGTTCGTGGTGCTCGTGCTGAATCTCGGTCAGCTTTTCGGTAATGCCGCTTGCGTGGTGGTCGTAGATCAACGTGACGGTGCCGACGACAACCGCATCCGGCGCGGCAGTTTGCTCGGTCACCAACCGGTCGCGGATCAGATCGCGGAAGGCCTCCGACCGGTTCGTATAGCCACGCAGTTCAATCGAGCGGTCAAACCTTTTCAGCAGCTCTGAATCCAGCGCAATCCCAATCCTGCTCAATACGCCCACATCCGCCTCCGCGATAAAACACCGGGTCAAACCCAGAGGAATCAGAGTAGCACGAGAAAAGGAATCATGCTACCACCGTTTTCGCGGTACACTAGACCTTGGCAGGAGGACCGGGCGGTCGCTGCCGGTGGGTTCGCGCAAGCGAAGTTCGCCGGGGGAGGAAAGTCCGAACTCCGCAGGGCAGTGTGCCGGATAACGTCCGGGACGCGGGCTTCAAGGCTCGTGGACGGCCAGTGCCACAGAAAAGATACCGCCTTGGCTACCCCTCGACCTTCGGGCCGAGGGCCTCCGGAGTGGTCCTTCAGGTTCGCCTGGACGGCCAGTCCCGCTGGGGTAAGGGTGAAAAGGTGCGGCAAGAGCGCACCGCCTCGACGGTAACGCCGGGGGCAGGGTAAACCCCACACGGAGCAAGACCAAATAGGGAGGGAAGCGCGAGCCAGAGCCAGGCTCCCGCTGCGCATCTGCCCGACGCGCCCAGGCGGCTCAAGAAAGTGCCGAAACCTCCGGGTAGGTCGCTGATGAGCGTCTGCGGCGACGCGGCGCCTAGAGGAATGACCGCACACGACAGAATTCGGCTTACAGGTCCTTTTGCCGAATCCTTTGCCGCACCAAGACAGCCCCAGCCGGGAGAAACTCTCCCGGCTGGGGCTGGCCATTTTTCGGCTTCGTTCAAGACTTGAGCGTTTTCTTATTGACACAGAGTGCGGCGTGGACCGGGAGGTCCACGCGACAGCCGGCCAGGAGGCCGGGGCTACCTGTGGCGGCGGTGGCGCGCTCAGCTTTCCCCGCGCTGATACCACTGTTTTCTGCGCACGATATGCAGGCCGGAGTCGATGAGGATGGCTACCAGGCCGAAGATCATGCAGAGGTCGGTGCGCGCCTGGTGGAGGAAGCTCATCCATCCGTAGCTTTGGAGCTTTTCCAGCGCGAACGGGCCCAAGGGCCGGCCCAGCAGGATGGGAATTTTGGTGGTGACCAGAGCCGTGATAATAACTACGAGCAGCACAAGGGCGGCGTCTCCGGCATAAAAGTTCAGCAGGATGAGTGCGCCGCCGGTGATCTCGACGCCGCCGACCAGCGCCGCCAATTGATGCGGGAAGGGAAGGCCGATGGCCGCAAAGCGCCCCGCGCCCATATCCTCGGGCCGGACAAACTTGAGAATGCCTTCCAGCAGGAAGACCAAACCCACCATCAGCCGGATCAGGATCATGGGAAGAGATTGGCGCACCGATTCCTCCATCAGATGTTTTGGCCGGGCAACTCTGGATCGCTTTTTTGCATCAGGCCATTCAATGAGAAGCATACCGCAAGGGCCAGGAGTTTGGGAAAAATGGAGGCAAATCTGTGAAAATCGGAAACTACAAAAAACAGAATTGCTTTAGGGCTGGAAGCTGAACGGTTTGCGGGATGAAGCGGAGAGGATTGTGGGAGTAGATTTAGCGAGTTAGTGTCCGCTTTGCGGACATGGCAAGTTGGCGAGTTGGCGGCGATCTTGGCAGTCAGGTGTTTTATCCCCGTGGGCTGGCGAAGCTGGTGGACGACTTTTGCCTAACTCGGAGAAGAGGCCGTCGGCAAAACGCCATCCGGGCTGGCGAGCAGGCTTTCGATGGAGGCGGAGAGGGCTTCGGGTTTGGTGGTCGGCGCATAGCGGCCTACGACATTGCCTTGGCGGTCCACCAGAAATTTGGTGAAGTTCCACTTGATCTTCCCGGAGCCGAAGATGCCGCGCTTGGCATTTTTCAGAAAGCGGTAAAGGGGATGGGCTTGGGGTCCGTTGACCTCGATTTTTGCGAAGAGAGGAAAGCTGACGCCAAAATTTTTCTGGCAAAAGGCGCCGATCTTGGCCTCCGTGCCGGCCTCCTGCGCGCCGAACTGGTTGCAGGGAAAGCCCAATACGGCGAATCCGCGCTCCTTGTAGACGCGGTAAAGCTGCTCCAGGCCAGCGTATTGAGGGGTAAAGCCGCATTGGCTGGCGGTGTTGACGATCAGCAGAACCTGGCCTTGAAACTGCTCCAGGCCAATTTCGCTGCCGTCCAGCAATGGGGCGGAAAACCCAAAAATTGTCTCCGCGGAGTTCTTCATTGGGAAAATACCTCGTTCAAGGTTGGATGCCCAGTTGGCTCGTCCTGCGTCTAATTATCATCTTGCGTACGCTGGCGGCAGGAAAAAGCCTCCCAACCCGCTGGAGTCCGTTAGACTGAGGAAGGGTTCTTCATCGAATCCAGCCCGACTCCGAAGGCTGTATGCGCGGCAGGGATTTCAGGGAAAGACGTGATTTTCGAGCCGATGCACAGCCCGGTGGTTTGGGCGGGGTGGGCGTGTTCCAATATAATCAATCTTTCCTGTAACAGGATCAGATTTTAAGCAGTGAGGGTGCCGATATTCTTCCCGTGAAGCTGAACTATGGACCGCACCAGTATTTTTGCTCGCCGCATGGCTCCAGCCCGGTGAAGAGACAGCGCAACTGCATCTGCCGCTTGGCGCGGACCACGAGCCGTCTGGCGCGGCTGGTGATCTGGGCCGGGCTGGCGCTAACCGCCGGTTCCGCCCTGGCCCAGCAGTCCGAGACCATCGATTCGATTCGGGTCATCGGCAACCGGCGCATTCCCAAAGAGACCATTCTTGCTCGCCTCTTTAGTCATGCTGGCGACAAATACGACCCGATCTCCATCGAGCGCGATTTCAACTCGCTGTGGAACACCTCGTACTTCGACAAACTGCGCATTGAACGCGAGGACACCGAAAAGGGCATCATCCTGGATGTCTTTGTCGTGGAAAAGCCCACCATTCGCGATATCACCTACAAGGGCAACAACTCCGTCTCGACGTCGGATATTCTTGACCGCTTCAAAAAAGAAAAGGTCGGCCTTTCGGTAGAGAGCCAGTACAACCCGGCCAAAATCAAGCGGGCCGAGACTGTCATCAAAGATCTTCTCTCCGAGCACGGGCATCAGTTTGCCACCATCAAGACCGAGGTCAAGACGATTCCCCCGGCGAACGTGCAGATTATCTTCAACATCAAAGAGGGGCCCACGGTCAAGGTGGGTCAGATCCGGTTCACCGGCAATGAGCACATCAACTCGCTGGTTCTGCGCCGCTCGATGAAGAACCTGAGGCCCGTTGGCATTCCTTACTCGCTCATCTTCGAGAATCTCTTTTCGCAGACCTTTGACGCCACCAAGCTGGAGGAGGACTCCGAGCGGGTGCGCTTTGCCTATCGCGATCGGGGCTACTACAACGCGGCGATCGAGGAGCCCAAGACGCAGATTCGCGACGAGGGCGGCCTGAATTGGTTCACCTTCCGGCCCAACAAGGGCAAGCGGATCGACATTCTGCTCCCCGTGGAAGAGGGCGAGCGCTACCGGCTGGGCACCATCACCTTCACCGGCAACAAGGCGATCAAAAATGAAAAGGCGCTGCGCTCCACCTTTGCCGTCAAAGACGGCGATTGGTTCAACGCCACGCTGATCAGCAAAGGCCTGGAGAACCTCAAGAAGGCCTACGGACAGAACGGCTTCATCAACTTCGGCGCCATTCCCAAGCCGACCTACGACGAAGAGAAGAAAACCGTTTCGATGGTGATCGACATCGATGAGGGAAAGCCCTTTTACGTTTCGCGCATTGAGTTCCAGGGCAACGTGATCACCCGCGACAAGGTCATTCGCCGCGAGTTGATGCTGGAAGAGGGGCAGGTCTACAACTCCAATCTGTGGGAGTACAGCCTGCTGCGCCTGAACCAGCTCGAGTACTTCGAACCCCTCAAGGTGGATCAGGACTCCGAGGCCCATCAGGACTCCGAGGCGGGCACGGTGGACCTGCTGCTGAAGGTGAAAGAGAAGGGCAAGAACTCAATCGGCCTGAACGGCGGCATGAGCGGCCAGTCGGGCGCGTTTCTGGGCGTGAATTACTCGACCAACAACTTCCTCGGCTTGGGCGAAACGCTTAGCCTGCAAGGCAATTTGGGCAGCATCAGCCGCCAGTTCAGCTTCGGCTTCTCGCAGCCATACGTGCATAACCGCCCGCTCAACGTGGGTTTCCAGATTTACAACCAAAAGCAGGACTTCAACGCCTCCAAGAACTACGCGGCGCAGACCGGCCAGTCGGCCAACCTGACGCAGGCGCAGTCGTCGCTGGTGCAGAACTACAACCAGGGCTCGAACGGATTGACCTTTTCGCTGAACTATCCCCTCAAGCGCCACGCCTTCCAGCGCGTAGGCTTCACTTATTCGCTGAGCAAGTCGACGATCACCACTTTCAGCACCGCCTCGCAGACCTTCTTCCAGACCATCTCCTTCCGGTCGGGCGTCCAGGGAGCCAATGCGCTGGCCGGCATCATCAACAGCATGGCCTCTTTCTCCTATACCTACAACACCATCAACAATCCCATGCGCCCGCGTACCGGCAAGGAATACACAGTGGTCATGCAGACGGCCGGCATCTGGGGTAACGTGCGTTATATCCAGCCCATGGTGGCCTACAAGCAGTTCCTTCCCATGCACTACCTGATCCCCTCGGCCAGCGGGCGCAATGTGCTGGGCATCCGGGCGCAGTTGGGCTACGTGCAAGGCTATGGCGGCTCCGTGGCCCCGCCCAACAACCGCTTCTATGACGGCGGGGAGGCCCAGTTGCGCGGCTTCGATACCCGCGCCGCTACGCCGTACGGCTATGTTCCCAGTCGCGCCAATGTGCAATTGACCATGCCGGATGGCAACTGCGTACCGCGCTTTCCCGGAAACCGCGCAGATACCGAGTGCCTTCAGGTTCCAATCCCCATATATGGCATCGCTTCGATTGGCGGCGATACGAATCTCATCTCCAACATCGAGTACCGCATTCCTATCGTCGGCTCGGTCACCTTTGCCTTCTTTGACGACTTTGGCATCGACACGGCCATCAACAAGGGGCAGTTGAAGCAGAGTATCGAAGGATTTAACTCCCTGACCGCGCCGCTCTACGGCTGCCCGAATATCGTCACTTCTCCAGATGGAACCACCAATACTTGCCAGGGAGGCATACAGGGTTCGCAGGTCGGCTTCCTGCGGAACATTCACCCCATCTCCGGAACCAACTTCGTGCCTCGTATGTCCACCGGCGCGGAACTCTCGGTCATCATGCCGGTCATCAACGCGCCCTTCCGCTTCTTCTGGGCCTACAACCCGTTGCGGCTCTACGAGCAGCCTTACTGCAACCTGGGACTGGGCAGCCACAAGGACAGTTGCTCCGGCGAGCTGATCACCCGCAGCATGTTCCCGAGCGGCGCGGGCTACCGCGGCGCGGGCGACAACACCTTCAAAGAAGTGAGCGGCGCGTACGGAGCGCGGGATATCTTCCGCGAGCCGCGCAAAACCTTCCGCTTCACGGTCTCCACGACCTTCTAACCCGCAAAACCGCGGATGATCTGAGGGGTATGGGCTTCGGCTCATGCCCCTCAGTTGTTTGTGGCCTATGAGTTTATTATGAGTCTCCTCCTCAATCAAAGCGGAAAGCGCTGATCGCCGCGCCCATCGGCTCATCGCTGAAGACGCGCTTCCCCGGCGCTGCGCCGCCTGCTCCCGCAGCCACCATCAACGGAATCAGGTGCTCCTCGCGGGGATGAGCGAAAACGGCAAAGGGTGCCTTGCGCCAGTTGGTCAGCAGTTGGTCGCGCTCCGCCGCTGGCGATTCAACCGCTTGAGTCAGCCATGCGTCAAAGGCTCGCGCCCGCTCCACGGTCTCCGGGCGAAGATACGCGCGCAGGTTGTGGAAGCTCATTCCGCTGCCTACGATCAGAACGCCCTCGTCGCGCAGAGGAGCCAGCGCCCTCCCCGCCGCCAAGTGCAGCGCCGGATCAAGAGAAGCCGCCAGAGAAAGCGTGACTACCGGGATCCGCGCATCGGGAAAAGCCACCTTCAGCGGCACAAAGACGCCGTGGTCGAAGCCTCTGCTCTTGCTCACCGCGTTGGGCAAGCTAGCCTGCTCCAGCGACCCGGCCACGCGCTTGGCCAGTTCCGGCGAACCGGGTGCGGGCCAGGTGAGTTTGTAGGTGTGCGCGGGGAAACCGGTGTAGTCGAAGATCAGCGCGGGCTGCTGGGCGGCGCTGGCGGTGAAGGCAGGCTCCTCCCAGTGACCGCTGATGACCACCATGGCTTTGGGAGGAGCAGGCAGCGAGGCCGCCAACCCCTCCAGAAAGCGCTGGGTAGCGTTCCAGGTATTGGACGGACCCCACGTCCAATCCATGAAGAAGCAGGGGCCTCCGCCGTGGGGAAGAAAGATGGCTGGCTGGCGTTCGATGGTCATTGGGCATCCTCCAAAAAATCTCGATCCGATTCTCCGAACCGGGAGATAGTTGTTAGAACAACTATCGTTTGGATGCAGCATCTGCTCCGTGGATTCACGCCAGCCTGAACAGTGTCGTCTCAACGGTGCCCGCTACGCGGCTATTCCAGCGGAGCCGCCAGAAGGTAAACATAAACCAGCAGGGCAGCGCCGATAAAGGCGGGCATGAAGCCTACCCCAAAGCCGCCACCATGGTTGAAATAGATCAGCAGGCTCAGCGCTGCGCCAACCGCGATGCAGATGATGCCGCCGATCTTCATTCCTTCCCGCTTTCTTTGACGTTCCAACCGGCTTTGTTGCTGGAGCAGTTCCAGGGCCGCCTTGGCCCCTTCTCCGCTGGCTTCGGCCACGCGCCGGATCGTCTCGGCCTTGTAGAATGCCTCGCGCTCCTTGTGCTGCTTATCGATCCAGGTTACGGTGGGAATGAAAATTCCAAAGAGCGAGAACGCGCTGATGGAAAGAAATATCCACATACCGGCGCCCGCAAAGTCTTCGGGGCCGCTAAAGAGCAGAAAAGCCAGTGATGTCATAAAATCCTCCTGTTTCCTTTGTTGAGATTTTTCCGCTTGCAAACGGTGGGACAGAAAGCCGAGGATTGTGGTTGCATTTTCTCGAGAGCTTTCATTTCGCAAGAAAATGCAACCCGTTTGGCGAAGGCTCAGTCCCACAGATTGAAGAGGTTCCGCATTGACCGCATTGCACCCCAGCGCCGCGCAAGAGTTGGACCAGGCCGACGTGACCCGCGTGCTGGCTGGCGACGTGCGCGCCTTCGAGGGGATCGTCCGCCGCTGGCAAGGGCCGCTGGTCAATATGGCATGGCGTTACTGCCGTGATCGCGGTCGCGCCGAGGAGATGGCGCAAGAGGCTTTTCTGCGCGCATGGCGGGGGCTGGCGCACTGGCGGCGCGAATCGAGCTTTTCGACGTGGCTCTTTGCCTTGGCGGCCAACGTCTATCGCTCGGAGCTGAAGCGCTTTCCCACCGAGACGCTGCCGCTGGAAGCCGCGCCCGAGCCCTCTGGCCCTGCCTCGCAGCACCATGAAGCCGAAGGACGAGAACGCTACGAAGTAGTGCAGCGGGCTGTACTGGCTTTGCCCTTGCGTTACCGCGAGCCGGTCTTGCTCTATTATTTTCATGAGATGGATGTGACAGCCGCTGCTGCAACGATGGGCCTGCCGGAAGGAACCATGAAGGCGCGGCTATCCAGAGCGCGGGTTCTGCTGCGACAGCGCTTTCCGCAACTGTATGAGGAATCCCACCCTAGCCGCAAAAGCAAAGACGCGGCGAGGGTGGCGCACCCGGATTTTTGTAATAATGAGATCGCTAAAGGGACAGGAAAGGAGGCCTGAAGATGAATCAATCGAAGACAATCCGCAGCGAAGCAGAGTGCGCCGAGTTTGACGGCAAGATCGACGGCATTCTAGCCGCCGAAGACGAACTGTTCCCCTCTTCCGGCTTTCTGGCCTCGGTGATGGAGCGTGTGCGGGAAGAGGCCGCCGCGCCCGCGCCCATCCCGTTTCCGTGGAAGCGGACTGTGCCGGGAATTTTGGCCATTGCAAGCCTCTTTGGCTGGGGTGGATACTATCTCATCCGCCTAAGCCCGCCCGCTTTGAACCCATCCACTTCGCTTCCGGTTCAGTTGCCGCCGATCTCCGCGGCTTCCGTCGAGCAAGCAGGCTGGGTGGCGTTGGCATTGGGCGTTTCGCTGCTTTCCTGGCTGCTCGCACGCCGTCTCGCGGGCCGCGGCGGGCTGCTTTAATCCAGCAGCTTTTCTATCTCATCCAGATCGAAACGGGCAAGGCTTCCGGGAAGATCAAATGCGCGCGCCTCCAGCGGCTCCAGCCGCCCGCTCACGTACCGGTACTTGGGGCCGTCCGGATCAATCACCAGGATCGTTCGGACACCCATGCGCTCATACCTTCCGCACTTGGCCATCACTCGTTTGAGCGCATCGGGGGGAGAGAGAATCTCGAAGACCGCGACCGGCGGATGGGTAATGATCTGCTCGATGGGCCGGTTGCGGTCCAGAAGCGTCACATCGGGAACCAGAAAGCAATCGGGCGCAACCTGCACCCGCAACTCTGGGCGCACGCGAATCTGCCCTGTCCGTGCCTGTTGCTGAAACCATGAATAGATCGCTCCCTGCCAAGCGGAATGGTCGTTTTCTCCCAAGTTTCGCTCCTCGATCTCGCCCTCGATGTACTCGGCGTCAGGCTCGAAGGAGCTGCGCAGGTATTCTTCCACGGTGATAAAGGCTGTCGCGGTGGCCATGACTCCTCCCTTGCAACTTATCTTACTCCCAACAAGAGTAAAGCTGGGCCGTTGTCCGGCACCTCCGGCAACTTTATGAAACCAGCCGCCGTCCAATTGGCATATAATTTGTTCGTGAAATTATTCGGTCGTACGATGCTCTGAAGACTGCATCCGTGGCCGTGGAGGCTACTATGTTGAAGCCGTTGCTCTTCGTTTCTGCCCTTGTTTTGTTTGCGATTTCCGCAACCTCCAATGCCGGTCCGATGCCGCAGGAGAGCGGCAAGGTTTCTTCCTCCGGCCAGGCGAATTCGACCAAGCAGGCCGAAAAGGCGCAGGCGCGCGCCAAAGAACTCTATGGTCAAGAATGCGCCCTCTGCCATGGCGACAGCGGGAACGGCAAAACCGACGTGGCCACGTCGATGAAGGTGACTCTCGACGACTGGACCGATCCTAAAACGCTGGCCGCCAAGAGCGACAAGGAATTATTCGACATCATTCGCAACGGCAAGGGACAGATGACTCCCGAGCCGGTGGGCCGCGCCAGTGATGTGGAAGTGAGGAATCTCATTCTGTACATTCGTGCCTTGGCCAAGCAACCGGCGGCCGACGCGCCAGCGGCGCCTCCAGCTCCCGCAACGCCCCCTGCCACCAATTAATACCGGGACCGTGTGATTGTGGTTTGGCCGGACTGTAGCGCCGGCCTCCAGACCGGCTGTTGTGCGGACGTACTCGCCCACCACGGGGAGGGGGAAATCCACGGCCGTTTCTTTTTCCGCTCCTGTTCGAAAACCCGTACCGCGGGCAGCGTCTCTTCCATCAACCGAAGCAAGGACTCCTCGTCTGCTGTCATCATGGTGGGCTGCGCCAAATCGCCAAAATTTCCAGCATGATTTCCCCCGGCCCCCTTGCAAAGCACTTTCCTGCGCCAAGTGTTTACGCCTTGGATTGCAGCCCCAACCGCCCGTCTGCTCCCGTTGGAAAACCAAGTGGCAGCAGGCGTCCTCGCCCGCGCTTTTTCATCGCTGCGGCCATCAAGGCAAATTGCCGCAAAGCTCGCCGAAATACATAGCCCGCTGAGTCCACAAGGAGATTCATAAAAACTTTTTCATGCAAACGCGCGCATCTTTGTGAGTTTTCATTTATTGTATGTAAAGTAGCTTCAAGTAGTCCAAGTCTATTGAATTTTCCCATCAATAGACAGCGGACAAATCTGAAGAGGTTTTTCCCCCTCTTCCTTGCACGCTTCATCTTTGATTCACCAATCTGGAGGCCGTATGGCTCTGTATTGCCGCTTTTGCGGCTTGGAAAAGTTTCGCCCCTCGCACTTCCGGTTTCGTCCGTCGGATCTCGGTCAATTGCTCATCTTGCGGTTGCCGGTGCGCTGCTTGAACTGCGAAGAGCGGACCTTTGCCTCGCTCTATCAGTTTCTCAAGGCGCGCGGCAAGTACAAGGTGCGCGACCATGAACAGCGTCGCTCCACGGCGTAGCTTCGGTTGCGGAATTCCATGCCGCGCCGGAATGCTATAGGCTCATAGATGTATGGAAATCACCTGCAAACGCTGCCACCAAGCCGTCCTCGCGGAGAACTGCTACTGCCCATCCTGCGGATTGCCGCAACTGGTCTACCCCACCGACGGCGCCACGGCGCAAGCGCAGCCCGAGCGCTGGGACGGCGTGCTGCGCGATGCCGGCAGCATAAACTGGAAGCCGGCCCTGAGCGCCGCTCTGAAGCTGGCGATTCCCGCCGGGATATTCTGCGCGATCCTCTCTTCCGCAGGCATCAGCGAATTGTACGGAATGTTCTGGATGGCGGTCGCCGCTACCTGGGCGGTGGCGCTTTATATGCGTAGCCAGAAGCCCGCGTGGATCACCATCGGGGCAGGCGCGCGCATCGGGCTGGTCACAGGCGTACTGGGCGGATGGATGGCCTTTGGCATCTTTGGTTTTCTACTCTTTGCGCAGCGCTACCTCCTTCATCAGTCCAGCCAGATCGACGCCAATTGGAAGGCAGCTGTCGAAGCCAGCCAGCAGTTGACCGCTCAGATGGGGTTTTCAGATACCGCGCAGATGCAAAGCCAAAAGACCTTTATGCTCTCGCCTGAAGGCCACGCCTGCTTCACGGCTACTAGCCTTATCTTCAATTCGGTATTTCTGACTCTATTTGCCATCGTCGGCGGAGCGCTGGGAGCGCGTATGCTGGGCCGCTCGCGCCAGCCGGAAGTCTGACGCGCGGCGAATGAATTCTGTCCATTTCTCCACAACTTGCCCGCCGGCCCAAACCCTTCTATCCTGCATTAGATAGGCTACGAGAATCACTATGAATGAAGCTCCAAGCAATTCCGCCCTGCGCACCAAAAGCAGGCTGATGTCCGCCTCGGAGATTGAGCGCACGCTGGTGCGTCTGGCGCACGAGATCGTCGAAAAGAGCAACGGCAGCCCTGATCTGGCGCTGGTCGGAATCAAGCGCCGCGGCGTCCCGCTGGCCGAGCGCCTGGGCAAGCTGATCGGCGGCATCGAGAAGCGCCCCATCGACACCGGCGTCCTGGACATTCAGTTTTACCGCGACGATCTCTCCTCCACCGGAGTCCGCCCGGTGGTTACGCCCGGTTCCATCGGCTTCAAGATCGATGGCCGCGACGTGGTGCTCTGCGACGATGTGCTCTACACCGGCCGGACGATCCGCGCCGCCATGGACGCGCTCTTTGCCCATGGCCGCCCGCGCCGCGTGCAACTGGCCGTACTGATCGACCGCGGCCACCGCGAGCTGCCCATCGAGGCGGCCTACGTTGGACGCCGCATCCCCACCAGTAGCCGCGAGATCATCGAAGTCAAGTTCAACGAAGTCGATAGCGACGAGCAGGTGCTGCTGGCCGAGCGGATGGACTGAAAGGCAGTTCACAGTTCACAGTTGTCAGTTCTCAGCCAAAAACTGACAACTGAGAACTGAGAACGGAGAACTGAGAACTGAAGACATGACTCAGAACGCTGAAAAATCCCGCCGTCCGCTGCACACACCGCCTGTTGCCGCATCCTTGTTCCCGTTTCATCCCGGCTCGATGCTCTCGGTTCTGGATTTCAGCTTGGATGAGTTGAGCCACATCCTCGACCGCGCCACGGCGTTGGAGAATCAAGACCCGCTGACCCGCGCCCGCATCCTGGCCAAGCGCCGCATCGCGCTGCTCTTCTACGAGTCCTCGACCCGCACCCGCACCAGCTTCGAGCTGGCCGCCAAAACACTGGGCGCTGACACCTCGCTGGTTTCCGACAAGTCGTCGAGCATTGAAAAGGGTGAGTCGCTCAAGGACACGGGCCTGACGCTGCGTGCCCTCGGCGCCGAGGCCATCATCCTGCGCCACCCCAACTCCGGCGCGGCATGGCTGCTGGAGGCCGAGACCCGTCTGCCCGTCCTCAACGGCGGCGACGGAATGCACCAGCATCCCACGCAAGCGCTGCTCGATCTGCGCACGATGCTCGCTCATTTCGACCCAATTTCCAAAACATTTCATTCTGAGCAATCAATACAAGCTTGTCATCCTGAGCGAGCGCAGCGAGTCGAAGGACCTGCGGTTCCGTCCGCCCCGCACCCCATCCATCAAGTCACCGTCGAAACCCTCTCCGGCGTCACCGTAGCCATCACCGGCGACATTTTGCACAGCCGCGTTGCCCGTTCGAATATGCTCTTGCTGCCGCGTCTGGGCGCGCGCGTGATCCTCTGCGGTCCCAAGGCTCTCTTGCCCGATCTGGCCGCGCAGGCCGGACCCGGCATCACCATCGAACGCGACTTCGAGGCCGCGCTGGCTCAGGCGCAGGTGGTGATGATGCTGCGCATTCAGGCCGAACGGCTGGCCGGATTGCAACTTGACTTGGACGAGTACAAGGCCGCCTACCAGCTCGACAGCCAACGCCTCGCCGCTTTCGCACCGAAAGCCATCGTCCTCCATCCCGGCCCCATCATTCGTGGCCTGGAGATCACCGCCGACGTAGCCGACGGCCCGCAATCCGCGATCCTAGAACAAGTCCGCCACGGCGTCGCCATCCGCATGGCCGTCGTCGAGCGCGCGCTGACGGCAAAGATGAAGAACGCGGCTTGACGAAAAATCACTCTCTTGCATTCGTGGTAGTCTATAAACTACAGAGTCTTCGATGATCGAATTCAAACAGACCGAGAGCTTCCGGAAGTGGCGCGTGCGCATCAAGGACGTGCGGATGCGTGCTCTGATCGCTTCTCGTCTTGATCGTCTGGCCTTTGGTCATGCTGGAGATGTTAAGCCGGTTGGGGAGGGAGTCAGCGAATTGCGTATCGACCATGGACCAGGCTACCGCATCTACTTCCAAAAGAGGGGCAACACCATCATTATTCTGTTGTGCGGGGGAGACAAGAGCACGCAGGCAAAGGACATTCAAACAGCAAAGCGGCTGGCGGCCGTATGGAGCGAAGAAAATGGGTGAGAAAACCAAACTGGAAAAACTGACCACTTACGATCCTGCCGAGGATCTTGTCTCCGACAAAGCTATTGCGATCTTCATGGCCGAGGCATTTCAAACCAATGATACAGGCTACATCGCGCATGCTCTCGGCGTCATTGCACGCGCCAAGGGAATGGCGCAGATTGCCGGCCAAACGGGATTGTCCCGCGAGCAGCTTTACCGCTCCTTCAGCGAAAAAGGCAACCCGACGCTGAAGACGACGCTCGCCGTGATGAACGCTCTCGGCGTCCAATTAACAGCGAAGATTCCAAACGCTGCTTGAGGGAAAAGTAGCTCTCTTGGGTTCGTGGTCTCCGATCCTTCGCGATAAAACTACGAAAGGATAGGGTGCCCGGTCGTTGGCACACATCCCGGAGCGACTGTCTGTTTTGTCAAGAGAAAATTTAATGGCTGTCGGCGATTCCCGGAGTTTTTTGAGGCATGGCGATCTTTCCGCCCGATGGAATAGGCAGTGCCCGGGAGCAAGCT
>Ga0224559_1001026_pt1 | contig 16036 bp, 8 predicted proteins | sample 714S33034metaG_FD_180676 | JGI IMG/M metagenome (GOLD analysis project Ga0224559, IMG submission 180676) | Peat soil microbial communities from Stordalen Mire, Sweden - 717 S3 30-34 | ecosystem: Environmental > Terrestrial > Soil > Wetlands > Peat | place: Sweden: Norrbotten County, Stordalen... | reverse complement strand
GCTCAAAATGGACCTGGGGATCAACCTGGTGACCGGGACCGCCGGCACGGTCACCCGGCCCGAGGGGATTCAGGCACAGTACGGCGGCCTGCCCATGGAACATATGTTCATGGCCACCGAGATCACCGAAAAAGGCCTGGCCATGATGGCCGAATTTGTCGCCGCGGTCCGCGACGTGGTGGGCATGGACATTCCGCTCTCCGCCGATCATTTCGGCCCCCTGGGCGTCAACAGTTGCATCCGGTTGGGTAAGGCGCTGACCAAATACAACCTCTCCTGGCTCGAAGACATGATCCCCTGGCAGGAGACTGAACTGCTGAAGAAGATCGCCGACGCGGTGGATCTCCCCATCCTCACCGGTGAGGACATCTACCTGAAAGAGCCGTTCGAGGTGCTGTGTCGGAACCATGCGGTGGATATCATCCACCCGGATCTGCTGACCTCCGGGGGGATTCTGGAAACCAAGAAGATCGGCGACATGGCGCAGTCCTACGGCGTCCCCATGGCATTACACTGCGCGCACACGCCCGTCGGGGCGCTGGCCTCGGTGCACGCGGCGGCGGCGACGGAGAACTTCCTGGTGCTGGAGAATCACGCCGTGGACGTGCCCTACTGGAGCGACCTGGTGGACGGCATCGAAAAGCCCATCGTCAACCACGGCTACATCACCGTGCCGGACAAGCCGGGCCTGGGCATCACCCTCAACGAAGCGGCCTGCAGGCAGCACCTGGCCGAGCCGGGATGGTTCGAGCCCACCGACCAGTGGAACAACATCGGGCGGCCGAACGATCGCCTCTGGAGTTAGGTGGGACAGGCGCTTTCGCCTGCCAACTCGTGGTCTGAGCAGCGCGGTTGGCAGGCGGAAGCGCCTGCCCCACCTTCACTTCGCTAGACTGGGAGCATGGTGCGCAAGCTTCTGGCTTTGGCGTGGCTGCTTCCCTTTCCGGTTCATGGCGGGGCGGTAGCCGATATCGCGCGCGCCGTGCGCGAGAACAGCTTCGACCGCGACCAGTGCTACCGGGTGCGCGACCTGAGGGTCGTCAAAGAAGACATAAAGATCTATCTTACCTACGGGTACCTGATCTTCAGCAAGCCGGTGGCGGGGCGCCGCACGGCGGCGGTCTTCTCTACCGACGTGGAAGGGGGCGACGGCGAGGTCATCCTGCTGCCACCCGACCGCGCCGAGCGCCGTTCGCTGGCCGCCTTTGCCGACACGCCGAATCTGAATGAGCACATTCGCGCCGTCGTACTGCTCTTCACCGGCGACGTCTACGACCAACTGATCGGCCAGATCGCCGCCAACCCAGCCAATCGCAAGGCGCCGGAGATGGCGCCCATACTGGACGAAGAGTGGAGTCCGGTGCTGCGCAGCCTGGGCGCAAGCTATCAGATAAGGCTGACGCTCGATCTGCTGGCGGGACCGGCGCACGCCGACCATCTGTTCGCAGGCATGTTCCGCAGCACCAATCTGGGCACCTTCGATCTGATTTACGACCCGGACAACATCGAGCAGATCATGGCCGGGCAGCTCGCCACCCGCTACAACCGCCTGTTCTTCGACGTCTGGACCAGTTTTCCCTCGCGATCCGCGCGCCAGCACCCCACGCCGCTGGTGCGCGATCCGCAACTGGCCGATTACCGGATCGACGCCACCGTGGCGCCCGACCTGACCTTGAACGCGATCTCGCGCCTCAAGGTGACCGTCAAGGCGGCGTCGCTCGCCGTGGTGCCTTTCGAGATTGCGCGCGAGATGTCGGTGACCGAGGTGCGCGTGGACGGTGTGCCCGCGGAAGTGCTGCAAGCCGAAAGCCCGCGCCTCAATCTGGCGCATGGCGGCAACGATCTATTCCTGGTGGCGCCGGCGGAACCGCTGCGCGCCGGCCGCGAGTACGAGTTCGAGTTTCACCATTCCGGGAAGGTGATTTACGAGGCCGGCGACCATGTTTACTACGTTGGTTCCCGCGGCAACTGGTATCCGGCCAACGGGCTCCGCTTTTCCAACTTCGACCTCACGTTCCGCTTCCCACGCGACCTGGATCTGGTCAGCGTGGGCGATACCGTGGAGGATCGCACCGAAGGCTTTACGCGCGTGGTGCGCCGCCGTACCAGCGCGCCGGTGCGCTTCGCGGGATTCAACCTGGGCGATTTCGTCCACGCGAAGGTCGAGCGCGGAGGGTTTGTGGTGGACGTCTGTGCCAACCGCAAGCTGGAACCTTCGCTGCAGCCGCACCCCTCCCTGCCCCAGCCGATAGAGGTGGACGCCGGCCGGCAGCGCCGGCCAGTGCTGGAGCCGGGGTATACATTCGAGCCGCCTCCTCCGAACCCGCTGGAGCGCCTGCAAACGCTGGCCGGCGAAGTGGCTTCCGCCATGGAGTTCATGGCTTCGCGGTTCGGACCGCCGGCGCTGCCGCATCTTACCGTCTCACCCATCCCCGGCACTTTCGGCCAGGGGTTTCCGGGGCTGCTCTACCTTTCCACGCTGGTCTATCTGAAAAACATGCCGGGCACCCACACGGGCGACGCCCCCGCTTCGACCGAGTTGTTTTTTCAGGACGTACTGCAGGCGCACGAAACCGCCCACCAGTGGTGGGGCAACCGGGTCACGGCGGCCACCTACCGCGACAACTGGTTGATGGAGGCGCTCGCCAACTACTCGGCCCTGCTGTACCTGGAAAAGCGGCGCGGCACGCACAGCCTGGAAATCATGCTGCTGAACTATCGCGACTCCCTCCTGGCCAAAAATGAAGCCGGCCAGACGGTGGATTCCGCCGGCCCGATCGTGCTCGGCACGCGCCTGGAAAGTTCCCAGGAACCCCGCGCCTGGCGCACCATCACCTACGGCAAAGGGAGTTGGATTATGCAGATGCTGCGCGGCCGCTTAGGCGACGATCGCTTCCTGGCGCTGTTGGCTGAGACCATGAAGCGCTACGACCACAAGGACATCTCCACCGAACAGTTCCGCCTGCTGGCGGCGGAGTTTCTTCCGGCGAAATCCGACGACCCGAAACTGCAGACCTTCTTCGAACAATGGGTCTACGGCACCGGCATCCCAACGATGAAGCTGAGTTGGACGGTGAAGGGTACGGCGCCGAACCTGCGGCTGAGAGGCACGGTGACGCAATCCGGCGTGGACAAAGATTTCACGGCGACCGTGCCGGTGGAGATTGTCCTCGCCAAGGGCCGCACGATGACGCAGTGGGTCCGCTCCGCCGACGTTCCGGTGACGTTCAGCGTCGCCCTGAAGGCCGCCCCCCTGAAAGTGTCGCTGGATCCGCACTACGCGCTACTGAGGAAGTAAGGGGAATAAGTTGGCTCATGACGCCCAAAGGGGCGTCGTTCTTCAATCGACCGCCACTGCAACGAACGGGCTGATCAAATTGTTCGCGCCATCGAACTCGCAGTCCATCGTCGCCTCGATCTCTAGCATGCCGTTCTTCTCCACTTCGGCACGCACGTTCTCGCTCACCGCCAGGCGCGTCAGCTCCATCGTGTTGCGGATCCAGCCGTAGGTCACCTCGCCCAGGTCCAGGCGTCCCACCGTGGGCGCGATGCGCTCCAGACACTCCCGGTCGGTGGGGAAGTGGATCGGCGTGCGGATCGCCGCCGGCGTGTTCGCGGTCAGCGAGTTGATCCACGTCGGCTCCCAGTTGATGCGCTTCACCAGGCGGTCCGTCACCACGTCGGCCATGCCCATGCCCACCGAGCTATCATAGGTGTGCTCGCTCAGGTTGCGCACGAAAATCCGCTGGAATTGCGGCGTATTGGGCCAGGGATTGTACTGGCCCTGCACGCCCCGGTTGGCCACCTTCGTGTCCATGCCCGCGCCCGAAATATTCTTGCCGATCTCGTCCATGATCAGGATGTCCAAATCCATCGGAATGGTCGCCATCCAGCTCTTCACCAGCGCCAGGTTCTCCTCCTCGCGCGTTTCCATGGCTTCCACCGGAACCGCGTCCACCTTCGCCGTGTTGTGGTACGCGTCCTCGAGAATCGCCAGGCCACCCAGAATCTTGCCCGATTTCAACACCTGCCGGCCCACGCTGCGAATCACGTATTCCAGGCCGAGACGATAGGCGTACGAGTGATACCGCTGCGCGCCGGCGAATTTCCCGAGGCCTATGGCCATCATCTTGAACAGCCCGCTCTCAATCTTGCCGGCGAAATCGGTGTGCCACTTCACCCGGCCCACCAGCATTACCCCGTCGGCGTCATAGGCCACCTTGTCCATGAAAGCCTCGATGCCGTCGGACGTCTTGCCGAGCGACACCACTTCCAACTGGCTGATCAGCGGGCAGCCCATCGTGGCCGCGGTGATTCCGTAGCTGGCCAGCACCTCGGCCTGCCCGGCGGCGTTGGCCGCCCCGTGACTTCCCATGGCCGGGAAGAGCACCGGCTGCATGCCCTGCTCCTGGAAGTACCGCACCACCTGGTTCACGATGGTGGCGATGTTGTGGATACCGCGGCTACCCACGCCGATGGCGACGCGCGCACCGGGCTGCAAGCGCCCGGCGAAATCGCTGGCGGCGAGTTGTGCCCGCACACTGGCGGCGACATCGACGAGCTTGCGATCTGGAAACTTCTGGCGAATTACCAGCAGGCGGGGAAATTGCATGACTGAATTATTCTAACTTAATGTAGGACAGGCCTCCTGGCCTGTCCCTGTCGAAAACGGCCGATCTCCAGGGACAGGCCAGGAGGCCTGTCCTACCCTACAGCCCCGCCTTCTTCCACAACTCGTCCACCCGCCGCTTGACCTCTGCATCCATCCCGATCACCCCCGGCCACGGGCGCGTGAATCCCTCGCCGGGCCACTTGCGCGTGGCGTCGATGCCCATTTTCGACCCGTAATTCGCCAACCTGCTGGAATGGTCCAGCGAATCCACCGGGCCCATTACGAACTGTATATCGCGCTCCGGATCGATGTTGTTGAGCGCCTTCCACGCCACTTCACTGTAGTTCTGCACGTCCACGTCTTCATCCACCACCACGATCACCTTGGAGAACATCGCCTGCCCCGTTCCCCAGATGGAGTGCATCACCTTGCGCGCGTGTCCCGGATAGCTCTTGCGCATGGAGACCAGAATCAGATTGTGGAACACGCCCTCCGGCGGCATGGCGATATCGCGCACCTCGGGCAATTGCATACGCATCAGCGGCAGAAAGATGCGCTCGATCGCCTTGCCCATGTAGTAGTCCTCCATGGGCGGCGGGCCGACGATCGTGGTGGCGTAAATCGGCTCCTTGCGCTGCGTCACGCAGGTCACGTGAAACACGGGATATTCGTCGGCCAGCGAGTAGAAGCCGGTGTGATCGCCGAACGGCCCCTCGGTGCGCAGCTCGCCCACCTCCACGTAGCCTTCCAGCACGATCTCGGCCTGCGCCGGGACCTCCAGATCGCAGGTCTGGCACTTCACCATTTCCACCGGACTCTGCCGCAGGAAGCCGGAGATCATCATTTCGTCGAGGTCCGGCGGCAGCGGCAAAATCGCCGAATACATGGTGGCCGGGTCGGCGCCGATGGCCACCGCCACATCCATCCGCTTCTGTCCCTGCTGCTCGATCCGGCGATAGTGTTCCGCGCCCTGTTTGTGGGTCTGCCAGTGCATGCCCGCGGTGCGCTCGTCGTACACCTGCATGCGGTACATGCCGCAGTTGCGCTTGCCCGTGTCGGGATTGCGCGAGAACACCAGCGGCAGCGTGATGAAGCGTCCGCCATCCTCGGGCCAGCATTGCAGCACCGGGTAATCCAACAGCGAGAACCCGTCCGTGCGCACCACTTCCTGGCACGGTCCCCTGGACACGATCTTGGGGAAAAACGCGCCCATCTCGGCCAGCTTGGGCAGCATCTTCAACTTGCCGATGAGGCCCTCGGGCATGCGCATCTCCAGGAACTCCACGATGCGCCGCGCCACTTCCTCCACCGAGTCCACTTCGAGGGCGATCTCCATTTTGCGCATCGACGCGAAGCTGTTCACCAACACCGGGATTTTGAACCCTGTGGGCCGCTCAAACAGCAGCGCCGGTCCGCCCCGCTTCACCGCGCGATCGGCGAATTCGGTGATCTCCAGGCGCGGGTCCACTTCGAAGGGAATGCGTACCAGTTCCCTATTCTTTTCGAGCGCGCGCACAAATTCGCGCAGATCCTGATAGGCCATAAGTTACGAGTATGCCGCAAACCCGGGACAGCCACCATATTCCCGGCACCGTTTGCCGGAATTATGGTGACCCTGTCCCAGGGTTTGGCCACCGGATACGCGACCATCCGCTGAGATCTTCCCCCCTGAATCTTGTTACCCTGTGTTTCATACCCCAACTTCCGAGGAGAATGAATGCCTAACCGAGTGGCCTTTGTTACGGGCGCCAGCCGTGGAATCGGCCGTGCCATCGCTCTCACGCTGTCCCGCGCGAATTTCGACATCGTGGTGGCTTCACCCGAAGTCGAACTCAACGAGCAGGTGGCCGAAGAGATCCGCGCCTCTGGCGGCCTGGCGATGACCCTGAATCTCGACGTGACATCGCCCGAGAGCGTCAAGGAAGGCTTCGCCAAGACGCTGAAGGACAAGGCCCGCATCGACGTGCTGGTCAACAACGCCGGCATCACCCGCGATGGCCTTGCCGTGCGCATGAAGCAGGCCGATTGGGACCTCGTCCTCAATATCAATCTCACCGGCGCGTTCCGTTGCTCGCAACAGGTACTGCCCGGCATGATGCGCAACCGTTGGGGGCGGATCGTCAATATGGCCTCCGTGGTGGGGCAGGCGGGAGGGGCCGCCCAGGCTAACTACGCCGCCTCCAAGGGCGGCCTGATCGCCATGACCAAGGCCCTGGCCCAGGAGATGGGCAGCCGCAACATCACCGTCAACGCTATCGCCCCCGGCTACATCGAAACCGACATGACGCGCGTTCTGCCCGAAGAGGTGAAGGCCAAGTACCTGGCCCAGATTCCGCTCGCCCGCCCCGGCCAACCCGAGGACATCGCCAACGCCGTAAAGTTCCTGGCCTCCGACGAGTCCGCCTACATCACCGGCCACGTCCTCGCCGTCAACGGCGGCATGTACATGTAGCCTGCAAAGGTGGGGCATGCTTGCCAATCCGATTGAAGCTCGGACTTTCTTCCTTCGCGCTCTTCGCTCGGTACGCACTCGGGGGTGCTTAACCATCTTTTGGCACGACGAACGGGCAGCATATCCCGCGGGGCAAACCCTGGGACAGACAGCCAGTTTCCGGCAAACTGCGCCGGAAACTTGGTGTCAGTCCCGGGTTTGCGGCGCATTTCTGCCCAGCGCCCCAAAACGGTTAAGCACCCCGCACTGGGCCGTTTGGCACCCTTCTCCAACCGCCGTGCTACCATCAGTGATGCCCACTAAAGTCTCCGTTTTCAGCAACGGGCCCATCCGTATCGAAGGTGACTTCGAGATTCTGGACCCCACCGGCGCCGCCTTCGGGCTGGCTGGCCGTACCGTGATTTCGCTCTGCCGCTGCGGCCAATCCGCCAACAAACCCTTCTGCGACGGCGCCCACGCCCGCACCGGCTTCAACGACGCCGTGGCCGCCCGCGAGCTTCCCCCGCCCAAGCCCAAACTGTAGTTCCAAATTATTTGCCTAATTTGAGCCATTGCCGGTGCCAGCCGGTAACATTACGATGAGGACTGTCGCCTAACAGGTAGATTCCGCTATGCCTACACTCCCGGCTCCTGTCTCCAGGGGCCATCGAAAAACGTACCGGACGCTCTCGGCTTTGGGCCTGACGTCGATTCTGGCTCTGGCCTTTTGCGCCTGTTCGAATACCGGCGCCACGGCCGCGAAAACTGACCCCTCCGGCGGAGGCGGCAGTGGCAAGGGCGGCGGACGTCGCGGCGGTGGCGATGTTCCCGTCACCGTGGCCAAGGCCTCCACCCGCGACGTGCCGGTGGAAATCCAGGTCATCGGCAATGTCGAGGCCTACTCCACCATCACCGTCAAAGCTTTGGTGGGCGGTCAGTTGACCAACGTTTATTTCAAGGAAGGCGACTTCGTCAGGAAAGGCGAGAAGCTGTTCGATATCGACCGCCGTCCCCTCGAAGCCGCCTACAATCAGGCCGTCGCCAATATCGCTCGCGACCAGGCCTCGCTCCTCCAGGCCCAGGCCAACATGGCGCGCGATGCGGCTAACGCCAAGTATCAGGATTCTCAGGCCAAACGTTACGGCGAACTCTTCACTGCCGGCGTCATTTCCAAAGACCAGGCGGAGCAGTTACGCGCCGGCGCCGATGCCAGCGCCCAGGCCGTCAATGCCGACCAGGCCGCCATCGCCAGCGCCCAGGCCGCCATCGGTGCCAGTCAGGCCACCGCGGAAAACGCCAAGGTCCAACTGAGCTACACCACCATCTATTCTCCCATCGACGGCCGCACCGGCAACCTCACCGTCAAACAAGGTAACGTGGTCACCGCCAACAATATGGACATGATCACCATCAACCAGGTTGAGCCCATCTACGTCACTTTCTCGGTTCCCGAAGCCCAGTTGACGGCCATCAAAAAGTACATGGCGATGGGCAGCCTCAGCGTCCGCTCACGTCCGCAAGATGCCGACACCGCCGATGAAGAGCGCGGCGCCCTCACTTTTGTCGACAACACCGTCGATATCACCACCGGCACCATCAAGCTGAAGGGCACTTTCCCCAACACCGACCACAAACTGTGGCCCGGCCAGTTCGTGCGCGTGACCCTGCTGCTCACCACCCAAGCCAATGCCGTGGTGGTTCCCAATCAAGCCATTCAGACCGGCCAGGCTGGTGCTTTTATCTACGTCGTCAAGGAAGATAAAACGGTCGAAACCAGACCCGTCGTGGCCGGCGCGCGCGTCGGCCAGGACATGGTCGTTAACGAGGGGATCAGTGCCGGTGAAACTGTTGTCATCGAAGGACAGTTGCGATTGGCGCCCGGCAGCAAGGTCGTCGTCCGCGACAGCAAAGGGAGCGGAGGCGGAGGCCGCGGCGGACGAAAGAGCTAAGAGGGGCTGGGGTTAGAGGGGATACGCCGTGAACATTTCGGAGACCTTTATACATCGGCCGATCGCCACCAGTCTTCTGATGGCTGGCGTGGCCCTGTTCGGCGTGATTGCTTATAACAGCCTGTCGGTCAGCGATCTGCCGCAGGTTGACTACCCCACCATCACGGTCAGCGCCAGCCTGCCCGGCGCCAATCCCGATACCATGGCGTCCTCCGTCGCCACCCCTCTGGAACGGCAGTTCACCACCATCGCCGGGCTGGATTCCATGATCTCCAACTCCGGCCAGGGCTCGACTTCCATCACCCTGCAATTCAGCCTGAGCCGCGATATCGATGGTGCCACCGTCGATGTCGAGACGGCCATCGCCGAGGCCATGACCCTGCTGCCCCCCGGCATGCCCACGCCGCCCTCCTTCCGCAAGGTCAATCCGGGCGATGCGCCCATCATCAACCTCTTTCTCACCTCGCCCACCATGCGCCTCAGCGACCTTGATGAGTACGCCGAAACCATGCTGGCGCAGCGCGTTTCCATGGTGGAAGGCGTCGCTCAGGTGCAGGTCTATGGCTCCGCCAAATACGCCGTGCGGGTCCAGGTGGACCCCAACGAACTGGCTACCCGCCAGATCGGGCTCAATGAAATCGATGCTGCCCTCCGCAATTGGAACGTCAACATCCCCACCGGCACGCTCTACGGCCCCAACACCGCCTACAATATCCAGGTCAACGGCCAGTTGATGAGGGCCTGGAACTACCGGTCCATGGTGGTGGCCTACCGGAACGGCGCGCCCGTCCGGTTAGGCGACGTAGCCCACGTCATCGACAGTGTGGAAGACGATAAGCAGTTCGCCAAGATCTACGGTGCCGAGTACGGCAAGACAGGCACCGCGGGCGTCAGCCTGGCAGTCATGCGCCAGCCCGGCAGCAACACCATCGAAGTGGCCGACAATATCAAACGCCTGCTGCCCGTCTTCCAGTCGCAGATCCCGCCCACCGTCCATCTCGCCATCCGCGGCGATCGCTCCAAGAACATTCGCGAAGCCTTCCAGGACATTCAGTTCACCATGGCCGCCACGCTGATCCTGGTGGTGCTGGTCATTTTCCTCTTCCTGCGCAACTTCTCGGCCACCATGATCCCAGCCATGGCCCTGCCGTTTTCAATCGTCGGCACCTTCGCCGTCATGAAGCTGCTCAACTTCAGCCTCAACAACATCTCCATGATGGCGCTGATCCTCTCCATCGGCTTCGTCGTGGATGACGCCATCGTCATGCTGGAGAATATCGTCCGCCATATCGAAATGGGCGAGACGCCCATGCAGGCCGCGCTCTCCGGCAGCCGTGAGATCGGCTTCACCATCGTCAGCATGACGCTGTCGCTCGCCGCCGTGTTCATCCCCATCCTCTTCATGGCCGGCATTCTGGGCCGCCTCTTCCGCGAGTTCGCGGTCACCATCTGCGCCGCCATTCTGATCTCCGGCATGGTCTCCATCAGCCTCACCCCCATGCTGTGCAGCCGCTTCCTGCGCGCGGGCAAGGATACCGCGCACGGCATCTTCTACCGCGTCATGGAAGGTGTCTTCGATTTTACGCTCCGTGTTTACCGCGTCTCCCTCTACTGGGTGCTGCACCACCGCCCCATCATGCTGGGCCTGTTTGTAGCCGTGATGTGTGTCACCGGATACTTCTTCGTGATCGTGCAGAAGGGCTTCATTCCGGACACCGATAACGACAACTTCTTCGTCACCGTGGAAGCCGCCCAGGGCACCTCGTATTACCAGATGGTCAAGTATCAGGAACTGGTCTCTTCCATCGTGGTGCAGGATCCCGACGTGGAGAGCTTCTACTCCATGACGGGTGGCAACTTCTTCGGATCCGCCGGCGCTACCGGCCGCTTGATGGTCAACTTGCTCCCGCGGCGCCAGCGCGTAGCCACCGTGGCCGATATCGTCAATCGCACCCGCCCGAAACTGGCCGGCATCCCCGGCCTGCGCGTTTCCATTTCCATTCCCGCCGCCATCCGCGTCGGCGGACGCATGTCCAAGAGCGCCTTCGATTACACCCTCTACGGCCCCGATACCGCGCAACTCTACGCCGAAGCCCCCAAGCTCGAAAAAATCATCTCGCGCCTCCCCGGCGTGCAGGAAGTCACCAGCGATCTGCAAATCAAGACCCCGCGCGTCAACATCGTGCTCGACCGTGACCGCGCCGCCGCCCTGCACCTCAACTGGAACACCATCTCCAGCACCCTCTACGACGCCTTCGGCCCGCAGTTCTCTTCCACCATCTACTCGCCCACCAATCAGTACCGTGTGCTGCTGGAAACCTTGCCCATCTACCAGGAACACACCGACGGCCTCGACCAAATCTACCTGAAGAGCGACGACGGCAATATGATTCCCTTGCGCGCCGTCGCCAAGCTGGTCTCCGACGCCGGCCCGCAGAGCATCCCGCACTCCGGCCAGTTGCCCTCCGTCACCATTTCCTTCGCGCTCAAGCCCGGCACCTCGCTCGGCGCGGCCACCTCGGAGATTGAAGAGGCCGCCAAGACTCTGCCCGCCACCATCACCGGCGCCTTCCAGGGCACCGCCAAGGTCTTCCAGGATTCCATGCAGAACATGGGCATCCTGTTGATTGTTGCCATCGCCGTCGTCTATATCGTGCTCGGCGTCCTCTACGAAAGCTACGTCCACCCCCTCACCATCCTCTCCGGACTGCCGTCGGCGGGCTTCGGGGCACTGCTCACGCTGATCCTCTTCAAGGTGGATCTCAGCATCTATTCCTTCGTCGGCCTCATTATGCTGATCGGCATTGTCAAAAAGAACGCCATCATGCAGATCGATTTCGCCCTCGAAGCCGAGCGCAAGGAAGGTCTCCCTCCCACCGAAGCCATCTTCCAGGGCTGCGTGATCCGTTTCCGCCCCATCATGATGACCACCATGGCGGCCCTGCTCGGCGGCTTGCCCATCGCCCTCGGCTGGGGCGCCGGCGGCGAAGCCCGCAAACCCCTCGGCCTGGCCGTGGTCGGAGGCCTGGCGTTTTCCCAGTTGATGACTCTCTATCTAACTCCCGTGGTCTATACCTATATGGCGGCAATCCTAGGTAAGTGGAACTCCTGGAGAGCCCGTAAGTCCCTAACTCCAGTCATGCAGGCGGGAGACTGAATATGGTGGGGCATGACTCTTCTCTTCCTCTCCCTTCCTGCTTCTCTGCGCTTATCTCTGCGCCTCTGCGTCTCTGCGGTGAACAGCATGCCTGTATAGTTCAAGCTCTAACAAGTCAGGAGCATTTGTACTAACCGATGAACATCTCCCAAACTTTTATCGAGCGCCCCATAGCCACCAGTCTCCTGATGGCCGCCATCGCCCTCTTCGGCGGCGTGGCCTACCGCTCGCTCGCCGTCAGCGATCTGCCCAATGTCGATTTCCCCACCCTGCTCGTCACCGCCGCCCTCCCCGGCGCCAGCCCCGAAACCATGGCCGCCGCCGTCGCCACCCCCCTCGAAAATCAGTTCTCCACCATCGCCGGCCTGAATTCGATGTCCAGTTCGAACTCGCTCGGCAACACCCAGATCACCCTTGAATTCGATCTCGCCCGCAAGCTCGATGGCGCCGCCGTCGACGTGCAGGCCGCCATCACCCAGGCCACCCGCCTCCTCCCCCAGGGCATGCCGACGCCTCCCACCTTCACCAAGGTCAATCCGGCCGACCAGCCCATTCTCTATGTTGCCCTGACCTCGCCCACCCTGCCCCTCTGGACCCTCGACGAGTACGCCGAAACCCGCATCGCCCAGCGCATTTCCATGATCTCCGGCGTCGCCCAGGTGCAGGTGCAGGGCGCACAGAAATATGCCGTGCACGTGCAGATGGATCCGCATGCGCTGGCCTCGCGGCAAATCGGCATCAACGAAATCGAGACCGCCCTCCAGAACTGGAACGTCAACCTCCCCACCGGCGCCATCATCGGCCCGCAGCGCGCCTTCACCCTCCAGGCCAGCGGCCAGTTACTCACCGCCGACCAGTACAAACCCGTCGTCGTGGCGTACCGCAACGGCTCGCCCGTGCGCCTCGACGAGCTCGGCACCATTATCGACAGCGTGGAGGACGATAAGACCGCCTCCTGGTTCTACAAGGGCAAGTTCTCCAGCCGCGCCATCATTCTCGCCATCCAGCGCCAGCCCGGAACCAACACCGTCGAAGTCACCGACGGCGTGAAAAACCTGCTCCCTGTCTTCCGCAACGAGCTGCCGCCCTCCGTCCACATGGACATCCTCTACGACCGCTCCGATAGCATCCGCGAAAGCTTCAACGACGTGAAGTTCACCATGATCCTGACGCTCGGCCTGGTGGTGCTGGTGATCTTCCTGTTCCTGCGCAATATCTCGGCCACCATCATCCCCAGCCTGGCATTGCCGTTTTCCATCATCGGCACCTTCGCCGTCATGTACCTGCTGGATTACAGCCTCGACAACCTCTCCATGATGGCCCTCATCCTTTCCATCGGCTTCGTGGTGGACGACGCCATCGTCATGCTGGAGAACATCGTCCGCCATATCGAAATGGGCGAGGAGCCGCTGGCGGCGTCGCATACCGGCTCGGCGGAAATCGGTTTCACCATCGTAAGCATGACGTTGTCGCTGGCCGCCGTGTTCATTCCCGTGCTCTTCCTGGGCGGTGTGCTGGGCCGTCTGTTCAAGGAGTTCGCCGTCACCATCACCGTGGCCATCCTGATCTCGGGCGTGGTCTCGGTCACCCTCACGCCCATGCTGTGCAGCCGCTTCCTCAAGGCCGCCCATGAAGAAAAGCGCGGTTGGTTCTACCACGCCACGGAGAAGTTCTTCGCCGGCATGCTGCACGTCTACGACGTCACCTTGCAGTCCGCCCTCCGCCACCGCGTGGCCATGATGGCGAGCTTTGTCCTGGTGCTCGCCGCCACCGTGTACATGTTCGTCACCATCCCCAAAGGCTTCATCCCCGATCAGGACACCGACCAGCTCACTGTCATCACCGAAGCCGGCGAAGGCACCTCGTATTACCAGATGGTCACTTATGAAAAGCAGATCGCCGACGCCGTGGCGCAGGACCCCAACGTGGAATCGCTCTCCGCCTCCGTGGGCGGCACCGTGGCCTCCGACATGGGCGGCCCCAACTTCGGCGAGCTCGAAGTGCATCTTAAGCCGCGCAACCGGCGCGCCTTGGGAGTCAACGAGATCATCAAGGAACTGCGGCCCAAGCTGGGCGCCTTCCCCGGCATGAAGATCTACCTACAAAACCCGCCCACCATCCGTATCGGCGGCCAGGTCACCAAGAGCCTCTACCAGTTCTCCATGCAGACCACCGATAAGGCCCAACTCTACGACCAGACCGTCAAGCTCACCGCCCAGGTGGAAAAGCTGCCCGGCGTGGAAGACGTCACCAACGACGTGGCCGTGCACACGCCCCAGGTCAACGTTTCGATCGACCGCGATAAGGCGGGCGCCATGGGCGTCAACGCCAACCTGATCGAAAACGCGCTCTACGACGCCTACGGGCCGCGTTGGGTATCCACCATCTATGGCTCCATCAACGAGTACAAAGTGCTGCTCGAGTTGGAACCCAAATATCAGGCCGACCCGCGCGCGCTTTCCCTGCTCTACTTCAAGAATTCCACCGGCAAACTGATCCCGCTCGATACCCTCGCCACTTTCGTCACCGATATCGGACCGCAGACCATCAATCACTACGGGCAGCTCCCCGCCGCCACCATCTCTTTCAATCTCAAGCCCGGCGCCGCGCTCGGCGAGGTGGTGGACCAAATACAGGCGCTCGCCACCAAACAGCTTCCCGACACCATCAGCACCCAGTTTCAGGGCGCCGCCAAGGCCTTCCAGAGTTCGCTCGGAAACTTGTGGGTGCTGTTAGTCATCGCCATCATGGTGGTGTACATCGTGCTCGGCATCCTGTACGAAAGCTATATTCACCCCATCACGATTCTCTCCGGTCTCCCCTCGGCGGGCTTCGGCGCGCTATTGACGCTGGTCGTCTTCCACATCGATTTGAGCATCTACGCCTTTGTCGGCCTCATCATGCTGATCGGCATCGTCAAGAAGAACGCCATCATGCAGATCGATTTCGCCCTCGAACAGGAGCGTATGCACGGCCTGCCCGCGGAGCGCGCCATCTACGAAGGCTGCCTGATCCGCTTCCGGCCCATCATGATGACCACCATGGCGGCACTCCTCGGCGCCATCCCCATCGCCCTCGGTTACGGCGCCGGCGGCGAGGCGCGCCAGCCGCTCGGCATGGTGGTGGTCGGCGGACTGCTCTTCTCCCAGTTGGTGACCCTCTACCTCACCCCCGTGTTCTACATCTACATGTCCGCCCTGCAGGATCGTGTAAACGCCTGGAGGCACCGCGGCCAGAAGACCCCGCTCCCCCGCGAAGCCCCAGTGGTGGGGTAGGGAAGACCTCTTGGCCTGCGGCCCGCGAAACTTGGGGAAACCCGGGGGAAACCCGGGAAACCCGGGACAGTATCCGCAAATCCCGATTCTGGCGAAACCCGGGACGGCGAAACCCGGGACAGTATCCGCAAATCCCGATTCTGGAGGCGCCTCTCCGCTCAGTCGCTGATCTCGATCTTCGGCCCCTCGTCCTTCGCCGCTTCTTCTAACCGCGCGATCGCATTGCGCGCCAATTCGAGGTATGGCTCGCCCACGCCCTTCCGCCGCACGATGGGCTCGCCCGTGTCGCCGCCGATCCGCACTTCCGGGTCCAGCGGTAGTTCGCCCAGGAAGTGCACCTCCATTTCATGCGCCGTGCGCCGCCCCCCGCCGTAGCTGAACACGTCGATCCGCTCCGCGCAGTGCGGGCACGTCAGATAGCTCATGTTCTCGACAACTCCGAGTACCGGCACCTTCACCTGCTGGAACATCGTGATCGCCTTGCGCGCATCCTCCAGCGAGACATCCGACGGCGTCGTGACCACGATCGCCCCCGTCACCGGCGCGCTCTGGATCAACGAAAGCTGCACGTCCCCCGTTCCCGGCGGCAGGTCGATCACCAGGTAATCCAGC
>Ga0224559_1001025_pt1 | contig 16044 bp, 15 predicted proteins | sample 714S33034metaG_FD_180676 | JGI IMG/M metagenome (GOLD analysis project Ga0224559, IMG submission 180676) | Peat soil microbial communities from Stordalen Mire, Sweden - 717 S3 30-34 | ecosystem: Environmental > Terrestrial > Soil > Wetlands > Peat | place: Sweden: Norrbotten County, Stordalen... | reverse complement strand
TGCTCCAAAAGACCCCGATTGAACTCGAAATCGAACGGCAAAAAGCAGAACGCGACCGGGATATTGATAAACTTCTTGACGAGGTCGCAAGGGCTGCGGGCCGGTATGAGGGCATTAAGGTCGAAAAGGGACAAAACATCATCGATTTTGGCGACAGAGCCCATTTCGACAAGGGGAAGCATACGCTGACCTCCGAGCAGGCCCGTCTCCTCCGGGCCTTCGTGCCCGAGGTTCTAGCGGTTGCCCGCGATGAGCTGGGGCGCAAATGGCTGAAGCGGGTGGTCGTCGAGGGATTTGCCAGTCCCGAAGGCGACTATCTTTATAATCTGAATCTGAGTTTGCAGCGGAGCCAGCGGGTCCTCTGCGTCTTGCTGGCGCAGCCATATCCGGACGAACACGCAATGAGTCAGGGTGATCTGGAGCAAATTCGGGATCTCTTCCTCGTTGGCGGCTATTCGTTCAACGCAGCCAAATTTAACGCCATCACCGCTTCCTATGATGAAAGTCGCCGGGTCGAGCTGAGGCTCGAATTTCTCGGCATCGGCGAATCCCGTCCATCGACCGAAGCCGCTCCGCGCGGCAGCTTCGGGCAATGTGCATTGGGGGGATGATGTCCGGCCTGTCTCGTCTCCGCGTGGCACTTCAGGAGGCGGCTTCCGGGTCGTTGCACGGCCTGACGTTCGATACAAACCCGCTGGATCGTGAGACTGCCAAACTGCGCGACTGGCTCGGCGATCGCGGTTCGGCCAAGCCACCACAAGATGTGATCGTCGAGGCCCTTCGGGCCTTCTTTCAAGTGCAAGAACTGCAAAGTCACCGTCAGGCACTTCTTATCTGCTTCGGTTGCCTCGATCCGGTTCTACCTGCGGCAGCCAGGTTGATCGAAGACGGTGACCGGTTTCCCAAACTATTGGGCGGTGTCGAAGCCTACCTGCCTAACCCGCGCGTATTCCGTCGATGCTATCGGGGTCTGCTCCATGCTTATTTCGGTTACGACTCTGAGACAGCGCGATTTGCTGGCAAGGACAACTGGGGCCGGCTTCGGACCTATCTCCGCGACCGGGCGGCGAATACCGTTGCGTCAGGATTGCAGCCGGCCTGGGTTGATGGGCTTCAAGCGAACTTACAATTGCTGGGCAATGATCCCGGTGGGTTCTACGGGAAAGCTTTTCTCACCGGTCAGTCCGAGGAATTCGAGCGGACACGCGCGGCGCTCGATATCCATGAGAGTTCCTGGCTCATCTGGCAGCTTATCCTGGGGCAGATTGAGGGCGCTACGCACGAAGACGACGCCGCTTTCGAGCAATACCTTCCGGGTTTGCTCGATCTGCTCGCCAGACATCCGCTCGCCGTCAATGCCGGCATCGCAAAGCTTCTCACCCGCTATCGCGCCTGCAGGACCGTTACGATTCACCCTGGCCTGCGGGATTTCACCGTGGCGCAATGGGGAAATCCGTGGCTATCGCTGAACCGGGCGAAGTGGAGCCTGGTCGGCGACGACGCACGCGCGATGGTCGCCGACTGGCTCAAGCTGGTCTTAATCCAACAATTCTTCAGCCTGCTGGCGGCCGACGGCACCAATGACACCCGCAGGCTCAAGTTTTGGGAGCGATATCACGACAGTATAGATGACATGTATTTTGCGCTCGGCAGCACCGCGCGCTGGCACCGGGGAACGGACTTTCAGGATATCCGAAAAAAGATGGCTGGACGGCTCCTGCATTTGCACAGCGCCGGACCGCCGAATAACAACGCTTTTATTATGTGCATCGGCAATTTCGTCGCCGTCGAGTTCGGCATCAAAGGCAATGCCTGCTTTATTTTTGCGCGCGACCGCCTTCCATTTCTGTTGGAAGGAGAAATCGCCGGAAACAGTATTGCACTCAAGCATCCGAGCTTTGTCTAGCGCCTCTTGCACATTGACGGGAATTTCGGGACATGGGAGCATAAGTTCCAGGGGACGCTTGCCGGCCTGATGCGCGTGCAGCCCGGGCTTCAGTCGATCCGAAGCGAGAGTCCGGCCCCGGTGTCGCCGGCACCGGCTGCGAGACTCAATCAAGCCGCCCCGACTCTGTTCGCCGCACAAACCTTCCGAGCAACCACACGGGCACCGGCTCCAGGCGTGTCCCCGCGGCCTGACCCGGTCCCACCGACGCGCGGGCCGGCTTTTTCTGAGCGGGAGCTTTCCCGGCTTTGCGATCCCCGACGGTTGCGGATTGAGGATCTCCGCGACCAGAACGGCAATTTGTGGGTGTTGACCGACGACACCGATGGGTATGTCAGCAGCCAGCTTCGGTCCTGGGGTTTCGCCTATAGGAGCGGTAGGGGCTGGTGGTGGAAATAGGTGTCTCCATGCTGAACTGGTTCAAAGGCAAAGCTACGCCACCTTCCGCAGGTCCTGGAATGGCGCGTGCGTTTTGCGCCGACGGACTGGTTCTCGCCCATGGCGAGACAGATCTTCCGGCCAATTCATTGGACCCCAGACGGGTCGAATCGGTGGGGTTAGAGGGCCTGCTGGCGCAATTTGATGATGAAGGATTACTGGTTGCGCAGGGTACGGCGACGCTGATCCCATGGGATAACGTGTTTCAAATCCTTGAAAATCCTGATTATCGCGGATGCCGGGAACTGCTTGTTCTCCCCGAAGACACAGGGTTTGTCCCTGCGCTTGAGAGCTATCACACCCTGACGGACACGGATTTTGCGATCGCGGTCGCCAATTGGCATGACCCGGCGGGTGCGCGAATGCGCAATCTTCAGGTGTGCGGCGCAATTGCCAAGGCCGAAACTCGATTAGGTCTGTTATCCCGCCCAGTCTGGGAAACCCTGTCGCAAATTTCCAGGTTCCAGCAGCGGCCGGACGCCGAGCGCGATGATGTGAGCCAGCGTCGGCATTGGGGACAGATCAGACGCCTGGCGATCTCCGCCGGTGCGCGGCTTGATGGCTTTCTATTCCGCAGTGTTGTCCTCACGCCGGAAAAGCTCGATATCGGGCTTCGCAGCAACGAAGCCGGTGGAACAAGAGTCGTCGAGATAATACCGAGTTTCCAGGGCGCGCCGCCAAACTGGCTCGACGCGTTTGATGCACGGGGATCAGTGCCCGACCTGTACAATATTCCGTCTCCGGACGGCATCCTTCAGGTTTTGCTTTCCCCGCACGTCAAGACGGTCCTGGAAAATATCAAGCGTCTGCACGGCAGGCGTGTCGCCGGCGCCAGGGCAGAGGCCTTCCTTATCAACCCCTATGCCGCACTTGGCGAGGCGGCATCCGAGACAATAGAGGAAGCGCAGTTTCTGGATGCGCGGGCGGAAGCGGGACTGCTATTCGAACGGTTCGTGGCCCATATCGAGGGGGATGCGCTCGGCTATCCCATCGTGATTGCCCTGCAAATTGAAGCCTCGAAGGCGGTCAACGAGATTGAAAGCGAAACCCGTCCGTTTGCCGATGACGATGAACTCGAACAGTTCATTGGGCAAATCGACTCCGCTCTCGCGGCGGGCCGTCAACTTTGCGGCTGGCAGGGATATGATTTTGAGTTGCTGGGGGAGACGGCGCGCGAACTCGACCTGTTGAGGCAGGCGCTGAAAGCGCGCCGCGAGCCACGCATTCTCGTAAGCTACGCGACAATCTATGACCTCAGTCTGTACTCCTCTCGCATCGAGCAAATAGGTGCGGAGAAGGCTTTTTACTCGCCGTTCATTGCCAAGAAAAATGAAGATGACGGCTGGTTCCCGAACAACATCGTCCCTGTGATTTCGTGGATTCCGGAGGGAGAGACTGAACCGGTTGCGGTGCCGGTGACCCCGGAGGCGAAGGAACAGCTTCAGGCCAAGATCAAGGAAGCCCGGGAAAACGGCCAAACCTCGTTTCAGCTCAAAGGCTTCGACAAGCCGGTGCCTGTCGGGGAAGCCGAGTTCATTCTCCAGACCTTCAGCAATGTGCATGACGACGTTCGAAAGGGAACATTTGACCCGGGCAAACCCCGGAACGCCCCGAAGCCGCGGTCGAGCAAACATCTGGTCATCAAAGCGAATATCCAGAGCATCGATTACGAGGAAGCACGGCGCGACGTTCTGCTGAATCGCCCAGAGACGCCAAGCTTGCCAGCCGGATTGCTGCCGAACGCGGTGCTGAAGGATCACCAGCTATCGGGCGTCGCCTGGCTTCAGCACTTGTTCGGCAACGCTCCCCACCACTGCCGGGGTGCGGTTCTCGCCGACGACATGGGTCTGGGGAAGACACTGCAACTGCTGACGCTCCTTGCCGGAGCGTTTGAGACGACGCCCTCGCTCCCGCCGGCCCTGATCGTGGCTCCGGTTTCCCTGCTGGAAAACTGGGAAGACGAAGCCGCCAAATTCCTCGCGCCCGACACGCTGTCGTTGCTCACCGCCTATGGCGATTCGCTGACGGCGCTGCGCGTATCACGCGACAGCATCGACGCCCAGCTCCGATCCGAAGGCATGGTCAAGTTCCTGAAGCCAGGCTGGCGGGGACGAGCAAATGTCGTGCTGACTACCTACGAGACGCTCCGTGACCTCGAATTCTCCTTCGCCGCGGAGAAATGGTCGATCATGATCTGCGACGAAGCGCAGCGGATCAAAAATCCCAACGCGATGGTCACGCGCGCAGCCAAAAAGCAGAATGTGATTTTCCGGATTGCCTGTACGGGCACGCCCGTCGAGAACACGCTGGCGGACCTCTGGTGTCTTTTTGATTATGTCCAGCCCGGCCTGCTTGGTGCGCTCAATGATTTCGGCCGCCGCTATCGCCGACCGATCGAGGCGGAGACAGAGGAAGAGCAAGCACGCGTGAAGGAGCTGCGCGAGCGGATTTCGCCGCAAATTCTGCGGCGGACAAAGGCCGAAGTCGCTAAAGATCTCCCGCCGAAAACAGACGTGCCGAGCAAGGTGCCCCTATCGCCCCAGCAGCGCTCGCTCTATGCCCATGCCGTCAACGCCTTCAAGAGCCGCCATGAGCCGGATGTTGTCTCCCCATTCAAAAACCATCTGGGTCTGCTGCACTACCTCCGCTTGATCTGCACTGATCCGAGGCGGATCGGCTTGAGCGTCTTCCGGCCTGAACCGCTGGCCGATTACCGGACCCGCGCGCCAAAGCTCGCCTGGCTACTCGTGACGCTTCAGGAAATTCAGAGGAATGATGAGAAGGTCATCATCTTTTGCGAATTTCGAGAAATTCAGCGGATGTTGCGCCACTACATAGAAGAGGTGTTCAGATTCGCGCCCGACATCATCAACGGCGACACGTCGGCGGCGGCGAAGCATGTCGCCAGCCGTCAGAAGAGGATCAAGGCATTCCAGGCGAAGCCGGGATTTAGCGTCATCATTCTTTCGCCGGTCGCCGTCGGCTTCGGCGTCAACATTCAGGCGGCGAACCACGTTATCCATTACACACGGACCTGGAATCCTGCCAAGGAGGACCAGGCCACCGACAGGGCCTATAGGATCGGCCAAACCAAAGAGGTGAAAGTCTATTGTCCTGTCGTCTTCGCAGATGATTTTACCACTTTTGATGTCAAGCTCGACCAGCTGCTGACATCCAAGCGCGCCTTGGCCGGAGATATGCTGAACGGAACCGGCGATGTCGGGCCAGGAGAATTCGCGATCGAAGATGTCGTTCCAGATCCGGGCGATGGGGCATTTTCTGCGGCCATCACGCTGAACGACGCGCTTCGAATGGAATGGGACTATTTCGAGTGCCTCATTGCCGCGATGTGGCAGAAGCAAAGTTACAAGACGGTGTACCGGACACCGCAACACGATGACGGTGTCGATGTAGTCGCCATCAGCGGCACGGCGGGCGTCTTGATTCAGTGCAAGACCTGCAGCTTGGATGAAGCCGCCCTGAGTTGGGATGCCGTCAAAGAGGTCGTCGCGGGAGAAGCCGCATACCGGATGCGGCATCCCGGAGTCTCTTTCAAGAAAGTGTGCATTACAAATCAGTTCTTTAATAGTACGGCTATGACGCATGCTGGGCTGAATAATGTAGAGCTATTGAATCAGACCCATTTGGCTGAGTTTCTCCAACAGTTTCCGATTACAATGCTCAATGTCGAGAAGCTGCTATTTGCAGAATGGGAGTAAGCGCCGGCCTGAGGCGTGTAGCGGGGTGGCGGAGAATCACCGATGGCGGCCTGTGCGGGCGAGCGGGTAAGCAAAAAGGCGGTCATGCGGCCCCTTCCCTCACCGCCCCGACCACCGGGCAAATTGTCACGTTGCCCTTAACGGGGTCTTCTCTATTCGGGGTAGGCCCAACAGTCGTGTCACCAGGGGCCATTTCAATCTAAAGCCGTCAAACAAGGGCGGCAAGCACCATGAAATGCCAGCGCATCACGATTTGGAGGCCTATCGCGACGCCTATATCGAGGCGGCGGGCATCCGCGACGGCGGCAAGAGCCCCCTCTTCCGCTCCGCCGCCCGCCGCACGGGCACGCTGAGCGGCAAGCCGATGAACTGTGTCGATGCTTGGCGCATGATCCAGCGCCGCGCCGCCGAGCTGGGCATGCGCGCCAAGATCGACTGCCCTACCTTCCGCGCCACGGGCATTACCGCCTATCTCGAAGCCGGCGGCACGTTAGAAAATGCTCAAGCAATGGCGGCGCTCGAAAGCCCGCGCACCACAAAGCTCTATGATCGCACCGGGGATGAGATTACACTTCGGTGAGGTGGACTGGTTCAAAATTTGACGAATATCCGATCTCGGTGTAGCTTCGTGCGTTTTTTATGCAATCCATCTCACTGTGGGTCCTCATGGCAAAGATCGAAGACCATAAATATAGTATCGACGAAGCATTCCGCGAATGTTTCTACATCGTGCCCGACTATCAGCGCGAATATGTATGGGCTGAAAAACAAGTGCAGCAGATTCTAGAGGATGTCCACGAACAGTTCGAAACAGGAGAACATCGAGAATATTTCATCGGGACGGTGCTGGTATCCCCCACCCAACAGAAGAACCATTTCGAGGTCATCGATGGTCAACAGCGACTGACGACGTTTTTTCTCATGCTTTGCGCGCTGCGTCACAGATTCAAGGGCGAGCCTCAATACCCACTCTTAAGCGGCCTACTTACAACCAGCTACGTCGACAACGAGGGGAATCTAAAGACGAGCCTAAAGTTGGAGGCAAAATATGAGCACGCGGGAGAATTGATCGACCGGATCGTAGCGATCGACGCCGATCCCGAGACGACACGCGCAAAAATCACAGCTGCGGGAATTCCGACATTTGGCTCGCTCGAAAATTTACTCAATGCCCACAGCACAATCCACACGTATTTCGACAATAACTATAAGGACGTTGCCACACTTCGGCGGTACTGGGGTTATCTGGCGAACAACGTGGTTTTCATTCAGATATCGACGGATATCAGCAGCGCCCTCAAGATTTTTGAGACGATCAATGAGCGCGGAGTCGGCCTGAATTCGATGGACCTGCTTAAGAACCTGTTGTTCAGCCAGGTCAATCATGAAGAGTTCACACGACTCAGGGACGAATGGAAGAAAATCACCGCACCGCTTGAGAAAGCAAAGGAAAAGCCGCTGCGTTTTCTACGCTATTTTGTGATGGCAAACTACAAAATCAAGAATGAACGCAGCGACGCTATCGTGCGTGAAGACGAGATTTATGACTGGTTGGTCAACAAGGACAACGCTGCGATCTGCAATTACAAAAATGAGCCTTTCAGTTTCGTGCGGAAAATCATTCGCCACGTAGAGCAGTTCATTGGGTTCACGCAGGGCCGAGGAAATGATGGCCAGACAAAGCCTTGCCATGGATAGCATGCAACGCCTCTGCGGATCGGCATTCAGCCTGCACTACGTGCTTCTATTGGCTGCCAGCAACTTTCCAAAGCAGCTGTTTGAGCATTTTGTCAGGCAGCTCGAAAGCTTTTTATTCTACTACATTTTCACCAAAACCCCCACCAAAGACCTTGAACGGAACTTCTCGCTCTGGGCCGACGATCTGCGCGAGATTGGCGAGATAGCCGATGCGAAGGCCCAGAAAACCCGGCTGAATGAGTTCGTTACAGAGAAATTCCAGAAAAACATGTCCTCCAAGGACGCGGAGCTGGCGGACGCTATGAAGCGCTACCAGCTTGGATCGATGCAACAATATCGGACGCGCTATCTGCTGGCGAAACTGACTCAGTTCGTTGAGATGGCGTTCAAAGACATGACTTTTGCCGGAGCGCTCGGTGAGTACGCGGCGCTCGACATCGAGCACATCTTGCCAAATAAGCCTGAAAGTGATTTGCGGGAGTCGTTCGCAACTGCAAATCCCGGGAAAAGTTACGAAGAATACAAGGTACGGCTTGGCAATCTCACGCTGTTAGAAAAGCCTATCAATATAGTTGCTCGTAACGGATTCTTTGAAGAGAAGAAGAAGGAGTATATGAAATCGGGTAACTATCTGACGCGAAGCATTGCTGGGCTAAATTCGGTTGGAATAGACACCTCGATCACGCGGATTAATGCCAAGCTATTGGCCTTTGAACAGTGGTCTGCATCCGACATCGAACGCCGTCAGGACATGCTAATCAACTTGGCCAAGGATATCTGGAAGACGGCACCAATCGAGGTAGGATGAGCACATCCAAATTCTCGATGAAGTTGAGCGCATCGCAATTTAATGCGGCTGAGTTTTGCACCTAATTTATGCAACGAGAAACGATAATAGATTCAAAGACCTATTTTTCTCCCAAAAGTCTTGCATTTTGCACGTTCGGGCTGAATTCTGGATCTGGCGGGTCTGCGTTATTTTAATTGTGATTCAACGGCGGCAATATGCTCGTTGAGAATGCGGACACAGTAATCTGGTGGGGGCACGACTAGCTCCGGAACGTCGGGTGTGAAGCGGAATGACCCCTTTTTGTGGTGATCGTTAAGGGCCAATATAAGCTGGCCTAGGCGCGTAAAATAGGTTGGGACTTTGTGTTTGTTCATTGCCCATATGTAAGCTTCGTGTAGATCGTGTCCCCCTTTCCCGAAGTTTTTCAAGTCTTTTTCGGTAGCACCCGCTTTAAGACAGAGCGCCTTAATTGATAGCTCCAGACTGTGACCAATCAGCAGATAAAAGGCAGGCGCAAGACTATCATCAAGTGCGTTCGCCTCTAACAAGCGATCTGCCGCTGCCGCATAGGATTTTGCGTTTTGGAAGAGATTGGCCGTGGTGGTTGCCAAATCGACATCCTCAAATGATATTTTTCGATGAGCGTACCACTTTCGTGACCTTAAGTCGCATAAAGCCCAATATGGATCCGGCGCTCTCACCCGCACCTACAGCAGCCGGGCGCTGACACCGAGGGCGGTCGCAGCTTCGGCGAGGCGTTGATCGAGAGTGACAATCGTCGCGCCATGATCGACCGCAATCGCCAGATGCAAGGCGTCGGCGGCGCGCAGGCCGAGCACATATTGATCGGCGAAGCGGGCGGCGATGCAGAACTGCGCTCCCGAAATCGGCAGGATCTCGAAAGATTCCGCAGACAATCGGGTGGGCAATGCCGCACCCGTCTGCCGCCGACAGGGTTGATTTCAATCAATTAGGTAAGACCGATGGGCCGCCGTGATGGCGAAAGCGCGAGCGCTGCCGGAATAGAACTCCGGCGTATGGGTCGCGCCTTCTTTGGCGACAACCTCGACCGATTCAGATAAGATTTTCTTGCCGTGCGCATTCGTGATGACAAAAAATTTGAAGCGGCGGCCCTCCGCCGTGTGACATACCACAATTTCGTTGCGGGCTCGTGAGAGCACCTCGAATACATGAGCGGACATAGTCGCCTCAGAAGCCTGCAAAAATAGTAACATTCTTTTTGGTTCTGTTGCATCTTTTCCTTCCGGCGCGAAATGATTGCGGCGAGGCTATCGGCGATCATGTGTTTCAAAACCGGAAAGGGCTACCTTGTTCGGCGCATCTTCGGTTTTAATGCGCCCAACGTCATTGATGTTTTCCCTAAAAACACGCCCGCATTCTGCGCCGCCGGCGCCTTGGGCGCCGTCCAACGAACTTAGAGGCCCAGGCTCAATTGAGACTTCTCCTTCATCCGCGTCTCGTCCAGCGACGACAATGACACGCCGAGAAGCCGGACGCCTTTTGTGCGGATTGAACGAACCCGCTCCGCGGGAGCGGCGGCGGGGATTCTGAGCTGAAGCCTCCTGTCTGAGATGACATTGCCCCTTGGGCTTAATCCAGTTTGAAGTTCGCTCTGGCCCAATCTGAGGACCAGAGGATGAAGCGCAGTCGCTTTTCGGAAGAACAGATCATTGGGATATTGAAGGAGCACGAGGCTGGGATCTCAGTTGCGGACTTGTGCCGCAAGCACGGGGTCAGCGACGCCAGCATCTATAAATGGAAAGCGAAGTTTGGCGGCATGGACGTGTCCGAGGCCAAGCGGCTGAAAGCGCTGGAGGATGAGAACGCAAAGCTCAAGCGCATTCTGGCCGACGCTATGCTCGACAACGTGGCGCTGAAGGATTTGCTGGGAAAGAAGTGGTGACGCCCGCTGCCGAGCGGAAAGCTGTCGCGCATCTCATGAGCGTTCATGGGATGAGCGAACGGCGGGCGTGTAAAGCCATCGGCTCCTGCCGCATGACGATGAGATACAAGACGACACGGGCGGATGACGCCGCCCTGCGCGAACGCATGAAAGCCATCGCGCATGAGCGCCGGCGGTTTGGCTATCGACGCGTCCATGTGCTGCTGAGGCGAGAGGGTTATGCGGTCAACCACAAGAAGCTCTTCCGGCTCTATCGCGAGGAGAAGCTTGCCGTGCGCCGTCGCGGCGGCCGCAAGCGGGCCATTGGAACACGGGCGCCCATGATGATTCCGAGGCGGCCGAATGATCGCTGGTCGCTCGACTTCGTCTCCGATCAGCTGACGGACAGCCGCCGCTTCCGCATCCTCGCCATCGTCGACGACTGCACGCGGGAGTGCCTGGCGCTGGTGGCGGACACATCGCTCTCGGGGATCCGGGTGGCGCGAGAGCTCGACCAGCTGATGATCGAGCGCGGCAAGCCAAAGATGATTGTCAGCGATAACGGCAGCGAGCTCACCAGCAACGCAATCCTCGCATGGGCCGACAAGACCAAGGTCGAGTGGCATTATATCGCGCCCGGCAAGCCGACGCAGAATGCGTTCATTGAGTCTTTCAATGGCCGGCTGCGCGATGAGTTTTTGAACGAGACCTTGTTCTCCACCCTGGCGCAGGCCCGGATCGCCCTGGCCATGTGGAGGGCGGACTACAACGGATCACGCCCGCATTCGAAAATCGGCTGGCAAACGCCCTCTGCCTTTGCCTCAACCTTCCACTCGCGGCGGGATCTGGCGCTGCGCTCCGCCGACGGCTCCGCGCCAGCTCCCGCCGCTGAAACCGCCCGAAAGGGCAATTGCAACCGCCGGAGCGAACTCACGCATGGATAAAACTTGGGGGCAATGTCACCGGGGCCGCACATCGAATTAGCGCTTGACGCCTGCCTCTTCAGTTGCGGCCGGCGCGATCTAGGACGCCTGGTGAAATCGTTGCGTGATATCAAATCATTCGCTTCATAAACTTGTTTCGTGAATTTGTTTCAAGAACGGGCAGTCGAAATCATTTTTCTCGTAATCCCTCTTCCTGCTCATATCGAGCCAGTGGCGACAGCGGATAGCTGTTGCCATAACGTGCCTCGGCGCTCCGGCCTAAACGCGGCGCGGCGACGAGAGCGAGGACAGGCATGGCGCGCGACGAGGGTCTTGAGGAACTGCTGCGCGAGCACCTCGAGGCCGAGCCCGGATTGACGGAAAAGCCGATGTTCGGCGGCCGGGCGTGGTTGCTTAACGGCAATCTCCTCTGCGGCGCCCGCGACGACGGGATGCTGGTCCGGCTTGGCAGGGATCAGGACGGCTGGGCGCTGGCGGCGCCGGGCGTCGTTCCGATGCTATCGCGCGGAAAGCGCATGCACGGCTGGGTGCGCGCCGGGCCGGATGCCTATGGCGACGATGCGTTGCGCGGGAAACTCATCGATGCCGCTCTCGCTTTCGTGCGGGCATTGCCGGCGAAATAGCAATTCCCGCGAGAGCGCGCGAGTTTCGCGAAAGCTTGTGGGTTCATGCTGTCGGCACGGCAAATGGCGGGTCGGGCGAGGCCTCCCGGGGGGAGGGCATCAGGTGAGAGACATAGAGGCCCTGCGCGCGATCCTGTTCGATGATTGGGATCCTATCGGCTTCGCGCCGCTGCTTCCGCGCGATGAATATGACAATTACATTCCGGGCGTTATTTTGCTCCTCGAAAGCCATTGCAGCGCCGAACAGATCGAATCCCATCTGTTGTGGCTTGAGAGGGAGTGGTTCGGCGTCTCGTCGGAACCCGGAAATCCGCGGCGCGCGGCGCAGAAGCTGATTGGTCTTTGGAACGCATAAGGCTGACGCCGGAGCCGTCGCTGTGCTTCGCTTGCGCGCTTTCCGCGGCCTCTGCACTAGCCGCCTGATGGCGGCGTCGCCCCCGCGATGAGCGCGAGCAGCGCTTCCGCCGCGCGGCTGCGGCTGCGCTCGCGATGGCTTAGCGCGTAGAAGGCGCGGTCGGGCAGGCGCAGCGGCAGCTCGCGCAACAACCCCGCTTCAAGGCTCGGCGCCGCCACCGAGGCCGAGAGCGCGCTGGCTCCCATGCCGGCCTCGACCGCCGCGCGCACGGCCTCGTTCGAGGGCAATTCCATGGCGACGCGCAGCGCCGCCGGATCGACGCCGAGGCCGCGCAGCGCCGCCTCGAATTCCGAGCGCGTGCCGGAGCCTTCTTCCCGCAACACCCATTCGCCGGCGCGAAGGTCCTCGGCTGTGAGCGTCGTCCGGTCGGCCCAGGGATGGCCGGCGCCGACGATCAGCGCGAGCTGGTCGCGGGCGACCGGGCGGGCGTCGAGATGCGGATTGTCGATGACGCCCTCGACGAAGCCAAGCTCCGCGCGTCCGGCCTCGACGCTTTCAGCGACCTGCGCCGTATTGCCGATGGAAAGGCTGACGTCGATCAGCGGCCAGGCGCGGCGGAAGGCGACGAGATGGCGCGGCAGCCAGTAGCTGGCGATGGTCTGGCTCGCCTCGACGCCGAGCGAACCCCGCGCGAGGCCGCCGATTTCGCTCAAAGCGCGCGCCGCCGCCTCGGCCGCCGCCAGAACGGCGCGCGCCTCGGGCAGAAACAGGCGCCCCGCGGCCGTCAGTTCGATGCCGCGCCCGACGCGGTCGAACAATTTGGTCGCATGGCGCGCCTCCAGCGCGGCGATCGCGCTCGAGGCCGCCGATTGAGCGAGATTCAGCGCCCGCGCCGCCTCGGTCACATGCAGCCGCTCGGCGACGGCGACGAAAATACGAAGCTGCTCCAGAGTCATGCGTTTCGCCCATGCGCCAAATCAATCTGAATTATAGATCGTTATAATATATTTAATTCGCTATTAAGATTAAATCCGGCGCGCTAAAAAGTCTCCTGAAAATCGAAGGAGACCGATGATGACCGAAGTCCTGACCCTTGAGGCGCTGACGCGGGCGAGCCCTCCAGCGCGGCCGAACCGCCTGCGCGAGATGGTGCGCCAGTTCACGCCGAACTGGTTCGCCGCGACCATGGGCACGGGCGGCCTTGCGCTGGCGCTGAACCAGTTTCCCTTTCCCGTTCCGGGGCTGCATGAAGCCGCGCGGGCGCTGTGGCTTTTCAATATTGGCCTGTTTTGCCTGTTCTCGCTGCTCTACGCCGCGCGCTGGATCTTTTTCTTCCACGGCGCGCGGCGCATCCTCGCGCATCCGGCCGCCTCGATGTTTTTTGGCTGCATCCCGATGGGGCTTGCGACCATCGTCAATGGCTTCCTCATCTTTGGCGTTCCGCTCTGGGGCGAGCGGGCGCTCATCATCGCCGATGCGCTGTGGCGGGTGGATGTCGCCATGTCGCTCGCCTGCGGCCTTCTCATTCCCTTTCTGATGTTCACGCGGCAGGAGCACAGCCTGCCCAAGATGACGGCCATCTGGTTGCTGCCGGTGGTGGCGGCGGAGGTCGCGGCGGCCAGCGGCGCGCTGCTGGCGGCGCATCTTCCCGCCGCTGAGGCTTTCGCCATCGTCGTCGTCAGCTACGGGCTGTGGGGCTTCTCCGTGCCGCTGGCGATGAGCCTGCTCGTCATCCTGCTGCTGCGCCTCGCGCTCCATAAACTGCCCGAGCGCGACATGGCGGCCTCCGGCTGGCTGGCGCTGGGGCCGATCGGCACGGGCGCGCTCGGCCTGCTGACGCTCGGCGCCGCCGCCCCGCGCGCCTTCGCGGCGGCCGGGCTTCAGGGCGTCGGCGACGTCGCTTTCGGTTGCGGCCTTCTCGGCGGCGCGATCCTGTGGGGCTATGGCTTCTGGTGGCTGACGCTGGCGCTGCTGAAGACCGCATTCTACCTGCGCCGCGGCATGCCGTTCAACATGGGCTGGTGGGGCTTCACCTTCCCGCTCGCCGTCTATACGCTGGCGACGCTGGCCCTCGCCAATGCGACGCATCTCCCCTTTCTGTCCGCGCTGGGCGCGTTGCTTGTGCTGTGCCTTGCGGCCTTCTGGGCGATCGTGGCGGCGCGGACAGCGTTTGGCGCCTGGAGCGGCGCGCTGTTTTTCTCGCCTTGCCTGCAGCAGGCCCCGCGTCGTGGTTTCGACGCCGGCGCCGGCATTTGAAGCGCAGCCTCAATCATTTTCGCGGGCAGTCTCGCGTCAGCCTTCCGGCTCAAGCTGTCGTTCGATTCCACGCGAATCGCACGACAGCTTGGCCGTTCAATTTGTCGACGGGGCTTGGTGAAGGAGGGCTCGCAGAGGCGACAACTGGGGCGAAGGGCGGCTCGCCACCTGCGCCAAATTGCCGCCAGAACGGCTTTTATGACGGGGAAACGAAGTTTTTGTGAGGGAAAAGTCAAACTTTTCCGTTCGACTGGCGTTGGATTTGCTTGGAGACGTTCTAGACTGCGCTCTCCAAAAGGCGAGGGCGATCCGACGACTGGGAGCTTTCGATGGATGTTCCGAAGCGCTTGCAAGGCGGCCTTTGTGACAATGGCTGCCATCATTATTTCCGCCGCGCAAAGATCGCATTTGACGCCGGCGCACCGAAAATCGCGCAAATCCGCGTCAGCGAAGGGCTAAGCGCAATCAACAGCTGCGGCGTTCACGAAGCTCGACGGCAGGCGCTCGCCGCGCCTGACGAAGAAATCGATCGCGACGTCGCGGAAGACTCATTGAAGCGCACGAGTGCGCCCGTCTTCGAGGCCGCGGCGCCAGACCCCCCCGACGAGTTCTCCGATTTTCTGGTCTTGTTCGGCCGGCTGTTGCAGGACGAGGAGGACAGGGTGGATCCCGAACTGGCGGACTATCGCACGGCGTTGCTGGTTGAAATCGGCGACGTCGGCGGTCAGCTCAGGCCTTAGATCACGATGATTTTGGATCGAATCGATCCAAAATCATGAACGTGATCGATTCCAATAGTTTAGAGCGGGATGCGGGCGAAAAAGTGCGCACACTTTTTCTCATCCCGCTCTAGAGCGGGATTACGAGAATCGGCCGTTCCTCCCGCATCTTGGTCAGGCTGTGTTTTTCGCCCTGTGTTGAGACGAGCCCTCGCTTCGCGCGTTCCGCAAACTCCTCGTTGGAGCCGCGCCGCGCCTCGCCAGTCCGGCGTGAGGGCCATTCGGCCTATTTGTCTTCCTTGAAGGCGTGCGCCGTCGCAGCGAGGGCGCCGCCATTTTTTTCGGCCTCGCTCAGCGCCGCTGGAAAAAGTTTGGCGCTTGCCGTCGTCTGGCCGGAGCGCAGGCCTGCGAGGGATTTTTCGCCGGCCACCGCGAGGATGAGTTGCTGCCCGCCTTCGCCGGGGTCCGGTCGGACGCTGAAGGTCATTGCGCCATCGGCGCCGGATCGCGTCGCCGGCACGGCGCGCGCCGCGCCGTCGGCGGCGACGATGAGGACGGCGATTTCGCGTCCGTCGGCGCCTGAGACCGAGCCCGAAAGCGGCTGGCCCGCGCGCAGCGACGCGGCTGCGAGTTCGAGTTTAATGGGCGCGGCCG
>Ga0224559_1001024_pt1 | contig 16052 bp, 11 predicted proteins | sample 714S33034metaG_FD_180676 | JGI IMG/M metagenome (GOLD analysis project Ga0224559, IMG submission 180676) | Peat soil microbial communities from Stordalen Mire, Sweden - 717 S3 30-34 | ecosystem: Environmental > Terrestrial > Soil > Wetlands > Peat | place: Sweden: Norrbotten County, Stordalen... | reverse complement strand
CAACCCGAAACCGCCCATCTACAAGCGATGGTGGTTCGTGACCGGCGTGGTGGCTGTGGTAGCCGCTGGCACGGTGACGGCGATTCTGCTCGCCCGCGGGTCGGGCAACAACCCGTGTAGCGGCATCGGCCCCAACTGCGTGGAGTTCCAATAGCCATGCGGCGTCCGTTGTGGAAACTGTGGGCGCTGTGCGGGCTCGCTTTCGGCTGTTCGAGCCAGGGCAGCAACACGGAAATCGCGGTCTTCGTGTCGAGCGATCTCTCCGTTCCGGCGGAGATCGACAGCGTGCAGGTGGAGGTGAACGGCAAGACCGAATTTTCCTTGCCGCTCCCCAACGGCAACGGCACTCGGCAAGTTCTTCAGTTCGAGCTAGTACCCGCCAGTCAAAACCTGAATTTCGACGTCTACGTCACTGGGTTGCTCGACTCGGTACCCGTCGTCCGCCAAGAGGTCATCTCGTCCTGTCCTTCAGGCAAGCGGACCGAACTGAACCTCTTTTTAGGGCGGGCCTGCAAGCAGCAAGACTGCACCAGTGGGAAGACCACCTGCAGCAATGGAAATTGCGTCTCAGGTACGGTGGCGAATCCCGAGGATCTGCCGACGACCTTCGCCCCGAACAATCTGCCCGGACCACCAGAACCCGGCCCCATGATCGATGCTGCCGCGGTCGCATCTGACGGTGCTGCTGGCGTGGATGGCAACGTCGATGTGGCCGACTTGCGAGCCGCTGACGAGGTCCTCGCCGATGTTGGGACAGATGCCACGCTCGATGTGCCCATCTTCATCGAGGCGCCCGGCCTCGATGCTCCGAGCGACATCGGAGAGGATGGTGGAACAAGTTTGGACGCCACTGGTGAAAGCAGTGGCACGGGCGGCGCCGGTGGCATGGGAGGAACAGGGGGCGTGGGCAACACGGGAGGCGCTGGCGGTGGCGGGGGTGCCTCAACGACTGCGCCCAATTGCGGCCAGCCACCGGCGGCACCCACGGGCGGCACTGTCAAGTCGACAGGCACAGGCGTGGGCTCGACGGCCACCTACGCTTGTCCGTTGGGCTACTCACCTGCGTCCACGAGTATCACTTGTCAGGCCGACGGAACATGGTCGGGCACAACGCCCACCTGCACCATCGTGAGCTGCCCGGATCTTTCCAATCCGACCGACGGAAACGTAAGCCTGACCGGCAAGACCTATCAGTCGACGGCCACCTACACGTGTACGACCACCGGCCACACCCTAACCGGAACCCAAAAGCTCACCTGTCTGGCCAGCGGAAATTGGTCCGACCCGCCTCCCTCCTGTCCCTTGGTTGACTGCGGAAAACTCACAGACCCGACGCACGGATCGGTGACCTCGACACCGAGCACGACCTACGGCTCGACAGCTACCTACGCGTGTTCCACGGGCTACGCCCCGTCTGGAGGTTCGCCGCGGCAGTGCCAAGCGAACGGAACATGGTCGGGTACCGCCCCCACTTGCGAGGTCAACTGCGGCCAACCTGCAAACCCGCAACACGGGGGCGCGACTGTCCCTGCCGCCGGAACCTGGCAAGGTGCTACAGTTCAATACTACTGCTACGGAGATCTCCAGCTCTATCCCAGTACAGCGGGATCCACGACATGCCAGGCGAACGGTACTTGGTCCGGTGCAGTACCGAGTTGCGATTGTTTCGGGTCCCCAGTTGCCGGTTGGGGAACTTCCTGCCAGTACACTTGTCCGTCCGGGCCTTCCGTAGAGGGCATCAAGGGTTGCAGCGGCACCTGCTGGCAAGCGGCTACTAAGTGTTAGCCTGAGGGCAAATCGGAAGACTAAAAGGCGCCGAGATCGGACTTCGATCGCAACGTACAGTTTGATTCAATCCGCCAAGGGGTGAATTGCTTCGCTACGGGGAGCCTGATGTGGCGCAGTCGGTCGGGGCATGTCCGAGATCACCTCGGCGGGCATTGCCTCGGATTGCGGTGTTGCTCATCGGCTCGCGGTTTCGCTCGTTGCCACCCTTCCACGATTGGGGGCCCTTGCACAGTTACACTTCCCATGGGCCCGAATGGTTCCCACGCGGAGGGATCTCACTAATGACGACGTTCATTCCCAGGTGCATCAGCAAGAAGGGCGAGGGAGTGCCTCACCCTTCTCACTAAGCCGGCGCGGAAGCGCCGGCCGCAGGCAATGACTACGTCGGACTACAGTTGCTGGTGACAGATCTGATCTCCGCCGCAGTACCCGGACGTGGAACCATCCAGCTGCTGGCAATTCTGGCAAGCCGCACCCGATGTTCCACATGCTGTGTCTTGGACACCAGGTTGGCACGTGCCGCTCTGGTCGCAACATCCGGTGCAACCGGGATCGCACACGCACGTCCCTCCGACACACGCTTGGCCTATCGCACAAGTCCTTCCACACGCTCCACAGTTCTGGGCGGTATCCAGTGGCACGTTGCAACCGTGGGTCGCCTTAGTGTCGTCGCAGTTAGCCCATCCGGACTGGCACGTTCCGTCACAAGTTCCGTGGGTGCAGCTAGGAGAAGGGATGTGGCTTGTTGAGCAGGTAGCGCCACAGGAGCCACAGTTATTATTGGGGTCGTATAGGTTCGTATTGCAACCCTTGGTCGCTTTGGTGCCATCGCAGTTGGCCCAGCCGGGATCGCATGTTCCGCCACAAACGCCCGACACGCAGGTAGGAGTAGTAATATTGGTGTTTGGGCAAGAAGTGTCACACTTATTGCAGTGGGTTGGGTCGCTGGCTAGGTTGATGCACACATTTTTCCCCTGGTTGTTCGGGCAGTACACTTCGCTCCCTGGGCAGGTACAGACACCATTCACGTTGCAGGTTGCGCCGTCCACCGTATCGTCGCATGCTTGGCACAAACCACCTTCGGATCCGCATCCCATGTGCTGGGCATCTTTGACGTTGGTTTGGTTCGCGTACGGTACGCAGATACCGTCGGGAGCACCGTTGGGAACACCGTTGGAATCCACCGTGTCGACCAGCGTGCAACACCCAATTGCTCCGCAGGAGGCCTGGTCGCACACGCAATTACCAGCATAAAGTTGTGGACTCGTGGTCGAGCTTGCGCAGCGCTGGCCCGTGCTACACATCGAGCCCACCTGGGCGACCTGCCCGGCAAGCGTCAAGCTGATCGTGCCGCCATGGCAAACGCCATTGCCATTCCCTCCGTCGGCAGTAAAAGAGAGTGTGCCAGAGGCGTTGTAGGTGGCGGTGACTGTGTCGCAGTTGTTGAAGGGTCCGAAGGTGCTGTACAATGATGTTTGGACGCCAAGGTCGGCGATAGTGTTCGGGGATGATAGGCCGAATATGGTGCGTGGGCTATTTATGACGCTCGAGAGAGTCGCGTGAGCCACCACGTTGCCGCTGTTGCTGACCGTTGCCGTGAAACTACTGCTCTTGCTGGTGGGCCAAACGATTTGTTGATACGACCAAATTGTCGGTGTCACAGAGTCGATAAAGATTCCCTTGGCTTCCATGGTGAGCTGCTGGGTGACGGTCGTGAGGGTGCTGCTGGGCACGCCGAGCGTGCTGGGAGCGTCGGTTTGGAAGGTGAGATTGGTCAAGAACTTGGTGGAGGAACCAAGATCGCTCGGGTCGCTGATAGAGACAGTCTGGGGCATAATGGTGAAGGTTATGCTGTTCCCCGGGTTTACCACTTGGGTTGGTGAGCCATTGAAAGACGGGGCAGCGGAAAACGTGAAGTAGTTAGTGTCAAGCTGGGGGACGTACACGTGGATTGGGCCATTGCCTTTGTTGGTCACGGAAAAGTCCCTGGAGTCAGCGGCGGTGCCGCAGAATACACTGCCAAAGTCTTCGATCTTAGCCCCATCCGAGAACCTAGCCAGCACGACGCCTTCGTTGACCTGGCCCGTCAGGGCGACGGTGCCGCTCGCGCTGTCGCACCACTGGCCGGCTGGCAATGACCAGGTGACCTGATAGTCGTCCTCTGTTCCAGCGTATCCGGATCCCCCAGTCTGTGGTCGGTCGTAGAAAATCGTGATCGGATAGTCGTTGGTGGCCGTTGGGTTGTTATAGTTCGCGGCCAATGTGATGGTCGTCTGCGTGGATCCGGTATTGGATCCAGAAGAGTCGCCGAAGGTGTACGGGGAGGCGCTCAGAGTGGCAGGCGTAACAAGGGGGGAGGAGGAGGGGCTGATCGTCAAGGTAACGATTGTCGTGGTGTTCGTGGTCCCGCCGTTGTGAAAGGTCAGTACCTGGGATGGCGCCGCTGACGGAGGGCTCGTCAGGGTATATGGGCCGACGAAGTGGAGCACGGTTGGCAATACGGACAGAATGGCGCCCAGGGGCGCGACGCTCAACTTATAGGTAGACGGGGTCGGGAACGTTCCGGTAGAAGTTTCGAAATTGACTGTCAGGTTTCCCGAGCATGCCGTCGTCGCGGTGGATGCTATTTGTTGAGGCTGGATAACCATTGTGGACGGGGTGTTCGCGTCTAGAGTCAACCATGTGGTGGGGTCGCTGGCGCTTGCACCCTGCGGTACGCTCGGAGCGGTGATAGCGAAGCACGACGTGTTGTCGACGACGGGAAGCCACTTGAGAGCTGCGGTGCCGACATTCTTGATCGAAATCGACTGGCTCGCGGGCGGTGTGGTGGCCCCACAGGCCCCTGAGAAAGAGATGGTTCCTCCGGCCGGGTTCAATTGCGGGTAGCCGGAGAGCGAAAGTGCGCTGGCCGTCCAGCCGGCAGGCGGGGTCGCGCACAGGTTGTTCGTTCCCGACGACGCCAGGCTGACCGTGGTGGAGTAATTGCCCTCTGTGGTTGGAGCGACGATGGACAGCGTGCGGGTCACGCTGCCACCGGCTGGGATCGTGACAGATGTGGCAGGCGTCGAGATCGTGAAGTTCTGGTCGCTAGAGGTGATGTCGACCGTAGTCGCCTGATCTCCGGTGTTGAGGATGGTGAAGTCCTGGGTGAGCGGAACGCCAGGGGCAGCGCCGCCGAGGAAGGATGCGGTTGCGCCCGTGCCCCAGGCGAGATTGGCACCGTGGACCACCTCGGTCAGGTAGATCGTGTGAAGATTGCCGGTCGGTTCATCGGTCGTCAGAGTTAGGACGCTAGAATAGGTCGCCGGTGGCGTCAGTGGGAAGGGGACAGCGGGCGGGGTGATGGTGACGACCTTCGATTCACCGGGCTGGATCTTGGACGTGCCGGCCGTCAGGTCGACCGAGTATCCTGGAGCGCCGGAGAATGAGGCGCCGACAAAGGTGACCGCGGCGCTACCCGAGTTGGTGAGCGTGAAGGTGTAGGCAGCAGGAGCCGGCTGCGCTGCTCCCGCACAGGCAGATGATGGGAAACTGTACGGCGCATCAAGCGATGTGGATGGCCAACCGGCAATGGACGCCGAGCCCGATGTTCCCGCACCGCCGGTGCCACCTGTCCCGAGGCTCCCGCCGGTTCCGGAGATTTGCGTGGAGCCACCGGTACCGGCAGTACTCGTGGAGCCACCGGCGCCGCCCGTACTTTGGCCTGCCTCGACAAGATTGCCTCCGTTGCCTCCCGTGGGAATCGCGTCGATACCCGTCACATCCGTCGATATCGGCTTGTCGTCGGGAAGGTCGATGCTTGGCGGACTGTCGATGGCAGAGGGTCCGTCGGAGCCCAGATCGACTTGAACATTCACTTCAGCAGCCTGAACCTCGATGAATGACGAAACCTCGTTCTTGACTTGCACGTCGAGAGAATTGACCTCCGGGCTGTTGCCACCGGTCACGTTGGTGCCGGAATCTTTGCTGCTACCGTTGTCCGACGAGCCACACCCCACCATCGTCATCAGCCCGAAAGCTGCAAAAAATGGGAGCGCCATCGTGCTCGATGCGCGCAACTGAGACTTCTTTCTTTCCATCGCGTCCTCCTCGTCTTTCATGTTCATCAAAATGAATATCTGCCCAAGCTGCAGGCAGTAGACACAGCCTCGCCGCAGTCGATGCTGCAATCCGCCGCGAAACTGTCATGTCTGCTGAAAGATGTCAACGCTCGCCGAAATCGTGGCAGGGGCGCCCAGAAGTTCGTGTCGGCAGACCGGAAGGGCAAGCCATGGATCGCCATCGAGACCAAAAGCGGGTCCGCGGGCGCTCCGAGAAGCGGCTTCAAGTACCTCCTCGAACGCATGAAGTTCGCCCTCGCTCTCCAGGTCGGACTTGAGGCCAAGGAGCATGTCGTCCGGCCACCCATCAATGGCACGCCCGTTCATCAAATACCCGCCGACCAGTTTCTATCGGCGCTGCTGTAGGGACTTCTCGGGCAGAGAATGTGTATGCGTCAAGCCGAGTCCCCCAAATGCTACCAACGCCATCATTTTTACGGCAAAGATGATGTCTATGTATACACGGTGCTACCGCTCACCACGTTCTTGCGCGTCTTGGTCGCTGGGGATGTGCTTCCGACGCAGTGATATCGCTTGATGTTCATCATAAGCGGTCTATGATTACCACGTGACACCCGAGGTTCGTGCCTACTTGGCAGAAATCGGACGGCGGGGCGGGCGGCGCAGCCGGCGCGTTCTTTCGCCGGAGACCGCTCGGCGGATGGTTCGGCTGCGCGAGGCGAGACGCGCTTTCAAGCGCTTCCACGCGAGGTGCTTCTGGTCTTCCCCGAGAGACTACTTGGTGACGATGGAGGACATCCAGTGGGTCGCGCGGCAACTCATGACCCATGGTGGACGTGATGGTTGGCGAATAGGTGCAAGCCTATGCAACCAGTCCACCTGCCCAAGCTGAAGCTGCGCGGGATGGCTGCCCTGGACGAGGCCGAGCACTTCTTCACCACGCGCGACCCCAGCGAGGTCGGCTGTCTCTACTATTCTCCTTCGCTGGGCAAATTCATCGAGCCTCGTCCAGGCGACGACGTGGTGCCGCACTACGGTCGCCCAGGCGGCGTGCTCCCCAGCGTGGGGTAGCTCCGCACAAGCTGCCGTCGGAGGTCCGGTCAAGACCTCGCGATTCGTTGCGACTACTTATCATATATGATATTTACACTGTATGCAGTTTGGCCAACTTGTCGACCTAGTTGCCAACGAACCGGTCTTCTCTTCGGCCATGCTCCTGGCAGGTGATGTGTCGCCCGCACAGGTGCGCTTGCAGCTATCGCGCTGGGTGACGGCTGGCCGGTTGCTCCAACTGCGACGTGGCCTCTACTGCCTGGCACCGACCTGGCGAAAGGTCGAGCCGCACCCCTTCCTGGTGTCCAATCGGCTTCAGCGCGGCTCGTACGTGAGCTTGCAGTCCGCCCTGGCTTTTCACGGCGTCATTCCCGAGGGTGTGCCGGTCGTGACCAGCGTCGGGCCGGGCCGCCCAGAGACGGTGCACAATCCCTTGGGCGCATTCCAGTTCAAACATCTCGTCAACAGCCTCGTCTTCGGCTACCTGCGTATTGAGGTCATCGGCCAGCAGTTCGCCTTCGTGGCCTCGCCGGAGAAGGCCTTGCTCGATCTCATTCACCTTACGCCAGGCGCGGATTCCCATGACTACCTCCGGGAACTTCGCCTGCAAAACCTAGCCGCGTTCGACTTGTCGACCCTGAATGAACTTGCCAGACGAAGCGGCAAAGCCAAGTTGCTCCGGGCAGTCCGTCGCACGCAACGCCTGCTCGCACAGGAGGAAGGAGAGTCGCTATGAAGGAATACCTGCGCCAGTTGACCGCACAAGTGGACGGCGACCTGGCCCGCGGGCGGTTGGTCCGGGAATACCTGCAGGCCCGTGTCCTCGAGTCGCTGCAAGACGCGGGGGTGTTCTTGCGCTGGGCATTCGTGGGCGGCACGGCATTGCGATTCCTCTTCGCGATTCCAAGGTTCTCGGAGGACCTGGATTTCTCGCTGCTTCGGCCAGACGATGACCCAGGCTGGAGGACGGCGCTGACCGCGGTGAAGCGAGTGTTCGAACGCGAAGGCTATCGGATCGAGGTCAAGGTTCGCGAACAGAAGATGGTGGCTTTGGCGTGGTTGAAGTTCCCTGGTCTGTTGCACGAACTCGGGCTCTCGCCACGCGCGTCCCAGCCCCTTTCCATCAAGGTGGAGGTGGACCGGAACCCGCCGGCGGGCGCCCGGAGCGAAACGACCGTCGTGCGCCGGTATGTCACCTTGCACCTCTGCCACTACGACAAGACTTCCCTTTTAGCCGGAAAGCTCCACGCCATTTTGAACCGGCCGTGGACCAAAGGCCGCGATCTCTACGATCTGGTCTGGTACTTGGCGGATCGCGACTGGCCAGAGCCCAACCTGGAATTGCTCAATTCCGCCTTGGTGCAGACCGGCTGGGAGGGGGCCATCATGACGGCAACAAACTGGCGGAAAGAAATCCGCGAACGAATGAAGACCTTCGACTGGGAACGCGCACGCGCGGACGTACGGCCTTTCCTGGAACGGGAACGCGACCTCGATTTGGTGAGAGAGGAAATACTCGGGAAATTGCTGGGCGGTTGAAGGCTTTTCACCGCGGAATCGCGCGGCCGATGGTGGCTTCGGCCTTGCGGTAATCGTCGATGTGGCCGAGGAAGACGCGCACGATTTCCGGGTCGAATTGCGTGCCGCTACAGCGCTCCATCTCGCCACACGCAATGGCATGGGGCAAAGCCTTGCGGTAGGCGCGGTCGGTGGTCATGGCGTCGTAGGCGTCGGCCACGGCGACAATGCGACCAATAGTGGGAATGCTGTCGGAGCGCAAGCCCTGCGGGTAGCCGGAGCCGTCCCACGCCTCGTGGTGGCAGTAGCAGCCGGGCACGATGTCGCGCATGAAGGGAATGGGTTCCAGGATGCGGCGGCCCTTGGCCGGGTGCGAGCGGAACATGGCCAGCTCTTCCGGGGTCAGTTTGCCTGGCTTGTTCAGGCGGTCGTTGCGGATGCCGATCTTGCCCACGTCGTGCAGCAGCCCGGACTTGACCACGGTTTCGATTTCCTCGGCCGGCAGGCGCATGCCCACGGCGATGAGGCGGGCGTAGGTGGCCACGCGCTCGGAATGGCCGCGGGTGTAGCGGTCGGATTCTTCGAGAGCGTGGGCGAAACCGATGATGGTTTGCTTGAAGTTCTCTTCCAGCGAGATGTTGGCGTGCACCAAGCCCTCGTTGGCGTTGACCAAGCTTTCGTACAAGCGCGCGTTTTCGATGGAGACGGCGGCGCGGCTGCCGAGCACGTAGAGCATCTTGCGCTGGCCTTCGCTGAACTTGGCGCCTTTGGTGTAGCTGTAGGCGTTGAGCATGCCGATGGTGCGGCCCTTGAGCTTGAGCGGAATCGAGCAGAAGCTGACCAGGCGCTTTTCTGGCGGCCCGGACAGGAAGCGGAAGGCGCGCGGACCGTGCACCAGCAGCGGCTTGTCGTCCTGCAAGAGCGGCAGGACTTCGTTGAAATTGAGCGGTGGCGCGGTCTCGGTCATCGACAGGCGGGGCGAGACCTTGCGCGCGTGCTCGATGAAGGTGCCTGGCATGTCCGTCAAGGTGCGGGCATCGCCGGGGCGTTCGAGCAGGAGGTTGACGATGTCGGCGTCGACCGCATCCATCACGGCGTCGAGCACGAGGTCGAGCACCTTTTCCACCGACAGCGAGGTCGCGATGGCTTCGCTAATTTTGTAGATGGAAAGCGCGTCTTTCAGGCGCAGGTTTTCGTGTTGCAGGCGCTGGCGGTCGAGGCCGCGCTTGACGATGTGAATGACCTCTTCGACCTTGAATGGCTTCAAGATGTAGTCATACGCGCCATGTTTCATCGCCTCGATGGCGGTTTCCACGGTGCCAAAGCCGGTCATGATGACGGTGAGCACCGGGATTCCGAGCTCGGTGATCTTTTCGATCAGGTCGAGCCCGTTCATCTTGGGCATTTTGAGGTCGGAGATGACCAAGTTGTAGCTGCGTTTTTGCAGCTCTTCGAGGGCCTGCACGCCGTCCTCGACGGTGCGCACCACATAGCCTTCGAGGCCCAGGAAGTCGGACAAGATCTCGCGAATCACGCGCTCGTCGTCGGCGACCAGGATGCGCGGGCTGTCGGGATTGAAGGTGTACTCCAGCCGCTGGCTGGCGGAGTTCAGCTCCTCGGGGGATTCCTCTGTAACGATGCCCGATGTGCTCATGGATGCGCGACGGCTCTGTAAGTCTACCTCAAAGCCACGCTGGCGAAGAACTCGTCGAGCTTTTGCTTGCGGGCTTCGTCAAGATAGTCGAAGTTGACGCCCCGATCCGTGATCTCCCAATAGTCCTTCTTGTCCACGGCCATCAGCTCGGCACGAATGGAGGCTAGGCGCTCCGGCTTCTCGTTGCGCATGTCGGCGCTGATGCGTGCGGCATTCGCGGTCGCGCCCTTGGACAGGTAGAAAGTCGCCAGCCAGATTTGCGCCTTGCGCACTCCGCGCAAGGTTTGTTCTTGCTGGCGAGTTTCCGGTTCCTTGTCGACCTCAAGAAAAATGCCGAGCAAAGTGTCGTGGCAGGAGATGTCGTACAGGAAGGAACGCTCGCACAGCACGGCCAGGTCGTGCGCCGCGGTCTCGGTGGCAAAACCCATGTCGGCCTTGTGCGCCAGCTGGCCGTAATAGGCCAGGCAGCGCCCGATTTCCAGAACCATGTCGCTGAGCCCCTTCTTCATCATGTGCTCGGCGAGCAGGCGGTATTGGTGGAAGACGTTGTAGCAGGTGCGCACGTCGCGCTGGTTGATGGCGCTGCGCAGGTACGTGTTGAAGTAGCGAACGGCGAGCACGAGCACCTCGCGGTCGCCCTGCTTGAGGGCTTCCTCACCGATGTAGCGGGTCTCGATGGCGACCACGTGGCCCATTTCCGGTAACTGCTGCAGGGCTTCGGCGAAGACACTGCGGAAGTGGCGCAAGACCTTCCATTCGACCCACGTTTTCCTCTGTTCGAGCGAGCGCAGCGAATCCGGCGCGAGCGCGATGAAATCCGGGTTGCCATGCGAGCGCGCGCCGACCGTGAACCACTCGGCGGGCAGGGTATTTTTTTCCTTGAGGTATTTCACGGCGAACTCGCGCAGCGCCGTGACCGCGTGGGTGGCGATGATTTTGTCCTTTTGGGCGAGGGTGTTGACCGCGATGTCGGACAAGTGCTCGAGGCCGGCCACGCAGCTCGCCTGGCGCGCGTCCACGTCGGACCGGTCGCGCTTGGCCGTGCCACGTCCAAGGACCGCGTCGAGCACCTGGTGACCGATGCGCGCGATGACCTTTTCCGGGTCGAGGAAGGCGAACACATAGGCGAAATATGGGATGAGCAGAAGCAGGCTGGTGGTGACCAAGACCACGGTCAAGGCCACGCTGGCGCGCGGGACAAAGCCATTGGTGACGGCGATGCTGATCCAAACCGCGTCGATGCACGCGACGACGAAGAAGCCCATGCAGAAGAGGTTCTTCTTGTCGCGGAAGAACATCTCCGCGATGCGCGGAGTGTACCGGGTGGCGGCGAGCTGAACCACGATGGAAACCACGGTGATGGCGATGGCCAACACGGCCACCACCACCTGCGCTAGACTGCCCAGGGCGTTTTGCAGAGTTTCCGCGTCCAGGTCGGTGAGCAAGCGCCACGCGCCGAGATGCTCGGTCGCGGCGATGCGACGGCCGAGGTAGGCCACGTCGAGCAGCCAGAACAGCACGAAGAAGACGAGGGAAATGGCGAGAACGAGGCCAATGCCGAGCGGGAAGCGCGGGCGCCAGCGCGGCGAATCGGTGGAAATGCCCGGCGCGCCGCTGACCGTGCCCGTACGTGGCTGTTCGCGTTTCACGCCCACCTCATGCCGATTCCATACCACGGGGCGTAAGTCAGGCAAAACCCGTCTCTGGTTGCCCGCTTCGGCTATGTCTTTTCGAAACCGAAGTGGCAAGAGCAGTTCGGCAAGCTCCCTTGGTACAAGCCCGATCCAACGTTCACCGAGGCCAAACTTTCGCCCTTGGCCAAGGCGAACGTCCAGAAGCTCAAGGATCTGAAGGCCAAGCACCAGGGCTGCCAATAGGCGCGCCCGATCTAGACCAGGATGACCAGGTCCTTCACCCTCGGGGAACGAACCTGGCACTCTCCAGGAAGAATGCCATCGAACCGGGCCAGCCCTTCCTTGCTGGTCTTCCCGGTCTTGGTCTTCCCGCTTTTGGTCTGCCCATCCACGAGGCACACGTCGTAGTCGATGTCGGCGACCGGCTCCATCCCGGCGTCCACGAAAACGATCTTGAGCCACCCCTCGTCGCGCAGCTTCTTTAGGGCAGCCGACGTAATCGCCGGTCCCACATCCGCGCGGTGGCTGGCCACGGTGACGGTTCTGCACAAAAGGATGCAGCCGTCGGGCTGGTTGAATGGAGGGCGCCAGTCGGAGGAAAGCTTCGCTCGGGCCTGGCCCAAGAGATTGGCTAACTCTCCCGCCGCGCCGGACTGATCGGCCAGTTCGTCGAGCACGCGATTGGCCTCGTCGTGATGGACAACCTCGTAGTTGTCGCACCCAGGGACCTTTGCAAGTCCACATCAGCCACCAGCTTGTACTGGCGGCCTCCGAAGCTGAGCCGGCCGCGGGTCTGCTCCTCGATTTGCTTGACACTCGGCGAGCCCTGATGGCTCGCCGAAGCAGCTAGACCGGCTGGCTATGGTGTTCCGCCGTCTGGCATGGGCAAATCGGTTTCCGCCCAGAAATCCCAATTCCAATAGTCATCCGTGGCCGCCGGCAGAACGGCGTCCAGGCAATGGATACGCACGCGATCCGTTCCACCGGCCTGGGTACTGTATTCCAGCGTGCCTGTTTCCCCGGTGGCAAGCTTAAGGGTCTGCCCTGACCCGTTCTTGGCGGTCACCACCATCGCGAAATCATCCCCCCACGACGCTAGGCCACTGTCGGCGCCCGGCACTTTGCAGTTGAGCGCCTGCAAGGTGGCCGAAAATGGCAGGGTGTCCGGGGAATACCGCGCGTTGGCTGACACCATCATCCCGCTCATGCCCGCAAACAGCAGGTTGCCATTGGTAGTTCCTGGATCATTGTCCAGAACTGACAGGGATGCCGCGCCTGGCGAAAAAGTGTCAGGAGCTAGAAGTGCCCAATCCACGCGCACGGTTTTGCCGACCGGAATCCTTAATTGAACGTTCGAGGGGACATTGAACGTGTAGACCGTTGGCTGACAACTCGACCCTTGCACGCAGGAATCAACCTTGAATCGATAGCCCTCAACGTCAGTTACCCGGCCAACAATTGGACTCGCAAGGGCTACCCCAGCATCGACTCCAATACTCGCCCGGCTGTATCCCGTGCCATCGGGCGCGGTCACCGTGAAATCGAAATGGCGCAAGGTATAGCGAACCGCGGTTGGCCAGAGGCAAGTCGCGGCTCCATCTGGTATTGCATCTGACCGCGCATCCAGAGCCGGGGCCTGTGTTTCCTGCGCCGGCGCATCTGGTGCATCGGGTGCGTCAGGAAGCGCAGCGGGAACATCGTTCCCAGGGGCAGTCGTGTCTGGAGTGCTTCCGTCGAGAGCCGGGTCCTTGCTGCCAGATGCATCGGAACAAGCAATGAGCGACAGCACGAAGAGCAGGCTCAACATGGGACCGGAGACGCGTTCGGTTTTCATGACGTTTTCCCCTTAGGCTTTGGTCGGCCAGAGCACTGGCAGGTTCACCGATGCAACCGCCATGCCCGAATAGAAATGGCGGAATTCCAACCTATCTGCCCTGCGTTGGCGACCGTTCCATGACATGGGGATCAGGTCACCTCCGCGGGATCAGTGTGTGTGCGGAGAGTGGCGGGAACGGGACGGCGCGAACCAGAGCTTCGCGCCCTGGCGCGAAGGCGACTACCGCGTCACGTAGGCGTGGGCCGGCCAGCCCGCGGCGGTCGCGTAGGTCTTGTACGCCTCGACCACCGCGGTGTCGTAGTCGAAGTTGTAGACCGTGCAGCTCTTGGTGCTGCCGTAGGAGTTGAAATTGCCGATGGCCATCATGGTGTACTGGTCCTCGGCGCAACCTGGGAACTTCGCCTTCGCCTGCGCGCGGTTGCAGGCAATGCCGGCGATGCCGAGCTCGATGTTGATCACGGGATTGAAGACCGAATTGCCCCAGTCGTTGGCGTTGGGGTTTGTCTCCATATCCACATGCCCGTTCGGGAGCAAGCCGATCCCACTCGCGGTGCACCCAGCGGGCAGGTTCGACGAATCACACCAAGGTCCGGTCTGCATGGAACCGAGGCAGGCGCACTCCGCCGCGCTCCAGTTGCGTGCCAGGCAGCACGGCCCATTGCCGGTGCAACCGACGGCGTCGTACTGGAAGCGCGACTCGACGTAGACGATGGCCTTGAAGATCATGGCGTCGGGCTCGCTATACTTGGCCGTGAACTGGAGGATGGGGCAGTCGCCCATGTCCACGGAGAGCCCGTTCCACAAGGCGGCGAGATTCGTGCGCAGCGGATCCGGATCGCACGGGCCCGGATCGGGCGAGGCCGCGCCATCGGCGGAGGCGCGGGCAGAGCTTCCACTGCACGCGCCAGAGACGAGCAGGTTCGCCCCGAGCGCCGCGGCCAGCAAGGCGTGGCCGAAGCGCGAAAGCGCGCCTGCGTCCGACAGCCCGAAGGAGCGCTCTACTTGTTCTTGACCGTCGCCCATCCGCTGCCAGGCATGGAGAGCTGTAGCTTCTTGCCACCCATGGAGACGGTATACGTCGACTTCGCGCCGCCGGAGTTGTACATGACCGCAACGATGCTGCCGTCAGGGTTCTTGAACGCGACGGAATCGTTGGTGCTGGTTCCGAGCACCGTGGCCCCTGGGTCGACGAATTGGGAGACGTGGCGGAAGACGTAGTACGCCGGCGTCTGGGTAATCTGGCCCGAATCCGCGACCAAGAGGGCGTTCTGGGGCCACTTGCGCCCATCGTCGATGCCCAGGCCGCCCTTGTCGAGCACCATGTTCCACGCGTTGTATGCGGTCAGGCCGTTTTTGATCGCATCGCGAATGTAGCCCCAACTGGCTTGACCATAGGCAAGGTCGTTGGGTGCGGGCGCAGTCGAGCCTATGGTGCCGCCACACTGGTGCTCGGAGAGCCAGATGGATATGCCGCCTGCCAGGTTCTTCAAGGTCGATATCTGGCTCGCCGCTGCCATGCCCCATTGCACGCCGATGGCCCCGATGTAGCCCTTCGCGGTCGAGTCTTGCAATACCTTCTGCCCGATATCCGCGTCGCCGCTAGGATTGGACAGCGTACCATCCATAACCTTGATGTTGAGATTCGCGCTGGTTATGGCCGGCCCGAAGTACTTGCCGACGAAGGTGACGAAAGTGCTCGTATCCCAGTGGCAGGACGGGTAGTTTTCCGCGTAGTTGGGCTCGTTCTGCGGAGAAACGATCTCGATTTTGATTCCCTGGTCCTGGAAAGCTTGCACCCATTTGACGAGATACTGGGCGAACGCCGTCAGGGTCGCATCATCAGTCTTCATGTCCCCACTGTCGAAGTTCGACGAGGTTTTCTTGCCGTTCCCGCCGCTCGCTATGAACGTACCCGTCTTCATCCACGTCGGCGGCGTCCACGGACTGGCCCAGAAGCGGATGTCGGACTTCACAGCCTGCGCCGCCTTGATGTAGGGGATGAGGTTTACCTTGTCCTGAGCAATCGAGAAGCTCGACATCGAGGTGTCGGTGCTGCCGCTGGCGACTTCGTCGTCGGTGTAGCGAGCGAGGGCGTAGTCGCTGGCGCCAATTGGGATGCGCCCCCAGGCGAAGTGCGCCCCGTCGGTGCCGAAGAGCAATTGAATCGCCTGGTTCTTCATGGCATCCGTGGTCAGGTAGCTCCAGCCCTTTTCGTTAAATGCCCCGCCGAAGCCTTCCCAGGTCTGCGCCGTCGAGGTGTCGTTGACGGTCACGTCGGCGGTCCCGGTCGTCACCTCGGTCCACTTCGCGGTGGTTTGCCAGAAGGCACCGTTCGCGGAGGTCACGAGCGCGGTCGAGGGGGCCGCGGACCCACCGGTGCCGGGAGATGTCGTTCCGCCCGTGCCTTGCGCGCCTCCGGCCTGACCGCCACCATTGCTCTGTGCCCCTCCGACCGCGCCGGTTGCCCCGCCTGCGGCGCTTGTGGCGCCGCCGTTGCCCAAGCCCGT
>Ga0224559_1001020_pt1 | contig 16067 bp, 13 predicted proteins | sample 714S33034metaG_FD_180676 | JGI IMG/M metagenome (GOLD analysis project Ga0224559, IMG submission 180676) | Peat soil microbial communities from Stordalen Mire, Sweden - 717 S3 30-34 | ecosystem: Environmental > Terrestrial > Soil > Wetlands > Peat | place: Sweden: Norrbotten County, Stordalen... | reverse complement strand
GTGCGAGAAGCAGAACAGCCAGCAGATTGCTTTAATGAGTTGGGTGATTATGTCCGGCCACCGACCAAGACAAAGCTGCCTGACGTTAAATTCGAACAGGCGAAGATAACAGTTGCGACAATCGCCGCTCGAAAAAGAAGCAATGAAGCGCGAACTTGATAGCGTTTTATGGCACGAATTTCCGCTCAGTTTCCGAACTATAACGCAACACTTAAACCTTGCAGCATAAAGGGTTAGAGCATCATTTCTAACGGAATAACCACGCATAACTTGACGGATAAGTACGAATACGAACTTTTAGAAAGGGGCAATCATGGGAGCTAGACCTTGGACTACTGAGCAACGGGCAGCACAGGCCGCGAAGATAGGGCACTGGAAGCCGTGGGAACAATCCACAGGGGCGCGAACACCCGAAGGCAAGCGCATATCATCACAGAATGCCACCATTGGAAAACGTAACAAGCAAGCCGCTATCGAACAGGCAAAGCAGGAACTATATGCAGCACAGGCAAAACTGTGCAAGCTGACGGCCAAGCGGGGCGAGTGGTGGAATAAGTGAATACCCCGAATAACTCCGAACGTTTAAGGCAACCACAGTCCGCGAAAAACCGCGAACTTTCGCAATGTCCACATAAGTCCGCATAAGTCCGCAAAACTGCTTAGATTGAAAAAGCGTGGTTACATACTGGTTACACGAAGAAAAAATAAAGAGGCGTAAAAAAGGCTCCCATCGCTGGAAGCCTTATTCTGTATGGTGCCGCTTGACGGACTCGAACTGTCGACCTACCGCTTACAAGGCGGTTGCTCTACCAACTGAGCTAAAGCGGCGATGCAAAAAACTACGCGAATCTAGTTAGTTATCTCTATGATTCGTTGCTCGTTCTTAAGAAATATTGTTGATTTATTCCAAGATTTCGCGGTTGAAACAGTGACAGGTCACTTGTAAAGCGGCGCCATTATACATAGGCTTTAGAATTTCTCAAATTTCTCTTCAAATTAATTTTAAAGACTCACGCAAAGTCGGGCAGCTATGAAATAATCCGAACACTGTGAAAACAAATGCCACCACTGAAAACCTTGATAATCTTGTCTCTGGCGAAAGCGCGACTATCTTCGCTATTCAAACCGACGACGCGCTACGCCAACGCCTGTTGGCTCTGGGCTTTCGCGTCGGGAAGCGTATTGAGTTGATCCGCAAAGCCAACTTTTCAGGCCCGTTGCAAGTTCGAATCGGTACCACGGATATTTTGTTGCGAAAACACGAAGCGGCAAAAATCAAGGTTCAAAAGATATGAAACGGGTTGCGCTGCTAGGCATGCCCAATACGGGCAAGTCGACACTATTTAATCGCATGACAGGCGGTTCGGCGCGAGTGGGTAATTGGCCCGGTATCACGGTAGAGCTTCTTAGCAGCAAAATTCTGCTTGGGGGAGAAATGGTCGAAATTATCGACCTGCCGGGTATCTACGACATTCACGGTTTTTCGGAAGATGAACAGGTGGTGCGCCATTTCCTGCATGATAATGTTCCCGATCTGGCCATCATCATCCTCAACGCCACTCAGATCGAACGCCAGCTCAGTTTGTTGCTCCAGCTCAAGCAATATAATTTGAATATGGTCGTGCTGCTCAATATGGCAGATGAGTCAAAGAAATTCGGTATCACTATCGATGCTGCCAAAATGTCATCATCGCTTGGCATCCCGATTTTTTTGCTCAGCGCAAAATATGGCATTGGTTACAACGAAGCCATGCAATCGATCACTAAAGCTTTGCGCTACTCCACGCCGGGCATGGCAGAAGAGCTACGCACCCAACTCCAGCAAGACGCGCATATTGAAAGAGAAATGACGCGCATTTTGCAAAATTCGGTGCAAGTCCCATTGCGATTGCCGAATAATCTCACCACGCAACTGGATCACATCATGCTGCACCCTTGGCTGGGTCTGCCGATTTTCTTCGGCATCATGTATTTATTATTTCAGGGCATCTTCATTTTGGGACAACCGCTGCAAACCGGTGTTGGTGACTTATTCGGCTGGTTACGCGAAGTTGCTCTAGCGCCGTTAGTGAGTGGATTACCTGCCATCTTGCAAGGCTTGTTGCTGGACGGCATTTACAATGGGGTTGCCACTGTCGCGGCATTTATTCCCATCATCATTCTATTTTTTCTATTCATGGCCATTGTGGAAGACACGGGTTACCTTTCGCGCGCAGCTTTTTTGATGGATGCGCTAATGGCAAAATTAGGTTTGGATGGACGCAGCTTTGTCATGCTATTAATGGGATTCGGCTGCAATGTGCCCGCGCTGATGGGCACACGCGTAATGCGTTCGCGCGCATTGCGCCTGCTCAGTATGTTGGTGATTCCCTTTTCGTTATGTTCGGCACGCTTGCAAGTTTTTGTATTTATCACCGCAGCACTATTTGCGCCGAAATCAGCCGCACTGGTTGTATTCAGCCTGTACTTGTTCAGCTTCGCCGCAGCTATACTGACTGCGCTAATATTCAAACGCTATTTTCCCAACAGCGAACCTTTTGTACTTGAACTTCCACCCTATCGCTTTCCCACCCTGCGCCAAATGCTGCTGCGCGGCTGGCATGAGGTGTATCACTTCGTTCATCGTGCCAGCAAATTTATTATTATCGGAGTGGTGTTTGTTTGGCTGCTCACTCACTACCCCGCAACCGCCGTGCCTGCCGGACCTGACACTTGGGCAGGACAAATCGGTGGCTGGCTGCACCCATTATTTAAACCCATCGGCATCACCGCAGAACTCACCATCGCCCTGATCTTCGGCTTTGTAGCCAAGGAAATTGTGATTGGCTCCCTCGCCGTTATCTACGGGCTAAGCGGCCACGCATTGAGCGGGGAATTGGCGCTCCAGCTTGACTGGGTACAGGCATATAGCTTCATGCTGTTTACCCTGATCTACACCCCCTGTTTATCTACTGTCGCCACCTTGCATAGCGAATCGAAGAACACCGGCTTTACCCTGCTATCGCTGATTTGGTCTTTGGCATTTGCGTGGGTGGTGAGCTTTGTGTTTTATCAGGGCGCGAGGGCGTTAGGGTATTAGCCGCAAGCAACACAAAGAATTTAGTTATCTGGCTATTAGTCAGATTTTCCCTAATTCTTTTTTCTAACACGCTTCACCGTCTCGACAGCGTTGATCTGCTTGCTGATAGCTGTTTCAAAATCCTGCTCGGCACGGCTGGGCGAAGACAACTGCCGTTGCTGAAAGATATTAAATTCCGCTTCTGCCTTGGCTTGCGCTAATTCAGCAGAAATCTTGCCGGCATGCGTCAGCACTTCACGGTCAGACAGGAGCAAGAAATCATCCAATTTGGCAATCCATGCACTCATCGTCATCTCGCGCCGTCCCTGCGCCTGCAACTCGGCGAATTCCAGATAGAGGTTCACAATCCGATTCAACGCCCCCAACTCTTCCTCGTTGAGATAATTTTTCGCCACGCTCACGTCCGCCTTGTGTACCGCAGTACCTTTGGATGCACCCGCCCAACTGGACAACCCCATGTTCGGTTCCGCCGCCGTGTGTCCATGCGCAGCCCAGTGCATCTTGTTTTGCATCGTGGCAAAAAATAGCTGTGAAGCTTCCGCAGAAGGATCGTAATCAATGCTGGTCGCATAAATATCCAGCACCTTTTTCCAGAACATCTTCTCCGAAGAACGGATGTCGCGAATGCGCACCAACAACTCATCGAAATAAACGTCGTCCCCGCGTTTAAAGCGCTCGTCATCCAGCACGAAGCCCTTAACCAGATAACTCTTGAGTTGATCAGTTGCCCAGCGGCGGAACTGCGTACCGCGATGCGAGCGAACCCGGTAACCGACTGCCAGCACCATCTCCAGGCTGTAATGATCAACCAGTCTTTCCACATTCCGCGCGGCTTCCGGGGCAACTATCCGGAATTTCCGGATAGTTGAATCAGTGCTTAATTCCTCATCTGCATAAATATTGCGGACATGCTCGCTGATGGTGCGGACATTTTTCTGATAGAGATCGGAAAGCTGCTTTTGGGTAAGCCACAAAGCACCGTCAATCAGTCGCACCTGAATACGGGTTTGCGCATCCTCGGTTTGGTAGAGCAGGAACTCGCCGCTGTTTGGACTATTATTTCCTGGTGCAACGGCAGGTTGGAAAGGCTTTTTCTTGACGGTCATACATCGCCCTCATCGAAAGTCTCATTAACAATCACACTAGAATTCGCGTTATAAAGCATCGCAGGAGCATGAAGCGCCAGCCTAAGCTGATCCACGCTGCCACTCCAAATGAGTTCGAGTTTTTTCATGCAGCCACACCTTCCACATTCGCTTCTTCGTGGATTTCTCCCATCATCATTTCGTAATGTGCAAGATGCCCCTCATTCTCAAAAACCGCCTTAAATACGTTGAGATACGTTTCAACTACCGTGTCATCTATTGACTCATACAGGTCATCAAATGCAGAGTGAGATCCATCATTAACCCATGAGAATAGTGATTTGCAGATAAATTTATCCTTCCCCTCAAAACGTTCACAAATCTTGTCAGGATCAATTCCACCCAATATCTTGAAATAGTTCTCTAAGATTCTCCTCAAGGTGTTTTGAATCGTCAGTTTTGAACGCTCTGTCTCACGAATTTGAGTCCAAAGCAATTCATAAGATGTTTTAATTGGGTTATGGTCATATTTTTTCAGCTTGGAAAACAAATCGGGCTTTCGAACGATCCAAAAGGTCTCGTCGTTCGACTTTTTCTTTTTGTCTCGTTTAGGTTGAAACGTAACCTCTTTATGAAAATACACGTTATGCGTAAAAACAAACACCTGCTTTATCTGCCCCTTCCCTGTTCTAACCTCGTCAAACAAACCTTTGATGAGACTACTCACAACAAACAAGATATCACTATCCAAACTGGAAACTGGGTCGTCAAAAACGACAATCCTGTCAGTGGTTGTCCCACTTTCCGAATGACCACCTTTCAGTAGGTGGTAGAAATAGAGAAAGGTAATAAATGTTTTTTCCCCTTCACTCAGCGTGTCTTTAGCATCAGAGCGGTCTTTCCTGATTAATTTATAACTCTTACCATTGCCTGCCTTTGCCAGTGAAAATCCTCTAAAGCCAAAGGATGCTAATAACTTGTTAATTTCATCAATCGTTGGTTGAATACTGGTTGTATCCTTTTCCAGTTCTTGAATTTCTATATCCTTCTTTTTCTTATTTTCTGTTTCAGCTATCAGACTTTCACTCAGACCACCAATTGTTTTGCTGAGGGCATTTTTTTTAACATCGTAGTCGGACAGGTCTGTTTTGAGTTCTACTTCGATCATATATTTCCAAACCTGCGCGGTGAGATTCCGCTTCTCTTGCGCAATGTTTGAAACAGTCTTGTTATGCTCAATTACAAGGGTATTTGCAGCGCTGATAAGGTCGGTTATTGTTGATGCTATGTTGCTGATGGATTCCAACTCAATAATTTGGCTGGGTTCCTTTTTCTTTGTGATCAGTTTTTGAGTATTAATTATGATTCTGGAATCCAATAGCTCCTTTTCTACTTTTAATTTCTCTATATCAATAAATCTGGAAGGATTAGAGATAACCGATGCGACCTGTTGCTGAAGTCTTTCTGAGTCACTCGTATAGTTGGTAATCAATTCATCAATTGCACTGCTGTCGGCTTCAAAGGCATCATCGAAATACTCATTTAAACTTGCCGCAAAATTCTCTTCTGTAGTTTGCTGACAAAACGGACACACCATCTCGTTTTCCGAGAAAAAGTTACGCCCCTCTCTGACCCAGTCACTATTGCCAAGTTTTTTTATCATCGCGGCAATATCTACATCCGATTTACCAAGCACGCGCTTTTTCAGAATGGGATTAGATTCATGGGAAATAACTGTTGCAGCACTAATGGATGGATTAAGTTGTTCTGCAGTCGGTATCGGGCCAAATACAGTTTTTGCTCTTTCCTCAAGTTCAACCAATGGTTTTGATACTGCGGAATTATTACGCTCCTTCAGAACCCGGTCACGAAAATTATCTTTGCTATTTCGGACACCATCGAAAGCCTGCTCTAATCTGAATTTGTGCTTTGTAAAGGCAGACCAGCACTTATTCTTGAATGCATCTTCAATCGCGGCCAACTCAGATTTTTTTCCGCCTAACCCATCGTTTCCACCCAACTGCTGATTAAGATTTTCAACTTTTTTTGTTATTATATTAAGCTCATCTTTCGCCGCACCAATTTTTACGAGTGTCTCGACATTTTTTTCACCCAGCGTGAAGATGCCCTTAAGCTCAGAAGATTGGTTGAAGTTATGTGCAATGAAATCTCGGTTGTAAACCATTGCCTCTAACTTCGTTCCCCCCTTCCATTTCACCTCGCAATTTGGAAAATCTCTCTCATTGGCAATAACACGAGTGATCGTGGTTTTACCAGAACCATTAGAGCCAAATAAAAAGTTCAGCTTCGACAGGCCATTCATAACTTCCGGTACAACACTGTAAGTTGCAACACCTTTTATCAGTATCGATTCGATCATTTATTGCCTCTGTTGTTCTTCTTCATTTTGCTGTCACTCCACGACGAACAGAATTATCAAACCGTCCGTTGATTCTGGTTTGGACTATCAAGTGCGGGAAAACTTAGTCCCTCAATTTCCTGCAACGATTTCCCCGCAATCCCCTGCAAGTCACCATACATTCCCACTGTCGCCCCCATCACCCGTTCGATCTGTTCTTCGCGTTTGGCCCACTGCTTCATGATCGCCTTACGCTCTTTATCGAGGTCTTCCTGCATGGTGGAAAATGCTTCGACGATGGCTTCAACACGCTGTTTGAAGCGCGGGCCGGTGAGGTACTGGTAAACCATTTCGGTTTTGGTTTGTTGGCCTTCGGATGACTGGCGCGCCAATGCAAGTTCCAGCAACGACTGGCGCAAAATCATCGCGACCGGCAAGGCGGCACGGGGATGGGTTACCCAAACGCCTTCTACCATTTCAAAAGTCTCAACGCCTTTGGGCAATACTTGGCTTACGATCACTGCGATTTCCGCTTTTGCCGTGCGCTGGTCATCTCGCAGTTTTGCCAGCCATGCGTCGCTCCAGTTTTTGGTGCGTTTGAACTCCCACAAGATAGTGCCGCCGGACTGTCCGCCTGTGCCGACAACACGATGCAGCACATCCCCGCCGAATTCGCCCTTGGGTACTGGCTCAATGGAATCGAAAGGAAATTTGGCGCGCAACAGGTTTTCCAATTCTAGTTCCTGAACTTCGCCCTGTAATTGTTGTGATCCCTGTTCGGCACGACGCTTGAGGTCTTCGATTTGTTTTTGCATCGCGGAAATGGTCTGCTCTTTCTCCATTACCTTGAGTTTCTGTTCGTCTTCAGCTTCTTTTTTGGCTAGTGTGCGGACTTCGGTCAAGCCGTCCTGCACCCGCTTTTCTACTGTGAGTTCCAGTTCGCGCTTGGCATCATCGAGTTCACGCTGTTTCTTGATGAGATCGGCTTGCGCCTTCTGAGCCTCGGCCAGCTTCACATTGTTTGCGTTGAGCACTTCCTGCAATTCGGTCAGCTCACGCGCCTTAGTTTCCAGCTCGGCGGCACTGGCAAGCTTGGCCTTTTTGGATTCTTCCGCGATGACGCGGGCGCGTTCTGCTTTTAACTGAGCAGCGACTTGATCGGCCACTTGGTCATCTAGCTTGCGCTTATCTTCAGCAAGCTGCTTTTCCTTGTCGCGCATGGCTTGTTCGCGTTGCGCGATGTCATTGTCTTTCTGCGCCAGTTGTTGCTCAAATTGCTGGCGCGTTGCCGCAATCAGTGGCGCGGCCAACGATTCGGTGAGTTTGATCTCGGCCTTGCAGTTAGGACAGGTGATAGTTGGTTCGGTCATTGCCTTACTTCCCCCTTTAACCATTAGCCCGGAAGTGTATCCCAGCCGGACAGACTATGCGCACTATCGTGAACATGGCTCATAAATATGCCATGCAGCAACTCGAACAAATGATTCTATTTGTCTCGCAACACGTAACCTCAATCGGATAAAGGTAAAAAAAGAGGCTTGCAGCCTCTTTTTAATATTTCACAAACTCGTTTTGACTCAGCTTACTCTTTCCAAGCCTGATCAAGTATCGCTTGAGCCTTGTTAAGTTTTGTATTCGCTTCTTGTAAGTGCTGCTTCGACAATTCAGCTTTTTTTCTGTCCTCAGCCAACACTTTGGTTTGGTCTTCAAAGGCTTTTTTGCGCTGTTCTAACAATTTTTCTGCTTCGCTGACCTCTTTAAGGTTTGCTTTGTGCTGGGCATCGGCTTTATCAACCTCTTGCTTGGCGTAGTCCACCCCTGCCTGTTGCGCCGAAACGTCCTTTGCTTGCGCACTGAACACAAAGGCGAACAACAATATTGCCAGTGGAATTTGAGTTGTCAAATTAATTTTCATTTCAATTTTAGTTGCCGCATCAACAATATATTCCAAATATTAAATTATTATTTTAGACTCAATCAGAAAGAAAGTTTCACACCCAGATAAGTCCCGGAGTCGAGCGTTGCCGTTTGTCCGGTGCTGGCAATTCCAAAATTAGCTTCGCGGTATTCAACATAAATCTTGGTTCCTTGACCCACTTCGTAATCCAGACGCAAACCCCATTGGTTGGCTCTATCGGCATCACCAAAGGACGTGATCTTGGGACCCGCGAAATAGGTAACTGCGGCAGACAATTGCTTGGCTGCGGGAAAAATGTACGCCAGCTCACCCCCAATAACAATAGCAGCAACATTTTCTGTTTGCGTCGAATAGTTCTTTATGGTGCCGACCAACGCTTTGGCTCCCACAGAAAGTGTCAGGCCGGCAGCATCGCCTTCATCTCCTTTTACCAGCAAACCGGCGTCGGCAAGTGTATTCATTGACTCGTTATAGAGCACACCGACGTGAATATCCGAATTCCCTTGAATAAGCGCTCCAACTGCGGTGCTATAGTTAAAAGCCGCTGCGTTGTTGTTCAAACTAATATCCAGCGCATCCGCAAATGCTGCGGGACTAGCGATCAACAAAAAGACGTAAACAATACGACGAAACATCATGGTTACTCCTTAATACCGGCTTGGCACTAAATCTGTCTACTGAACTAAATTTAAGTGATACATGTGTGTACTCAGGCCAACACATGTTAAGCAAAAAAAAGCGTGTGTGCTGCGAACAGCATACAACTTGGTTGAATTTAACACCGAACTAAACTACGAAGCCCCAGAGCGCTTAGCCCGGGGCTCTGCAATTTTGCTATTACTTCTTTACGCCATTCACTGCTGCCTTGAGGCTTGCACCAGCTTTGAACGCCGGAACCTTTGACGCCTTGATCTTCAACTCGGCACCGGTCTTGGGATTGCGACCTGTACGAGCAGCGCGCTTGCGCACTTCAAAGGAACCAAAGCCAACCAATGAAATAGAATCGCCCTTCTTCAAAGTAGCGGTAATGATTTCAATCAGTGCCGCGATATTGCGTTCCGCGTCGGCCTTAGTGGAATCAGTTTTAGCTGACAATGCGTCAACAAGTTCTTTTCTGTTCATGAGATCATGTACTCCGTATGTTAAGGGTTAATAAAGCGGGTCTGCATTGTCATGGAAAATCTCCCTGCTGGCAATACGCTAAAGTACCAAAATCCTAGATAGCTCCAGCTTCCCGCAGCGCGCATTCTAGTGAACGACTTCATTTTAAACAAGCATGCAATGCTCAAATCCTCTTGAAACTGCCAACAGCACCCCCATTTAGCCCCAGTCCAAGCAACAAATAGCCACGCAACCACGGAGAAAACCATGAACGACACAGCTACAAACAACCGCGAAACCATGGGGTTTCAGGCTGAAGTTAAACAACTTTTGCAACTGATGATCCATTCACTTTACTCGAATCGGGAAATTTTCTTGCGCGAATTGATATCCAATGCGGCAGATGCCAGCGACAAGCTCCGCTTCGAGGCGTTACATAATGCCAGCCTGTTCGAAAACGATTCTGAATTAAACATTCGCATCAGCTACGATAAAACTGCACGCACGCTAACCATTGCCGACAACGGTATTGGTATGAGCCGGGACGAAGCTATAAACAATCTGGGTACAATCGCAAAGTCCGGCACACGCGAGTTTTTCTCCCGCCTTTCCGGAGATCAGCAAAAGGATGCGAATCTGATCGGACAATTCGGGGTGGGCTTTTATTCAGCCTTTATTGTGGCCGACAAAGTGACGGTCACGTCGCGCCGTGCCGGTGAAAAGGTTGATCAGGGTGTGCGCTGGGAATCGGACGGCGGCGGTGAATTCGCCATCGAGATGATAGAAAAAACAGCGCGGGGTACGGAAATCGTTCTGCATCTGCGCGAAGGCCAGGATGACCTGCTCAGCGGCCAGAAAATTCGCTCCATCATTCGCAAGTATTCCGACCATATCGTCCAGCCGATATTGATGAAGAAGGAAGAATGGAAAGACGGTGCGCAACAAATCCTGGACGAGGATGAAACGGTCAATCAGGCGTTTGCATTGTGGGCCCGTCCGAAAAATGAAATCAGCGAAGACGAATACAAGGAATTCTACAAACACGTAGGCCACGATTATCAAGATCCGCTGGCATGGACCCATGCTCGCGTTGAAGGCAAGCAGGAATATACGCAGTTGCTTTACATCCCGTCTCGCGCTCCGTTCGATTTGTTTGAGCGCGATGCGATTCATGGCGTGAAGCTGTATGTGCGCCGCGTTTTCATCATGGACGATGCCGAACAATTAATGCCGCGTTATATGCGCTTTGTGCGCGGCGTGGTTGACTCCAGCGATTTGCCGTTGAACGTATCGCGTGAAATTTTGCAGGAATCGAAAGACATCGAGGCTATCCGCTCCGGTTGCACGAAAAAGATGCTCGGCCTGTTGGAAGAATTGGCCAAAAGTGATGCGGAGAAATATACCAAGTTCTGGGGCGAGTTTGGTCGCGTGCTGAAAGAAGGCATCGGCGAAGACTCTGCCAACAAGGACAAGATTGCCGGCTTGCTACGTTTTGCTTCGACCCTTGCCGATACGACTGAGGAAACCGTCTCGCTGGCCGATTACATAGCCCGCATGAAAGAGGGGCAGGACAAGATTTATTACATCACGGCAGATAGTTTCAATGCCGCGAAGAACAGCCCGCATTTGGAAGTGTTCCGCAAAAAGGGCATTGAAGTGTTGCTACTCACCGACCGCGTGGATGAATGGGTCGTCAGCAATCTGTCTGAATTCCAGGAAAAACATCTGGTTTCCGTCGCCAAGGGCGGACTCGATCTGGGCAAGCTGGAAGACGAGGCCGAGAAAAAAGAACAGGAAAATGTCGCTAACGAGCTGAAGGATCTGATCGAAAAAATCAGCAACAGTCTGGGTGAGCGAGTCAAGGAAGTGCGAGTAACACATCGCCTGACTGATTCACCTGCATGCCTGGTGGCGGACGAACACGACATGAGCGCGAACTTGGCGCGCCTGCTGAAATCAGCCGGACAGCAAGCCCCCACCACCAAACCAATTCTGGAAATCAATCCGAAACATCCGGTGGTGTTGCGTTTGAAGCTTGAGGAAAAACGCTTCGATGACTGGGCTTCAGTGCTGTTTGACCAAGCTTTGCTGGCCGAAGGCGGTCAACTTGATGACCCTGCCAGTTTCGTCAAACGGGTTAATCAGTTGATGCTGGAAATGAGCAGCAACTAAAATCTGACCATCTTTTAAAAACCTTCTTTTAAATGTGCCATTTATTTTTGTCACTTTTAAAAGAAGTTGACCATCTTATAAATAAAAATAAAGCAAAATAAAAACATTCCGATATATATTTAACTTGGTACATGGATCACAAGCGCACTAGTTGCTTGACTCACTAATATATTAATGATCTACTTGCCAACGTTGTTTATTTTTTGAGCGACGTATAGAACGTGAGACCGAAATTCTGATTTTGGCACCTCATTAATTATTGCAACGATTGCCCGGTTTTTCCCCGGCAAACACTTAAAATTCAAATTCCAAATTAATAAACAGAGGACTCCATGACTGACAACTATGAAGAACGAATTCGCATGCCTGCTTTACGTGAAAAAGTAACCAGTGCAACTGATGCTGCGTTATGGATCAAAGATGGCATGGTAATCGGAATGAGCGGGTTTACTCGAGCCGGCGACGCCAAAGTCGTTCCTTTGGCGCTGGCTGACCGCGCTCGCCATGAACACATGAAAATTACTTTGCTTACCGGAGCCTCACTCGGCAACGATGTCGATAAAACCCTGACCGAAGCAGGCGCCTTGGCGCGCCGCATGCCCTTCCAAAGCGATCCGGTTCTGCGTGCCGCAATCAATCGCGGGGAAGTCATGTTTGTCGATCAGCATTTGTCGGAAACGGTGGAATTGTTGCGCACAAGGCAAATCCCCCCCATTGATATTGCAATCATCGAGGCGATCGCCATTACCGAAACGGGCGCCATCGTGCCCACGACATCAATCGGGAATAGCGCGAGTTTTGCGATTCTGGCTCCCAAGGTCATCGTGGAAATCAATTTGGCCCAGCCTCTTTCATTGGAAGGACTGCATGACATCAATATTCCCAAACATCGTCCCCGGCGCGAACCTATCCAGCTTATGTCGCCAAGTGACCGTCTCGGCACTTTCGCTATCGAGATTCCACCTGAAAAAATTGTTGCGATTGTCGTTACGCACAAAGCCGACAGCGCATCGAACATTCTGCCCCCCGATGATGAAACCGCAACCATTGCCGGTCATTTGGTCGATTTTTTCAAGGATGAAATCAAAGCCGGGCGCCTGACTAACAGCCTGATGCCGTTACAGGCCGGAATAGGAACGATTGCCAATGCGGTCATGAACGGATTTATCAACAGCCCGTTCGAACACTTGACGATGTATTCCGAAGTTCTGCAAGACTCGACCTTTGATTTGTTCGATGCAGGCAAACTCGACTTTGCCTCCGGTTCTTCGATTACCTTGTCGCCGCAGAAAAGCGTCGAAGTTCTCAACAATATCGAAAAATACAAGTCGCGCTTGATCTTGCGTCCGCAGGAAATGAGCAATCACCCTGAGTTGATCCGCCGCCTCGGGATTATCGCGCTCAATACCGCGCTGGAAGCAGACATTTACGGGAATGTGAACTCCACCCACGTCATGGGGACGGACATGATGAACGGCATTGGCGGCTCGGGGGATTTTGCTCGAAATGCGTATCTGTCTATTTTTGCCACCAAGTCGGTCGCGAAGGGCGGCAAAATTTCCAGCATCGTGCCGATGGTATCGCACGTCGATCACACCGAACACGATGTCGATATTTTGGTGACGGAAGTCGGCTTGGCAGATTTGCGCGGGCTGGCACCGCGCGAACGGGCGCAAGTGATTGTTAAAAACTGTGTCGCCGAACCCTACCGAAAAATGTTGTTCGATTATATCGAGGGGGCAAATCTGCGCAGTGGGCATACACCTCACATGCTGGAACAGGCACTTTCATGGCATATCCGGTATAAGGAAACGGGGACAATGCTTTAGAAATTGCTGTTAATTTTGGCTATATCCGCAATATAGAGTCCCCAATCGCCCGATGAATCGGTCTCCTACAGAAGGGAGACCGATTGAGAGTGTGCTGTTGGGGATTTTTCCCTTTACAGCCGACCTACTCATTGCGGGAGTATCAGGTGACAACGGAACGGGGGCACTCATTAGCCTCCCCTGTGACTTTCCTGATCCTAATTTTCTTCCGTGTCCTGCCCAGCGTGAGCTAACGCACTGACGCTGTTCGCTTCCCCAAGCATTATCCCCCTATTAGAAAATTCACGTTTTAAGTGGCTCTGATTTATACGTGACACTGTTTTCAAACATCAATATCTGTTTGGCAGTGCGCTGACAAAATTCATGCTCTCAAGTTATTCAAGAGCAGTGGGGTGTCCAAATGAAATGCATCAATCTATCAAAATCAAATCACCGGAATACTGGCAAATTTAATCCAACCTCTGCAACCACTCACCATGCTTTCCCGCTGAAAGTTATCGCCATTTGCTTAATGGCTTCCTTTGCAATAAATAGCTTTGCACTCCCCGTGGGCGGCTCCGTTGCAGCCGGTTCCGCCAGCATTAGCAATAGCTCAAGTAACGTAACCATTAACCAGTCGTCACAAAACGCCGTAATCAACTGGCAAAGCTTCAACATCGGACAAAGTGAATCGGTGAATTTCGCGCAGCCCAATAGCGGTTCTGTCGCACTCAATCGGGTAGTAGGTGCTGACCCTTCAAACATACTTGGAAGTCTGTCGGCTAACGGCAAAGTCTTTCTGGTGAATCCAAATGGCATTCTGTTTGGCAAAGGTGCGCAAGTGAATGTAGGCGGCTTGGTCGCATCCACGCTCAACATTACCGACACTGACTTCATGTCTGGGAATTACATTTTTGCGGGGTCTGGCAATGGCACAGTACTCAACCAAGCCACGATCAATACGAATGCTGATGGCAGTTATGTGGCTTTATTAGGTGCCAATGTCGGCAATGACGGCGTCATAATCGCCAAGCTTGGCACAGTAATGCTTGCCGCAGGTAACGCTATCACACTTGACGTAGTCGGCGATGGATTACTCAATGTTACGGTGAATCAGGGTGCGGTGAATGCACTGGTTCAAAACAGCGGACTCATTCAGGCCGACGGGGGGCTTGTACTCTTAACAGCACAATCTGCCGGAAACCTGCTCTTAACCGTGGTCAACAATTCCGGCGTTATTCAGGCGCAAACCATCGAAAATCACAATGGCACAATCAAGATGCTGGGAAATATGCAAAGTGGCAATGTAAATGTGAGCGGAACGCTGGATGCCAGCGCCCCGAATGGCGGCAATGGTGGTTTTATCGAAACTTCAGCCGCTCATGTACAGATTGCGAAGAACGCCAGCATCACCACAGTTTCAGCTACCGGACTCACAGGCACGTGGCTGATTGATCCAGTTGACTTCACCATCGCGGCGTCTGGAGGCGATATCACCGGTGCGACATTGTCCAACATGCTTGTAACCAACAGCGTGATAATCAGCACGTTGGCCGGAACCAATACGGCTACCAATCTTTATGCGACCACCACCGGCAACGGCGACATTTTTGTAAATGATGCGGTAAGTTGGACAGCAACCCCTCTGCCTACGACCCTGACCCTAAATGCAAGCAGGGATGTGAACGTAAATTCTGCCATGACGGGTACCAACGGTAGTATTGCAATGAATGCCGGACGCGATATAAATATAAACGCGCCCGCCGCCATCACGACAACCGATGGCGGCCTTAGCATGAAAGCCGCGAACAATGTGAATGTCAACAACGCTACCATCACCACAACCAGAGGCAATGTGGTGCTGATGGCGGGCCTTAATGGCACAGGAACCGGCTCGGTAATTTTTGCCGTGGGCAACCCCACGTTTACTGTGACAGGGCCCAATGCTTCAGTCAAAATTTATAATCCTATCGGAACGACGACAGATTATTCGGGCTATTTCACTTTGGGCACTGCCGCCACGCTTGCCACGCTATCGCAATATTCCTTGGTGTTCGCAGTGGGGTTGCAGGGTGCAACTGGTGCCACGGGTTTGACCGGCTCAATTGGACCAATTGGTTTGACAGGCGCAACAGGAGCAACTGGTTTGACCGGCTCTATCGGACCAATCGGCTTGACTGGTGCAACGGGCGCGTCCGGAACTAATGGCAGCAATGGGATCGATGGCTTAACGGGCTTGACTGGCTCCATCGGGCCGATTGGCTTAACAGGCGCAACGGGTGCGTCTGGAACCAATGGTAGCAACGGAACCGATGGCGCTACGGGATCGATTGGATTAACTGGTGCAACAGGTTTGACTGGCTCTATCGGACCGATTGGCTTAACCGGTGCAACAGGCTTGACTGGTTCCATCGGACCGACTGGCTTAACCGGTGCAACAGGTTTGACTGGTTCCATCGGACCGACTGGCTTAACCGGTGCAACAGGTTTGACTGGCTCTATCGGGCCGACTGGCTTAACCGGTGCAACAGGTTTGACTGGCTCT
>Ga0224559_1001019_pt1 | contig 16082 bp, 11 predicted proteins | sample 714S33034metaG_FD_180676 | JGI IMG/M metagenome (GOLD analysis project Ga0224559, IMG submission 180676) | Peat soil microbial communities from Stordalen Mire, Sweden - 717 S3 30-34 | ecosystem: Environmental > Terrestrial > Soil > Wetlands > Peat | place: Sweden: Norrbotten County, Stordalen... | reverse complement strand
GATCTGTTGAGAGACCGGTCCTTTTCCGTTAAGGAGGTAGGGTACCAGCTCGGCTTCAAAACCAGCAGCCACTTCGTAGTAGCATTCCGACGTGAATACGGTACCACTCCACAACATTACAGGCTGCAGGCTGACTTCGGAAATTGAGGCTGGCAACCTGCAATGAGGATCGGTGACATGGATGAACCGTCCAACCAAGAATCTGAGAGTTGGAAAATACACACTATTGCTGCCCGGGTCACGTACACAATGCCAATTGGACATCCGACCGCAATAATTTACAACTGAGTGGCCACTATGGCCGCTTTTTATTCATTTTGCAATACTGAATGGAGTGAATAATGAAGTACTCATGGAAATTGGCCTCGATTATCTGCGCGGCGGGATTGATCTTCACTACGGCTCTAATTGCGCAAAAAGGCGTTACGGCAATCCTACCCAATGGCCGTGAGATTCACCCGGCTGGCAATTGGATATCGCTTGCTCCTTATCCATTTGCACTTTCTGTCAGGCCCGATGGTCGCGAAATTGCGATTCCGTCAATTGGCTTTCCGTTCTCTGAATGTAATTTCCGATCCATCCAGCATAACTCCCACAGTTCGGCGGATGCCGGCGGACACCCCGCATACGCCCGGAGCAAAGCACAAAGCTGAAAATGATCCTTCCATCGAGGTCCATGCGGGCCTCGCCTACACACCTGATGGAGCATTGCTTTATGTTGCCACCGGCGACTCTGGCAAGATTCGCGCCTATCGAACCAGCGATTGGAAACCCGCAGGCGAAGTTTCGCTGGACGGGACACTCGCAGGCACACAATTCAGTGCCAGCTTCGCGGCCACGCTCACGATCTCAGCCGACGGCAAAACAATTTACGTCCTTGATCAGGGCAATTGGCGAGTGGTGATTCTTGACGCAGCAAAGCTAGAGCGCATTGCTTCGGTTCCCACCGGCGCCTACCCATTCTCTCTCACATTGTCTCCAGACGGTGCGAGGCTTTACGTAACGAATAGCGGCCTTTTCGAGTATTCCACTGTTCCCGGTGCAAACGAAACAGACAAGCTGGACACTGGGCTTCACTTCCCGCCTTACGGCTATCCGTCCAAGGCTGCGCGTGAGGGAGCAGTGGTCGAGGGCAAGCATATTCCCGGCTTGGGCGATGAGAACTCTGAGCGCGGCAGTTCGTTATGGACCTACGATGTGCGCGACTACGAACATCCAGCGGTGATTACAAAGCTCCGGCTCGGAACACATATCAGCGAGACTCCGGGCCAGACTGTGGGCGGCGCAGCTCCCACGGGCCTGACAACGGACGCCGATGCGGTCTATGTTACGCTGGCTCACGAAGATGTGGTTGCCAAGATAAGCGCGGATGGAACTCATGTGGTAGCACAGGCGGAGCTATCGCCTTTCAACGGGCTGCGCTTCCAGGACAGTCATGGAAGACCATTGCGGGGCGCTATGCCGAGTGGTATGGCTATCCGAGACGGCCGTCTTTACGTGGCTGAGTCGGGCATCGATGCTGTCGCCGTGGTCGATCTCTCTACTCTCAAGGTGGTCGAGCACATTCCGGTGGGATGGAACCCATCCGCTCTTGCGTTTTCGCCCGACGGCAAGATTCTCTATGTGGTCAATACCAAGGGTAAGGGTACGGGGCCAAATGGCGGCAAGAAGCATGACCCCAATGCGCCCAGTTACATTGGTTCATTGGAAATGGGCAGCCTGAGTGTAGTTGTGCTGGCCGATCTGCCCGTCCCTGATCTGTTAACGCAAAGCGTCATCGCTGCCAATACCGCGGCTATCGCCAATCATCCTCAGTTGCCTCATCTCAAGCACTGCTTTCTCGTGATTCGTGAGAATCGCACCTATGATGAGGTGCTCGGCGACGTGGTTGGGGCGAACGGCGATCCCTCGCTTGCTCGTTATGGAATGGACGGCTGGGCCGAAGAGCAAAAGTCTGCCGTTCATCTCAAGGTAACACCGAATCTGCATGCTCTGGCAGGCCAGTTCGCCATGAGCGATAACTTCTATGTTGACGGCGACGTCTCAAATGACGGGCATCGCTGGATTATGGGCATGAACCCAACCGCGTTCTTTAATACCGCATGGACGTCGGGCTATGGTGGCCGAAGAAAACATTCTCCCTTTGCGGCCCAGCCCGGACGAAGAGCGATGCTTGGCGGAGCCGACTCGCCTGTGCCCGAGGATGAGCCGCAATTCGGTTCTCTCTGGGAACATATTGCGGCCAGCGGTAAAGGTCTGTTCAACTACGGCGAAGGGTTGGAGATTGAAGGCAACAAGGAACTGGATGGCGCCGAGCCTGAAGGACAGAGGCTGTTTCTAAACGTTCCAATGCTCGGACCGATCTTCGAGTCCACTGACCGCCGTTTTCCCACATTCAACCTCGGCATTCCCGACCAGTACAGGTTTAAGGAGTTCGAGCGCGACTTTGATCTGAAGCTGGCTGCCGGCAACATACCCGCGTTGATTGTCATTCGCTTGCCCAATGACCACACCGCCGATCCGCGCCCTGCCGATGGCTATCCCTACCGTGCATCCTATGTGGCCGATAACGATTTGGCACTAGGCCGGATCGTGGCCTACCTCTCAAAAACCTCCATTTGGAAGGATTCCGCCATGTTCATTACCGAAGACGATGCTCAAAGCGGAGTGGACCACGTCGACGCGCACCGAAGTATTCTGGTGGTGACCAGCCCGTGGGTAAAGCCCGGAGAAGTTTCTCATCAGCATGTCAGCATGGGCTCAATCACCCGTACTATCGACGAGCTCTTGGGCCTGGGGCCGCTGAACCTCGAAGATGCGCTGGCCAGTGAAATTACAGGCATATTCGACACCCAGCCTCACCTGAAGCCCTTTGCCATTCGCCCATCTGACTCGCGTGTCTTTGACCCTGCCAAAGCTCGTTTTGCCAGACCAAAGACCAAGAAAGAAGCAAAGGCTTTGCATGATGTGGACAATGCTGACGCGATCCGCAAGCAGATAGATAAATCCGGCAGCAATCTACGTAAGCCGAAGGATGATGATGACTAAGCAAAAGCCTCATCGTGTTCTGAATAAAAACTACAATCAAGGAGATTGGTGAGGCTTGTTATTCATCGTTTCGCAATTCGACTGAGATATCAAAATTTCTATGAAGACCGCCCGTCGAAAATGAAAAAGGGAATTGAGATGGTCGAGATTAACAGACGAGCATGGTTGAAGGGAGCGACGGCCTCGTTGATTTTGGCTCAGCACGCATGGGCAGAAACCGCAAAAAGCCTGGGGGTAAAAGGACTTGAGTTGCCGCATGGCCGTCCAGCTAAAGGGGAGCGGCATTTCACCAGTTCGGCGGTGGAGGAACTGATCCCTAGGATTCAACGGGGTATAGCCGATCCCGCGTTGGCAGTGATCTTCGAAAACTGCTTTCCTAATACACTCGATACGACCGTGTTTCCAGGCAGGTTCGAAGGCAAGTCTGACACCTTCGTAATTACAGGCGACATCAATGCAATGTGGTTGCGCGACTCCTCGGCACAGCTGTGGCCCTATTTGGAACTGGCTAGGGAAGACGCGCCATTGCGTGAGTTGCTGGAGGGAGCAATTCATCGTCAGGCGCGGTCGATTTTGATTGATCCCTATGCGAATGCGTTCACGCGTAATGCATCGCAAGACGATTCCCCAGAGGATATCACCGGCCATCATGCGGGTGTGCACGAGCGAAAGTGGGAGGTGGATTCGCTCTGCTATCCGATTCGCCTGGCGTATGGGTATTGGCGAGCGACCGGAGACACACGACCATTTGATGCTCTGTGGAAAGAAGCAGCATGGATGATCGTTCGAACTTTCCGCGAGCAACAGCGCAAACAGAGTCAGGGGCCGTACTCTTTTCAGCGTGTGACGTCCGTTCCGACTGATTCCTGTGCCGGAGGCGGTTATGGCAATCCTGCGATCCCGGTGGGGATGATCTACTCAATGTTCCGGCCCTCGGATGACGCGACGACCTATCCGCTGTTTGTTCCTGCCAATCTGTTTGCCGTGGTGAGCCTCCATCAACTCGCAACAATGGCTGCTCATATTCTTGATGACCCAAAGCTTGCCGCAGAGGCAAATGCACTGGCCACAGAAGTTGAGCGCGCGTTGCAACTCTACGGCAAAACAAACCATGCACACTTCGGCGAAATCTGGGCATACGAAGTGGACGGCTATGGCAATGTGTCGATGATGGACGACGCCAACGCTCCCGGACTATTGAGTCTAGCGTACCTGGGCTGTTGCAGGATTGACGATCCGCTCTATCGGCGAACTAGGCAGTTTGCACTGAGCAGTTCGAATCCGTATTTTTTCCGTGGAAAAGCGGCGGAAGGAATAGGAGGGCCACACGTTGGGATGAATATGATTTGGCCGATGTCCATCATCATGCGCACGCTTACCTCGACAGACGAGCGGGAGATCCGGCGTTCCCTTTCCTGGTTGCGGGATACAACGGCAGGAACCGGGTTTATGCATGAGTCGTTTGAAAAAGACGATCCGGAGAAATTTTCGCGGCCTTGGTTCGCTTGGGCCAACACGCTGTTCGGCGAGTTGGTGGTCAAATTGGCAAAAGAGCGACCTTCGTTGCTATCCGAAGTGTTTAGTTGAGGTGTCATACACTTGGCAGAAAGCGACATATATTATAGTTTTCGATAAAAGGGGAAAGTCTGACCAACTAGTGGAAGCTTATCTGGTCTCACACCATAGTAAATACTACGCATTGGGTTCGGGCACCGACCTTCGCCATCGGGTTTGATCGGCCCTGGCATTTATGGACCATTCTGAATGTTAGTTTTGGACTAAAAGAACGCCGGAATGGGCAATGAAACGACCGCGCTGATATCACTTTCGACGAATTCCTCGGGGGCTACAACCAGTCACAATTCCCCTCTACGCCCGTGGTAACTTTATTAAGTCTTGCTCTGCCTGAGCCGGTAGAGGTTGGCTGACCAACCAGAAATGGGCCTATTTCGCCTCAGTAGGCAGTTATTTCGGATAGACATATTGTCTTTCTGATATTATTGGGCGAAATAAAAGGAAGGCACATTCGCACGTATCCAAAAGGCCTGATTTGAGAAACTATGTAAGCGCGCAATAGTGCAGGGTTTGCTTCAAGATGGCAACTACGAGAAAGAAGAAAGACCGAAACAGAGGCTTATCTCCCGGAAGGTTTTCTTCTACAAGGTAAATGCAGGAGTGCACTATGACACCGGCGAACCTCTTGAGATTGACTTCCGGCGGGCGATACAACACCTTAGCACCATGCCCTTTACATCCAGTGGACGCTACTTAGACACAGATGACGGTAACCCTCAATTTGGTAGCATCGACCAATGAACTCCACTTGGATCTCTTGTAGAAACCGGACCTTCAGTGATTAGGTCAGAGAAAAGGCCTATTCGGGGGCTGGATTGCGGTAGCTGGAGAAATCCTCTGGTGGAAGATATTCACAGAAATGGCACGAAAATAGGGGTCTATTGCGAGCGCAAGTTGAACAATATAAACATCTAAGACTGCGTGGCGGAGAGAGGGGGATTCGAACCCCCGATAGAAGTTTTAGCCCCTATAACGGTTTAGCAAACCGCCGCCTTCAGCCACTCGGCCATCTCTCCGCTAGGTGGAACCACTTTGTTTTGAACGCTCTGCGAGGAGTTGATCCTCACGTTCAGCGGCCTCTACTATACAGCCGCTTTTCAGCCTGCATTTTTGGCAAGGCTATTGCGGGTCCACAGCAGCACTCATTATATATGACCAGCGGGTGACGGCAACACTACTGCATGAGGGCTACTTCTATGGAAGTCAAGCGGCCCGCCGAACTCTCGCCAAAATTGAACGAGTGTTTCTCCGGTCACAAGTCAAGCCGCCCCGGCAGGTCTAACATTTATAAAGCGTATTTTTGATTCAGGAAGGAATAGCCAAGTGACCACAAAAACAACACCCCCCACAAAAAACGAACATCTGATTCGATGGGTAGAGAAGATGGCGGAACTGACCCAGCCTGCAAATATTCACTGGGTAGACGGCAGCCAGGCGGAGTACGACCGCCTATGTGACCTCCTCGTGGAGGCTAAAACCTTTCGCCGCCTCGATGACAAGCTCTGGCCCGGTTGCTTCTATGCTCGCTCAGCCCCCAACGACGTCGCACGCGTCGAAGACCGCACGTTTATCTGTTCGCACTCCAAAGACAATGCGGGCCCGACCAACAACTGGGAAGACCCGTTCGTCATGCGCGCGAAGCTCAAGCAGCTTTTTCGCGGCTCCATGCGCGGCCGCACCATGTATGTGCTCCCATTCTCAATGGGTCCCGTCGGATCTCCCATGTCGCAAATTGGCGTGCAGCTAACCGACTCGCCTTATGTCGTGGTGAACATGCGCATCATGGCCCGCATCGGAGCGCCAATCTTCGCCGAGATCGACAAGGGCGATAAGCGCGTCGTTCCCTGCCTCCACTCCGTTGGTGCCCCGCTCGAACCGGGGGCGCAAGATGTTCCATGGCCCTGCAACGACGAAAAGTACATCGTCCATTTTCCCGAGACTCGCGAAATCTGGAGCTATGGTTCGGGTTACGGTGGCAACGCCTTGCTCGGCAAGAAGTGCTTCGCGCTTCGCATCGCCTCCAATATCGCCCGTGAAGAAGGATGGATGGCTGAGCACATGCTCATTGTGGGAGTCGAAAGCCCCACGCATGAAAAGACCTACGTCGCAGCGGCCTTCCCTTCGGCCTGCGGCAAAACCAACTTCGCCATGCTGATTCCTCCTGCGGGATTCGATGGCTGGAAGGTGTGGACTGTCGGCGACGACATAGCGTGGATCAAGCCTGATTCTACCGGTCAACTTCGCGCCATTAACCCGGAAGCAGGATTCTTCGGCGTCGCTCCCGGCACATCCGCTAAGACCAACCCAAACGCCATGGCAGCCCTCGCCCGCAACAGCATCTTCACCAATGTTGCGCTTACCACCCAAAACGGCGTTCCCGACGGTGGTATTTGGTGGGAAGGCATGACCGACACGCCGCCGGCCGAATGTCTCGACTGGCGCGGCAACCCGTGGACACCGGCCTCCTCAACGTCCGCGGCGCACCCCAACGGACGTTTTACCGCTCCGGCAGTTCAATGCCCCACCATAGACCCCTCATGGGAAGATCCCGCAGGCGTGCCGATTTCTGCATTCATCTTCGGCGGCCGCCGTCCCACAACAATGCCTCTTGTCTTCCAGGCTTTTAACTGGTCGTGCGGCGTTTATGTCGGCGCCACAATGGGTTCGGAGACCACGGCTGCGGCCGGCGGCGCAGTCGGCAAGGTGCGGCGCGACCCAATGGCGATGCTGCCCTTCTGCGGTTACCACATGGGCGATTATTTCCGCCACTGGCTCCGCATGCAGCGTAATCTCTCCTCCACGCCGCGCATCTTCCACGTCAATTGGTTCCGCAAAGGTCCCGATGGCAAGTTCCTCTGGCCCGGCTACAGCGAGAATATGCGCGTGCTCAAGTGGATTGTCGACCGCGTTCGCGGCCGTGTCCGCGGCGATGAAACTCCCATCGGATGGATTCCGCGCTTCAACGACGTGAACTGGGAGGGTCTTGATTTTTCCCTCGAACAATTCAAGGAACTCCAGAAAGTCGATCGTGAAGCATGGAAACATGAAGTCATGGGACACGAGGAACTATTCCTCCTGCTCCATGATCACCTTCCGCCCGAGATGATCTATGAACGCGAACTCCTCATCTCCCGTTTGTGAGTCCTAACCCGCAAACAGGAATCAGGAATATCGCCAAACAATGTATCGGGGGAACCTCTGAATAAGTCGCTGTTTTGAAAGGGCACGGCTTCAGCTGTGTCGCAAAGGCCGCAGAATCAGCGCGGGCTTTAGCCCCTGAGGGAAGGTGCTTAGGAAATTAGAACTTAATCAGAAATTCCTTAAACCCCGCAAAACAACACAGACGATGAAGGCTTCGTTCCACGCCTTCATCGTCTGTGCTAGCGCAACTGCTTCAGCTTGAGTTGCCGTCCCCTGTTCAGCGGCAGCGACTACTTGCCCGCCTTCTGCGCGGCAAGCCGAACTTTGTTCTCTTCAAACTGCCGCGCGGAGTGCGTCACCTGGTCGCGTGCATAAGCCGCATCGTGCCATCCCTTCACTTCCACTCGCTTGCCTTCCAAATCTTTATATATCGAGAAGAAGTGGGTGATCTCTTTCAGCAGGTGGGGATAAATGTCGGTGTAATTCCAGATATTGTCAAAACGCGGATTATTTTTGCCCACCGCCAGTACCTTTTCATCCAGCGTGCCCTGGTCCATCATCTCCAGCAGCCCGATAGGCCGCACCTCCTGCACGCAGCCGGGAAAACTCGGCCCCGGCACCAGAACCAGCACATCCAGCGGATCGCCGTCATCGCTCAACGTCGAGGGAATGAAGCCGTAGTCGCCCGGATAATGCACCGGGGAGTGCAAATTGCGGTCCAGCTTGAAAACATGCAACTGCTTGTCGTACTCAAACTTTTGTGTTCCGCCCTGGGGAATTTCAACCACCACGCGAAAAGCTTCGGGAGAACGATCGCCGATTGGCAACTCCAGGTAATTGACCATCTTTCTTGCTCCTCTTCGGGGAAATTGGTCCGGCGCGGAGAATCGGACCAAAGGCCGGCGTATGTTCAACCCTCCGCCGGAACTACTATCTTCGCTGATGATCGAGGCGCCTGTCTATCTCCTTCGCCCCAAGCGCCTGCCTCTCGCTTAAAATCAATCCATGTGCGGAATCGTCGGTTATGTTGGTCCCAAGAAAGTTGTGCCTGTCATTATCGAAGGCCTGCGGCGGCTGGAATATCGCGGCTATGACTCGGCGGGCATCGCCGTGGGCAGTCCCTCGCGTTCCACGCTTGAGGTGCGCCGTGCTTCCGGCAAGCTCAAGAACCTCGAAGAGATTTTGCGCGAACATCCTCTCGAGGGCACCTTCGGCATCGGCCACACTCGCTGGGCCACGCATGGGCGGCCCACCGAAGAGAACGCCCACCCACACCGGGATTGCACCGGCCGCATCGTCGTGGTCCACAACGGAATTGTGGAGAATTACCTCGAACTGAAGAGCTTGCTTACCGCGCAGGGCCACAAGTTTGTCACCGAAACCGACACCGAGGTCATTGCTCACCTTATCGAGCAGGTTCAGAAGGACGCCGAGGCTGCGGGAGCGCCCATACTTCTCGAAGTCGCCGTCCGCCGCGCGGTCAAGCGGCTCACGGGAGCCTTTGCGCTGGGTGTGTTGTCGGCTGCCGAGCCGGACAAGATTGTGGTTGCGCGTTTTGGCCCTCCGGTGGTCATCGGCGTCGGCGAAGGCGAGTCGTTTGTCGCCTCCGACGTTCCCGGCATCCTGCACCACACGCGCAACATCTACTTCCTCGCCGACGGCGACATGGCTATCCTCACCCTGGCCGGCGTCACGCTCACCGACTTCGACGGCAACCCCATCGAGCGCAAGCTCACTCACATTCTGTGGGATCCGATCCAGGCGGAAAAGGGCGGTTACAAGCACTTCATGCTCAAGGAGATCTGGGAGCAGCCGCAGGCCGTTCGCGACACCACGCTGGGCCGCGTTTCGCTCGATTCGGGCAAGGTTTTCCTCGGTGAGATGAAGATCTCCGACGAAGAGCTGGCCATGGCCTCCAGCATCAACATCGCCGCCTGCGGCACCAGTTGGCACGCCGCCCTTACCGGCAAGTACATGATTGAGCGGCTGGCCCGCCTGCCCGTCGATGTGGACTACGCCAGTGAATACCGCTATCGCAATCCCATTCCCGACCGCAATGCCCTCGGCCTGCTCATCACCCAGTCTGGCGAAACCGCCGACACCCTGGCCGCCCAGCGCGAGATGATTTCGCTTGGCTCTAAGACCGTCGCCATCTGCAACGTGGTCGACGCCATGGTGGCTCGCGAGGCCCATGGCGCCATCTATACCCATGCCGGCCCGGAGATTGGTGTCGCCTCCACCAAGGCCTTTACCGCGCAACTTACCGCCTTATTCCTTCTGGCCATCAAGCTGGGTCAGCTCCGTGGCCGGCTCGATGTAGCCCAGTCCGTGGCGCTGATCGAAGAACTCAGCCGCATCCCCTCCAAAATTGAAGAGGTGTTGCGCTCCCGCTCCGCTCAGTGCGAACTGCTTGCCAAAGATTTCTCCACCGCCCGCGACTTTCTCTACCTGGGCCGTGGCGTCCATTTCCCCATCGCCCTGGAAGGCGCGCTGAAACTCAAGGAAATCTCCTACATCCATGCCGAGGGCTACCCTGCCGGCGAGATGAAGCACGGCCCCAATGCCCTGATCGATGAAACTCTGCCCGTCGTCGTGCTGGTTACGCGCGACGAATCCGATCCCGCCTCTAAGCTGCGCTACGAAAAAACCCTCTCGAATATCCAGGAGGTCACTGCGCGCTCGGGCCGCGTGATTGCCATAGCCACAGAAGGAGACTCCATCATTGGCGGCCTGGTGGAACACGTCATCCCCATCCCGCCGGCCACGGAGCTGCTTGCGCCGCTTATCGAGATTGTGCCGTTGCAGTTGCTGGCCTATTACATCGCTGTTCGCCGCGGATGCGACGTAGATCAGCCCAGAAATCTGGCCAAGTCGGTCACCGTCGAGTAATCGTATTTCAATAAGTCACGGACTCTTTCCGGTTATCCTGATGAGACTATGACATCTTCCACTCAACCTGTTCGCCGCGTAGCGGTCTTCTGTGGTTCGGCACACGGAACCAATCCCGCATTTGCTGCCGAGGCTCGCGCGCTGGGCGCGGCCATTGCCGCCGCCGGGCTGGGGATGGTCTATGGCGGCGCTTGCGTGGGGCTGATGGGCACTGTGGCCGATGCGGCTCTGGCCGCCGGCGCGGAGGTGATTGGCGTTCTGCCTAAGGTATTGACCGGCCGCGAGCTTGAGCACACCGGGCTGACCCGGCTTGAACTGGTGCCCTCCATGCACGTCCGCAAGGCGCGCCAGGTTGAGCTGGCCGATGCGTTTCTGGTGTTGCCGGGTGGATACGGCACTATGGACGAGATGATCGAAGTGGTCACCTGGGCGCAACTGGGCATGCACGCCAAACCCTGCATCCTGATCAATACCGTTGGCTACTGGAATGGGCTGTTGGCCTTTCTCGACACATCCGTCGAGGCGGGATTTATTAAGCCGCAGAACCGTGGTCTGGTTCGCGTTGCCGCCAACGCGCAAGAAGCAGTGAAAATGGTCACTGAGGACAAGAAAACCTCTGCATAAGCCGCCGTTTTAAACGGGCGCGGCCTCAGGGTTAGCAGAAAATTACCGTCCCCTGGCGTTCTGCCTTTTACGGGTAGATGCGGTGCAGCGTTCGTGCGAATGGAATGGTCTCGCGCACATGGTCGAGGCCGCAAATCCACGCGACCGCGCGCTCAATTCCCATGCCGAATCCCGAATGTGGCACGCTTCCGTAGCGGCGCAAATCGAGATACCACTGAAAGGCTTCCTTGGGAAGCTTGTGGTGCATGATGCGCTCGTTGAGCAGTTCATAACTGGATACGCGCTGTGAGCCTCCGATGATCTCGCCGTAGCCTTCAGGCGCGAGAACATCGACGCAGAGCGCATAGCGCGCATCGGCTGGATCAGGCTCCATGTAGAAGGCCTTCACATCGGCAGGGTAGCGGTGAACCATGACAGGCTTGTCAAACTGCGAGCTGAGCCAGGTCTCATCCGGCGAGCCGAAGTCGTTGCCGTACTCAAAGGGTGCTTCGAGGTGGCCGTCTTTGAATGCCTGATTAAGCATCTCGCAGGCCACGTCGTAGCGCAGGCGCGGGAACGGCGGGCAGATCGCTTCCAGCTTTGCCCGGTCGCGGCCAATCACTTCCAGCTCGGCGGAGCGGTTCTTGAGGACGCTCTGCACAATGTGGCTCAGGAAGTTCTCGGCGAGCTCGAGCAGTCCGTCGAGGTCCATGAAGGCGACCTCCGGTTCGATCATCCAGAACTCGGTGAGGTGGCGGCGGGTCTTGGACTTCTCCGCGCGGAACGTAGGCCCAAAGCTATAGACCTTGCCCAGCGCCAGGGCGGTGGACTCGATGTAGAGCTGGCCGGATTGGGTGAGGAAGGCAGGATCGCCGAAGTAATCCACGCTGAACAATGTGGAAGTGCCTTCGCAGGCCGCCGGTGTCAGGATGGGCGGGTCGGTCCTGATAAACCCATTGGTGTCGAAGTACTCGGCGGCCGCTCTCATGATCTCGGCCCGTATGCGGAGGATGGCAGCCTGTCGCGAAGAGCGGACCCAGAGATGGCGATGCTCCATGAGGAAGTCGACGCCGTGCTCCTTGAGAGTGATGGGATAGGGGTCGGACTCAGGGACGCGCTGCACAACCTCGAGGCCCTCCACATCGAGTTCGTAGCCGCCGGGAGCGCGCTTGTCGGCGCGAACCTTGCCGGTGACGATGACGCTGGATTCCTGAGTGAGGCCTTTGAGGGCTTCGAAGACCTCAGGGGAGACGCTCTTTACGTGGGCCACGCCCTGGATGGTGCCAGTGCCATCGCGAAAGATGGGAAAGAGCAGCTTGCCGCTCTCGCGGAGGTTGTAGAGCCACCCGCGAAGGGTGACGGACTGGCCTTCGTGCTGGCCAATGGTGGCGATCGTGGCGATGGGCGGTGGGGCAGGAGTAGTTGTTTCTTCAGGCATTGGCTTCCTTGGTGGGCCAAAAACGTATTTAGGTGGCCGGACTCTTTAGAATAACGCGTGCCGGTTGGCCCCGGTATTGGCAATTTCACCATTCCTTGTGGCCAGGCAGGGGGTGGGATTGCAGGGGAAGTGAGGCCTTAGTAGGATGATAATAGTTTTTGATGCGCGCAACATTTACCCTGGGATAGTACGGTTTGTGCGCAGGCAGAGGGTCTATGGGCGATACAGCTATGGTTCGCAGCGAAGAGACGAACAAGTCGCAAGTGGATAAAGAGACCACGGCGCGGGTGATTGCCGAAAAGCGGATCGGCGAGCGGATCAAGCGGCTGCGGCTCAAAAAATCCATGGGGCTGGTGGAGCTGGGCAAGCACACGGGGCTTTCGGCGAGCTTTTTGTCGCAGTTGGAAACCGGGCGCGTGGTGCCAACGCTGCGCAATCTGGCGCGCATTGCGATGGTGTTCTCCAAAGATCTGTCGTATTTCTTCGAGAGCGATCCGCACCCAATCTTCCGGATTCACCGTCGCAAGGAGCGGGTACGGTTGCCGCAGACAGGCGTGGAGACTCCTACTTACTTCTTTGAGAGCCTGGGGTACATGGTTCCAGACCGGCACATGGACCCATACTTCGCCGAATTCATTCCTCTGACCAAAGAGATGGAGCCCAAGGCGCACATGCACCCGGGATGTGAATTTTTATATGTTCTTGAAGGCGAACTGGAGCTTCGCCACGGAGAGCAGGGGTGCATGCTGGGCGCGGGGGACGCAGTGTACTTCGACTCGAATACGCCGCATGCCTACCTGTGCTCGGGCAAGAAGCCGGCCTCGGCGCTCATCGTAACCCTGCATCAGGCGCCAGAGGCGGGGCCGCTGCGCCCAGCGAGCGCGGGGAGGACGGCTGCAGGAAGAGACGCTACCGAAAAGTAGCATTTTGAATCCTGTGGTCAGTCAATACCAGTTCCACTGATTAATTGTGCGCTGGAGACAGAGAATGACCTGCAAACCCGGCTATCGGTTTTCGATTCCCGGTAAGGCAATTGTGGAATCGCTCTAATGAGCCAATCAGTGGTGGATCAACAAGCTGTTTTTGGGCATGGCAGCGAGTTAGCTCGGCTGGGTGGCGAAGTACTGTGCCACCTGCTGCCAGTTATCAACGCGGAGAAAGCCGGCGGCGTCGAGGTTGTGAGGAGCGGTATAGAGAAGCCCCTGGCCCTGAAAGCGGAGAATGTTTTTAGGCAGGTCGTCGATGAGATAGTCGGCGCGGAGAATAGACTTGTCGCCGCAAAAGACGTAGTGAGTGGGCGGGATAAAGGGGAAATGACGCTGAAGCCAGCGATACTTGGAGCCGAGGGAATTGGGAACGGCCATGGCCTGGGTGGCGATGAAGATTTCAAAGTGGGCGGAGAGCTCTTTGAGTACGTCCTGCGCGCCAGGCATCAGAGCCAAGTCCTCAAAGAAGTCCTCGGCGTCAAGGAAATCGCGAAGCTGCTGGCGGCGATCGAGGGGGGTGATCTCCCAAAGGCCCTTGCCGGCCAGGTCGCCAGGAGTCACATCCTCGTCGAAGGTCTGGTTGTAGCGGCGAATGTGCTCGGCGAGGGTGTCCGCCATCACCTCATCCATGTCCACGCAAATGCGCTGCACGGCTATTCCTCCACAGGGGGTTTGGAGATTTTGCGTCTGGATTTTGCATGTTCCTGCGGCGGCGTTGGGGCAGGAACCATGGCCGGATCCCAGTAAAGAAGGCGCGAACAACTATCGCAGGTGAGCAGTTCGCCTTCACGAAGCTGGTTCCAGGTTTGGGGCCTGACGCCCATGCGGCATCCCGTGCATTGCTGATTTTCAACGCGGGCAAGGCCGGTTCCCCGGGAGGCGCAGAGGCGGTCAAAGCGGGTGAGCACCTCTGGTTCGATGTGAGGACGCAGAGCCTCGCGCTCAGTGAAGAGGGCGGCCTGCTGGTGGTCGATCTCGGTCTGACGAAGATGAACACGTTCGCGGATCTTGTCGAGGGCTGCGGCGAGCGATTCAACTTGGGCGCGGGCTGCAGCCAGGGCGCCTTCCTGTGCTTCGCTGCGCTCCAGGCTGGCAAACTCTTCGTTTTCAATGCGTTCAGCCTCGGCCTCGGCAAAGCGAATCTCGTTCTCGATGGCCTCGGCTTGCTCAGGGGTTTTGACGGAGTCGAGCTGAACGCGGAAGCGAATGGTCTTCTGGCGGTGTGTGGCTAACTCGCGATCCAGACGTGAGCGGAGAGATTCCTCGCGGCTGAGAGCGTCCGAGGCTTCGGCAGCCTGGCGCTGAGCAGCAGCCAGAACGGCGCCGGCCTGTGCGATTTCCGCTGGCAGGGCGCGGGCGGCATGGGCTAGGAGAGATCGCTCCACTTCCACCGCTTGCAGCTTTACGAGGTTTTCAATCTGTTCTTGCATCCGTTGAGTAAAGTCTACGGCATTTGCCTTGCATAGCAAAAATGGGAACGGCGCGTAGAAACGACTGGAATTGTGATTTACTGCCCTTTCACCGGAAAAGACGAAAGGAAAGGGTCTGAATCTGTGCCGCATCCGCCGAATCGTTGTTGCGTAACTCGATGCGGCGAAAGGGTATACAAGTGGACAGACTAGGTTGAAGGTATTCTGCGAAAATAATCTCCAATCTGGAGGCGGGTGTGGCAAGGGTACGGGAAAGATTCTGGCGCAAGCACAGGTGGGTGAAGTGGATTGCGGGCGGATTGCTTTTGGCGCTGGCGCTGGCGGCTGTCGTTGTGGGCGTAACGCTGCGCCGAGCTGAGCCGTACTTGCGGGCGCGCATCGTGCAGGGGCTGGAGAATCGATTCCACGCGCGCGTGGAGCTGGACGGCTTTCATGTTTCGCTGGCTGGCGGGCTGTGGGCTGAAGGCAAAGGTTTGCGCATCTGGCCTCCGGCGCAGGTGAGTGGCGTGGGAGTTCCGGCGGGCCAGGGCGAGCCGCTGATCCGTCTGAACGAGTTTCGCTTTCATGCGCCGCTGCGCTATGCGCCGGGCAGGCCGATTCACATTTCGGTAGTGGAGCTGAACGGGTTGCGAATCGATCTGCCGCCGAAGTCGCACTTTGAGCATGGCGTATTATGGGGCGGCGCAAAAGCCGCCGGCAGACCCAGGGGCGCGGCGGAGCTGGTGCGTTTTGAAGTAGAGACGATAGAGTGCACCGGCGCCGACTTGGTGATGGAGACAGACAAGCCGGGCAAGCTGCCGCTGGAGTTTGAGATTGCGCATCTCAAGCTGACCAGCATTGCTTCGGGCGGAGCAATGGGATTTGATGCGGAGCTGACCAACCCCAAACCTAAAGGGACGATTCATGCGAAAGGGAGCTTTGGGCCGTGGATGACTGCCGATCCCGGTGAATCGCCCGTTTCCGGTGACTATC
>Ga0224559_1001018_pt1 | contig 16104 bp, 18 predicted proteins | sample 714S33034metaG_FD_180676 | JGI IMG/M metagenome (GOLD analysis project Ga0224559, IMG submission 180676) | Peat soil microbial communities from Stordalen Mire, Sweden - 717 S3 30-34 | ecosystem: Environmental > Terrestrial > Soil > Wetlands > Peat | place: Sweden: Norrbotten County, Stordalen... | reverse complement strand
GTGTCCAAAACTAATGGATTTTCAGCAAACCTAGAACCTAACGTAACCTTTGTATTACAAGGTTCCCTGTACTTGTCTATAGGTGGTCTTGAAACTTGGGCTGGTATAATTACAAGGTCGTCAAATGTAGGTACCACCCTGGTGGCTCCACATCCCCTAACTTTGTAAGATCCTACCGTTGATTTTCTACCTATTTCCACTATGTCACCGAGTGACCAAACATTTCTTCGGTCCTCTGGAACAGCATTCACTTCTATTGCATTATTTGGACACATTTCTTCACAGATCCTGCATCCAACACAATTTTCATGGTGAAGTGGGTATGGTTCATCATTGATTATTTCATAGACATCGTGTGGACAATTATTAACACAAGAGTAACAGTTTTTACACAGCTCTTCATCCCTGTTATCGCACATGTACCAGCAGCATCCTGGTCTGTCAAAGTTTCTCCTGCAGAGATTCTGGTCTCTTTCAACTTTAAATGGCAATTAAACTCCTCCATTTCCCTTATTCAATTCTTTAAGTGGTGTGAAAATAGTGCATGCTGCATATTTAGTTCCAGCAGCATTCAGTACATCTGCAACATTCCCGGTTAATATAGGTTCAGGTTTCCAAGCTTCTGAAATACTTTTATCAACCACAACTACTTCATCAACCAATTTTTGAGATAATGCATAGTTTAATAATGCTGTTGCAACTCCACCATCTTGACCCTTGATTTTTGGAGCTTTTGCAGATAATATCTTGATGTAATCTCCTAAGGGTTTTCTATCAGATTCTTGATCTATTATATTGTTGGGAATGTATGTTCTAGGGCAGGCTACGTAGCAAAGGTTACATCCTTCTGGACATTTGCCTTTTATCTGTGGTTTTCGATCTTCTATTCTTATTACTCCCTCTGGACATACCAAATCACATGCTCCACAGAGTACACAGGCACCTATATCAATAACATCACTTTTGAGGTCTTTAAACTGACAGTTTGAGACTTCTTCAGCGAATTCTGTAAGTGGCATTTGTCTTCTGTATATGACTGGTCTTCCAACCATTTCCCTTTTCCTTATTTCACTAAGGTTTTCTTTTTTCTTCTTGTTAGCAAGTTTTTCAATTAGTTTAAGCCCGGATTCTTCAATTGGTTTGATTTGTATATAATCATCATTTTCAGCATTTTTAACTAATTCCAAGCCTTTACTGCTCCGAACTATGATGGTTGACCAACCCTCTTTAGAACCAACAGAACCCACAGAGATGTCAGAAAGTTCTGATGTAAAATCCATACATATATTGCAGTTTTTACGTGTGCATTTTTTGGCTTTTTCAATTGGTATTTTGAATATTTTATCCTTGTTTAAATAGAACCATAGGAAATTTTTCTCGATTCTAAATTCTTTAACATCGTCTATGTCAATGTTATTTTCTTCTAAAAGTTTTTTCATGTAACTGTATGAGAAGTTTTCCATGCAGAAAAGTCCAATTTTGATGTCAATAGGTGATTCCCCTAGGATATCTGAAAATTTGTCCATCTTGCTTGCTGCTATCATATGGCAAGGTGTTCCGACTATTGCCACTTTTTCGTTGCTAATTTTCGTTATTCCCATTTTCACCCCTCCTCTGATTCTTTCCCGTAAAATGGTCTGTTTGATCGCGGAACTATCTTTTTAAATTTATCATATTCTTTTTCATCTAAATTAAACCCATATTCTGGAAGAAGTTCTCTGAGTTCTTTTTTGTCCTCATTGTTTAATTCTTTTACCTTAGCATTTTTCCCCAGGCTTTTGATACTTCCACGGACGTATATTGCTCCTCTTATAATGGATTCACCAGCATCATCTGATATGTTTCCAAGGATTATTATGCGCCCTCCCATCATGAATAGCCCGCTCATGAATCCTGAATTTCCACCAACAATTATGGTGCCGTTTTTCATTATTTCGCCGGTTCTTGAACCAACGTCCCTTTTCACAACTACTGTTCCACCATATATTCCCTGACCTACACCATCACCAGCCGATCCATCGATAATAACTTCTCCTTCAGTCATATTATCCCCCGGAAACCATCCAGCATTCTCTGTAATGTGTATTTTTGCCCCGTGTATCATGGTGCCTGCAAAGTAACCTGCTGATCCATCTATAACCATCTCAACAGGATCTACAAGTCCTGCAGCAAGATAATGCATTGCATTCGGGTTTTTAATTGTTATCTTGTCATATTCTGTTGCAGCTTTTCTTATGGCACGGTTTATTTCCCTTGGTGGTTGGTGCTCAGCATTGATTATAAATTCACTCATAATAATCACCTAAATTTTTCCAATATCTGGTTAATAGTTTCTATTAACTAGTCTATAATCCTTAAATAGTGTAAGCCCGCGTTTCTCCGGGTGATATTTGATCTATATCATGTGTGTCCATTATTTCACGTAGAGAAACTTCTTCTGAAGCTATAGCAAAAATTTCATTGTTTTCTGCCATTACTCCGGGTCTTAACCCGAGCTGATCCTTTGCTATCCCCACACCGTCAGGTGTTCCAATAATATATGAAAAAGGCCCATCCATATCCTTAACAGACTGTTCTAGGGCTTCTTCAAGTTTATATCCTTCAGATAATTTATCTGCTATGTAATGTACAATACATTCAGTATCATTGTTGGTTTCGAATATGTGACCTTTACGTTCTAAAGGATCCCTTATTTTCCAATAATTTGTTATTTGACCATTGTGCACAACAGTTATATCTGGTATAATGTAACTTTGGAATGGGTGTGCATGGTATCTGTCTACCAGGCTTTCAGTTGAAAACCTTGTATGGCCAATTCCATGGGTGCCCATTTTGGATCTTGTATCATATCTGGATGCTATATCCTTAACTAGACCAACATCTTTTATCATCTCGAATGAATGAGCCCCATTAAGTACAATAACATCTTCTATTTTGTCAATGTCCATTATCAAAGGTTTTAACTCGGAAAAAGAATTTAAGGAAATTTTGCATCGATAAATTATATAATTTTCAACAGAGGGGATTATTTCCTCTTTTTTTATTGATGTTACTTTAGTAACAGTATTTTTGACTGATTCTAAAAGGCCTGATTTCTCTTTAACTTCTATATTCAAGAGATACTCGTTTTCTTCAAGTCCAAGACCTCCATATATTGCGAAACCAGCTGAATCTGGTCCTCTATGTTGTAATGCATCTAACATTTTTGTTAATGCATCGCCTACTGGGTGAAGTTTCCTATCTTTAAATACAACTCCTGCTATTCCACACATTTCAATACCTCCTTAATGAAGTATTCATGAATCCTAGTATCATCTGTAAGCTCGGGATGGAATGCAGTGGCAACATGTTTTCCGGATGCCAATGCAACTATTTTACCCCTTAATTTTGCTAGTACGACTCCATCATTTAATTCTTCAACATAGGGTGCTCTTATAAAAACTCCCTCATATTTACTGCCGAATATTTCAATTTCTTCTTCAAATGATGCTTTTTGACGCCCGAAACCATTTCTTTTTACCTTCATATCTATTAGTCCAAGTAGCGGTTGTTCGTAATCTGTTTCTGTTGCAAGGAGCACCAATCCTGCACAGGTTCCCATTATAGGAATATCCTGCTTGATTATTGCAAGTTTCATGTCTGTTTTATCCATGAGCTTGCCAATAACTGTGCTCTCCCCTCCTGAAATGATTAATCCATCACATTTTGGAAGATCTGAAACTGTTTTTACTTTTAAAACATTTGAATCAATTTTTAATTTTTTTAGAGCTTTTTTAGTAGTTTCAAAATGTTCTGAAACGTCTCCTTGTAAGTCTAAAATTCCTATACTAATCATATGAATTTCATCTCTTTTAATAAAGCAATTTATATCATCTATATTACTTTGTCAACTTTATAAGGTAATCTTATTTGATGGAGATATCATATAAATTTACCGGAACAAATTTTCCGAAAAACCATCTCTTAAAATTCTAACTTGAAATATAATTTTTTTATAGAATAATTTTTATACATTGTTCAGGATATAGACTATGATTAGACTTATAACTGAACACTTATATAAACTTTTTCAAACCTGTTACTTTTATAATTATTTTTTGTTATATCATTTTTCCATATAGATTAATATATGATTGTTTTTGATTACTATCAAGTAAATTCACTAAAAATAATGAATACATTCAAAGAAGAGGTCTTATAAAAATTTGTTAAATATGTAATAACTATACTCTTTTAGGAGGCTAGTAATGGATAAAAAAATTATAATTTGATGGTTGTTTTAGTTATTATGGCAGGTGTGGGAGGGTATTTTGTTGGTTTAATCCAAGGTGCAGGAATTATCTCCATTAATATGTCAAACAATTCTACTGGAAATGTTTTCAATAGTAGCAGTCCTAATATTTCAACCTATAACTCCTCTGTTGTGACTATAAGCACTGCAAAAAGTAAACTATTAACAATAATGTAAAGTAAAGAAAAATGAAAACCTTTCTAATACTATTAAATAGATAATTTAAATTAAAATTTTTTGTAGAAACAGTTTTAAATTATTTTATTATTTTTTTATTTAAGAATAATTAAAGAGTGGACTAAAAAAGGTTCAATATAAATAATTAAAAGAATTATCTGGATGATATGTCTTCATCAATTGCTTTAACAACGAAATCTGTATCTTTTTTAACTATTTCGGCTGCTTTTAAAAAGGCTGTTCTCTCTCTTTCAGTCATGATAATCGGAATTATCCGTTCTATACCACTTATACCTAGTTTAACCGGAACACCTAAACAAACGTCTTCTACACCTTCGATCTCACCATCTAAGAATGCAGTGACTGTTAATATCTTTTTTTCATCATTTAAAACGATAGTAGCTATATTTGAAATTGCAAAAGCTGGTCCATATTCGGTTGCACCCTTCTTTTGAATAACATAATTACCTGCGTTTTTAACCTTTTCAACTGTTCTGTCCATATCAAAATCATCATATCCTTTGAAATATTTGAGTAATATTCCTCCGATTGATGTAGAGCTCATGATCGGCACCATATTATCGCCATGTTCTCCCATGACTCGGGTATGGATTTCGCTTACATGGATATTGAAATGTTGCGATATAAGATTTTTTAATCGGAGGGAATCCAAATGGTTTCCCAGACCGAAGACCTTATTTTTATCGAATCCTGATGCTTTTAAAGCTATGTAAGTCATTACATCTACCGGATTGGTTACAACAAGAATAATGGCATTTGGTGCAAATTTTGCTATAGCTCTTGAATATTCTGCTACAATCTTTGCATTAGGTACAGCAACATCCATCCTAGTCATTCCTGCACTTCTAGGCTGTCCTGCACTCAAAACAATAAGATCTGAACCTTTAACATCTTCGAAATCATAGGATGCAGTTATTTTAACATTAACATCCTTGGCGGCAAGGGCATCGTACATATCCAATGCTTCTCCTTCAACTTTATCTATGCTTTCTTTACGGGATATGAGCACTAAATTGTTCACACAATTTTCCTCAGCCAAACAGAATGCTGCTGTTTTTCCTACTCTTCCTGATGCCCCAATTACACTAACTTTCAATTTGAATACCTCCTGCTCTCCTGATATAGATGTTAAATTGGTTTATTTTGATTTGTTAATGAATTATTATTCGGTAATTAAAAAAATTAAATCCAAAGGATAATTTAATGATTAATTTCATAAACTATTTTGTTGTCATTATCCCTTAGTTGGACTTATCATAAATAGATGAATTTACTCTAACTTCTTTAAGAATTTCTCTGCAACCCGTTTTACATAACTACTTTTATCAGTTAAAGCAATTTTTAAGGGTTCTATAGCTCTTTTATCACCAATATTGCCGAGGGCCCATGCAGCACCACCTCTAACAAATCCACTATCATCATCCATAGCTTCAATAAGTGGTTCAACCGCTTTTTTATTGGCTATTTTACCAAGTGCCCAAGCTGCACCACCCCTAACACGCCAATCTTCATCCTTTAATGTAATAATGAGTGGGTCAACAGCAGGATCTCCCATATTTCCAAGGGCGGTCGAAGCCTCTCTTCTAACCCATTTGTTCGGATCTTTTAGTGAATTGATTATTACATCTATTGCTCTAGCATCACCTAGGATTCCGAGGACACGTATTGAACCTTTTCGTATTTCTTTATCTTTATCTTTAGCAGAAATTAGTAATAACTCAACAGCGGGTTCACCAATTTCTTCAAGTAGTCCCACAGCTTGTGTTTGAACGAGTTCATCATCATCCTTCAATGTTTGAATCAGTCTTTCAATGTTTTCTTCACGTTCCATTTTTTATACCACCCTAAATTAATGAATTACAATTTTTAAATGATCTAAAGTAAAATAATCTCAAAATAACATTTTTTCTTAATTTATATTTTTCATTTCTCCATGAAAACCTTACATTTTATGGTATAACACATTAACATTCGCATATGTTTAAAACTCCTAAATTACAGATGAAAAAAAATGCTACTTTTTACAGAGTTTTGTAATAATAGAAGTCTCGTTCCAAATAGTATTATATTGTATAGGATTTTGTTGAATAAATATATTATGTTCACACTATTTGGGCCATCTAATAATTGTAGGCGAACTAGAGAGATGCATACTATCATGGTTGGAAATTTAAAATATTAAATATATCTTATTGTTTTTAAACAGACATCATAAAATAGTGATATTCAAAAAACATAGCTAATATAAAACATTCCTGATTTAAAGTTTTGAGAATATTTACCTGTGCAAACAGTACCCATTAAGTCCCATGCGAAGCGTGGGGTAGTTAATTAGGTTTAAAAAGTTTTAATCAACAAATTTAAGTATTCATAATTCTCTTTCATTGGAAATATTAAAGTATACAATTTGCTATTTAATAAAAATAATGCATTTAATATGTGTTTATCATATAAAGAAAATATAATTATAGTAAATTTTTGATAATTAAATTCAAGAGGTAATCGTATGTACAATATAACTTTAATTCCTGGAGATGGTATTGGACTCGAGGTTACAGAAGCCCTTTTACATATCATTGAAATAATGGATATTGAATTGGACTATACATTGGCCTATGCTGGAGAGGCATGTTATAAAGAAACTGGAACTACTATTCCTGATGAAACTTTGTTCAAAGCAAAAAAAGCAGATGCAACACTTTTTGGATCTGTTACAACGGTACCAGGACATAAAAGTGCTATAATCAGCCTTAGAAAGGAACTAGATTTATATGCTAATTTGAGACCAGTAAAGACGTACCCTGGTGTAGACTGTCTTTTTGATGATCTTGACTTCGTAATAGTAAGGGAAAATACTGAAGGATTATACTCAGGTATTGAAGAATACACAAAAGAAGGTGCAACAGCTCTAAGAGTTGTAACCAGATCCGCTTCTGAGAGAATATGTAGGTTTGCATTCAAACATGCAGAAAAAACAGGTCGAAATAAGGTAAGTGCTGTACATAAGGCCAATATTTTAAAGAAGACCGATGGTATTTTCAGGGAATCATTTTACAAAATTGCAGATGAATTTTCTGATTTATGTACTGATGAGAAATACGTTGATGCAGCAGCAATGTTCCTAATCACCAGACCCCAAGATTTTGAGGTAATAGTTACAACCAACTTATTTGGTGATATACTCTCTGACGAGGGAGCCGGTCTAGTCGGTGGACTTGGTATGGTACCATCTGCAAATATAGGAGATAAAAATGCATTATTTGAACCAGTACATGGTTCTGCACCAGATATAGCAGGTTTAGGAATTTCTAATCCTTCAGCTATGATCTTATCAGCGGTGATGATGATGGATTATCTTGGTGAACCATATGAGGCAAGAAAACTTGAAAATGCATTATTGGATGTGCTAAGTGAAGGTAAGGTTTTAACACCTGATCTTGGAGGTTCATCAAAAACCATGGAAATGGCACAAGAAATACGTGATAAACTTAGTATAATTTGATCATTTAATTTAGGATGTTTAATCCCCATTTTTTTTATTAGAAATATTTCTATAAACCAGTTTTTATAGTAACTTTTATATGGATTTCTATTCATAAACTACTTCATAGTATAAGTTGATATTGGCAGTTTAGGCTGTTTTTAGGTCAATTTTTGATTATGAGTACAGCTACTGAAAGAGTAACTTGACTCCATTTACCTTTAATTGCCTACAAATGCTGTTTTAAAAATTTCAAGATAATTTTTGGAGGTATATTGTATGAAAACTACTATTAGTGTAATAAAAGCTGATGTCGGAAGTATAGCTGGACATGCAAAGACGCATGTGGCTTTGCTTAACAAATGTGATGAACTACTTGCTAAAGCTAAGGATGAATCGCTTCTGGTTGATTATCATATCACCAGCTGTGGTGATGACATAGACTTGATAATGACCCATCGAAATGGAGAAGAAAATGAAGAAATTCATGAATTAGCATTTAATGCTTTCATGGAGGCAACTAAAGTTGCAAAAAGTCTGAAACTTTATGGTGCAGGTCAAGACCTTCTTTCAGACACTTTCTCTGGTAACATTAAAGGAATGGGCCCAGGATGTGCTGAGATGGAATTTAAAGAAAGACCATCAGATCCTGTAATAGTTTTCTGTTGTGATAAAACAGAACCTGGTGCATTTAACATGCCTGTATTTAGAATGTTTGCTGACCCCTTTAATACAGCTGGACTAGTTATAGATCCTTCACTCCATGGAGGATATGATTTTGAGATATTTGATGTTATTGAACACAAAAAAGTTACAATGTCCTGTCCAGATGAGATGTACGATGCACTTGCATTATTAGGTTCAACTGGTAGATATGTTATTAAACATGTTACTAGAAGGAGTGACAATGAGATAGCAGCTTCAATAAGTACAGAAAGATTAAACCTCATGGCTGGTCAGTATATTGGAAAAGACGACCCAGTTGCAATAGTAAGATCACAATCTGGATTCCCTGCTGCAGGAGAAGTTGTTGAACCATTTGCATTCCCACATTTAGTAAGTGGATGGATGAGAGGTTCACATAACGGTCCATTAATGCCTGTTGCACAGAAAAATGCTACTCCTGTAAGATTTGATGGACCCCCACGGGTAATTGCTCTTGGATTCCAAATAAACAACTCAGAACTCGTTGGACCATTGGATATGTTTGATGATCCATCATTTGATAGGTCAAGGACCCTAGCATCTGAAATTGCTGAGTATATGAGGAGACATGGACCATTTGAACCGCACAGATTACCAGCTGATGAAATGGAATATACAAGTCTTCCTGGTGTTCTTAAAATGCTAGAAGAAAGAATGCAAGACATGGATTAATTTAAAATCCATAACTATTTTTTTAATTTTCTTTAATTTTCTTTAAAGTTTTACATATGTGATAAGGGATATCCAACACCTTTTTGACCCTATCTATTATAGGACCATCACTTGTAGCTATTATTCCACCATATTTTTTGGATTGTTTTACAAGTTCAAAATCAACATTTTTATTAGTTACTGCACAGCCATTGAAGTTATTAATTTGGATAATTGAATTTGTGGTTCGTGCAAGTTCACCACTTTTACTTACAGGACTATCATAAAAAAAGTAAACATATGCTGGATTATGTTGGCTTAGAATGTTAATTATATTATTCAGGGCATTTTGTGTTGTTGAATTGATTTTATATTTCCCAAAAACTGCTTTGAGATCTCTTAAAACTCCATCATCGCACATGATCAATGAACCAAACTCCCGGTTGCATATGGTCTCAACAGATATTAAAACATTGTAACCATCTATAAAAATAATTTTATTGGTTATATTATTTATATTTATGATTTTATGGGATCTAACTATGGATTTATCATCAGAAAAGACTTTTCTTTCCAAATAATTTCTTCCCCTTTTGTTGAGGACGTATTTATTAGCAACTAAATTTATAGCTGCTCTTTTTTTGTATCCTCTATTTAAAAGAAATTTTAAGTCGTATGATGCATTTTTCAAGCTTATTTGAATTTTTTTAGATGGCATTTTTATTAATTGATTAGATTAACCCTTCCTCTTTGCAACTATTATAGGGACTCTATCAGAGGCATTTTCCGCACGGTCGGCGATATTACCCAGTCTTAAGACTGTACTTTTGATCTCTATGTGGGTTAAAATATCAATTTCCTGATTTTTATAGCTTATGTATAATCTTTTAAGGATTTTTCTTTCTATTTTGTCTACTTCATCCTCTAATCTCTCGATTTCATGGGCCTTTTGGAGTGCTTTTCCTAAATCTTCGTCCATGAGTTCGATACATTTTTTTAAGGCAATTACTGTTTCATAAATAGAATCTATAAACTCAGAAAAGTCATCAATATATCCCTTGGGAAAATGAATTCTACTTAAACATATCCCGAAGGCAGTTTCTTGGCACATATCTGCTACACTATCAACACTTTCTGCTAAAATTATCCTGTCTTCCCTATCAAAAGGTAAAAATGCTCCATTAAAAAATTCAATCTCCATCTTCCTTCGGATATCATCTGCATCATGTTCTAACTTGGATATCACATCTACTTTTTTATCGATTTTGTCAAATTCATTTTTGTAGAAGTATCCCATGAGAATTTTTAGTTGGTTCAAAGTCTCGTAAACCATGTCTACATGTTCTTTTGAGTATTGTTCAACCTGTGATTCCTTTTTGAATATATTTCTCATTTTATCCCCATCTCTAATTTTTTAGGATCAAATTTATGTTTATTTATTATCATTATATAAGTTCATGGAGAAGACGTATTGCATCTAAAAGTCCATGGGCATAAGTTATACAACCAAATGATGTTAGATAATCCTTTTTTTTAAGATAATAGTCTGTATCTTTACTGTAATTTTTGGCCATTTCAACAACTTGACCTTCTTCTTCACCAATTTTTATTGATTCTATTTCTTTTATATTTTTTGCAAAGAGGTCAATATCCTTTTCAATTCTTTCAACAGCATCCATATTATCATTCCTATATAATTTGAATTCTTCAAACTCTATAATCCAAATATTACTTCAATTTGAAAATGATCAAATATTTTTCAATAAATATTGAGTTTATTCTAAATTCTTTTTAATTAATAAATCCTTTAATTTAAAGGTTAATTATCAATTTCCTCCACATTTTAAGATACATGTGCACTTTTTGATTTGGTGTAGTGGAATAATATCAACAATGGAACATCCAATATATTCACTATGAATAAAAATTGCAGTCGAAACTTCAATTTTAGTAATTTCCCAGTTATTATCCCCATGAGTCCCCACAATTTCTTTCACAGCAGATTCACCATAGAATTCATATGGTTCTTCAAAATCGATTTTAATACATTCTATTTCTTTCTCAATTCTCATATCATCCACTCCTATGTTTTTTTATTAATTTAACAAATAATTTGAACTTTAATTTATAATATAAACTTTAAATTATTTAGATTTATTCGCTCTTTAAAATATTTACAAAGATGGTTTAAATGTGAATTATCCCTCAAACGGAAACAATGATCTAACAGTTTCAGGATCGTCACTGGTCAACCCCATTCATGACCTTCTCAAGATTAATTGCATTGATATTCTTTTGGTTGCCTTAAGCAAGCTAAAACTATTAAAAGGAGTTCAATCACAAGAAAAAGTTGAAACTTATTCAGAAGGGAATATATTAAATAGTAAAATTAATTAAAGATGTTAATTTCTTTTAATTTAGTTCAACTGCCACCCATTTGAGTAATATCGTTTAAACATGTTTGTGGAGGAGTGTTATATACAACATTTTGTGTATTATCAATTTCTGTTTATTTTTTACAACGGCCGCCATAGCTGTTTTCGTTTCATTGGATGTTGTATTTGTTTCATTTTAATATAATTTTTATTACAAAATTGTGGAGTATTATGCTAAATAGAAATCATTATGATGGGGATGGTACTATTTGAAATCCAAAGGCTCTAAAGGGGCTCAAGTACTATGAAATACTAATGATCCTAATCATTCAGTTGAAATTATTCGATTATTTGGATAGATATTGGGAAATAACCTTAAGTTGGCATTTTTATATTGGAAAGGATTAAATATAATCCAATTACTTGAAAAAAATAATAAGTTGATACTATTTAATGGTTATTGGCCTTTAAGTTCTTTCCAAGAATGATATACTCTCTGGAATACGGTTATGTAACCTAGGATCATTATCAGAATGATAGCTATTCCTAATGGGTTAGCGTTTAGGAAGTTTAAACCTGTGAAATAACTTAAAAATGCCCCAATCATTATTATAACAAGACGTTCAGCACGTTCAGCAATTCCAACATTGCATTTTATACCTTCTGACTCTGCTCTAGCCCTTACGTAGCTTACTGTTAAAGATGCATGGAGAGCAAGAATACCAAAGATCCAATTTACATATCCACCGTAAATTATTCCAATAATTATAAATGCATCTCCGAATCTATCTGCAGTGGAGTCTAGTAATCCTCCGAACTTAGTGGTTTGGTAATTATTTCTTGCCACGGCCCCATCTAACATATCTACAAATCCACTTAATGCTATTAAAAGTCCACCCGCGAGTAGATTGCCTGTTGCAAACATATATGCGGATATAAGGCTTACTATCAGGCCAAGAATGGTTAGAATGTTTGGATTTATACGGATCCTCTTGGCAATAGGATCAAGAAACACTTTAACTTGGGGTCTAAGTCGGTTCAGCATAAAATTAAATATGAATATCAATGGATATATACTTTGGATGGAACGAATGAAAGTTGGGGTTGATTATTTAATGAATATCATTAAGATAGATGGAAAAAATCCAGAACCTGATAAAATAAAAATTGCAAGGATGGCCATGAAAGATGGTTCCATCATAATTTATCCTACCGATACAGTTTATGGAATTGGTGTTAATGTATTTGATGAAAAAGCAATCCTCAAAGTTTTTTCTGTTAAAAAAAGACCTTTAAACAAACCATTATCTATCTGTATTTCTAGAATTGAGGATATAAAACATGTTGCGCAGATGGATGATAAAGCTGAAAGTATTATCCGGAAGATTCTACCAGGGCCTTTTACTATCATATTAAAGAAGAATGATAATATATCCTCACTCTTAACAGCTGGAAGTGATAAGATAGGGATCAGAATTCCTAATAACAGTGTATGTAGTGATCTTTCAAAAGAGTTTCCTATTACAAGTACAAGCGCTAATTTGTCAGGATATGATATTCCCGAATCTATAGGAGGAGTATTAAAACAATTAGGGTCTTCTATTGATATTATGATGGATGCGGGTATTTGTAAACATGGAATTCCATCTACTGTAATTGATATGACTGTTTATCCTCCTAAAGTTTTGCGTGAAGGTGCTGGAAATATTTGTTTAAAAGATATGTTCTGAAAATAATTTTTTATAATGTCAAGAATTTTTAATTCGTATAAATATTCCTTTTTAATTTTATTTTAGGAGACGGCAAACCTATTTTTATTATTAAATTCAATTACAAATTAGAATTTAATTCGATTATTATGATGATGGATAAATAATTAAACAAAATTGTTAGGAATGAAAATATTGAATTTTTTTATATTTTATAAAATATTACTTAAATTCAGGAGATTTAAATGAAGGTTCTATCAGACATAGATGAAAATACAAAAATATCTACAGGATCCCCCATTGATGTGATTATGGGTGGAGGTGTAGAAAAAGGCTGTTTAACTCAATTTTATGGGCCACCAGGATCAGGAAAAACTAATATAGTCCTACAATTACTTGTATCATGTGCAAAAAAGGGAAATAAAGCTATATATGTTGATACCGAAGGTGGATTGTCAATAGAAAGGGTAAAACAGATATCAAACAATCAATTTGATAGTTTTGCAAATAACATAATTATATTCGAACCAACCAGCTTTAACGAACAAATAGAAGTTTTAAAAAAAATAGAAAATCTATTAGATTCTAAGGGAGAGACCATCGAACTCATCATACTTGATTCTGCTGTTGCACTCTACAGACTCAAAGAAGGCGATTCATCTCAAACTAACCGCGAACTTGGTCAACAGATGGCATTATTATCAAGAATAGCTAGAAATCACAATATAGCTGTAGTAATAACCAATCACATTTATTCAGTTTTTGATGGAGATGGGATTATAGAGCCAGTTGGTGGAACTATCCTCAAATATTGGAGTAAGATCATTGTTGAACTTGCGCGAGCTAATGGTCTTGGGGAAAGATCAGCAACTTTGAAAAGACACAGAAGTAGACCTGAAGGTCTTAAAGCTCGTTTCAGAATTGTTGACCATGGTATTGAGTAGGTTCCGATACTTATTTTTTTATTTTTTATTGATCTATTTAGGAAAATATTGGCTGTGATAAAATTTAAATAAAATTAAAGAATAAACTTTAGTTATATTGACTATATAAGAATCATATAGAGATGTTTTTTGTTAAATTATTCAATAATCTAGATATGTCATATTATGTTTAAGAATACGATAATTTTAAATCATCTGAAATTAAATACTAATGAGCTTAAGAACAAGAATGGAATAGGATATTTGGAGAATCATCTATATGATCAAAATTACGAGACTAATGATTCTGAAAATATTTATTTTTTTGATATATTCCCATAAAAGTGTTGTGAGATAATATGATTTCACCAAAAAAATATGCAAAACCTGCAAAATCAATACCCAAAGGTTACAAAACAGCCAATGAATTCTTTGACTATGTATTTAACGACAAAGACATGATCTGGATGGGTCAAAATACTAATCATCTACATGATGAAAATCAGATTAGGGATTCAATGATGAGTAGTATCAAAAAGCGTGATTACAACAAATACCCGCCACCAGAAGGTTTTCCAGAACTCAAAGAGCTTATTTTAGAAGATTTAGGACTTCAAAATGGGTTTGAGATCCTTATAACAGCCGGGGGAACAGAATCCCTTTACTTGTGTACCAATGATATCTTGGCACCAACTGATAATACCATAACGTGTGATCCAGGCTACCTCATAATAGATAATTTTGCAAGTCGTTTTGGAGACCATGTCAAGTCGATACCAATCTATAACAAGACATGTGGTTACAAACTCACACCACAACTTGTAAGAGAGAATATTGATGATAATACTAAGTTGATATCTCTAGTTGATCCTCTAAATCCTCTTGGTACTTCATACACCAAGGAAGAGTTAAAGGACTTTGCCGATCTTGCGGATGACAATGATATATATCTTTTACATGATGTCACCTACAGGGATTTTGCAAGGAATCATCAGCTCATGGCAAAATATGCACCTGAACACACTGTAACAGTTTACAGTTTTTCTAAGATATATGGAATGGCTGGGATGAGAATTGGGTCGGTTATAGGAGTACCTGAAATTATAAGATCCATAAAAACAATAGTGATAAATGATTTGGGAACTAATGTTGTTTCTCAACGGGGAGCTATTGCTGCAATTAAATCAAAAAAAGAATGGTTAACACGCATTAAGACTATAACAAGTTCTAATCAAACTATTATCAAAAAAGCAGTTGATCAAGTTGAAAATGCATTTTTACCTGTCTTTCCTTCTGATGGTAATATGCTTGCAATAGATATCTATGATACGGGTGTATCACCTCTTGATATCTCTGAGTATTTATTAGATAATAAAGTTTTTACACGTGAGGGTTCCTATACAAGTAAACTCTTTGGAGACAGATACCTTCGTGTTAGTTTCTCAATTCCTAAGGAACAAGTAGAATACTTTGCTAAGATATTTGTTGAAGGTATGAAGGTTCTTAAAGATTCTAAATAATTTTTTTTTAAGATGTCTAGATTTTTTTTAATATTTTATACTATTATTAATTTCCAGGACTAAAAATAAAGATATTTAAACTATTTAAATACTTCTGTCCCTGAAGATGGAGATAACAAGGAATATAAAAGATTTTTCTTGGGGTGGATTTAATGAGTAAAATGATACACACAGCATGCGGTGGAACAATGAAAACCCACCAAAATGGCCTAAAATGCAGTAAATGTGGTTACAAACTGAAACATAAAGAA
>Ga0224559_1001017_pt1 | contig 16169 bp, 7 predicted proteins | sample 714S33034metaG_FD_180676 | JGI IMG/M metagenome (GOLD analysis project Ga0224559, IMG submission 180676) | Peat soil microbial communities from Stordalen Mire, Sweden - 717 S3 30-34 | ecosystem: Environmental > Terrestrial > Soil > Wetlands > Peat | place: Sweden: Norrbotten County, Stordalen... | reverse complement strand
AGTGACTTACCCGGTAACAGCCGCAACTCAACAAATTTTCTTCGCCGGTTCTTCAGCTTTGCAAAATGCATTGGGTGAAACAGCTCAAGATTTGTTCGTTAACGGCGCTGCCGGTTCTTCTACAGCCACTGACGAATTTTTTGACGGTACTGCTACCAAAGCTTCGGGCAGCAACTTCCGCGCATACTACGGTGTATTGAAATCAACTGGCGCCAAAGCAGTAATCTACCACACAGCTAAGGGTGGTTCGATCTACGGCGTTAATCCGGTTGCACTTGGCACTACTGTTGCCCGTCTGGACCTCACAACATGCGGAACAGCTTCTATCACTACTGATAGCAAGACCTCTTTGCCAGTATGGAGCTGCACAGGTTCAGTTTTGGCCGTGCCGGATGCAGGTATCTCCGACGTTGAGCCAGCAGTTCTGGAACAACCAGCCAACATCACCAAAATTGCTGGCGTTATCCCTGCTGATATCGGCGGCCCTTTGACAACTGCTCAATTGGGCAACCTGGCTTCAACAGTCGCTGTGGGTCAAGTTTTCGGCGTGGTTGTTAACACTTCTGTTGCTTCGACATCAAAAATCGCTAACCTGAGCAAAGCCCAAGTTGCCGCTTTGTTCACCGGTACAATTGCTGACTGGAACACAATCGATTCAACAATCCCGGCTGGTTCAACCACACTGGTTGTCTGCCGTCGTCAATCCGGCTCCGGTTCACAAGCTGCTTTGAACGCTGTTATTCTGGGTAATCCATGCCAAACTGGCGAAGCTGCTCCACTGGGCTATACAGCAACGACAGCTACTTTGGGTTCAACTACTGCAGCAGCAGCAGGTACTGAAGTTGTTATCGAAAACTCATCAACCGGTGCTTTGGCTGCCTGCTTAACTTACGCCCAATCTGGTACGCCTGCTGGTCAAGCGATTGATGTTACAACTGGCGGACTTGTTACAGCCGGTGCAGCTAACTCTGTTGTTTTGAGCGCTACTCCTAAAGCTAACTACGCTATCGGTATCATCGGTCTGGATCACGGCGTGGGTTCTGATCTGTATCAAAACGTAACTCTGAACGGCATTGCTCCTTCTTTGGCTAACGCTCAATTGGGTCAATACGACTTGGTAGTTGAAAGCACATTCCAAATCCGTTCAGGTTTGAGCGGTGCGGTTGCAGGTACAGTTCTCCCATCTGCTGGCGCAACAGCTCTGTACAACCTCGTTCTGGCTGACGTACAAAACCCGGCAATCTTGGGTGGTAGCATTGGTGCTGTAGTTCCTGGTCTGTTGGGTTTGTCTGAAAATGGTTATGCTCCTACAACATTGGGTTCTTTCTCTGCTTCTTTCCCAGTATTGCAAGTTGGTAACTTCGGTAACACCTGCGCTCCATTCCAACAATTGCAATAATCAGTTAGTTTAGTAAGTATCAGAACACCCCGGCGCAATGCCGGGGTTTTTCGTTTTGGGGGTGTACGTTTTTGTGCCCGCCTTACCTTTGCTCCCTTGGGGCTGAAGTATCCGGGCAATCCGATGTCATTCATTTGTAATCTGCTGGCACTACCATCGAATAAACTGGCAATAATTGTTGCTACATAATCTGCAAGGGAAGAGTGTTGAACGTGAAACCGGGAAGAAACGATCCATGCCCGTGCGGTAGCGGAAAAAAATTCAAGAAGTGTTGCGAAAATAAAATTCAAACACCGCAATTTAATGAGCAAGATGCAGTGATGCACAACAAACTTGGCAATGCTTTGCAAAACATCGGGCAACCTGAAAACGCGATTGCAAGCTACCGTCGGGCGCTGGAGATCAAGCCGACTTTCGCCGAGGCGCACAATAATCTGGGCATCGTGCTAAAAAATATCGGGCAACTTGAAAGCTCAATGGCAAGTTTTCGCCGGGCTTTGGAGATCAATCCGAATTTTGCCGGTGCGTACAGTAATATGGGTAATGTGCAGCGCGAGTTGGGATTGTTTGATGAGGCGGTGGCAAGTTACCGCCGGGCAATGGAACTCAAACCCGATTATCTTACTGCGTATAGCAATCTGCTGTTCACGCTCAACTTTGTAAGCAATCAATCTGCCGAGATGATGATGGCCGAAGCCCAAGGCTTTGGCAAGATGGCCACCCGGTTGGCGCGCTCCTTTAATAACTGGCCTTGCGTTGCCGAAAATGTTCAATGCTTGCGCGTGGGTTTGGTTTCCAGCGATTTACGTATGCATCCCGTGGGATTTTTTCTGGAAACTGTGCTGGCAAATATTGACCCGACCCGCATTGAACTTTTCGCTTACCCGACGCTACTCAAAGAAGATGAACTGACTGCGCGAATTCGTCCTTTTTTTAAGTCATGGAAACCGCTCAGAGGTTTAGCCGACGAAACGGCGGCACGCTTGATTCATGATGATGGTGTGCATATTCTGCTTGATCTTTGCGGGCACACGGCAAATAACCGCCTGCCGGTGTTTGCGTGGAAACCGGCCCCGATCCAGGCAAGTTGGCTGGGGTATTTTGCCACCACGGGTGTTGCAGAAATGGATTATGTGCTGGTAGACGCAGTGGGCGTAGCGGAGAATCAGCGCGATCAATTCACCGAAGCGGTTTGGTATCTGCCCGACACGCGGTTGTGCTTTACTCCCCCAAGTGACGACTTGCCCGTGACAGCATTACCCGCGTTGAAAAACGGCTTGATTACCTTCGGGTGCTTTCAGAAATTGTCCAAGGTGGGCGATGAAGTTCTATCCGCGTGGGGCGATATTTTTGCCGCGTTGCCCAAGGCAAGGTTACGCATGCAGTGCCAACAGTTGGGCGAGCAGGAGCAAGAAGAACAACTGCTTGCACGTTTGCAGCGATACGGCATTGCCGCAGACCGTGTGGAACTCAAAAGTGGAACAACGCGCGCAGCGTATCTGGCTGCCCACGCCGAAGTGGACATGATACTGGATACGTTCCCTTTTCCGGGCGGCACCACTACCTGCGAGGCACTGTGGATGGGTGTGCCGACGCTGACCTTGGCAGGTGGCCGCTTACTGGCCAGACAAGGTGCCAGCCTGCTGACAGCCGCAGGTCTGCCAGATTGGGTGACGGAAAACAGGGAAGAGTACATCACCAAAGCGATTGAGTTGGCAGGCGATTTGCCAAAGCTCTCAACCTTACGTGCCGGCTTGCGGCAACAGGTGTTGGCATCGCCGGTATTTGACGGGAAACGCTTTGCCCTGAATTTGGAACAGGGGGTGTGGGGGTTGTGGGAATGTTATCGGGATTGTCAGGAAACTCTGGAGAGTTTAATTTTGCAATGAAAATTTCAAACAAGGCAAACTGGAATGGCCAAAGCTAAAAAAGGCCGGGAGCCGGCACAAGACCGGCTCAATCAGCTTATCGCGTTTTACAATGCCAAACACTATTTGCAAGTGGAAAGCAGCGCGCAGGTCTTGGTTAAACAATATCCCGAGTCCGGTTCTGTTTGGAAAATATTGGGTGTGACCTTGTTGACGCAAGGAAAAGACGCTTTACTCGCCTTGCAAAAAGCGGCACAGCTATTGCCGGACGATGCAGCGTCGCATTTCAATTTGGGCAATGCCCTGAAGGCACTGGGGCAACTTGAAGAGGCCGTAGCAAGTTATCGTCGCGCGCTGAAAATAAAATCTGATTATGCCGAAGCATATTGCAACATGGGCGCAGCATTGCGCGATTCGGCGCGATTTGAGGAAGCTGTCGCCTGTTACCGTCAGGCGCTGGCTATCAAACCGGTGTATCCAAGGGTCTACAGTAATCTGGGACTTGCCCTGAACGACTTGGGAAAATTTGAGGAGGCGGCTGAAAGCAGCAGGCGTGCCATCGAGATCAAACCTGATTACGCAGAGGCGCACAATAATCTGGGGCTGGCGTTCAAAGGCATGGGTAAACTTGCGGATGCGGAGGCAAGCTTTAGAACGGCGCTGGCGCTAAAACCTGATTTTGCCGAGGCTCACAATAACTTGGGTCTTATTCTGGGCGAATTCGGGCAATATGAAGCAGCAGCCCAAAGTTTTCGGCGCACATTGGAGATTAACCCTGATTTTGTCAAAGCATACTGTAATCTGGGTTACGCGCAACTGGTACTTGGTCAACTGGAAGACGCGGTAGCAAGCTTAAATAGGGCACTGGAGATTAATCCTGATTATGTCGAGGCGCACAACAATCTGGGATATCTTCAGCGCGAACTCGGGCAATTTGAGGATGCGGCAAAGAGTTTCCGGCGAGCCTTGCAGATCAACCCAGAATACATTGATGGGTTTAATAATCTGCTTTTTTCACTCAACTATACCGCGACAGGAAAATCCGCGGAGAGCCTGGATTATGCTCGCCAGTTTGGGCGAGTATCGGCCGGAAAAGTCAGGGCAAGATATACCGCCTGGCAATCTAACGTGAACCCGGATAGATTGCGCGTGGGTCTTGTGTCGGGCGACATGCGTGATCATGTGGCGGGCTACTTTCTGGAAGGACTGCTGGCGCATATCGATCCTGCGCACATCGAGCTGTTTGCCTATTCGACCAGTCACAAGGAAGATGAAATTACCGCGCGCCTGCGCCCCTATTTTTCGGAGTGGAAATCATTGCTGGGCAAAAGCGATGAAGCAGCAGCCCAATTGATCCATTCCGACGGGGTGCATGTTTTGCTGGATTTGTCCGGCCATACCGCGCATAACCGTCTGCCGGTGTTTGCATGGAAACCCGCGCCGGTGCAGGCGAGTTGGCTGGGGTATTTTGCCACTACGGGCGTGGCGGAAATGGATTATGTGCTGGTGGATGAAGTGGGCGTGCCCGAGGCTCAGCGCGATCAATTCACCGAAGCGGTCTGGTATCTGCCCGACACGCGGCTGTGCTTTACCCCGCCCAAAGTAGATATTCCTGTCGCACCATTGCCTGCATTATCTAACGGATATATTACCTTTGGCTGCTTCCAGAACTTGCCCAAAGTGAGCGATGAAGTGCTGGCGGTGTGTGGCGAGATTTTTGCAGCCTTGCCCAAGACAAGGCTGCGCTTGCAGTGCAAACAACTGGGTGAACCGGCCCAAGTAGAAAAAATGTTGAGCCGATTAGCGCGTTACGGGGTCGGCTCTGAACGAGTGAATATTCATGGCGCGGTTTCCCGCGAAGATTATCTGTCCGCTCATGCCGAAGTAGACATGATACTGGACACATTCCCGTATCCGGGCGGCACCACTACCTGTGAAGCCCTGTGGATGGGTGTGCCGACGCTGACCTTGGCAGGTGACCGCTTGCTGTCCAGACAAGGTGCCAGCCTGCTGGCGGCGGCAGGTCTGCCGGATTGGGTGGCAGCAAACAGGAGCGAATACATCAGCAAGGCGATTGCATTTGCGGGCGATTTGCCAAAACTATCGGCCTTGCGTGCAGTCTTGCGGCAACAGGCGTTGGCTTCCCCAGTGTTTGACGCGAAACGCTTTGCCCGAAACTTGGAAGAGGCTTTGTGGGGAATGTGGAAAAATATCAGGATCGATAATAAAGTGCGGTATAACCCGGAAGATTTCTGGTCAATATAAATCGATTAACCGATTGCTTCCTTGATGAGTGCATGCATCGAGGCATCAAGTTTATTCAGGGATTCAAGGCGCTGGTCTGTTGGATTGTTTTTCAATAAATCAATTTTAAGAATGTTGAAATTGTTGAATATAGAATCCCATAAATAGTGCGAGGGGTTAAGTTCTCTTGCAAGATCCAGATTAAGACGAATGATTTTCTCCTTCACGTCGCTAATTAACACTTGCCTATTTCCTATTGCCCTGGCCATTGCGATTAACAAATCTTCATATGTCGGTTCATAAGCCGCCAGCAAAGGGATGCCGTGCTTGGCAAACCAGTTTGACATGCCTAATTCGTAATGCGATACGACTTCATACTTGTCCGAAATCGGTTCCATCTTTGCCCACCAATCGATGAACGCCGGGGAATTGATGAGGGAGTTATTTTCAAAAGAGACCAGGTAGGATTGGATATGTCGTTCATGCTGATTTGAAATTGTTAAGCCTTTAACCAGAGGTTCGCCAACTGACGCAAGAAATTGACTCATTAATAAATGAGGGTTCAGTGTGATGAAGGAACTATTTAATAGTACTAGGCGCTTGAGTTTGCTTTTGTCGCCCAAAGCATCAATGCCAACTTTGTAGGACCAAAAATCATAGCCAATATTTTCCCGTTGAATAACCTTGGCAAAGGGAGATAGCCGGATTATTTCTGTATCAGTTATTCCGGTGGATACAAACACAATTTTCTTTGTTAGCTTGGAAAGGTATTGAACCAAATTAAACAGATCAGTTGCTACTTTACCTTCTTCATGAAAGTGTGCGATTACAAAAGCTAGGGTGGGATTCATAAATATCGAAAGAATTAATTACATATCAAGTAGCCCGCGCGGGCGCACTAATTCAGAATAGTTTGATCTGCATAGAGTGACGCCCACTCGGTTACCGGCGGTTTTGCAGCATGCAACCGGTAACCAAATGAATTGAACAACTCTTGCCATTCGGCGGGCGTCTTAAGATTGATATGACCCCATTGTAAATCCCATCCGGGGTTTGGGTCCGCAAAAGGCGTGGAGGAGAACACAATGAATTTTGGCTTAAGCTCGTTTTTAACCTTGGTTAAAATATTGATCAGACCTTCATCAGGGATGTGCTCAAAAACTTCGATGGATAACAGAGTGTCAACAGGGGCATAGTCTTTCTCAAAGAACTTATCAATGAAATATTTTTCGGCGAATTCAGGATGGTTTTCATCGAAAAAAGCTTTTGAAAACGGATTGCCGTCAATGCCCGCACAATCGATATTCAGCTTGTTCAAGCAATTTAGTAAATAACCCGGACCGGAGCCAATTTCGAGCGCAGTCGAAACGCGCAATGCATTTTTTACCCAATCAGCCAATCCCTCGAAAAGGCGACAATAGTCAGGATTAGTCTGGTTGAGCGCCATTTCGCATGAAATATCAAAAAATTCTTTATCGGTAAAACTGCGGACGTTGCCAAGCTCATCGTAACCTCTGCCGCTTAACTTGTTCAGTGTTACTATTTTTTCAATTGATTTTGACATTAATTTTAGCCAATTAAATTACTACATTATCGTAGGGTGGGCACGTATTTGTGCCCACGTTGAATTCGATACCGCGTGGGCACAAATACGTGCCCACCCAACCTAATTGAATGTTCTTAATTCCATCTTGATTGCAATTGCGAATAAGGTAATAGCTTGCTTTAATCAGGAACCCCACTTTGCCAGATAACGTAGATACTTGTCTTTCCATGGCGGAGTATCAAATGCTCCGCCGCTTTGATGGGTGAGACAGATAGGCCAAGTGCCCAGACGCAAGCCATTTTTTCTCGCACATCGGCAAAAATCCATGTCATAGAAATGAAAGTCAAAAAGCGGATCAAATTGAACTTTGGTCGCATTTAATCTGGATTTTTTGGCGGCTAGAAAAACGCCATCCAATAGCTCACATTGCGCGGGTGTCTCTCCATATATTCCAACATCACCAAAGGGCCGGTTGCCATGAGCCACGCTGCCGCGAAAATTGGACCTTTCATCCCAATTAAGAGCGGCATCGACAAATGGCCAGGCTGGCTGATTTGGAACCCGGCGACGGTTGCCTACAACGCCAATAACATCATAAGTTTTGAGACCATGAATGATGCGGTCGCCAAAGAAAAAATCATCTATCCAAACATCGTCGTGCATGAAGACAAGAATTTGATTGCCTTCCGGATTGAAAATGCGAGCGTTGAAAATGTCGGGAAGGCCGCGTTTGTTTTCAAATGCAATATTTGCCCGGAGCCGCTTGTCTTCGGCAAGTCGCGTTAGCGAAATACCCAATGCGGATGTTTTCCAGAATTCACTTTCGCTCATTCTTGTGGCGCTAATGATCTCAATCATGTGAAAAATAAGAAATTATAAATATCAGAAACACAGAATTAATTTTTGATGCTAACCCATAACAATTACAACAATGTTAAATAACAGGGAATGGAAATGGAGATGTAGGTGGTGAGCTGTTTGGTTTGCTTCATGAAACGCGGTATTAATAGATGATGTGATCACTTTGAAGAGATCGTATGCTTGATGCCCGTCCCTACTAGTCCGTTCGGACTAGTAACCAGCCCCCGTTTGTTCAATTAATTTCATATTGAATTGTTAAAGTACTGCCTGCGAAAAATAGGCTCGCGGAAGTCGGCGTGATCGGCAGGGTGGGCTATTTCCGCAAATAGTTATCTCCCCAAGTACGTGGCAATGTTGCCGTTCCCCCCGGAGGGGGAAGGGAATATATAAATTAACGCGCCTTAATCAGGCTGCAATGAATGAGCGTCAAACTCATTGGATTGATAGACCGAAATTGGTAATGAATTGATGAGATTGACCCCGATATTATGGCTGTGTGCAGGACTGATGGGTGTTGGCACTGGTCGGGCAGAGCCACTACCGGAGACTGCACCGGCACCGGCCCCGGTGAAGAAAAGCAGTTTCAATGTGATGGAGTACCGTATTGAAGGCAATACGATGCTTTCTGCAACCCGCATCGAAGAGGTGATGTACCCGTTTCTCGGCGAAGACAAGACTATCGCCGATGTGAAAGCGGCGCAAAGCGCGCTGCAAGCAGCGTACAGTGACGCGGGGTTTTTGACGGTGCTGGTGGATATACCGGAGCAAACGATAAAAAGCGGCATCGTGCGCCTGAGCGTGACCGAGGGCAAGGTGTCAAAAACCCGTGTGGTGGGTTCGCGCTATTACGATCTGGGCCGCATTCTGGCCAAGGTGCCGGAATTGGCAGAGGGTAGCGTACCGTATTTCCCCGGCCTGCAGAAAGAGATGGCGGATTCAAACAGCGTGCCTGGTCTCAAGGTAACGCCGGTGCTGCGTCCGGGAATAACACCCGGTTCGGTTGAGGCCGATTTGAGGGTGGATGACAACTTGCCGTTGCATGGCAGTGTTGAACTGAACAACTATTCCAGCCCCAACACCCAGCCGTTGCGGGTGATAGGCATGTTGAAATACGACAACCTGTGGCAACAGGAACATAGCATGTCATTGCAGTACCAGACGGCACCGAAAGACCCGAGTGAAGTGAAAGTAATTTCAGGAACCTATTTGATTCCGTTGGGCAGTTCGGGCAACCAGTTGGCGCTGTATGTTGTTTCTTCCCACAGCAATGTGGCAGCAGTGGGAGACACGACTTTGCTGGGGCAGGGTGATATTTTCGGGGCGCGTTGGGTTCTGCCTGTGGCAAGCGGGCCTGGGTTTTACCACAGCATTACGCTGGGTGTGGATTACAAGAATTTTAATAACGATACAGTGTTGTCCGGTGCGGATACCGGACATACACCGATCAGTTATATCCCGTTTTCGGTGGCCTATAGCGGCACCATGCAGGACGGTAAAGGCGGCGCAAGCGATATTAATGCCACGATCAATTTCAAGTTGCGCGGGGTGGGCGACCAACTGACGGATTGTAATGGGCAGATGACCTCACAATTTGAATGTATGCGGTATGACGCTACACCGGATTATATGTACCTGCGCGCTGGTATCGACCACACCGAGCCGGTGTTTTGGGGAATGTCTATTTTTACGCGGGTGGATGGACAAATTACCAGCGGCCCGCTGATTAGTAACGAGCAGTTCGTGGCCGGTGGTGTGGATAGCGTGCGCGGCTACTACACGGCAGAGCAGGCGGGCGACAATGGTTTGCGCGGTAGCCTGGAAGTGCGCGGCCCGCAGTGGGGCGGGGGCACGCTGAATGATTTGCACGTGCTGGCCTTTGCCGACGGGGCGAAACTCACGGTGGTTAATCCGCTGCCCTCGCAGACAGCATCATTCAACCTGAGCAGCGTCGGGTTTGGACTGCGCGCGCAGGCGAGCAATGCGAATTTGACGCTGGACGTGGCGCGTCCGTGCAGGGAAACGCAGTACACAACAGCGGGCAGGATACGGGTTGAATTTAAGGCGAATGTGTCGTTTTAAGAATGCCGTCGGCGGATAATTTTGGCAAGCAAGAATTGACGTTGTGCAAAATATGAGTAAAATAGACTCAATTAAAAACACAAGGAAAAGAATCATGGCCAGACTAAACGTTAACATTACTGAGGAACTGAACACTAGGCTCGACAACCTTGCTGAACGTGACGGCATCACCAAAAGCGAGCTTTTGCGTAAAGCAATTGCGCTTGTAGAGTTGGCCGTTAATGAAAAATACCGGGGCAACAAACTTGCGATCACCGACCAGGAGCAGCACGTTCTTCGTGAAATCGTCGGCGTTTGATCGGTGCCTAATCAACAACCAATCGACCTCGGTGCTGCGATGCGCAATCTCGGGGGCATGGATGTCACCGTTTCTCCATCGGAAACGCTAGAGGATGCGGCGCACCGTCGATGGAAGGACAAGACGCTGTTTATTGCAGGTTTGACCTTTCTTGTAATTTTGTTTCTAGCTTCTTTTGGCATGCTTATCTTCGGCAGCCAGTCTCCTGATGACAAGAAAATTTGGATCACTGTGCTTACAAGTCTTGTCTCAGGCGTTATTGGTTTCACGATCGGCAAGAAATCGTAGAACCTACTAGTCACAACTAACAAAGATTTAAAGAATAACAGCCAGTTTTACTGGCTGTTATTCTTTGTGCCAGCTAAAAAATCAACCCTTTTTCAGAAGGGCTTGCCCTTCGGAGGATATATTTCGTTATGCTCCTACAACATTGGGTACATTCAATGCTTCTTTCCCAGTATTGCAAGTGGGTAACTTTGGTAACACCTGCCAGCCGCTGACACAATTGCAATAATCTGTTTGTTTAGTTGGTATCAGAACACCCCGGCGCAATGCCGGGGTTTGGGGCGCGTGGATAATAGTGATTGGCGCAGAGGTAGCCGGGCATGCAACGTTATGATTCCCCGATTTTTGCAATGTTACAACCGCTTTTCGGTATGTTTCAAGTCCTGTAATTAATTTCCCACTAGTCCGTTCGGACTAGTAATAACGCTCCATTTGTATTTTTAGTTTCATATTGGGTTGCTAAAGTGCAGGCTGAGAAGAATTTGGTTTGCAATAGGCTGAGGTAATCGCCGGGATGAGTGTTTTCCACAAAATTGATTGGTTTGGTTTTTGTCATCGCGCTGAAGAGGAACCATGCACTCGGTTTTGAAAGCTGATAAAGCGCGGTGGAATCTGGGAATGTCGCGCTCAACTCACCCTTTGAGGGAACGACGAAGTGGCGGGACGACGAATTTTATGCTTCACGAAACAGTTCAACATGAAAGTTGACTGAGAGGTACACCATGAAAAAGAATACGCAAAAAGTTCATACGATCAAATCACGTGCGCCGCAATTCGGCAGATTGACTGTGCTGGTTGGCGCGCTTATTGCCACTGGCGTATTGCCGCCGTTGGTGATGCCGACTGCTGCTGCAGTTGGGATGCCGCCGTTGCCGAGGCCGTCGTTACCGGTGCCTATGGGCTTGCCTTGCGGGGGATGTACTCTTTCAACTCAGTCATATGTTCCTGCGAACGTTTATGCCAGCTTCGATCCGACCGGTGCCCTAAACTCGCAAAAGCCTTTCGTGACAAACGGCAACAATCTGACTATCAACCAACAAGCTCAAACTGCCATCCTCAACTGGCAGAGTTTCAACATTGCTAACGGCAACAGCGTCACTTTTAATCAGCCAAACAGCACATCGAGTACGCTTAACCGTATTTGGGACTCGCAACCAAGCGTCATCGCCGGTTCGCTCAACGCCAATGGTCAGATATATCTGATTAACCAGAACGGCATTATTTTCTCCGGCACGGCGCAGGTGAATACAGGTACTTTAATCGCTTCGTCTCTCAATATCAGCGATGCGCTATATACGGCCGGATATTTGACCAATACGTCAGGCACGCCAGATTTCACCAGTTTTAATCCCAACGTACCCAGTGGCTTTGTGCGGGTGGATACTGGTGCTTTGCTGAACGGTTCGCGCGTGATGTTGTTTGCGCCGGTGGTGGAAAATAGCGGCAAAATCACTACGCCGGACGGACAGACCATACTGGCGGCGGGAACCAGCGTTTATCTCGCGGCGAGTCAAGACCCTAACCTGCGCGGCCTGTTGGTTGAAGTTGATGTAAGCGTACCCCAGTTGGATGCAAATGGAAATACGGTAATGGTTTCATTTGCCGGTCAACCGGTTTCCGGTCTTGCAGACACGACCAATCCTCCAACTCTGACCAGTCATCCTGCATACGTTCTGAACAATGCGGCGGGAACGGTGACCAATACAGCTACGACCTATAACACTGACGGCACCCCCAAAAACTACATTAGCGCGCCGCGTGGCAATATCACGCTGGTGGGCTATGCCGTCAACCAGGACGGATTGCTTTCCGCTACAACCGCAGTCAATGAAAACGGCACCATTAAACTGGAAGCGCGTTACGATGCATGGGACGCATCTGCCGCATCTGGCGCATTGCAATCAAAAGTAACTCAAAATACAAATTCGAATAATATTCTTAATGGTGGTGTTGGCAGCGATGGTAACGCCCCCTATGATATTCGTGCAACCCAAACCGGTACTGTAACACTTGGCCCAAACAGTAATATCACGATCGCCCCGGAAAGTGCCAGCACCAGTACCGTTACTGCGGGACAAGGATTTAATCCCTCAATCGTAGAGGTGATGGGTAACACGATCAACATGCGAAGCGGCAGCAGTATCGTCGCCCCCGGCGGCAAGGTGACGCTGGCTGCAATTAGCAGCATTAATGCTTCTGCTCCTTCGGATGGATCAGGTTCAAACGTTTACCAAGAGATCACATCAACAAATGCTTATAGTGGTTTTTTAAATCCGGGTTACATTCCGAGTTCTGCCGCTGGAGATACTGCCAGAGTCTTCCTCGATAGCGGCAGTAAAATCGATGTGTCGGGTAGCACTGCAACGGTTTCCGTTGCGCAAGATATTCTGTCAGTGCAATTACGCGGTACAGAATTGGCAAACTTTCCTTTGCAGACGAATGGTTATTTGTGGGGCAAGAATGTCTACATCGACATTCGCCAAGGATCAACTTTAGTCAATTATTCGGGTGAAGAAGCGCAGATTGCACAGGGCGTGGCGCAACTGACTTCAGCCGGGGGAACCGTCAAACTTTTTTCCACAGGCGATGTTGTCGCCAAGGCAGGCTCTCTCATTAATATATCCGGAGGTCAGGTTGACTATACCGGCGCAATTATTCCTTCGACCACTCTGATCTCAAATGGTGTGCAATACAACATTGCCAATGCACCCGGAAATATTATTTACAATGGAATAGGCGGGACGTATTCCGTTAACCATGCGAAATGGGGTGTGACAGATAGTTACAGCACGATGTCCGGCGGCGATATTCGCGGGATATGGGATGCAGGCTATGTGCAGGGTCAGGCAGCGGGTACCCTGTCCATAGTGGCACCCTCGGTTGTGCTAAATAGCACCGTGACAGCCAATACGGTTGTCGGCACTTACCAGACGCAGCCTTATGTTACACCGACCGCTCTGGCAACAGCCGGGCTGACAGACAATTACAAAAATACCTGGCAGATGTTGCCGGAGGGTGGCACGCTCAGCATCGGCGATAGCTCTGCTTCAGGTACTTTTTTTAATATTTATAATACAAGTAACACCGCACAAAACTATGTGACGAATTCCAATATTACGTTTCAGGCAAATACGCTGTCCAGTTCTTTTGCAGTAGGCGACACGCTACCAAGCGAATTTGCCGGTACGTCCAGTACGCCCGGTACGGTTTATATTGACCCGCAATTAATTTCCCAAACCGATGGGATTGATAATCTCTCGCTCAGCACCAATGGCATGATAACGGTGAAATCCGGTACCACGTTGACGCTGGCACCCGGCGGCTCGCTGTCTTTGCTAGCTGATATCATCAAAATGGAGGGTTCGATCTCTGCCCCTTCAGGTACGGTATCGCTGAAAACAACCTATACGACTACGACGACTTCCACCATAGCCGGGGAAATCAAAATTGGTGCGGATGCTTCCCCCAGCACCATTTCTACCCGTGGCTCGTGGGTTAATGAGTCTTCCTTGCAAGGAGTGAGCAATTTAAGCACTCCGCAGTATATTAACGGGGGCAGTATCACCATCAAATCGGGTGGAAATCTGGATATTACGGCAGGCAGCGTTTTGGATGCCTCAGCGGGAGCCTTGCTAAGCTCGTCCAATAAAGTAACGGGCGGCAATGGTGGTGCGATCACATTATCCGGAAACTTTGATCAGGCAACTAATCCCTACGTTGCTCAGCTAGATAATCTTAACCTTTACAGCTACGGGGTGGCAGGAGGCAAAGGCGGTGCGCTAACTATCAGTGCCGGTGATATCGTCATCGGGGGTACTGCAAGCAATGCACTGTCATTGTCCGCCGACTTTTTTAGTACGGGAGGATTTTCAAGCTACACGCTGAACTCGGCGGGCGGCTTGAACGGTATTCTGGTAGAACCCAATACAACCGTTGTTGCGACCAGCCAAACGCTGGTGTTGAATGCGACAGACTACAAGCAAGCCAGTGGCTCGAACATTTACAATTTTTCAACGCCTACCGTATTGCCGGATTGGGAGAGAATCCCCGTTAACGTAACCCTTAATCTAAACGCTAACCCTAATAATAGCAGCCAAGCGAATGGTTCATTAATAGTTGGCGAGGGTGCGACTATCAAGGTTGATCCTACTGCAACCATCAAATTGTGGTCCGACACCCAGCTTACAGTTTTGGGTACGCTGGATGCACCGGCCGGAACAATTGATTTGGAGCTCAATACGCTCCTGGGGAATGGGAATGTCAATTTTAATAATTCTTCAATTTGGCTGGGTAGTCAAAGTGAGCTGTTAAGCACCGGGGTGACGAAGCTTACCCCGAGTTCAACAGGGTTAACTCAGGGGCAAGTGCTTAATGGGGGCACTGTCAAAATAAACAGCAATATGTTTGTTGTAGCCCAACAAGGATCGTTAATTGATGTCTCGGGAACTTCAACCTATCTGGATTTGCCTACACTCAGTTCAGGCGTTCAGATTTATCAAAAAGGTCTGGTAGCGGGTAATGCTGGCTCGGTGAATATTTCTGCCACCGAAGGTGTATTTCTGGACGGAACCATGAAGGCTGGTGTGGACACGAGCACCGCCCAAGCCGGTAGTTTCTCATTGGCTCTTACTCCCCAATCAGGCACTTACAACGGCTTTCGTTCGAGCACATGGGAATTGTATGTGCAATCTTCCGGCTCAGGTACGTTCGTGAGTAAAGTAGGTGATAGTGTTGCAACCTCAGATTTTACTAACGTGGAAGGAATGGCGTATGTAGATGCCAGCGCGCTTAAAACTGCGGGCTTTGATCAGATTACGCTCACGAATTCCAATCTCAACGGCTTGATTAGTTTTGCCGATCAAACAACGCTTCAGGCCAGACAAAGAATTACGCTGGACGCGCCAATTATCGAGCTCACCGGCAATTCAGGCAGTGCCAGTGTCAATTCTGCTTATGTCAATTTGGCCAATAGCAATGTTTCAAATCAAACTGCAACTGCGCCAGCGGCCGGGAGCGGCGAATTTACGGTTTCAGCTCAGTTGGTTGACTTGACGGGGAATATTTCCGTATCCGGGATAAATCAGCTTGCGATTAACAGTGCCGGAGACATAAGGCTTAACGGAGTATTAAATTCGCCGACTGGTGCAACCGCACTGCAAGGGTCATTGTCGACTCAAGGTGCTATTAGTTTGCAAGCGAATCAGGTTTATCCAACCACGATGAGCCAATTTTCGATTAACTCCTCCACTGGTGAATATGCAGCAGTGGCAGTGAATACAGCGGTTACTGCCTCAGTGACTAGCGGGAATATCGTCAATGTAGCCGATACTTCCAAGCTTGCGGTGGGTGATAGCGTTTCGGGAGATGGTTTCCCTGCGGGAACAATAATTAAGTCCATAAGCAATGGCACAACTTTTGTAACCTCCCTTGCCGACACTAACGCTACTGCCACAGGCGCATCGCTACAAATTGCCAGTGGGAGAGTCGTTGCTGTAGCCGATACTTCCAATCTTGCAGTGGGTGAAAGCGTAACGGGAGGTGGTTTCCCTGCGGGAACAGTAATCGCGTCCATTACCAATGGCACAACTT